>ERZ795053.4801-NODE-4801-length-14388-cov-21.039908_pt1 | contig 14388 bp, 10 predicted proteins | sample MGYA00375137_ERZ795053 | MGnify/ENA primary metagenome ERZ795053 (study PRJEB30182, sample SAMN05720284) | activated sludge metagenome | isolation source: Anaerobic digester | place: Hong Kong | collected 2014-12-17 ... | reverse complement strand
CGCGCGAGGGGTGCGACGTCGTGGTGGCCGATCTCAACGCCGAGCAGGCGGAGCAAACGGCGCTGGCCGTTGCCAACGAGACGGGCCGCCGCGCCATTGCGCTGCCGGTGAATGTGGCGGACGAGGAGCAGGTGCGTGAGATGGTCGACGCCGTGGTCAGCGAGTTTGGCCGGCTGGACATCCTGGTCGCCAACGCCGGCGTCGTGCGCTCCAGCCCCGTCGATGAGATGAACCTGCGCGACTGGAAGCTGGTCATGGATGTGAATCTCACCGGCTACTTTCTCTGCGCCAAGTACGCGGCCGCGGTGATGAAGCGCCAGAAAAGCGGCGTGATCATCCAGATCAACTCCAAGTCGGGCAAGAAGGGGAGCTTCAAGAATGGCGCCTATGCCGCGTCCAAGTTTGGCGGCATCGGCCTGACGCAGAGCATCGCGCTGGAACTGGCCGAGTACGGCGTGCGCGTCAACGCCATCTGTCCCGGCAATCTGCTCGACTCGCCGCTGTGGGTCGGCTCGCTCTACGAGCAGTACAGCAAGCGACTGGGCGTCTCCGAGGAGGAGGTGCGCCAACGCTACATCGACCAGGTGCCCATGCGTCGCGGCTGCACCTACGAAGACGTCACCAACGTGCTCGTCTTCCTGGCCTCCGACCAGTCGAGCTACATGACCGGTCAGGCCATCAACGTCACCGGCGGGCAAGAGATGCGATGAGGACCTTTGTCGGCTTTGGCTTTGGCCCGATCCAGGCCGGGCTCTTTCTGGCCGAAGCGCATCTGTCGGGCAACTTCGATCGCCTCGTCGTCGCTGAAGTCGTGCCGGAGGTGGTGGTAGCCGTGCGCGCCGCCGCGGCGTTCACGGTCAACGTCGGCCGCGATGACGGTATCGACACGCTGACGGTCCGGCCGGTGGAAATCTACTCGCCGCGCGTCGATGATGATCGGGCGAGGTTGATTGCGGCTGTCGCCGAGGCCACCGAAATGGCGACGGCGCTGCCCAGCGTCGACTTCTATGGGGCGGGGGGAGCGAGCAGCGTCGCGCAGATTCTCGCCGGCGGGCTGCTGCGCAAGGTCGAGCAGAGCGGGCCGCCCGCCGTCGTCTATGCCGCCGAGAATCACACGCAGGCCGCCGAGTTGCTGCGTGACGCCGTGCTGGCTGCCGTGCCGCCCGAACGACAGGATGATGTACTGGCGAAGGTACAGTTTCTCGACACGATCATCGGCAAGATGAGCGGCGCGCCGGAAGAGGCATCCGACTTGCAGCCGCTGGCGCCCGGCCTGGATCGCGCCTACCTGGTCGAAGCGTTCAATCGCATCTATATCTCGCACATTCGGCGCCCGGACGATGGCGGTGATGTCGCTCCGGAGTGGGCAGATTTTGTGCGCGGCATCGAAGTCTTCGTCGAGAAGGCGGACCTGGCGCCATTTGCCGAGGCCAAGCTCTACGGCCACAATGCCGGCCACGCGCTGGCTGCCTACCTGGCGCACGCGCTGGGTTTCCGCCGCATCGACGAGTTGCGCGGGCGCCCGGACGTGATCGACTTTGTGCGCGCGGCGATGGTCGAGGAATCGGGCGCGGCGCTCTGTGCGCGCTATGCCGGTGTCGACCCGCTCTTTACGCCCGCCGGTTTTGCCGACTACGCCGGCGACCTGATTCGGCGCATGGTGAACCCGTACGTGCGCGACACGGTGGCACGCGTCGGCCGCGACCCGGCGCGCAAGCTGGGCTGGAACGACCGGCTCGTCGGCGCGATGCGGCAGGCGCAGGAGGCCGGCATTGCGCCGCGCCGCTACGCGTTGGGCGCAGCCGCAGCGCTGGCCTATGCCGGGGTCGACGGCGCCGAGGTGCCGGCTTACCTGGCCGCACGCTGGGCGACCGACGCGCCGGACGATGAGGAGGCTCAGGCTATCCTTGCACTGGTGCTTGCGGGCCATGAGCGGCTGCAAAGCTGGGCAGGGCAGAATTATCCGTTGCTGGTATAATGGCGATCTGCGTGCGTTGCTGTTTCGATGACGCCCAGTTTGGAAAGGTTCCCAGCGCTCCCGGCGACAAAGCCCGGCACAAAAGCAGCCCGATCCTGGCGTTTCGTCGCCCTGGGAATCTTCACGGCTGAAGCTGACAGTGCAATACACGCCATGGCATTCATCCGGCGATGCGCCTTGTGGTGCATAGCCCACCGACGAAAAAGAATAGAGGAGACCCAGGTATGATTGACGACGACGATCTGATCAACCCTGAAGCAGCATTTTTCGACCCCACGGCAGTGCCACTGAGCAGTGAAGAACGCCGCGAACGTATCATTCAGGTCTTGCGTGAGCAGGACGAGGTGTCGGTTTCCGAACTTAGCCAGCGGCTGGGTGTCTCGGAGGTAACGACCCGCAAGGATTTGCAGCAACTGGAGGAGCAAGGCTACCTGACGCGCGTGCGCGGCGGCGCCGTCGTCTCGGGGCGCGGCCAGTTGGAGTTGCGCTTTGCCGCTCGCCAGCAGTTGAACCTGGAAGAAAAACGGCGCGTCGCCGCCCGTGCCGTCGAACTGATCCAGCCCGGCACCACGATCTTCCTGGACGGCAGCACGACCGCCTTCCAGATGACCCGGTTGCTGCGCGACATGCACAACCTCACCGTCATCACGACCGGGCTTTACGCCGCGCTGGAGCTGAGCTTTGCACCCGACGTGACGACCATCGTCGTGGGCGGGATTCTGCGCCGCCGCACCAGCAGCCTCGTCGACACGCTCAGCCCGAACCTGCTGCGCCGCCTGCACGTGGACATCGCCTTTCTCAGTTGCCGCGCCTTTAGCGCCGAGCAGGGGATGATGGAGTCCGACCTGCGCGAGGCACAGATGAAGCGCGCCATGGCCGAGACGGCGCTGCGCAAGGTCGCGCTGGTCGACCACGCCAAGTTTGCCAGCGTCTATGTCGCCACCTCGCTGCTGCCGGAAGAGATCGATCTGCTCATTGTCGATAATGGGCTGGGCGAGGATCATCGCCGCGCGCTCGATGCGGCCCAGATCACGGTCGAGTACGTTTGACCGCAACACTTGAAAGGATACCGGCATGTCTGCCACAGTCGATTTTCTGGCCGCCGATCTGGGCGCGTCCAACGGTCGCGTCCTGTTGGGCAAATGGGATGGCACGCGCTTCGCGCTGGAGGACCTTCACCGCTTCCAGAATGGCCCGGTAACGGTTCTGGGCCGGCTCTACTGGGACGTGCTGTCGCTGTGGAGCGAAGTCAAGGCGGGCATGGCGCGCTACGCCGCCGCACCTCACGGCGCGCTCGCCGGTATCGGTATCGACACCTGGGGCGTCGACTTCGGCCTGCTCGACCGGGCGGGCCGGCTGCTCGGCAATCCCGTCCACTATCGCGATGCGCGCACCAGCGGCATGATCGAGCGCGTCTTCTCCGTCGTGCCCAAGGCCGAACTCTTTGACCTGACCGGTATCCAGTTCCTGGAACTGAACACGCTCTTCCAGTTGTACAGCATGCGCGCGCTGGACGATCCGCAACTGGACAGCGCCCGGACCCTGCTGCTCATGCCCGACCTCTTCCACTACTGGCTTTCGGGCGAGCAGGTGGCGGAGTACACCATTGCGTCGACGACGCAGATGCTGCTGGCGCGCGATCGCCGCTGGGCGACGAAGCTGCTCGACCGCCTCGGCCTGCCTGCCGGCCTGCTGCCGCGCATCGTCCAGCCGGGCACGGTCGTCGGCCCGCTCCTGGCCCAGGTGGCTGAGGAGACGGGCGTCCCCGCCGGCACACCGGTGGTGGCGTCCGCCGGGCATGACACGGGCAGCGCCGTGGCGGCCATCCCCGGCCTCGACGAACGCAGCGTCTACCTGAGCAGCGGCACGTGGAGCCTTATGGGCATCGAGGTGCCGGAGCCGATTATCAATGCCAAGATGCTGGAACTGAACTTCACCAATGAAGGCGGCGTCGACGGTACGATCCGTCTGCTCAAGAACATCTCCGGCCTGTGGCTCCTGCAAGAGTCGCGGCGCCAGTGGGAGCGCGAGGGCCACACCTTCACCTGGGAAGGGCTGCTGGCCGAGGCACAGAAGGCGACGCCTTTCCGCAGCATCATCAATTCCGATGCGCCCGATTTCAACACGCCGCCGGCTATGGTCGACGCCATCCGCGCTTTCTGCCGCCGCACGAACCAGCCCGAGCCGCAGACGCCGGGCGAAGTCGTGCGCTGCTGCCTGGAGAGCCTGGCGCTGCGCTACCGCTGGGTGGTGGAGGCGCTGGAGGAGATCTTGACCTCAGCCGGACGGACGGGTGGCCGCCATCTGGACACGATTCGCGTCGTCGGCGGCGGCAGCCAGAACCGGCTGCTCAACCAGTTCACGGCGGACGCGTGCGGGCGCACCGTGGTCACCGGCCCCGTCGAGGCGGCGGCCATGGGCGTCATCATGATGCAGGCTGTGGCCACCGGACACCTGTCTAGCGTGGCCGACGGTCGCGCCGCCATCGCCGCCTCGATCCGGCAGGAAGTCTTCGAGCCGCAGCCGCACCCCGGCTGGGACGAAGCGTATGCGCGGTTCTTGCGGGTGATTGGATGAGGGGAAGTGGTTAACGTAATGCGTAGTGCGTAATGCGTAATCTGCGCTGCGTGATGCGTTAAGAGTCAGGCTTGGTCGTTGGCTGGGAGTATGGCGCAAGGCGAGCCGTCTCTAGCAACACACAGTCACGAGTTACGCATTACGCTTTACGCATTACCTGTCTCTGCCGAAGCTCCCGTGTCATCGAAACGCCCAGCGTGATCAGCGTCAGCGGGATGACGAAGAAGAACAGGGCGGTGCTGAACTCGTCGAGCGCAGCGTGTTGCGTGGCGGTGAGGAAGAGGTAGGCGGTGTAGACGCCGTAGTACGCCAGGAAGACGACGCCCTCCCAACGGGCGATGGTGTGGCCGGTGAAGAAGATGGGCAGGCAGGTCACCGCCACGGCGACCATGAAGGGCAGGTCCACGGTCACCATGCCGCGCGCGACGGCGACTCCCTCGCCCGGCGCCACGACCGCGGTCAGCCCAAGCACAGCCAGTAGATTGAAGATATTGCTGCCGACGACGTTGCCCACGGCAATGTCGCGTTCCCCGCGCAATGCTGCCACGATGGAGGTCGCTACCTCCGGCATGGAGGTGCCGGCCGCCACGATGGTCAGGCCGATGATCAACTCGCTCAGCCCGAACGAGCGTGCCAGTTGCGTGGCGCCGTCGACAAACCAGCGCGCGCCAAGCACCAGCAACACCAGTCCACCGATCGCCAGCGCAATGTTGAGCGCGGTGCGCTGCCAGGTGCGCGGCTCGCGTTCGGCATATTCGCCGGCATATTCGTCGGTGACCTCTTTGTTCTTCTCGCGGCGACTCTGGACGATGAGGAAAAGCGTGTAGGCGATGATGCCGGCAAAGAGCAGCACGCCTTCCCAGCGCGCAATGCTGCCGTCCAGCGCCAGCACCCACACGAGCGCCGAGACGCCGATCATGAGCGGCACATCCAGCCGCACCAGTTGTTGCGCCACGACGAGCGGCACGATCACCGCCGACAGGCCCAGGATGAAGAGCACGTTGAAGATGTTGCTCCCCACTACGTTGCCCAGCGCAATGTCGGCCTGTCCGCTCAGCGCCGACTGCACGCTCACGGCCAGCTCGGGCGAGCTGGTGCCGAACGCCACGATGGTCAGGCCGATGACGAGCGGCGCGATACCCAGCGCTGCGGCGAGCCGACTTGCCCCGCGCACGAGCGCCTCCGCCCCCACAACGAGGGTGATCAACCCGCCGATAAGTAACCCCACTGCCATCCACGACATAGAGTTTGCCTCAGAGAATCTCAAGAATTTAGCGTATGTTTGGAGTTGTTGTTGGCACGACGGCTGCGTAGTTCACCGGCCAGCGCGATGCCCAGGGTGAGCACAGTGAGCGGCACGACGAAGAGCAGCATGAAGTCGCGGTACTGCAACAGGCGCGGGTGATCGGCGGCGTTGAGCAGCAGATACGCGGTATACGCCACGTAGTAGCCCAGAAAGATGGCGCCCTCCCAGCGGGAGATCACGTTGCCGGTCAAGAAGATGGGCAGGCAGGCCACGGCGACCGCGACCATGAACGGCAGGTCTACGCTCAGCACGGTGGAACTGATCGGGATGCCGTCCGGCGCAAAGAAGGCGGTCAGCCCCAGCACAGAGAGCAGGTTGAAGAGGTTGCTGCCCACGACGTTGCCTACGGCGATGTCGCGCTCTCCCTTGAACGCCGCAAGCAGCGAGGCGGCAATTTCTGGCATGGATGTGCCGACCGCCACAATGGTCAGGCCGATGACCAGTTCGCTCATGCCGAAGGAGCGTGCCAGCGTGCTGGCGCCATCGACAAAGAGCTGCGAGCCGAAGACCAGCATCGCCAGGCCGGCCACGATGAGGACGACATTGAGCACCGTGCGGCCGGCGCTGCGCGGCTCGCGTTCGGCATATTCCGCAGCGTATTCGTCCTTGACTGCTTTGTCGCGTTCGCGCCGGCTCTGCCAGATCAGAAAGCCCAGGTAGAGAATCATGCAGGCAAAGAGGAGCGCGCCCTCGAACCGGCCGAGCATGCCGTTGAGCGCCAGCACCCAGACCAGCACGGAGGCGCCGATCATGATCGGCACGTCCAGGCGCACCAGTTGCTGCGCGACGACCAGCGGGATAATAAGCGCCGACGCTCCGAGGATGAGCAGCACATTGAGGATATTGCTGCCGATCACGTTGCCCAGCGCCAGTTGCGGCTGGCCGGATAACGCCGACTGCAAGCTCACGGCCAGTTCGGGCGAACTGGTGCCGAACGCAACGATCGTCAGCCCAATGATCAGCGGCGGCACGCCGAGCGCAGCCGCCAGCCGGCTCGCCCCGCGCACCATGATCTCGGCGCCGGTCACCAGGATGGCAAGCCCGCCGATCATCGCCAGAACCGTCATCCCCATACCCGCACTCCCTCAATCAACCGTAGTTTTGGAAAAAAACTATCGCACAATGATAGCAGATGGGTGGCGGACGTCCGTAACCAAACGCGACATTTCGCTGACAAATCGACAGCGGGCCGCCCACCTGGGCGACCCGCTGCTCAAAGACGTTCGATTCGGAGTTGCGTACGCGTCAGTCGGACAACTGCGGGGTGACGATGTCGAACCAGAACTTGCCGCTGCGTTCGTTGCTCAGCGGTACGTGGATGTGCTTGACCTCCATGTACTCCTTGAGACCCCAGGTGCCCAGCTCGCGGCCGATGCCGCTCTGCTTGTAGCCGCCAAAGGGCGCTTCGGCATTGATCATGTGGTAGTCGTTGATCCAGATCGTGCCGGCCTGCAAACGCTTCGCCACGCTGATCGCGGCCTCGGCGTCGCGGCTCCACACGCCCGCCGCCAGGCCGTAGATCGTGTCGTTGGCCATGCGGATGGCATCTTCGAGCCCGTCGTACTTGATGACGCACAACACCGGGCCAAAGATCTCTTCCTGGGCGATGCGCATGGAATTGTCGACGTCGGTGAAGATCGTCGGCGAGATGAAGAAGCCGTCCTGTAGTTCGGGGTCGTCTGGCCGCTTGCCGAGCAGCGCCGGCGTCGCGCCCTCCTCGATGCCGATCTGGATGTACTCCTCGACTGAGCGAAGCTGGCCGGCGGAGATCAGCGGGCCCAGGTCGGTCTCGCCCTCGCCCGACAGACCAACCTTGAGCTTGGACGCGCGCGTCACCAGCCGCTCGATAAACTCGTCGTAGATGCTGGCCGGCACAAAGAGGCGCGTGCCGGACTCGCACGCCTGGCCGTTGTGCATAAAGGTTGCCCACAGGCTGCCATCTACGGCGATGTCGAGGTCAGCATCCTCGAGGATGATGTTCGGGCTCTTGCCGCCCAGTTCCAGCGTTACCTTCTTGATGGTGCTGGCCGCCTGCTGCATGATCTCGCGGCCGACTTCGGTGCTGCCGGTGAAGGCGATCTTGTCGACCATGGGGTTGGTGCAGATTTCCGGGCCGACGACCTGGCCGGGACCGGTGATCACGTTGAAGACGCCCGGCGGCAGCAGCCCTGTGTCGTGGATGATCTCGGTCATCTTGAGCAGGCTCAGCGGCGTGAAGGTCGCCGGCTTGATGACGACCGTGTTGCCGGCGGCCAGCGCCGGCGCCATCTTCCAGATCGCCATCAGGAAGGGGAAGTTCCACGGGATGATCTGCCCACAGACGCCGATAGGCTCGCGCAGCACGAAGTTGTAGGACATGGCCGGGAAGGTAATCTGCGGCACCGGTTCCAGCGGGTCAATGTCGGCGAGCTTGGCAAAGTGGCGGAAGTGAATCAGGCCGACGGGAATGTCGAGCAGGTAGGCCTTGCGCCACGTGCAGCCGCCGTCGCGCATCTCCGCTTCGGCAATCTCATCCTGGCGCGCCTCGATGGCGTCGACCAGGGCGTGCAGGAGTCGCGAGCGTTCGCCGGGCGACATGTTGGCCCAGTAGCCGTCGTCGAACGCCTCGCGCGCCGCCGCGATCGCAAGCCGCGTGTCCTCGATGTCGGCCTGTGCGATCATGCCCAGTGTCGCGCCGGTGGAGGGATCGATGGTCGGGCGGTATTGTTCGGCAACCGGCGCTCGCCACTGGCCGTTGATGTACAAGTTGTAGTACGGCACATCGCCGTTCGTTTTTGACATAAGTTACCTCGGCTGAACTTGGGTTTACGTGGTTCACTGCACGGGCGGCGGCCGGCTTCGTCCGACTGTCGCGTCGGCTCTACCGTAGCAAGGGCAGGTTCTGGAAAGATTGTGGAGTGATTGAGCCGGAGTCGTTCAGCCGGTGGCGATCCAGGTCTCATGGACGTGCCGCCAGAGCAGGCCGTTGGGCGCTGCATCGCCGGCAGCAAAGAGCGCCGAACTGATGCGGCAGGTGGTAACGCCGTCACGCGTCTGCCACTCGTGGTAGGTAACCAGCACGCAGCCGGCATCCGCATAGCGCACCGCGTGATCGGTCGTCCACAGCCGAGAGCCGAGGCGGCTGCCGTGTGCCGATCGGATCCATCCGGACACCGCGGCGTGGTCCAGCACCGTTCCATCCGGGGTGATGAGCGTGAAATCGGGGTCGGTCGTCTCCGCAAAGCGGGCAAAGGTGATTTCGTCGTTGGGCAGGGCAGCAGTCAGCCACGCCTGGAAAAAGTCGTGCAGTTCGATGACCTCGCGGATGGCGGGATGGGTGTCCATGTTATCTCTCATCTACCATTTAGATATGGCTCACGGGATTCTCAGGAAAGAGCGAGATACTACGGGTGCGCTGTTGTTCCGATGCCGGTTCCCCTCCTAACACCGGCACACGAGAGACCCGTAGGCTCCCAGCCGAGCGGGTCTCTTTTTTTGTTCAGTCGACGGTAGGCTGGCCGGGCGGTTCCAGGGCCAGCGCACTCTTGCGGTCGACGTTCTCCGCCCCAGCGAGCAGATCGTGCCACAGCAGGAAGCTCACGAAGCCGATGGCCACGTTGAGCCATAGCGTGCAGAAGCGAATCACCAGCGCCGACGCGGTGGCGGTTGCCGTGCTCATGCCGAAGAGGCGCACCACCCAGAAGACGGCGCTGCCCTCAAAGCCGCCCAGCCCGCCGGGCAGTGCCACGACTGCGCCGATCACCGTGCTGATGTTGAAGATGAAGACCGCCATGAAGAAGGTCTCCCACGTCATCGGCGCGCCGAAGCCGACGAGCACCACACCGAACGCCAGCCCGGATGTGCCCCACGCGATGATGCCAAGACTCAGCGCAATCAGGAGTGGGCTGGGGCGAAAGAGCGAATAGCTGCTCTCGTAGATGGCGTAGAGTTGATCCGAGAACTTGCGCACGAAGGGGATGCGGTGGGCAAAGGCCAGCGCGCGCAGCGCCAGCGGGCGGATCTGGATGACGACGATGCCGACGGCAAACGCAGCCAACAGGGCGACCGCCACAAGCTGGGCGCGTGGTTCGGGAAAGGCGATGAGCCCGATGCTGGCCAGGATCAGCATGGCGATGCCGTCGATGATGCGTTCGGTGACGATGATGGGCGCGGTGACGCTCATTGGCGTTCCGGTGACATTCTTCACCATGTACGCCTTGAGCAGCTCGCCCACTTTGCCCGGCGTCATCACCATAAGGCTGCCCACGCCGAAGATGCGCGTGCTGTCCCAGCGCGAAATCGTCACGCCGACCAGTTCCAGCCACCAATGCCAGCGGAAGATGCGCACCACGTAGTTGATGAGCGCCAGCCCGACAATGAGCGGCAGCCACTGCCAGGGGAACGAACGCAGCGCGCTCTGCACCTCCTGCCAGTCGCTCCACAGGGCCAGAATGATATAGAGAATGAGGGCGCCCACCAGGGAGAGAATGAGCTTGCGGCGCAGGTCTTGACTCATGACGGGGCATTATAGCAGGGGCGAGGGGCGAGGGGCGAGTTGCGATGGTGCTGGTGGATGAGTTGGGAGGGGCGAGGGGCGAAAAAGAATTGTCAATGGTCAATAGTCAACGGTCAACTGTCAATTGAAGAGGGGCGAGGGGCGGCGGTTGGCCTGGTGCGAAGCCGTGCATCCGGAGCAATCCAGGAATGCACCAGGCCAACCGGTCGATTCAATGTCCGATCACGGGTAGAAGCCGCGCAGCCGCATGGCCTCCTCGATGCGCTCGATGGAGATGACGTAGGCGGCCGTACGCAGGTCGCACTTGCGCCGCGTCGTCGTGCCGATGACGACATCGAGGTTGTCGAGCAGCGTACGCTCCATCTGCCGGCGCACCTCGCCCTCGTCCCAGAAGAAGGATTGCAGACCCTGTACCCACTCGAAGTAGCTCACCACGACGCCGCCGGCGTTGCAGATGATGTCGGGAATTACGAGCACGCCCTTGTCGGCCAGGATTTCGTCGGCGTCCGGCGTTGTCGGGCCGTTGGCGCCCTCGGCGACGATGGTGGCGCGAATCCTGTGCGCGTTGTGCTTGGTGATCTGTCCTTCGAGCGCAGCCGGCACCAGCACATCCACGTCCAGTTCGAGCAGTTCGCTGTTGGAGATCGTGTCGGAACCGTTGTAACCCAACACCGAGCCTGTCTCCTGGATGTGACGCTGAAGCTGGCGCAAGTCCAGCCCCTTGTCGTTGTAGATGCCGCCAAACTTGTCGCTCACGGCGACGACGCGTGCGCCGCGCTCGTGCATCGTGCGCGCCGTCCAGCCGCCGACGTTGCCGAAGCCCTGGATGGCCACCGAGGCATCGTCCAGGCTGCGGCCAAACCGCTGCTTCATGATCGCGCGCGTGATGTACGTGACGCCCAGCCCCGTGGCCGACTCGCGGCCCAGCGTCCCGCCGATGGCGACGGGCTTCCCGGTGATCACTGCCGGGATGGAGTGGCCGCGGTGCATGGAGTAGGTGTCCATGATCCATGCCATGACCTGTGCGTTGGTGCCGACGTCTGGCGCCGGGATGTCGCGCTCGGGCCCGATGAAGGGGCTGATCTCCGTGGCATAGCGGCGCGTCATCTTCTCCAGTTCGCGCTTGCTCAACGTCGACGGGTCGACGATGACGCCGCCTTTGGCGCCGCCGTAGGGCAGGTTCATCAGCGCGCACTTCCATGTCATCCACATGGCGAGCGCCCGGCACTCGTCCAGCGACACGTCGGGATGATAACGGATGCCACCTTTGGTGGGGCCCTTGGTCATGTTGTGGTGGACGCGGAAACCGGTGAACATACGGATGGCGCCGTCGTCCATCTGCACGGGGAAGTGGACGATCAGCTCGCGCTGGCTCGTGCGCAGATAGGCGCGCATGTCTGCGCCAAGGTCCATGAAGTCGAAGACGCGCTCCAACTGGCCGAGCGCCACAGCGTAGGCGCTCACGCGGCGTGCAACGGGCGGCGGGTCGTACGGCGTCTCGCCCGTCGGATTCTCTTCGTCCAGGCTTTCCGGCTGTTCGGAGTGGTCGATATCGGTCGGGGTGGCGACGGAGGGGCCACCGTCCATCGCTGCGCCGCCGTTGGTGGAGACGGCGCCTGGCGCAAGTGTTTCTACATCCTGCGCGGGATTTCGTTTTGCCATAAAACACTCCTTTGTGAGTTTAGCAGTACTCTGCACCTGGGCCACACTGCCCAAGTTGTTCCTTTCATTCTACTGTATCGTGCCGGACAACGGAAGATTCCATTGTCACAATTTCCGTGTGGCTAAATGTCCTTCTTCCTGCTGTTTTCCGCAATTTGATGTACTGGAATAACGGTAGAGATTTGCTGCGAGGTTCCTATCGTGCGTATAATGGCAAAGTTGCAATCTAGCCGCAGCAGGAATTCTCCCCTGAGACAATGCACCCTGTTGCCGAAAAGCTGTGTGGGAGTCATCGGATGCGTAATACCACCATATCCTTGATCGTTGTTGCCATCCTGGCTGCGTTAGCGCTCTACGTCGTACTGCCGCTGCCGCACCCGGATTGGTTGGTACGTTCGGATTTGTCGGCCAAGCCGACGCCGCTGGAACTCAAGCTCGGCCTTGACCTCCAGGGCGGCACGCAGGTCATGTTGGAAGCAGACCTGCCCGAGGGCCGCGAGCTACAGCCGGGCGCCATGGATACGGCCAAGAACATCGTCGAGCGCCGCGTAAACGGCCTGGGCGTCTCCGAAGCCGTCGTGCAGAGCCAGGGCGACAACCGAATCACGGCAGAATTGCCCGGCGTCAGCAACCCGGACCAGGCCATCGAGACGATTCGCTCGACCGGCCAGCTCGAATTTGTCGACCCGCAGGGCGCTACATTGCGCTCCGGCATGATCATCAATACGACCAACAAACCGACGGCCGTCCAGGATTATCTGTCGAACACAGAAAATGGATCGCCGGATCCGGCGTTGACCCCCTACCCGGATCAGGTCTTTACCACGGCCATGACCGGCGACGTGCTCAGCACGGCGATTTCGCGCCAGGACCAGTTTGGCCAGTGGGAGATCGGTTTTGAATTGACGGGTGACGGCGCCGACCAATTCTATAACTATACCAGCGCGCACATCGGCCAGCCCATGGCGATCGTTCTTGACGGCGTCGTCTTGTCGGCGCCGGTCATCAACGCCGCCATCCGCGACCAGGGTGTCATCACCGGCCAGTTCGACGAGCAGGAAGCCAGTTCGCTGGCTATTCAGATGCGCTACGGTGCGCTGCCGGTGCCGCTCAAGGTAGTGGACGTGCGTTCCATCAGCGCAACGCTCGGCGAGGATTCGGTGCGCCGCAGCGTGGTCGCCGGCCTGGTGGGCATGGGCGCCGTCTTCCTGTTCATGGTGCTCATGTACCGCGTGCCCGGTCTCCTGGCAGACCTGGCGCTTGTCATCTACGTGCTCTTCAACCTGGCGATCTACAAGATTGTGCCGGTGACTTTGACCCTCGCCGGCATCACGGGCTTCCTGCTCTCAGTCGGTATGGCCGTAGACGCCAACATCCTGATCTTTGAGCGATTGAAGGAAGAGTTGCGTGCCGGTCGCTCGCCGCGGCTGGCCGTGGAAGCAGGTTTCAGCCGCGCCTGGCCCGCTATCTTCGACAGCAACCTGACCACGCTCATCTCGTGCGCCGTGCTCTATGTCTTCGGCAACCAATATGGCGCCAGCATCGTCAAGGGCTACGCGTTGACCCTGGGCCTTGGTGTCATCCTGTCCATGTTCACGGCGTTTGTTGTGACGCGCACCTTCATGCGCGCTCTGCTCGGCAACCGTTCACAACGCGACAAAGCCGCCCAGGCTATCGTCGGCTACTAAATATAGGGGAAGTGTGCGATGTATCACATCGTTGAGAAGCGCAACATCTGGTTTACCATTTCGGTCGTCTTGATGATTCCGGCCATCATCTACATGGCCTGGTCCGGCATTACTCGCGGTCAGCTTCTGCCGCTGAGCATCGACTACACGGGCGGTTCCGTCTGGGAAGTGAGCTTCGACCAGGCCGTGCAGCCCGCAGCCGTGCGCCAGGTCTTCGTCGATGCCGGCTACAGCGACACGACCGTCTTCACGGTCAACGACAATAGCACCGTCCAGATCAAGTTCAAGCCGGTGGACGGCGACCAGAAAGAGGCGCTGCGCCTGGCCCTGGAAAGCAACTTCGGACCGGTAGAGGAAGTCACCTACCGCAGCCTCGGACCGACCATCGGGCGTGAGGTGAGCCAGGCGGCTTTCTTTGCCGTGGCCGCTGCCTCGCTGCTCATCATGCTCTACATCGCGTGGGCGTTCCGCAGCGTGCCGCATCCCTTCCGCTACGGCGTCGCCGCCATTGCCGCGCTCGTCCATGACGTTATTGTGACCCTTTCCTTCCTCTGCATCATGAACCTGGTCGCCGGTTGGGAACTGGATGCACTCACACTGACCGCCATCCTGACCGTCATCGGTTATAGCGTCAACGACACGGTGGTGGTCTTCGACCGCCTGCGCGAGAATCTGCATCGCT
>ERZ795053.4800-NODE-4800-length-14389-cov-4.508651_pt1 | contig 14389 bp, 12 predicted proteins | sample MGYA00375137_ERZ795053 | MGnify/ENA primary metagenome ERZ795053 (study PRJEB30182, sample SAMN05720284) | activated sludge metagenome | isolation source: Anaerobic digester | place: Hong Kong | collected 2014-12-17 ... | reverse complement strand
GCTTCACGGCAAGCGCGCCGGCTCCAACCGCACCGTGGCGCTCAGGGCCGACATGGATGCCCTGAAGATCACCGAAAGGACCGGCCTTCCCCACGCCTCGAACCATGCGGGCCGCATGCATGCCTGTGGCCACGATGGCCACACCACCATGCTGCTGGGTGCTGCCCGCGAACTCTCTGCCAATCCCGATTTCTCCGGCCGCCTGGTGTTCCTGTTCCAGCCCGCCGAGGAACACGGCCAAGGGGCGCGCGCCATGATCGCTGACGGGGTGCTCGAGCGCTTCGGCATCGACGAACTCTATGGCCTCCACAACATGCCGGGTCTTGCCGTCGGGCATTTCGGTACCAGGATCGGACCGGTCATGGCGGCGGAGGACAATTTCGAGATCCGGATCAAGGGCAAGGGCGGCCACGCGGCGCGTCCGCAATGGGCGAAAGACCCGATCGTCACCGCCTCCCACATCGTCGTGGCGCTGCAGTCGATCGTCTCGCGCCGGCTCGATCCCATGGAACAGGGCGTGGTGTCGGTCACCGAATTCCTGACCGATGGCGCCGTCAACGTGTTGCCTGAGAATGTGACGCTCAAGGGCGACGCGCGAAGCTTCACGGCACCCGTGCAGCAGATGATCGAGGCCGAGATGCGCGCCCAGGCGGAAGGCATCGCAAAGGCTTTCGGCAGCATCGCAGAGGTCGACTACCTCCACGTCTTCGCCTCCACCATCAACCACGAGGCGGAAACCGAGGAGGCGCTGGCCGCCGCTCGCGACGTGATGGGAGACGCCGCAGTCAATAGTGCCTATCCACCGATGATGGGATCGGAAGACTTCGGCCTGTTCCTCGAACACCGGCCCGGCAACTTCGCCTTCATCGGCAATGGCGTTGGCGTGCCGCATTGCGCCGAGCCGCTTCACAACGCGGCCTATGACTTCAATGACGATGCCATTGCACCTGGTGTCGCCTATTGGTGCGGGCTGGCCAGGCAGCGCTTGAGGCCCTGATCAGCGCGGAGCGAAGGCCCGGCGGATCACCTCGCGCTCCTCGCCGTGGAACCGCAAGGCAAGCGTGGGGTTTCGCGTCTGCATCGGGTCCGCCGCCACATCGCAATCGGTGAGGAAGTCTTGCGCTGCTTGGTCGCCACCCTGCTCCATCCGCAAGAGTGCCAACCGCAGCAGTTTCTCTGTACCGCAGAGCGCTTCCAGATGCCCCACCAGATATCCGGCATCCACCCCGGCATCCGTGGCCCGAAGCCTCGTCCGCGGCATCCGGTCTGCCGTTGCACGTTGCACGAACTCGATCTGTCCAGGATCGATGTCCCATCGCTCTGGCAAGACGCCGGCAAGCGCCTGCGCCAACGCCGACATGCTCTCGCGCTCACCGTCCACGCCATCGCGCAAGGCCCCTTGCCGCGCATATCCAAACAGGTACCCCGTCAGGAACGCCCCACCAGTTGTGCTCTCGCCCAATTGTTGAGAGGCAAGGCCGATTGCCGCGGCAGCAGCCTTGGCCAGCACCTGCGCTGCCCGGTCGGCACCGGGCACGTCTGCCACGAAGGCCACGCGCGGCTGCGGCCTTCGCCGGTTCATGTTGATGTCACGCCAACCCATGGGCGCTTCTATGCCGTGCCCTGTGCCGCAACACAACCGCCGATCAGCCGCTGCGCGGAAATGTCGATGCCGCCACGGCCTTCTCGTCGCGGCGAACTCTCAACGTCCGCCGCAAATATCCACTGAGAATGGTGACAGCGCGCAGGATCGATTGCCCTGGGTGGTTCAAGGACTGGCCACTGCTGCCACGATGTTGATGGCGAAATTCCACGCTCTGCAACCGGAGAAAGGTTCGTTCGTCGATGTTGGGGTACCACATGGCTATACGCCTTCTGCGCGTTTGGTGAGCTGCGGCGCTATCGTCTTCAGCGTTCTGGGCTACATCCGGGGCCGGTGCACGAACCAGAGAGACGACGGAACAGATCCGCTTGGCGAACGTCGCGACGCGATGCCAATAACGCCCGTCTTGAGAAGAGGAATGCGTGTTGGCTTCGCCCATTCGCCGCTCGATCTCCCACTCGTCGAGTTGGGCACCCTCTCGCCTGTCGCCCATCGCGATGCGGTACAGGTCTCCGTAAACGCCACCGATCATCCAGTTCATGATGCTTCTCCCATGTGTTAGCCGATGAGGCGTCCGTCACTGCTTCCGGACGCGGGTGCGAAGTGCTTCCTTGGGGTTGATGGTGAGCGGCAGATGCATTGCCCACTCCACGTCGCTGCGGTCGAGGCCGGAGTCACGCAGCAGCCTGTCATCGAGGCGCCACAGCTGATCCACAGCACCATGATCCCGCCAGTTGACGAAGAGGCGGCGGATCAGGCTCGAGCCTTGCGAAACGACGCCAGCGAGGTTTCGGCGGAACGATGTAACAGTCTGTGACGGGATACTGGTCATGGCGGTCCTCCTGTGATTTGATGGACCTACTCAACACCGCCAACGTCACAGGCATGGGTGGATCGCCGCCAATCCGGCGTGAAAAGCGCGTGACAGGTTGTGCATACGCTGCGGAGGAGTGGAGATGACGTGGCGCCTCAAGCTGCTGGGGCCATTCGATCTCACGAGATCGGAAAATCCAGTCACGCTGTCGAGCAGCAAGCTCAGTGGACTTCTCGCCTACCTCGCGGTTGCTGACCGGCCGGTGCAGCGCGAGGAAGTTGCGGCGCTTCTCTGGGGATCACACTTCGACGAGCAAGCAAGGCAGAACATCCGCCAGGCCCTGGTGCGGCTTCGCAAGGCGGTCGGACCTGACCTCCTGATCTCCAACGACAATACGCTATCGCTCGATTCTTCCTTGCTGGAGTCCGATATCGCCGATGCCGAACGCCTCGCCCGCACCGGTACAGTTGACGCGCTGCAAGCCGCCGCCAATCTCCTTCAGGGCGGCTTCCTCGCTGGCATCGATATCCGCGAGCCGCTGTTCGAGGAGTGGCTGACCCGCGAACGCCACCGGTTCGGCGAACTGTCGGCAGACGTGTTGGTCAATCTGGCAGCATTGGAGCTGGAGGCCGGACGTGCATCTGAAGCACTGGCGCGCGCAACGGCCTGCATCTCCCGCAACGAATTCCGCGAGGACGCCCACCGGCTTGTCATGAAGGCACTTGCCGCCCTCGGCCGGCGTGCCGAAGCTGTGCGGCATTATCAGGACCTTGCAGCCCGCCTGAAGCAGGAACTCGACACCACGCCCGAGCCATTGACCGCCGCCACCATGGAGGAAATCCGCGCCACAGGTCCAGCACCAGCGCCCACATCTCCGTCACCGCCCGCGCCGCAGGCGGGAAAGAAACCGACGATCGCCGTGTTGCCATTTGTGAATCTGAGCAATGATCCCGAACAGGAGTTCATGGCGGAAGGCATCAGCGAGGACCTGATTACTGAAATTTCCAAGTTTCGCTCGCTCTTCGTCATTTCACGCAATTCGTCGTTTTCCTATAAGGGCGGCACCGTGGGGCCGAAGGAAATCAGCGCCAAGCTTGGAGTCCGCTATCTCGTTGACGGCAGCGTGCGCCGTGCCGGCAACCGGCTCCGCATCACCGCCAAGCTGATCGATGCCGCCGAGGACCAGACCCTGTGGGCCGAGCATTACGACCGGCAGCTTGAGGACATCTTCGAAATCCAGGATGAGGTGGTCCGCGCCATCGTGTCGGCCATCGAGCCACAATTGATCAGCAACGAGCGCAACCGGGCTCTGCGCAAGCCGCCCGAGAATCTCGATGCGTGGGAGGCCTATCAGCGTGGCCTCTGGCAGATGTTCCGCTATCACCGCGACGAACGGGACCAGGCGCTTGCCTTGTTCCGCCGGGCGATTGCCCTCGATCCCCGCTTTGCATCGGCCCATGCGGGCCTGGCGCTGGCGCTTTACGTTTATGTCCTGCTGGACAGCACGCCGGACCGCGCAGTTGATATTGCCGAAAGCATCGCCGAGGCCAGCATGGCCATCGAACTCGATGAATTCGATCCCTTGGGCTATGCCTCCCTGACCCGCTGCCTCATCGTGACGGGTAAATCGGACGAAGGTGTCGTCGCTGCCGACAAGGCGATCCGCCTCAACCCCAGCTTCGCCATGGCCCACTTCGGCCGCGGCCACGCACTCTGGCATCTGGGACAATCACGGGACGCCATCATGTCGCTGGACGAGGCCATCCGCCTGAGCCCGCTCGACCCCGTGACGTGGGCCTTCATGGCAAGCCGCGCCATCGCCCTGATGATGGACGGCGAGTTCGAGCAGGCCATCGATTGGTCACGCCGCGCCCAGCAGCAGAACAACGCCGCGATCTTCGCTCATGTCGGCGAGTTGACGGGACTCGGACATTTGAAACGGCAGGACGAGGCCGCCGATGCGGTCCGCCGCGCCATCGCCAAGATGCCGGACGTTTGCGTGTCCTTCTTCGACCGCGTGCTGCCGGTCACCAGCCCGCCGCACCGCGACATGCTGCTGGATGGCTTGCGCCAGGCCGGCCTGCCGGAATAGCGATAAGACCTGGCTTCACGCGCCGAAGCGCGGTTCCGGAATGCCCTTGATGCCAAGCCCGGTGATAGCGAACAGGCTGCCGCGCAGCACGCCGTCTCCGGGGAAGCGCGGCAGCGGTGGTTTCGCCATCGACGTCACGTAGAGCACGTCCATGTTCGGTCCGCCGAAATTGACGCTCGTCACCTTCTTCACCGGCATCTCGATGATGCGTTCCACTTTGCCGTCGGGCGTGTAGCGGTAGAGCTTGCTGTCGTAGACATTGGCACTCCAGACACAACCCTCGGCGTCGACGGTCGCACCATCGGCGGCACCGCCGTTCGCGGTGTTGACCTTGGTGAACACGCTGCGGTTGGAAACCTTGCCGGTCTCGACATCGTAGTCATATTTCCAGATTTCGCCCGACCAGGAATCGGCGAAATAGAAGATCTTGTCGTCCGGGCTCCAGCATGGACCATTGGACACGATGATACCGGACTCGACCTTGGTGACGCTCATGTCCGGGTCGAGGCGGTAAAGCGCTCCGTTGGGACCGGATTCCTGACTGTCCATGGTGCCGGCGAAGAACCGTCCGCGACGGTCGACCTTGCCGTCATTAATCCAGTTGTTGGGCTGGTCCTTCTCGATGTCGGCGATGAGCGTGCAATCGCCGGTGCCGAAATCGAGCGCGTAAAAGCCCTTGGCCAGCGAGCAGATCGCACCCTTGCCATCCTTGCGGATGGCGATCGAGCCGACGCGGGACGGCACGTCCCAGGCGCGGACCTCGGCACCCTCTGCCGTCGCGCGAAACACCCGCATGCCCGCGGCATCGATCCAGTAGAGCCGCTGTTGCTCGACATCCCACAGCGGGCCCTCGCCCAGCGTCGTCTTCACATCGACCAGAACATCAATCTTCATGCGATCCTCCTCATCAACCCTTGAAGCGCGGCTCTGCCACGCCCTTCACACCCAGACCATGCACGGCGAACAGGAAGCCCGCCTCCTTCTCGCGATGGTATGCGCCATTGTGCGGCCTCCCCATCGACGTCACGTAGACAATGTCGAGATCGGGGCCGCCGAAGATCAAGCTCGTCGTCGATTGCACCGGCAGGCCGACGATACGGTCGACGACGCCACTGGGATCGAAGCGGATCAGGCGCCCCGAATACACCTCGCAGCTCCACACATAGCCTTCGGCATCCACCGTCGCCCCGTCGGGAAGCCCGCGCAGATTGTCGAAACTGGCGAACACGCGGCGCGACAAGGGCCGTCCGGTTTCGATATCATAGTCATAGGCATAGATCACGTTGTGGCCGGTATCGGCGAAGTAGAAGGTCTTGCCATCAAGGCTGAAACACGGGCCGTTGGAACAGATGATGCCCTGGTCGAGCTTCTCGACACTCAGGTCCGGATCAAGCCGGTAAAGCGAGCCGACACCATCCTGCTCCTGGAAATCCATGGAGCCCGCCAGGAACCGGCCCTGCCGGTCGACCTTCCCGTCATTCATCCGTGGACGGATTTCCCCGGGGTGGGTTTCATAGATGAGCGAACAGGTCCCGGTGCCGAAATCGAAGCCGTAGAATCCATCGCGCAGCGACAGGACGGCACCGCCCTTCTCGCGCAGCGCCATGGAGCCGATCTGCTTCGGCACATCCCACGACTTGCGGTTACCGCCATCGGCATCGCACGAAAAGATGGAGGGCCCATAGGAATCGATCCAGTAGAGGCGCTGCTCCTGAACATCCCACAAAGGTCCTTCGCCCAAGGCATTCGGAATGTCGCAAACGACTTCGATCCGCAGCATGATCCCCTCCTAGAACGCCACCTGGTCCGCACCCTTGAGGCTGAGGATCTCACGCGCCTCGTCTGGCGTCGCCACCGACAGGCCCAGACCTTCGATGATCTTGCGGGCAAGCGTCACCTGGTCGGCATTGGACTTGGCCAGCTTGCCCTTGCCGGCCCACAGGCTGTCCTCCAGGCCGACGCGGATGTTGCCGCCGAGTGACACGGACTGCGCCGCGATGCGGAGCTGGCTGGCGCCGGCCCCCAGCACCGACCAGCGGAACTCCTTGCCGAACAGCCGGTCTGCCGTGCGCTTCATATGGGCCACGTCTTCGGGATGCGAACCGATGCCGCCCAAGAGGCCGAACACCGACTGCACGAAGAACGGCGGCTTCACCAGGCCGCGGTCGGCGAAATGCGCGAGGTTGTAGAGGTGCGCGATGTCATAACATTCGAACTCGAAGCGCGTGCCGTTGTCGTAGCAGGTCTGGAGGATATACTCGATATCCTTGAAGCTGTTGCGGAAGACGAGATCGCGCGTCGCTTCGAGGTGGGTCTTCTCCCACTCGAACTTGAACTCCTTGTACTTGTCGAGCAGGTGGTAGAGGCCGAAATTGATCGAGCCCATGTTGAGCGAGGCCACTTCCGGCTTGAAGGTGGCGGCGGGCTTCACGCGCTCCTCCACCTTCATGTAGGGACTGCCGCCGGTGGTGATGTTGATCGCGGCATTGGTCGACTGCTTGATGCGCGGCAGGAAGCGGGCGAAGGCCTCGGGCGTCTGGTCCGGCTTGCCGGTCTCAGGGTCCCGCGCATGAAGATGCAGGATGGCAGCTCCGGCCTCGGCCGCCGCGATGGCCTCGCTGGCGATCTGGTCGGGCGTGATCGGCAGATAGGGCGACATGGTGGGGGTGTGGATCGCGCCGGTCACGGCACAGGTGATGATGACCTTGCCGCCGCTCTGCGGTGCGCCTTCGGTGCGTTTGGCCATGTCAGCCTCCAATCTCTTTGGTCGATTTACGTTTGTGTGCCGCCAAGGCCATCAGCCTGCGGTCGCGCCATTTTTGCCGGTCCTGCAGCTTGTCGGCGGGAAGCCGCTTGCGGCGTTCCGCCTCGATCTGGTCCATCACCGGGCCGGCCCAGTCCACACGGCGCTGCATCTGCGGGAACAGGTTGGAATAGATTCCCTGATAGCGCTCGCAATAGTCGCGGATGCCCGCCGGCGCGTTGAGGTCGATGGTTTCGAACGGCCCCATGAACGACCAGCGCAGCGCCAGCCCGTCGCGGATGCCGGTATCGACATCCTCGACCGTCGCGTAGCCGTCGGCCACCAGGCGGAAGGCCTCTTCCAAGAGCGCGCCCTGCATGCGGTTCATGATGAAGCCGTCGAGTTCCTTCTTCATCACCAGCGGCGCATGACCGGCATCAACCAGAAACTTGCGGGCACGCTCCATCGTCTCCGGCGATGTCCAGGGTGCCGGCACCACCTCCGCCGCCGGTATGAGATAGGGCGGATTGATCGGATGGATGACGAGGCAACGGTGGCGGCCCTTGAGCCCCTCGGTGAACTTCGACGGCAGGATCGCGGACGTCGAACTGGCAATCACCGCATCGGCTGGTGCTTCCCGATCGAGCATCCTGAAAACCTCGATTTTCACGTCGAGGTTCTCCGGCGTGTTCTCCTGCACATGCACCACGCCGTCGAGTGCCATCTTGATATCCGTATGCGGATGAATACGCGCGAGGACATCCTTCGGCGTCTGGCCGTTCAGAAGGCCGTTGCGCTCGAGATCGCCCAGCACATCAGCGATATAGCCATGGGCGGCGCCGGCAGCCTTGGCATCCTGGTCCCACAGGTTCACCTCGTATCCGGCCCGGGCGAAACTGATGGCCCAAGCCCTGCCGATGAAACCGCTTCCAATAATGGCCGTCTTGTTCATTGTCACACTCACAGGGTTTCCACGTTGCCGTCGACACTGAGCGACTGGCCGGAAATGTTGGCGCCCGCATCCGACAGCAAGAAGGCGATCATCGCCGCCACGTCATAGGGGCTCACCATCTTGCGGAGCGACACCTTTTCCAGGTAGCGCGCTTTCATTTCGTCGAAGCTGACACCCACCTGATTGGCCCGGTCCCGGATGACTCCGTCCATTCGCGGACCCTCGACGATCCCCGGCAGGATGGCATTGACCCGGATGCCGTGCGGCCCCAGCTCCTTGGCGAGACTCTGGGTAAAGCCGATGACGCCGAACTTGGCGGAGGAATAAGGCGTGCGGAACGCGTATCCGTGGCGGCCCGCCGCCGACGACATGTTGACGATCGAGCCGCCGCCCGCCTGTTTCAGCATTGGCGTCGCCACCCTGGCGCAGAGGAATTGCCCGGTGAGGCAGATATCGAGGCAGCGCCGCCAATCGGCAGGCGTGATCTCGTCGACGCCACCGGTGGGTCCGGCGATTCCGGCGTTATTGATCAGCGCATCAAGGCCGCCCAGTTTCGCGGTCACCGTGGCGAACATGTTATCGACGTCCGCCTCGACCGAGACGTCGGCGACGCAGGTCTCCACACCCTGAAGCTCCGGTCTCGCCTTGGCGAGCATCTCCTCGGAGATGTCGCAGATGGCGACCCTGGCCCCCATGCCAAGAAGCGTCTTGGCAATGGCGAAGCCGATCCCCGAGGCACCCGCCGTCACCAGAACCCGCTGACCCTTCACGCCACTCAAAGCATCCATGATTTCCCCCTATCTCTCATTCTTGCGGTCGCGCAATGCGATCACCGCGCCCAGCACCACGGCACCGAAGACAATGGCGCGGGTGGCGTAAGGAAGTGTCGTTCCCGCCAGCATCGTCTGCAAGGCCGTCAACAGCAACACGCCGCCCAGCATGCCGAGGAAATGGCCGCGCCCGCCGGTGATCAGCGCACCGCCCACCACCACCACGGCGATCGATGGCAGCAGATAGTCGTCTCCCATGCCCAGGCTTGCCTGGCCGGAAAAACCGGTGAGCATGATGCCGACAAGCCCGCCGCAGAAGGACGACAGCATGTAGACGAGGATCAGCGTCCGCTCGACCGGAATGCCCGACATGCGCGCCGCCCGGTCACCGTTGCCGATGCCGTAGACGCGGCGCCCGAAGGCCGTGCGGTTGAGCAGCAGCACGGCGGCAGCGACGAACAGCACCATGAACAGCACAACCGGCGTCACGGTGAGTATTTTGCCGGTCATGACCCAGCGCAACATGGGTGAGGAAAAGCCGTCAGGTGTGCCTTGCGAATAGAGCAGTGCCGCGCCCTGCAGCAGCCCGTTGGTCGCCAGCGTCATGACGATGGGCGACAGGCCGAGATAAACGATACCGACGCCGTTGAGCAGACCGATCAGCAGCGACAGGACGATGACGGTCGGCAAGGCATAGATCAGCATCGCGTCCGAGCCCTTCACCATGCCGGCGAGAATGATGCCGCACAGCCCGATGGTCCACGGCACCGACAGGTCGAGCCCGCCGGTGAGGATCACGGTGCCCTGCCCCAGTGCCAGCACGACGAGGAAACTCGACAGCACGACCAGCGAATTCCAGTAGGTCGGGTTGAGCACGGCATTGCCAAGCCAGCCTTGGGTAATGATGACGACAGCGATGAAGCAGATGTAAGCCGGCAGCGCATAGCGGAGCGTCTCGGCATTGCGTACAAACAGGCTGGGCGCCGCCTTCAACGCCTGCATCCTGTGGCCGGAGGTGACATTCAGACGCTTGTCGTCGCGTGACAGCTGAGACGGCAGCATGCCGGCACTGCGCGCTGCAATCCGTGTACGGAGCAGCCGCAGCTGTTCCGCCAGCGTCGAAGTGCGGGTAATCGAGCCCGCCAATACGGCGAGGATCAGAATGGAGGCCTCGGCGATGGTCGAGTAATAAGCCGAGACGTTCAGCACCAGCAGGATGTTGACGACGATCATCAGGATATAGGCACCGAACACGCTCCCCACCGGCCCGCCCTTGCCCCCGCCGAGCCTCGTGCCGCCAACGACGACCGCGGCGAACATGGAGAGCAGCAGCGGATTGCCGACCAGCGGATCGCCGCTTCCCGTCTGGGCACTGATGAAGACACCGGCAAGGCCATAGCAACCGCCGGCGATCACATAGACGAGGAAGCGGGTGAGGACGACGCGCACGCCGACCGACTTCGCCGCTTCCGCGTCGCTGCCGACCGCGTAGATGGCAGTTCCCACCCTTGTGCTCTTGAGCCAGCCCCAGGCCAGAAGCGTCACCGCGATCACCACGGGCGGCATCGGCAGCCAACCGGGGATGGCATCCCCCAGGTAGAAGTTGCCGAGCGACGGCGACACCATGCCTCCGGGCTTGTCGAGCACGAGCAGCGTGACGCCCTGGATGATGAACATGGTGGAGAGCGTCACTACGATCGGCTGCAGCCGCAGCACCGCGATGAAGAAGCCGTTGAAGGCGCCGGTGAGCATGCCGATCCCGATGCCAACGGTCGTCCACAGCAGAACGCTGGCCTCCATGTCCATCGGGTCCATAGAACTCGCCAGCACCGCATTGACCAGCGAGATGACGGCACCGGCCGAGAGATCGAAGCCACCCGACAGGATGACGATGGTCTGGCCGATGGCCGCCAGCGCTGAGGTGGCCCCGCCGCTCGACAGGAAGGAGACGTCGAAATAGGTGAGGGCACCCGGACTGATGGCGTCGACAACGCCGATCAGGATGAGGAACACCACCAGCGCCACCAGCATACCGCGATGCTGGGCGAAGGCCCGCGCCAGGCGGCTGGCTGGCGAGGTGGTGGTTGACGGCATCACATCAGAACTCATGCTGCCGCTCCCTGTGACGCGTCATGATGCGCCTCATGCCCCAGCGCCGGCCGCATGATCGCCGCTTCTGTGAGATGCTCGCGAGACACCTCCGCCACCATGTGGCCGCCATAGAACACAAGAACACGGTCGCAGAGATGCACAAGCTCGGGGATCTCCGTCGAGTGGAACAGGATGGAGCCCCCGGCCGCCGCAAAATCGCGCATCATCACATAGAGCTCGTGCTTGGTGCCGACGTCGATGCCGCGTGTGGGATCGAACAGCAGCAGGATGCGGCTCTCCGCCACCAGCCACTTGGCGATGGCGATCTTCTGCTGGTTGCCGCCCGAGAACGCACCGGCCCGGGTCCACATGGCACGGCCATCGACTTCGACCGTGCCGAAGGCTTGGGCGACGGCACCTTCTTCGGCCTTGCCATCGATCAGCGGGCCGGCGCGGAACCGGTCGATCGCCGGCAGCGACGCATTGACCTTGCCGCTGAGCTTGAGGAATAGTCCTTCGGTCTTGCGGTCTTCGGGCACCAGGCCGAGACCGATGTTGGGCCGGATCGCATCGGCCGGTGACGTGATCCGCACCGGCTGTCCGTCGATCAGCGTTTCACCGCTTGCCACCGCGTTCATGCCGAACAGCGCCAGGAACAGATCGTTCTGCCCCATGCCCTGCAGGCCCGCCACGCCGAGGATTTCGCCCTTGTGCAGATCGAACGAGGCGTTCTGCAACTTGCGCCCGGCCTTGAGATTGCGCACCCCCAGCACCGGCCCGCCGAGGGCTGCAGCATCTGCCGCCTTGGCCGGAAAGGTCTGCGCGATCGACCGTCCGATGATCTTCTCGATCACGTCGGCATCGCTGACATTGGCAACAGCCTCGGTGATGATGTGCTTACCGTTGCGCAGGATGGTGAGGTCGTCACAGAAGGCGCGTACCTCGCGCATGCGGTGCGAGATGAAGACGATCGTGCGCCCCTCATGGCGCAGCTTGGAAATGATCTGTCCCAGCCATTCGACATCGCGCCCCGCCAGCGTCGAGGTTGGCTCGTCGAGCAGCAGGATGGAGGGATTGCGGTAGATGGCGCGGGCGATCTCGAGCTTCTGCTGTACCGCCAGATCGAGTGTGCCGACCTCAAGATCGAGATCGACGTGGAAACCGAGTTCGGCCAGGTGGGCGGAAATTGCGTCGCGCGCCTGCCGGCGGCGGATCATGCCGGTGATCCCCAGCGGCGCATAGGGCAGCATCATGTTGTCGAGCACGCTGAGATCGCGCACCATGGTCATTTCCTGGAACGCGGTCTGGATACCATGGGCGTGGGAGGCACGCGGCGAGCCCAGCGATACGGCCTGCCCCTTGATCCGGAACTGGCCTGCATCGGGCTGCAGCAAGCCGGAGAGCAGCTTGACGATGGTCGACTTGCCCGCGCCATTCTCGCCGAGCAGCGCATGCACGGTGCCTTGGGCGATGTCGAAGGAGACATCGTCAACGGCGACCGTCGCGCCAAAGGCCTTGCGGATTCCAGCGACGGTGACCGCGGCGGCGTCAGTGCCGGCCTGCATCAATCTCACTCCAGCGCGAATGTCGAAGGGGGTGGAAGTTGACGGCGGGACGGCACGCATGCCGCCCCGCTTGCGTCAAAGGCGTATCAGTTCTCGGGCTGGCCGACGAGGGCGGCGTTCAGTCCGATTTCCGGGGTCTCCTCCGAGAAGATCGAGGCGAACCAGCCGGGGTTCGACACCAGCGACGGCAGGAAGGCGTTGCAGCCGGCCTTCATCTCTTCCCAGGTGCCTTCCTGGCAGAGCTTGATGGTTTCATTGGTGACGATCGGCAGCGGCAGAACCGTGTTTTTCGGCACATCCTTGCCCTCGAGCGCGTCCACCGCCAGCTTCAGCGCCAGACCACCGGAATAGGGCGGCGAAGCGTAGGAGATGCGCGGCGCGCCGAGCGGCGCATAGGGAGAGGCCGCCCCCTCGACCTCGGTGCCCACAGGCAGCATCTGGATGCGGCCGCCGTTGGCGCCTTCACCAGCGCATGGAATCAATTCCTCGGCCTTCTTGCCGGCTTCCAGCTGCATGGCGTTGGCCGTGTAGCAGCCGACCTGCATCCACAGACCGTTGATCTGGCCCCAATCGCGTGTGGCGAGGATCTTGGACAACTCGGTGCGGGCAACCGCCTGGCTCCACATGCCGACGGCCTCGCCGACGATATGGATATCAGGATATTTGGCGAAAACCTCCTTGGCCGCAGCGGTGCGCAGGTTGTCGACAGAGGTCCCGGGTACGCCCGTGATGATCACGATATCGCCCTTGCCGCCGAGCTTGTCGGCCAGCCACTGGGCCGTCACCCGGCCGGCTTCCGTCTGATCAATGGAAATATTGTAGGCGCAAGGTTCGGTGATCTCGCCGTCATAGGCGAAGATCTTGACACCCTTGTCGCAGGCGTTCTTGACCACCTGGTTCAGTGCCGTCGGCGAGATCGGATAGACCACGATAGCATCGGCACCGGCCTGCACCATGGCGTTGATCTGCTGGATCTGGCGCTGGGCGTTGGGGCCGGCGACCTGCACTTGCAGGTCGACCTTGTCGGCCATGCTCTTGTGGGCAGCCATGGCCTTGACCATGTTGGCGGCTTCCGCCTGCCAGTCATTGCCGATGTAGCTCATGCTGAGGAAGATCTTGTGCTTGTCGGCAGCGTCCGCGGTCGCCGTGCCGGCAGCCAAGGCAGTCAGCACCGTGGCACCGGCTACAAAATTCTTCAAATGACGGGTGATGTTCAAGGGGGTGTCCTCCCATTCAAGGATGCGTTGCTCGTCCCGGCTCTGTTCTCGCTTTTCCGGAAGCACGGAGACTATGCAGTTGAATTGATCAAAGATCAATGCTCAATTATAAACAGAGGTCACGACCTCGAAATCTGGCCTTTGACCGTGGTTTTCACCGATCTGGCGCGTCCGTTCCGGCGCTGCTAATGGCTGTCGCATCCAGGCGGATGAATCGAAGGAAAGACATGTACGACCTCGCCCCAACGAAGCTGAAAGTGGTCCCGCTGAACCGGGAAACCCTGCAGGAGCGGGTCTACCGGCAGATCTGCGATCTGATTCTGGACGGTGAAATCGTGCCGGGTCAGCTTGTCACCATTCAAGCCATGGCGGATGCATTCGGCGTCAGTCACATGCCGGTGCGCGAGGCCCTGAAGCGCCTCGCCTCCGCCAATGTGCTGACCGTCGTCTCGGGCCGCTCGATCGGCATTCCCCAACTCAGCCGCGACCGGCTGATGGATCTCTACAACAGATCGGAAGAGCGTCGTGTAGGGAAAGAGTGT
>ERZ795053.4799-NODE-4799-length-14392-cov-6.964149_pt1 | contig 14392 bp, 8 predicted proteins | sample MGYA00375137_ERZ795053 | MGnify/ENA primary metagenome ERZ795053 (study PRJEB30182, sample SAMN05720284) | activated sludge metagenome | isolation source: Anaerobic digester | place: Hong Kong | collected 2014-12-17 ... | reverse complement strand
CCCATGCGCTGCGCGGCGAGTTCGCCGGTAGCGGTGATTTCGAGGTTGTCGCGTGGCTGGCCGTTCTGTCGGGGGTCGATGCGTGACAGTGGAGGCAGTGATCGCAGCCCTGAAACTGCCCACGGCCACCCGCGTGGACCAGCGCGTGCCGAAGAAGCTGCTGTTGGAGAAGGGTGCACCCACCGCCGCTGACAAGCGCCTGATAAACGAGGGCATCGAGGCAATCCAGTGGCTGGCCGTGCTCAAGCCAGCGACCTGCGGTGTGCCCGAGTTTCGGGACGACGTGCGGGAGTACTTGGAGGTCGCGGTACTACAGCTGACCTTGCGTGAGAAGGCGAAGGAAACACGCCTGATTGAGCTGCTGCATCGGGCCGTCCCTTATCCGGTGATGCTGCTGGTCGAACGCGAAAGCTGCTTATCCATATCACTGGCCCACAAGCGGCAGGCTCTGAAGGAGGCTGATAGGGTGGTGCTGGACGATGAGCTGGTTACCGAACGCCTGCCACTCGCTGAAAGTAGTATCCGAGCGGTGTTTCTGCGGGCGCTGGATATAGCCCGCCAGCCGCGTGCTTCGCTGTACGCGCTCTATCAGGGTTGGCTGGACACCGCAGTAGCGCTGCAGGCCGCACTGGTGACGGGCACATTCACTTTGCTCGACTCCGCCGAGCGTGCGCAGCAGCGTCGACAAGCGTTGCACGCCAGTCTCACGCTGCAGGGCCAGATCGCTGGCCTGCGCAGCGCGGCCGCCAAGGCGTCGCAGATGGCGCGACAGGTACAACTCAACCTCGAAATCCAACGCCTGCAGGCCGAACTGGCCGCAGTGCGTACCCAGCTATGAACCAGGATGTCCCTATGAACAAGATCGACGCTGCTGACCCCGAAGCACAATCCGCCGACCTGGTGGCCGACAACATCGCCCAGCTCAAGGCGCTGTTTCCGGAGCTGATCACCGAAGGCGCAGATGGCGCGGCGATCAATGTCGATGTGCTCAAGCAGTTGGTTGGCGACGCAACTGTTAGCGATGCAGAAGAGAAGTACGGATTGAACTGGCATGGCAAGCGCCGTGCGCGGCAACTGGCATTGACGCCCAGCACGGGCACGTTGCGGCCGTGCCCGGAAGACAGCGTGGACTGGGACACCACCCAGAACCTGATGATCGAAGGCGACAACCTGGAGGTGCTCAAGCTTCTGCAGAAGAGCTATGCCGGGAAGGTCAAGCTGATTTACATCGACCCGCCGTACAACACCGGCAAGGATTTCGTGTACCCGGACAACTTCCAGGACAGCATCAAGAACTATCTGGAGTTGACAGGGCAAATGGAGGGCGGCGCGAAGGTGTCATCCAATACCGAGGCCAGCGGGCGGTTTCATACCGACTGGTTGAACATGATGTATCCACGATTGAAGCTGGCCAAAAATCTGTTGCAGCCTGACGGAGTGCTCTTCATCAGTCTCGATGATCAAGAACTGGCTTCCGTTCGGTTCGTATGCGATGAGGTGTTTGGTGGTGAAAACTTCATAGGTCGATGCACTTGGGAAAGAAAGCGAAAAGGTAGTCATCTTTCCTCCAAGTTCACCCAGAAAACTGAGAGCCTGATGGTCTATGCAAGAGGAGAGGAAAAAGTATCACTCTTTGGCGAGGCTGCTGGTGCCGATGAAGACCAGCCGCTTATAAAGCGTACGAACCCGGCAAGTGAGCTAAAGATACCTGGGGGACTCATCGAAACCGGAATGGCAGACCAGGTGTTCCAAAAGGGTGTCTATGGAGATGGGAGTTCATCTGTCGAGTTGTTGGGGGATGCGGAAGTAAAAGACGGCCGATTCATTAGTGAAGTACGGCTTCGGGGGCCATTTGTTTGGACACAAGATAATTTGGATGAAGAGCGTATCGCGGGGGCGCGATTTTTCATCCGCACCGAAAACTTTTCACTTCGAGCACTGAAAGCTCCAGAACGGCAGGGCTTCAAGGCACTGTCTAGCTTCCTGCCACGAACAGTTGGAACCAATGAAGATGCATTGACGGAATTGGCCAGCCTGTTCCAAGTGGAAGAAGATCGAGTTCCGTTTAGCTATCCAAAACCTCTCGGGTATATTTTGAAGATCGTCTTAGCCGCTACGCACTGGAGCAAAGACGCCATTGTTGTGGACTTTTTTGCCGGCTCAGGGACGACGTCGCATGCCGTTCTCCATCAGAACGCGTTGGACGGTGGCAAGCGCCGTTGCGTGCTTGTGCAGTTGCCAGAACCTCTTGATCCAAATGACAAGGACCAAAAGGTAGCGGCAGACTTTTGCGACCATCTTGGCAAACCCCGAAACATTGCTGAGCTCACCAAAGAACGCCTCCGCCGAACTGGGATTAAGGTCATTGCCGATAACCCGGACTGGCAAGGCGACACCGGCTTCCGCGTTTACAAACTCGACCAATCCAATATCCGAGCCTGGCAACCCAGCGGCAATCTGGAACAGGACCTGGTCGACAGCGTCGAGCATATCGTTGCCGACCGCAGCGAGCAGGACGTGCTGACCGAGCTGCTGCTCAAGCTGGGCCTGGATCTGTGCGTGCCCATCGAGCAACGCCAGATCGCCGGCAAGTCCGTGCACGCTATCGGCGGCGGCGTGCTCATAGCCTGCCTTGACCCGCGCATCGGCAAGGACGATGCCGAGCCGTTGGCCGTGGGTATCATCGAATGGCACGCGATGCTCGCTCCAGCCGGCGACACCACCTGCGTGTTCCGCGACAGCGCCTTTGAGAACGACGAAGCCAAGACCAACCTCGCCGCGATCCTGGAGCAGCACGGCATTCGCCACGTGCGGAGCTTGTGACATGGATGACGGTGTGAAGAAGGTCGATGAATCACTACGCGACTACTCGCGTGAAGAGCTGGACTCGCTCGGCGGCGTCATCGACTACGCCGAGAAGATGATCTATCGCGATGGCCAGCACCACCCATATGCCTCGCTTCGTCGAAGCGCCTACGGCAAGACCGTTGTGGTCGACACTGAAAAGAAGGGGCGTCAAGTCTTCCGGCTAAGCCAGACGCCAGCCGTTATCACGCCCAACAACTGCGGCTACGCGACACCGCATTCCCCGGTCGGCCGCCTGTGCAGCTATGTCCGTTCGGGAGACAGCGGCGAAAGCGTGTTGTGGGGCGAATGGGAAGTCTCGGAGATCCGCCTCTTCGACCGGTTCGATGGCGTGCACTTTGAGGAGAACGTTCGCAATTTTCTCACGATGCGGGTCCAGGGCGATGCGGTCAAAGGCTTCGTGACCGATTTGGCGGCAAGCCTCCGTCAGCCCTCCAAAGCTTTTCCAGCATCACAGGAAGAAGAGGAGGAAGAGCAGCAACCTGCCCGTGCCCAAACTGCCACCTTCGTCCTTTCCGATGAGGAAGACGAAGAGGCGATCGATTTGAGCGAGATTGACGAGAGCGAAGACGAGCCGGAACTCCAGACTGCGGGTCCTGCCGGCTACTTCGGCTTGAATGAAACGTTCTACGTCAACCGGACCAGGGAGCAGGACGAGATCATCGCCCGTTCACCTGTCGGTGCGATGTTCGTCGAGGGCGTGGCGGGATCGGGAAAGACCTCGGCTGCGCTGGGTCGCACCAAGATGCTTTGTGACTTCGATGCCAGCAATGTCGCTTCTGAAGCCGAGTTCCGCGAAGTTCTGGGGGAGGACGCGGCCTACTGGGATGGCAAGTTTGCTGGCCAGTTTTCGCAGGAGAGCAGCGTTGGCTTTGTCCGTACGGGTGAACTGATCCAATACCTGAAGGAAACCTGCCGGCGCATCGACCTGCCAAACCTTCCCGTACTTGAATACAAGGAATTGCAAACCCGATTGCGCGATCATCGCGGGCTGGTGGCCGGTGGAGCGGGCAGGTCCTGGGCAGGAGCGACTGAAGAACGCATCTCGACGATCGATACGACCATGGCCTGGTTGCGCGCCGCGGACGCCTCGGTGGGCAGGGAATTGGCGGCGCGCCTGCGCGAAATGTTGCCGCGACGGGACGAGGTGGTTGCTGGTTTCGAGGACAAGTACCTGCCTGTAGCCGCCCGTGTCGTGGGCAAGGCGCTAAACGACTACGCGATGGCATTGGACGAACTTGCCCACGAACTGGAGCGCAGCGATGGCCCATCCTTTCGACTGGATAGGATTGTGGTCCGCATGCATGAGCGCCTTGCCAAGTTCCGCAAGGAAGTCCTTGGCAAGGATGTGCTCTGGCTGTTCGTCAACGAAAAGACCTATACCGGCACCCGGGAAACCGATCTTGCCGAGCAGCTGATTGGCGACCACGCCGAACTTTACGATCGGCACGGCGCACGCCTGGTCTGGGTCGACGGGAACGGTCCGGTCGACCCTCGGATCGCTTTTGTCGATGTGAAAGGCAATGCCTTGGATTGGAGCGAAGAGGTCGTAGGGCAACTGGCGGATGGCGAAGCCTTTGTGCGTGACGTCGAGGGCCGGGTCGTCAAAGGTCTGGCAACGGGTCTGGACGATCTGTACCTGCTTCTGTTGCCGACCACGAGCGAGAAGGCTTATCGCAACAAGGAGGGAAAGCTTGTTGCGTTGAAGCTGGACCATGGCCTTGGCCGCTCCAAGATTCCGCTCAAGAGGGAAGAAGTGGAGGACGACCCGGATCTGGACGAAGGCGGGGCTGGCACCGAAACAGTGACTGCACCGCGGGTGGTCAAGAAGCGCAGCATCGATTCACGGTTACGCCCGCTACTGCGCCGCCGCATGCTTGCGCCGTTGCGCGACCTGGGTAGGCTGTACGAAGCCGGCCTGGTCAATCATGCGACATTGTTTCCGGATGCGGGGGTGGCTGGAGTGATCAAGGAGAGCCTCGGGGTCCGCAAGCTGACGGAATCAGATATCGACCTGTTGTTGTGCCTGTTCCAGATTGCGGGGCGGTCGTACAAGGCAAAGCCCGTGCAGCTGTCGGAGCCGCCGTTTTTCCAGTCGGTGTTCATCGACGAAGTGCAGGACTTCACCGAGCAACAGGTCTTTCTCATGGCTGAGCAGGCCCGCCCGGAATATCGGGCGGTCACTGTTGTCGGTGACCTGGCGCAGAAGCTACATAACGGAACCAGTATCGATGTCAAGGCATGTGTTCCGCAAGGCAAGCTTGAGTACGTCAAGCTCAGCCAGAACCTGCGACAGGCGGATGCTCCCGGACTTGCCCTGTTCAGCGCTTGCTTCCGTGAGGAGGCGCACCGGGATGGCGAGATCGATCCGCGCGTCATAGATGCGGCCGTGAGCGCGGGTCCAGCCATTGTTCGTCCAGTCCAGGGCGTTTGCCCGAGCGACACTGATCTCGATAGACGAATTCTGGACGAACTGGTCAACCTGGGTGCCAATCAGACTGCTGTGGTGGTGTTTCCTACGCGCAGAATGGCGGAGGAGGCGTTCGCTCGTCTGCAGGCTGGACTGACCGAAAAGATGATCAACGCCGACATTTCCAGCCATGTGGATCTGTCGAAGCGATTCGTCCGGCACTTTGCGACCATCGAGAACACGAAAGGCTTGGAGTTCGATGTCGTTCTCCTGCCGATGCTCGAAGACTACGATCTGTCGACGGACCTTGGCCGGAATCGGCTTTACGTGGGCATTAGCCGAGCGAAGCAGCGATTGGTTCTGCTTTCCCGCCAGAAGGGGCTTGATCCTGTTCTTCACAAGGTCGTTTCCAACTATCAGGCGCTATTGGGCGCGCCGGCTGCCAAGAGCTGACTATGGCTGGAACCTTCCACGCTGAAGACGACAAGGCGCGAGTGCTCGAGATTCTGGAGCAACTACGTCGTGGCCCCAACGAATCGACGACGGTTGAGTTCAAGTCCAACCTGAGCGAGCCGAAGGCCATCGGCGAGTACATTTCCGCGCTTGCCAATTCGGCCGCTTTGGAGGGGCATGCCAGGGCATGGCTCGTGTGGGGCGTCGAGGACGGCACGCATGGCGTCAAAGGCACTACGTTCGACCCATTCAGCGCAAAGGGCGAGGGCAACCAGAGCCTGATCATGTGGCTGCAACACCAGACGAGCCCCAGGGCGGACTTCAGCTTCCATGCCGTGTCTCATCCCGACGGCAAGGTGGTACTGCTAGAAATCCACCCGGCCCGAAGCACGCCGATTGCCTTCCAAGGGAACCGCTTCATCCGTGTCGATAGCCACAAGGTCAAATTGACCGATCATGCCGACAAGGAAGCGCGGCTATGGGTGGCGCTGGGCGTCAAGCAGGACTGGACCGGCGAGATCGTGTCCTCTGCAACGCTCGACGACCTCGACCCGGATGCCATCGACTTCGCCCGAGCGCGATTTACCGAGTACCTGATTCGCAGCGAGCCTGACACGAATCGGCACGACCGTATCCGAGCCGATGTCGTGGCCTGGGATGTGCCCACGCTGCTCAACAAGGCGCATGTCACCAAGCAGGGCAGGATCACGCGAGCGACCTTGCTGCTGCTGGGGCGCGATGAGGCAGCGCATTTCCTGGCGCCGGCCGATGCGAAGATCAGCTGGATACTGCGTGATGCCAATAACAAGACGATCAGCTCCCAGCACTTCGGGCTGCCATTCCTGCGGACGACCGAGGAGGTGTTCCGTCGGATTCGCAACCTGCAGGTCGAGCACATGCCAGACGGGTCGCTATTCCCCACACCGGTACCGCAATACGACCCATGGGTGATTCGCGAGGCTCTGCATAACTGCATCGCACACCAGGACTACACCCTGGGCGGCAAGGTCAACGTGGTCGAGTTTCCGGATCGCCTGGTGTTCACCAATCTCGGTAGCTTTCTGCCGCCGTCGGTGGAGTGGATGTTGGAGCATCAGTCCCCGCCGGAGCATTACCGCAACCAGTGGCTGATCGATGCCATGGTACGGCTGCGAATGATTGACCAGATCGGCAGCGGCATCCGTCGCATGTACGAGACCCAGCGCGATCGCTTCTTCCCGCTTCCTGACTTCGTGATCGATGTCGATTCGATGTCGAAACCTCGTGTGGAAGTGGCGATCAGCGGCAAGATCCTGGACACGAAGTACACACAGGCACTGATGCATGCTGACGAGTTGGATCTGCGCCAAGTGCTGCTGTTGGATCGCGTTCAGAAGGGACAGAGCCTTACGTCCAAGGAAGCAAAGGCGCTGCGTTCCGCGGGTCTGATCGAGGGCCGTGCCCCGAACTACCTGATTTCGTCGAAGGTGGCGGACTGGACCGCACAAAAGGCCAAGTACATCCGCAACCGCGGCTTCGATGACGGCTACTACAGGCAGTTGGTCATCGAGTATCTGCAGAAGTATGACAAGGCCAGCCGCAAAGAGCTGGATGACCTGCTGTTGCCCAAGCTGCCGGAGGTGCTGGATGCCGAGCAGAAGGCGCACAAGATCAAGAACCTGCTGCAAACCATGCGGCGGGGCCGTCAGATCGAGAACAAGGGCAGTCGGGGAGAGCCGGAATGGCGGTTGCTGGACCCCGATGCCTTATCTACGGAGAAGGAATTTTAGCTAAAGGCTATCCAAGGAAATCTCGCAAGCTATTGATTTATAAGTTTACTAGCCCCGAATTCGGCGTCGATTTAGCTAACGGCTAATGGGGCAGGACCAGAGACCAGTCGATGAAGCTCCACTTTGAAGAGAACCTTCCCCATCAGCTGGCCGCTATTGAAGCGGTCTGCGACCTGTTCCGTGGCCAGGAGGTCTGCCGAACCGAGTTCACTGTCACCCAGCGGGCCGCATCGCCGCAGCTGGGTCTGGCGCTGGATCAGGGCATGGAGGAGTCCGCGCTCGGCATCGGCAATCGGCTGACCCTGCTGGACGACGAACTGCACGCCAACCTGACCGCCATCCAGTTGCGCAACGGCCTGGCGCCTTCCGAGGAGCTGGCGAACGGCAACTTCACGGTGGAGATGGAGACGGGTACGGGCAAGACCTACGTCTACCTACGCACCGCGTTCGAGTTGCACAAGCGCTATGGTTTCACCAAATTCGTGATCGTGGTGCCGTCAGTGGCGATCAAGGAAGGCGTGTACAAGTCGCTGCAGATCACAGCCGATCATTTCCGCGGGCTGTATGCCAATACGCCGTTCGATTACTTCATTTACGACTCGGCCAAGCTGGGCCAGGTCCGCAATTTCGCTACGAGCCCGAACATCCAGGTGATGGTGGTCACCGTTGGCGCGATCAACAAGTTCGGCGACGAAGACGAGGCGGACCGGGAAGAGTCTGACGAGGCCAAGCGGCGCGCAAAGTCGAAGAACGTGATGTATCGCTCCAGTGAGAAGACTGGCGGCGAGAAGCCCATCGATCTGATCCGTGCGACTCGGCCGATTCTGATTGTGGACGAGCCGCAAAGCGTGGACGGCGGCCTTGATGGCAAGGGTAAGCAGGCGTTGGAGCGCATGCATCCGCTGTGCACGCTTCGTTACTCAGCAACCCACGTGGACAAGCACCATATGGTGTATCGCCTGGACGCCATCGATGCTTACGAACAGCGGTTGGTGAAGCAGATTGAAGTCGCCTCGGGTACGGTGGAGGGGGCAAGCAACAAGCCCTTCGTACGTTTTTTGTCCGCAAAGAGTTCACGTGGAACAGTGACGGCCAAAGTGGAGCTGGATGTAGATGTGAGCGGCAGTGTCAGGCGAAAGGAAGTAATCGTCATGGACGGTTACGATCTGGAGCAAGAAACCGGGCGTGAAATTTACAGAGATTGTCGCATCGGCGAGATCCGTGCCGGACGCGGTCAGCAGTCATTGGAACTCCGCGTGCCCGGCGGAGAGGTGTACCTGCAACCGGATGAAGCTTGGGGTGATGTCGACCCGCTGGCGATCCAGCGTCAGATGATCAAACGCACTATCAAGGAACACCTAGACAAAGAAATGCGCTTGCGGCCCAAAGGCATCAAGGTGCTGTCACTCTTCTTTATTGATCAGGTTGCCAAGTACCGCGTATACGACGAGAAGGGCAATCCACAGAAAGGCGTATACGCCCAAATTTTCGAGGAAGAGTACCGTTACTGGGCGCGCCATCCGGACTACCAGAGCCTGTTCAAGGAGCTGGATATGGAGCATGCCGCCGAGGATGTGCACGACGGATATTTTTCGGTGGACAAGAAGAAGATCGGCGGCAAGAACGTCGAAATGCTCAAGGACACTAGCGGTACCACCAAGGCCGACGACGACACCTACAACTTGATCATGCGCGACAAGGAAAGGCTACTCGACCTAGACACGCCGCTCAAATTCATCTTTTCCCACTCGGCCCTGCGTGAAGGCTGGGACAACCCCAACGTTTTCCAGATCTGCACCATGCGCGACATTCGTACTGAGCGCGAGCGCCGGCAGTCGATTGGTCGCGGTTTGCGTTTGTGTGTGGACAAGGACGGCCAACGCGTTCAGGGGTTCGACACCAACACCCTGACCGTGATCGCCAACGAGAGTTACGAAGCGTTCGCGGATGGGTTGCAGAAAGAGTTGGAGGATCCCGCGACGGGCATCGGCATCCGCTTCGGTGTGGTGGCTCCGGATCAGTTCGCAGCGATCGCAGTCAAGGCAGCGGATGGCAGCGTGGCACCCTTGGGTGTCGAGCAATCCAAGACGCTGCGCGCCGCTTTACAGGAGCGGGGCTATCTCACTTCGAGCGGTAAGGTGGAAGACACCTTGCGCACGGCGATCAAGGAGGGCGCGGTACAACTGCCCGTGGCCTTCGAGCCGCATCGGGACGCAGTGGTGGCGATCCTGCGAAAGTTGGCCGGGCGACTGGAAATCAAGGATGCGGACAAGCGCCGAGATGCTATCCCCGTGCGCCGTGCCGTGCTCGATAGCCCGGAGTTCAGGGCGCTGTGGGACCGGATCAAGCATCGCACCACCTACCGCGTGCAGTTCGACAACGCCAAGCTGATCGAAGACTGCATTGAAGCCGTACAGGAATCTCCGCGCATCCCTAAGGCGCGACTGCAGTGGCGAAAGGCTGGGCTCGCGATCGGGCAGGCCGGTGTCCAAGCCACCGAGCTGAAAGGGTCGTCCGTCGTGTCCCTGGACGAAACCGATATCGAGCTGCCGGACATCCTGACCGACCTTCAGGACCGTACCCAGCTCACCCGGCGCTCCATCCAGCGGATCTTGGTCGAGAGCCGGCGCCTGGAGGATTTCAAACGCAATCCGCAGCAGTTTATCGAGCAGACCGCCGAGGCGATCAACCGCTGCAAGCGTCTGGCGCTGGTGGACGGCATCAAGTACCACCGAATCGGCGACGGGGAGTACTACGCGCAGGAGTTATTCCAGGAGAACGAGCTGCGGGGCTATATCGGCAATATGCTGATGGACACCGAAAAGGCCGTGTACGAGCACGTGGTCTATGACTCGGACGTGGAACGCGATTTCGCCACTGAGCTGGAGCGCAACGAGGCCATCAAGGTCTATGCCAAGCTGCCTGGCTGGTTCAAGGTGCCGACACCACTTGGTAGCTACAACCCGGACTGGGCTGTGCTGGTTGTCGGCGAGGACGGGCAGGAGCACCTGTACTTCGTCGTCGAAACCAAGGGCGGCCTGTTCAGCGATGCGCTCCGACCGATTGAAGAAGGCAAGATCAAGTGCGGCAAGGCCCACTTCAAAGCATTGGCGGTCGGTGAGTCTCCGGCAGAGTATGTCGTCGAGAGGGCCGTGGACGGATTGCTGTCGCGGCTCTAGGTGTTTGGGTCGAAGTTCTTGGCGCCAAGTTCTGCGCAGATTGCGTGATTCGCGTGTGCGTCTGATGCGGTCGATTGTCTGGTTGTGTTCGGTATCTGAGGCCGCTCGGGAAGTCCTGAATACCCTTGGCTTCAACGAGCTTTTGTACCTTGGCTTCGCCCAGTTGTTGTCATTCGATGCCAGTGCTACTCATGGCATGACTGTCAGGGAAACGCCATGCAAAGCGCTGAGAGCATTCAATCTCCACACGTCGGGTCTCTAGTAGCAAACACCGATGATCAGCCTGGGGTCACCGATACCAACAAGTGGGTACCCAAGTCCGGAAATGGCCCATATCTAACAATCCCCTTCGCACCTGGTGCTGACTCCAAGCTGCTGCGGAAATGCGGTGTGCCCTCCTTCATCGGTGCTCGCGACGAAATCAGATGTGCGGCGAATGACTATGCAGCATGCTCTGTCGCGCTCGTCGAGAAGGCGCGAAATCACAGAATTGATCTCTCTCGGAGCATCCGTGGCGCGGATGGGAGCGTGCTGATTCGCCCATATCGGGTAAGGCTATGCCTGCGACTGGACATTGCCGCAGGCTATTTGTGCCTGTACTGGCGGGGTGTTGTGAAGCAACGGGGGCGGTGGACTAGGGTTCGGGCCAGCACGTGGAGCTGCGAGGACCATGTGGATCCATTGATCGTTGATGTCCATCCAGCTGAGGAACTGCTGATTCGACGTCTTGAAGCGGAAGCCGCATGTCTTCGGCTTCGCTGGTTCGCATTGGTCAGGGGGCTCTACTACATGAATGTGATCGAGGAGCACCGGCTATCGGATCTAGAACAAGGCAAATTCTCGACCCGGGGCGCCCGAGGACGCACGGCTCGTCTGATTCAGTGGCTGCAGAGCGCTATCCTGGGCCGCCAAGCCAAAGCCTAGCTTCTGAGCCCAGGGCCGACCGGGGCCTTGCAGGGGGATCTGGAGGAGCTCCAAACGGCGCGACGGAGTACGCAAGCCGATGAGCTTGACCAGCGAAACCGGCGAGAACTGGTCAGCTTGAGCGCTAGCTGGAAACGGCGGCGGCGCCAGATGACCGCCGCCTGCCGTTCAATGCAGAGTCGGATGCCAGATGGAGGAAATCACGCGTCAATCACCATCAATTGTGCGTGACTGACACTCGCATCAAATCCTTGCCGGCATCCTGAATATTGAGGTGGATGCCTGCGATCTCGACATTCCTGGCATCGGAGTCGAAGGAGTGATCCTTTTGTGAGACTACCGAACCATTCTTTGACCATATTTCGCGGATGCTCAACAAGCCACCCGAAGTGCTCAACAGGACAAGCTTGACGCGCTGTGGCGCCCCGCTCGTGGAAGTTTGCCTGGCAACCAGCTTTGTCGATGGTGTGGACTTATAGGTCTTCACCAGATACACGTAGTCCCCGCCGTCCGTGTTCATCACCTTGTCGCATAGGGAACCATCTTCCTTTGCATAGATGATGAGTTTCGGTTTGCCCGGTGGCGTCAGCGCGTAGAATCGTTCTCCATCATTCGATGTCACGACCGACCGGATGCGGAACTGGTCACCCTGGGAAAATGCAAACTGGGTGTTCAGCATCCAACCAGATCGGAACTTGAAAGCATTCGGCGCCAGCATTTCTTCATTGTTGTGGTGTTCAATGAGATCAAAAGCCGCGATCGTTTCATCGACGGCCACTTCCTGCACCATGCCGTCGTCAGCTCGATCAACGCGGTTTACGGTTTGCCCGTAGCTGTAAGTTGAAGCACCTGCTTTCAACGCCCTGAAACTCTTCCGAACTCCGTCAAGATTACAGGCTTGGTCCGCATGTGACGGGCTAATCGCAAAGATGGACAGGACAAGAAAGAGGATTCTGACGAACACTGGTATCTCCCGAATGTGAGGCTGGAACGAATGGTCAAAGCTGGCCTCGCTTGTCTTGGACAATCCGAGACCTCGGCAGCGCACCCCTTTGCCGCACCTTGTCGCCGACGGGCCCGCTGGTGCGTCAACGTCGGGGTGGCGACGATCGGGTGGTCCCGCTGCGGGCGAATAGTGACCCATCGCACACTTTGAGCCAACCCCGATCTGGCCCCCGCAGTGAAACAATGCTTTCACTCGAGTCTTAGACAGCGCGATGTCGTGTGGCGACACTTCCGACCATCGCATCACGGAGGCGAGGCTGCGCGATATGAGGCATGGGCGCGATGGTTCGACATGCGCCGAGGCCCTGGCCTGCCATCACTCGAAAGCGTTGGCCAACGACCGCTACTACTGCTTACGAAGCGCATCTAGGTGATCGGCCCATTCCTGAAGTATCGCCTTGCGTTCTTTCTTGTAGGCATAGCGGTTGTATGCGGCCCGGGTCATGCCCATCGGCATGTGAGAGAGGCAGTATTCGACTGCTTCTTTGCCGGCTTTTGACGTCTCATCGCCGCCCGCATGCTCCTCATTGAAAAATGTGCTGAAGGCTGCGCGCATGCCATGCGGCGTACCTTCGCCGCTGTAGCCAAGTCGCTCCATGACGGCATTGAGGCTTCGGTTTGCCATGGAGCGTCTCGGGTCGCGGCGATTTGGAAATAGAAGCGCCTGTCCTGCGGGGGCACGCTTGCGCAGATCGCGCAAGAGGCTGATTGCCTGTACCGATAGTGGAACCCAATGTGGGCGGCCGCTCTTCATTCGATCCGCTGGGATCTCCCACTCACCATTCTCTAGATCCACCTCTTCCCATTTGCCGCCAATGATCTCCGCCTTTCGACAGGTGGTCAGCATCACAAGCAACATGGCGACCCGAGTCTGCTCGTTCATCAGGGCGCGATCATCGAGCTTCTTGAGGAATTCACTGATTTGCTCAGGCGATAAGGCTGGATGATTGGTCTGATCGCGCTTCTTCAATACTCGGATCGTTGGCACGGGGTTGGCGTTGATCAAGCCGCTGTCGATGGCGTATTCAAAGATCCCCCAAAGGTAGTTGCGCAGGTTGCGTGCTACTTCCGGTGCGCGCTTTTCTACGTCTTTGAGCAGTTGCGTGATTTCGACGCGGCTAATCTCCTTGATCTGACGAGCCTTGAGCTTGGGAAGCAAGTCGTTCCGTATTTCCCGCTCTCGCTGTTTGATCGTCGCTGGGCGGAGGCTGCTTGCAGTGGTGGCTGACCAGTCCGAGGCGACAACGGCAAAGCAGCCCTTCTCCCTGGCTAGGTGTGCCTGAAAGAGGGCTTGCTTTCGCTCCTTCCTTGCCAGCACCGGATTTATGCCTTGAGCGACCAGTCTCCTGGACTCGGCATGTGCCTGGCGGGCCTGCGCAAGAGTTACCTCCGGATAGCTACCCAGCGCATCGAGTCCCTCAATTCCGCCGATGCGGAATTTGTATCGCCAGAGCTTGGAGCCCTTGGGCTGCACGAGCAGATAGAGCCCGCCGCTGTCGGAAAGCTTGTACGCCTTCGCGGCAGGTCTTGCCGCATTGACTTGAACTGCAGTCAGCATCGAGAGAGCCCACGGCTAGTCGTTTTAATACCCCCAATGATACCCCCGATTGTTTTGGATGGCATGAATCTTCCTGGATGAAATTGATTCAACGTAAACGGTAAGCAATTGTAATACCGGCATTTTATTTGTCCTCATGAGACATCCTGGAGTCAAATGGTTCACGAATGCACATTCCAGCTGGCGATTTTCATGCGGTGAGTCTAGCAGTCGGGGTTACCACCTCATG
>ERZ795053.4796-NODE-4796-length-14397-cov-4.961651_pt1 | contig 14397 bp, 9 predicted proteins | sample MGYA00375137_ERZ795053 | MGnify/ENA primary metagenome ERZ795053 (study PRJEB30182, sample SAMN05720284) | activated sludge metagenome | isolation source: Anaerobic digester | place: Hong Kong | collected 2014-12-17 ... | reverse complement strand
CCTCGACCCGCTCGCGGTGCGCGCCGGTGATCACCGGGCCGATCACCGTGTCCTTCTCCAAGGGGTTGCCGACCTTGAGGTGCGGCGCCATGCCGGCGAGGCGACCGACCAGCTCGTCGTAGATGCCCCGCTGGGCGACGACGCGCGTGGGCGACGTGCAGATCTGGCCGGAGTGGAACGTCCAGGTGCTCGAGATGTTCGACACCGCGTTCTTGAGGTCGGCGTCGTCGAAGACGATCGCCGCCCCCTTGCCGCCGAGCTCGAGCAGCAGGCGCTTCATCTGCTTGCCCGCCACCTCGGCGATGCGGCAACCCACCCCCGTGGAGCCGGTGAACGAGATCATGTCGACCTCGGGGTGGGTCGTGATGGCCTCGGCGGCCTCGACCGAGCTGGCCGACACGACGTTGACCACCCCGGGCGGGAAGCCGGCCTCGTGGAGCAGCTCGACCATCCGGATCACGCCGAGCGGGTCCTGGGTGGGCGGCTTCACCACGACGGTGTTGCCCATCGCCAGCGCGGGAGCGACCTTTCCGGCCATGTTGGTGACCGGGAAGTTGTACGCGGCGAGGGCCGCAACGACACCCACCGGGGCGCGGTGCTCGACGCCACCGATGAGGCCTCCGGGCGCGAGCGGGGTGCTCGGCATGACGGCCGGGGGCAGCGGCACGAGGTTCGACTCGGGCTGGGCGTAGCGCCGGAAGCGGGCGGAGACCTGCGGCACCTGGATGGTCTTGGCCACCCGCAGGGTGGCGCCCGTCTCGGCCTGCACCAGCGGCACCAGGTCGCCGGCATGGGCGTCCCAGAGGTCCGCGAAGCGGTTCAGCAGGGCACCGCGCTCGGCCGGCGAGGTCCGCTGCCAGGCGTCGAACGCGTCGCGAGCGGCCTGGCACGCGTCGGCGGCCTGGGCGGGCGACGCGTCGGGGGCCACGGCCACGAGCTGCTCGGTGGCGGGGTCGACCACGTCGTAGCCGCCCTCGGCCACGACCTGCTCGCCGCCGATGAGAAGGCGGTAGTCGGTGTCGGTCACGGCCCCGAACTGTAACGGGTTCTAGTTCTGCGGCGACGATCCGGCCGCCACGACGGCCCCGCCGTCGGCCGCCAGCGCCGCCTCGCGGGCGTGGTAGCTGCTCCGGGTCAGGGGGCCGGACTCCACGTGGGCGATGCCGAGCGCCTCCCCCGCCTCCTTCCACGCCTCGAAGTCCTCGGGCGGCACCCAGCGGGCCACGGGCAGGTGGTTCGTGGTGGGTCGCAGGTACTGGCCGATGGTCACGATGTCGACGCCCACCCCGCGCAGGTCCGCCAGGGTGGCGAGCACCTCCTCGGAGGTCTCCCCCATCCCGACGATGATCGAGCTCTTGGTGGTGAGCCCGGCGGCCTTCGCCCGGGCGAGCACGGCGAGGCTGCGGGCGTAGCCAGCTGATGGCCGAACGGCCCGCTGCAGGCGGGCGACCGTCTCGATGTTGTGGTTCAACACGTCGGGCCGGGCCTGGAAGATCGCGTCGAGGCTGGCGGGGTCGCCCTTGCCGTCCGAGATGAGGCACTCGACCTGGACCCCGGGGGTGCGCCGACGGATGGCCTCGATGGTGGCGGTGAACTGCGAGGCACCGCCATCCGGGAGGTCGTCGCGGGCCACCGTGGTGAGCACGGCGTGGGCGAGGCCCATGCGCTCGACCGCCTCGGCCACGCGCTCGGGCTCGCCCGGGTCGGGCGCCTCCGGGTGGCGGGTGTCGACGAGGCAGAAGCCGCACGCTCGGGTGCAGCGCTCGCCGTTGATCATGAACGTGGCCGTGCCGTCGGACCAGCACTCCGACAGGTTCGGGCAGCCGGCCTCCTCGCACACGGTCACGAGCTGGAGGTCGCGCATGGTGCGCTTGAGCTCGAGGACCTCGGGGCCGTGGCTGAGCTTCGTGCGCATCCACTCGGGCTTGCGCTCCCCGATGGCCAGCCCCTGGGGCACGCCTGCGTCCGCGAGCCGGCCGAGGAGCCGCACCGACGTGCCCTCGGCCGCCGCCTGCTCGTCGATGGGCCCCCGCACCTTGCCGGCCAGCTCGCCCGGGCCCTCGCCCCGGGAGAAGGGGGCCAGGTCCGCATCCGTGTGGCGCCAGGCCACGTCGTGGCGCTCGACGCCCCCGCCGCCCCACCGCTCGGCCGCGCGCGCCACCACCACGTCGACCACCTCGGCCATCGACGCCCCGACGCCCTCGGCCCGGAGGCTGGTCACGTCCTTGTCGGCGATGCCGCAGGGCACGATGTGGCCGAACATGGCCATGTCCGGGTCCACGTTGAGACCGAAGCCGTGGAGCGTCTTGCCCTTGGCCACCTTCACGCCGATGGCGCACACCTTGCGGGGCGACATCGTGAGGTGGTCGACCCAGACCCCCGGGTAGCCGTGGAGCCGCCCGGCGGCGAGGCCGAGGTCGCCGAGCACGTCGATGATCAGCTGCTCGATGGCGAAGACGTAGGCGGCGGTGTCGGGCTTGTCGCCCCCGCCCTTGCCCGGGAGGTGCAGGATCGGGTAGCCGACCAGGTGCCCCGGGCCGTGGTAGGTGACGTCGCCGCCGCGATCGGTGGGCACGAGCTCGGCTCCCACCGATGACGGCTCGACCAGCACGTGGCGGGCGTCGGCCCGCACGCCCAGCGTGTAGGTGTGCGGGTGCTCCATGAGCAGCAGGTGATCGTGGGGCGAGCTCGCGTGGAGGCCGTGCTGGAGCGCCAGGGCGTCGCGGTAGCGGACGCGGCCGAGCCAGCGGACGTGCAGCGGGCGGGCGGCGTCCACCGGCGGCCTAGAGCTCGGACTCCCAGTCGCGCGTCTCGAGGATCTCCTTGATGCGCGCGAGGAACTGGGCGGCGTAGGCGCCGTCGAAGGCGCGGTGGTCCCAGCCGAGGGTCAGGTTGCCCACCGAGTGGATGGCGATGCTCTCGGCGCCGGAGGCATCGGCGACGACCACCGGCCGGCGCTTGACCCCGTCGGTGGAGAGGATCATCACCTGCGGCTGGTTGATGATCGGCAGCAGGAACGCGCTGCCCGTGCTCCCCACGTTGGTGATCGTCACCGTGCCGCCGGTGATGTCGTCGGCGGTGAGGGCCCGGCCGCGGGCCCGGCCGGCGAGGTCGGCCACGTCGCGGGCGAGGGCCCGGAGGCGTCGATCCTGGGCCTCGCGCACCACCGGCACGATGAGGCCCTCGTGATCGAGGTCGACGGCGATGCCGAGCCCGACGCTGCCGTGCACCACCAGCTCGTGCTCCTCACCCATGGAGGCGTTGACGTGCGGGAAGTCCTCCAGGGCGTCGACGAGCGCCCGGGCCACGAACGGCAGGAACGTCAGCGTCACGCCCTCCTCGGCCTGGAACGCCGCCTTGTGGGCGGCGCGGACCCGGTCGATGGCCTCGTAGTCGACCTCGGTGCTGACGTAGACGTGCGCCGAGGTCTCGAGCGAGCGGACCATGTGCTCGGCGGTGATGCGGCGGATCTTGTTGAGCGGGACGCGCGCGTCCACGCCCGGGGTGGGTGCGGCCGCGGCCGCCGGAGCGGGCGACGGGACCACCGGTGGGGGCGTCGGCGCGGCGGGCGCCGACGGGGCCGGGGCGGGCGCGGGCGCCGACGGGGCGGGCGCCGATGGAGCGGGCGCCGCCGCGGGGGCCGGCGCAGCCGGCGGAGGGGTCGGTGCGGCCGCCGGGGCGGGCGCCGACGCCGCAGCCGGCGCCGACGCCGAGCCAGCGGCGCGGAGGTGCTCCTCGGCGTCGGCCCGGGTGATGCGGCCACCGATGCCCGTGCCCCGCACCTGGGCGGGATCCACCCCGGCCTCCTCGAGCATGCGGCGCACCACCGGCGACAGCAGCGCCGGTGCGGCGGTGGAGGTGGGAGCCGACCCCTCGGCGGCCGGCGGCTCGGCGGCGGCCGGGGCCGACGGCTCGGCGGGGGCCGACGGCTCGACGTCGGGGAGCGGCTCGGGCAGCAGCGCGGCGGGCGACGAGGCCGGCTCGGCCACGGGGAGCGGCTCGGGCAGCGGCTCGTGGCCCGGGTCCTCGGCGGCCGGGGTGATCACGTCGGGCCGGGGCGTCTCGGTGGCCCCCGGGAGCGGCTCGGGGAGCGGCTCGTGGTCGGCGGCGGGCGCCTCCGCCTCGGCGGGGGCGGCCGACCCGTCGGACACGACGGCCACGCGGGTGCCCACGTCGACCGTGTCGCCCTCCTCCACCAAGATCTCGGTCACCACGCCGGCGACCGGCGACGGCACCTCGGAGTCCACCTTGTCGGTGGACACCTCGAACAGCGGCTCGTCCTCGGCGACCTCCTCGCCGACCTGCTTGAACCACCGGGTGATGGTCCCTTCGGTGACGGATTCGCCCAGTGCCGGAAGCTCGATGTCGGCCATCGCGCCGATCTCCTTGGTGTCGCGTTCGGGGTGCCCGGGGGCTACCCGGGACGGTAGCGGGCGTGACCTAGCTGTTGAGGCTGCGCCCAGTGAGCGAGAGCACGGCTTCGCCGAAGCTCTCGGTGAGCGAGGGGTGGGGCTGGACGAAGTGGGCGATCTCGTCGACCGCGGCATGCCAGTTGACGGCCAGGTAGCCGGCGCCGAGCTGCTCGGTGACCCACGGCCCCGCCATGTGCACGCCGAGCAGGCGCCCGCCCGTGCCGTCGGCCTGCTTCTCCGCGATCACCTTCACCACGCCCTCGGTGTCGCCGATGATCAGGGCCCGGCTGTTGCCGCCCCACCGGTGCTTCGTCGTGACCACCTCGTAGCCGGCGTCGATGGCGCCCTGCTCGGAGAAGCCGGCGAAGGCCACCTCGGGCTGGCAGTAGATGCACCACGCGACGTTGGCGTAGTCGACCGGCACCGCCTGTTCGCCGAGCAGTTGCTTGACCACGAGGATCGCCTCCGCGTAGCCCACGTGGGCGAGGCCGGGCGTGGCGATCAGGTCGCCCACCGCCCAGACGCCAGGCACCGAGGTGCGGCAGAGCTCGTCGACCTGCACGAAGCCGCGCTCGTCGACGGCGACGCCGGTCCCGTCGAGCCCGAGGCTCTCCGACAACGGGCGCCGGCCGATCGACACCACGACCGCGTCCACGTTGAGCGGGTCCTGGCCCTCGATGGCGATGGTGGTGCCGGTGGAGCCCGGCGTGTGGCCCTGCACCTTGGCGCCGACCCGCACGTCGATGCCCCGTCCCTTGAACGATCGGCGCACCACGTTCACGACGTCCTTGTCGACCCCCGGGAGGATCTGGGGCAGCGCTTCGAGCACGGTGACCTCGCTGCCCAGGTCGCTCATCATCGACGCGAACTCGCACCCGATCGCCCCGCCGCCGATCACCGCGACCTTGCGGGGCAGGTGGTCGAGCTCGAACACCTCGTCGGAGGTGAGCACGACGCGGCCGTCCACCTCGAAGCCCGGGATGGTGCGCGGCACCGAGCCGGAGGCCAGCACGACCGCGTCGCCCGTCAGCGTGCTCGCCTGCCCGTCGGACGAGCTGACCCGCACGCTCCGATCGGGGGCGAGGGTGCCGGTGCCGGAGAAGACGGTGACCTTGCGGTGCTTCAGCAGGCCCGAGAGGCCGTTGAAGAGCTGGTCGACCACCTGCTGCTTGCGGGCCATGGTCTGGCCGAAGGCGAGCGTCGGCGCCGAGGCCTCCACCCCGAACTGGGCGGCGTGGCCGACGGTGCGGAAGACGTGCGCCGTCTCGAGCAGCTCCTTGGCGGGGATGCAGCCGCGGTGGAGGCAGGTGCCCCCGACCTTGTCCTTCTCGACGACGGCGACGTCGAGGCCGGCCGCCGAGCCGTAGAGGGCGGCGCCGTAGCCGGCCGGACCGCCGCCGATGATGATCAGGTCGAAGTGGTCGTCCGACGGGGCGTCGCTCACGGGGTGGTCCTCTTGGGGGTGCGGGTCGGGAGGCCCTCACCCTACCGAGCGGGGCCGACCGCCCACGCGGCCCGGCGGGCGCCGAGCCGGTCGTCGCCGGCGCTACCGCACGGCCACCCGGACCGTGTGGTGGCCGGTGGCGCCGTCGGGCGCGGGCGGCGCCTCGGCATCGGTCTGGACGTCGCCGTCGGCCGCGGTGGCGCGCACCTCGAGCTCGTGGTCGCCCGGGGTCGCGTCCCAGCGCAGCCACCACTGGATCCAGGTGTCCTCGGAGGCGGTGGGGCCCAGCGTCGCCTCCTGCCACGCGCCGCCGTCGATCCGCACCTCGACGCGCACGATGCCCCGGTGCGGCGCCCACGCCACCCCGGCGATGGGCCGCGCGCCGGCCTCGACGTCGGAACCCGAGCGGGGCACGTCGATGCGCGACATCGTCTTGATCGGCCCCTCCCGCGCCCACCCTCGCGGGATCCAGTAGCCGGCCTCGTCCCACGTGGTGGCCCGGATCTCCGAGAGCCACTTGGTGGCCGACACGTAGCCGTAGAGGCCGGGGACGATCAGCCGCACGGGGAAGCCGTGCTCGGGCGGCAGCGGCCGGCCGTCCATGGCCACCGCGATCAGGGCGTCGCGGCCGTCGAGGGCGGCCTCGACCGGGAAGCCCGCGGTGAAGCCGTCGACCGACTCCCCGACGAGCTGCTCGGCACCGCCCTGCACCCCCGCCTCGCGGAGCACCTCGGCCAGCCGCACGCCCCGCCAGCTCGCGGTGCCGACGAGGTCGCCGCCCACCTCGTTCGACACGCACTGGATCGTGATCGGCACCTCGATCAGCTCTCGGGCCAAGAGGTCGTCGTAGGAGAGCTCGAGCGGACGGTCGACCATCCCGGTGACCGCCAGGCGCCACCGGTCGACGTCGACCACCGGGACCCGCAGGGCGGTGTCGATCCGGAAGAAGTCGTCGACGGGGGTGAGGTACGGGGAGATCCCCTCGACCTGGTCGGGGCCGGGCTGGTCGAGCGTGCCCTCGGGCGCCGACACGACCGTCGCCGCCGACGGGATCGGCCCGCGCCGGGCCACGGCCTGCGACAGCCGGGACTCGCGGATGCCGTCGCGCACGGACCGGGCGACCGCAGCCCCCACCGCGAGCACGCCGAGCACGACGCCGCCGCGCACCAGCACGGCGCGCCGGTCGAGGGCCGGTTCGGCGGCATCAGGGGTACCACGACTCCACCGCCCGTGGAGCCCGAGGGCGACCGTGGCCCCGGCGAGCGCAGCGACGGCGCAGGCGACGAGGGCGAGGACGGCCGACCCCTGCGGATCGACGGCGGTGGCCCAGGTGCCGAACGCGCCGAACGCGGCGAAGCCGCCGAGCAGCACGGCCGGTCGCCGGTCGAGCCAGGAGCCGAGCCAGGCCCCGATCGCCAGCGCGATGACGACCGTCCCGATCTGCAGGGCCGCCTTGTCGCTGGTCCCGAAGATCGCCACGGCGACGTCCTTCAGGGAGGCGGCGAAGCTGTCGATCACCCGGTTGCCGACGGACTCGAGGACCGACGACCCGTCGGGATCGAGGAGGGCGGCGACCTCGAGGACGGCCAGCGAGGTGGCCGCTCCGAGCGCGCCGGCCAGCGCGCCCAGCGATCGGCCGGTGCCGGGGCGCACCGCCGCCGGCTCGGGGGCCGCCTCGGGTGGGAGCTCGCTCACGTCACCAGGCGTACGGAGCCGACGGCGAGATGGATGGGGCCGAGCGCACCGGCACGACGCTCAGCCGGTGATCTGGAGCAGCTGGACCGTGGCGGCCACGAGGATGGCCAGACCGCAGAGCAACGCCGTGAGGATCAGCTTCCGGGTGCTCATCGGACCCGAGCGTACCGAGCGGTGGCCATCGCCACCCAAGGCCCGCGCGAGACTCCCCTTCCGTCCGCGCCGCCACCCAAGGAGCCCCCATGCGCGACGCCCTCGGCGGCATCGAGTCGGTCCTCGTCCTCGGCGGCGCCTCCGACCTCGCCCTCGCCACCATCGACGAGCTGGCCAAGGAGCGGACCCGGACCGTCGTCCTCGCCGGTCGCGACCCGGCCAAGCTGGAGGCCGCCGCCGAGCGGGTTCGCCGCGCCGGCGCCACCGACGTCGAGGTGATCGCCTTCGACGCCACCGCCATCGACGACCACGAGCGGGTGATCGCCGACGTGTGGGCTCGCCACCCCGACCTCGACCTCGTGCTGCTGGCCTTCGGCGTCCTCGGGAGCCAGAGCGACTTCGACGAAGATCCCGCGTCCGGGGCCCAGGCCGCGATCGCCAACTACGCCGGCGCCGTGTCGTCGGGCCTGGCCGTCGCCCAGCACCTTCGAGCCCAGGCCCACGGCACCCTGGCGGTCATCACCTCCGTCGCGGGCGAGCGGGCGCGGGCCGACAACTTCGTCTACGGCTCGACGAAGGCCGGGCTCGACGCGTTCGCCCAGGGGCTCGGCGACCACCTCGCCGGCAGCGGGGCGTCGGTCCTCGTGGTGCGGCCCGGCTTCGTCCGCACGGCGATGACCGAGGGCATGCCCGACGGGCCGATGGCCACCACCGCCGACGCCGTGGCGCGCGACATCGTGGCCGGCCTCAAGCGAGGCGCCCACACCGTGTGGTCGCCGGCGAAGCTCCGGTGGGTGTTCGCCGTGCTGAAGGTCCTGCCCCGGCCGATCTGGCGCAAGCTGGCCGCCGCCCGCTGACCCGATCCCACCCGGGCGCGCCCGGTGCCCGTCCGGCAGACTCTCGGCCATGACCGACGTCGCCGCCTCCCCCGCGCCGAGCGCTCCCGCCGCACCCCTCCCGGGGGGTCCCTCGCTCCCCCAGGTCCGCCGCCTGGCCACCGAGATCCCCGGCCCGCGCTCGCGCGCGTTCCACGAGCGCCGACGGGCCGCCGTGGCCGCCGGCGTCGGGAGCGGCCTGCCCATCGAGGTGGTCGCCGCGGGCGGTGGGGTCATCGTCGACGCCGACGGCAACTCGCTGATCGACCTGGGCTCGGGGATCGCCGTCGTGAACGTCGGCAACGCGGCCGCGCCGGTGGCCCGCGCCGTCGCCGAGCAAGCCGCGGCGTTCACCCACACGTGCTTCATGGTCACGCCCTACGAGGGCTACGTCGCCGTGTGCGAGCAGCTCAACGCGCGCACGCCCGGCGACCACGAGAAGCGCTCGGCGCTGTTCAACTCGGGGGCCGAAGCCGTGGAGAACGCGGTGAAGATCGCCCGCCACGCCACCGGCCGCAGCGCGATCGTGGTGATGGACCACGCCTACCACGGCCGCACCAACCTGACGATGGCCCTCACCGCCAAGTCCATGCCGTACAAGGCGGGCTTCGGTCCCTTCGCCCCCGACGTGTACCGGGTGCCGATGGCGTACCCGTACCGCTGGCCGGGCGGGGCCGAGCGAGCGGGTGCCGAGGCGGCCGCTCAGGCCATCGACCATATCCGCACCGAGATCGGCGCCGAGCGGGTGGCCGCGGTGCTGATCGAGCCGATCCAGGGCGAGGGCGGCTTCATCGTGCCCGGCGAGGGCTACCTCGGCGCGCTCGTCGAGTTCTGCCACGAGCACGGCATCCTGTTCGTCGCCGACGAGATCCAGACCGGCTTCGGCCGCACCGGCCGCTGGTTCGCGTGCGAGCACGAGGGCATCGTCCCCGACCTGATCACGACGGCCAAGGGCATCGCGGGCGGGCTCCCGCTCGCCGCGGTCACCGGCCGCGCCGAGGTCATGGATGCCGTCCACGTCGGCGGCCTCGGCGGCACCTACGGCGGCAACCCGGTGGCGTGTGCGGCGGCGATCGCCACGATCGAGCTGATCGAGCGCGACGGACTGGTGGGGCGCGCCGAGCGGCTGGGCGGCGCCCTGCGGACCCGGCTCGATGCCATGGCGGCGGCCGACGACGGCATCGGCGACGTGCGCGGGCGAGGGCTCATGCAGGCGATCGAGCTGGTCCGGCCGGGCACCACCGAGCCCGACGCCGACCGGGTGAAGGCCGTCCTGGCCCACACCCACGCCGCCGGGGTGGTCACCCTGTCCGCCGGCACCTACGGGAACGTCGTGCGGTTCCTGCCGCCGCTCGTGATCGGCGAGGACCTCCTCCAGGAGGGGCTCGACGTCGTCGCCGACGCGCTCGCGGCGACCCGCTGACGACCGGCGGTCGCCGCTCAGCCGTCGCGGCGCCCCCACGGCGAGCCGTACTCGGTGAGCAGGTCGAGGAACGGGACGGCGTCGAAGGCCTCCGGGCCGAGGACCCCGGCACCGCGCCACGTGCCTGCGGCCACGAGCTCGAAGGCGACCACCGGGTTGACCGCGGTCTGCCACACGACGGCCTGCGAGCCGTACTCCGCCATCGACCACTCGTTGTCGACCACGTGGAACAGGTACGTCTCGTGGGGATGGCCGTCCTTGCCGGTGCCCGTGACCCAGGTGCCGGCACAGGTCTTGCCGGTCATCTTGTCGCCGAGGGTGGCCGGATCGGGGAGGCACGCCGCCACCACGTCGCGCGGCGACACCTGCTGACCTCGCACCGTGACGGGGGCGGTGGCGTCGAGCCCCAGCTTGTGGAGGGTCTTGAGCACGTCGATGAACTCGTCGCCGAGCCCGTACTTGAACGTGGCCCGACGGCACTCGACCCAGCGCGGGATCAAGAGCACCTCCTCGTGCTCCACGTTCACGCACTCCACCGGGCCGATGCCCTCGGGGAACTCGAAGACCTCGGGCTCGCTGAAGGGCTCGGTGGTGAACCACCCCCTCCCCTCCTCCCAGATCACCGGCGGGTTGAGGCACTCCTCGATCGTCGTCCAGATCGAGAACGACGGGGCGAAGTCGTAGCCGGCCACCACCAGGTTGGCGCCGTCGCGGATGCCCACCTCGTCGATCGAATCGAAGATGTTGTCGGCGGCGTAGCGGGCGAAGACGTCGGACAGGCCGGGCTCGACGCCCATCCCCACGAGCGCCAGCTTCCCGGCGGCCTCCCAGGCGTCGGCCTCGGCGAACTGGTCGTCGCCGAGCTTCACCCCGCACTCCTCGTAGGGGCGCTCGGGGTGGGGCTTCGAGAGCGACATCGCCATGTCGACGTAGTGCGTGCCGGCGGCGAGGGCGGCGTCGAACAGCGGCATCACGAAGCGGGGATCGGCGGCGTTCATCAGCGCGTCGATCGCGTGCTCGCGGAGCAGGGCCTCGACCGCGCCGGCGTCGGACGCGTCGAGCGCGACCCCCACGGCATCGGCGGAGAAGCCGGCGGCCGCGGTGGCGGCGCGGGCGGGGTCGATGTCGCCGACCACCAGGTGGTCGACGAACGAGCGGCGGGCGGCGATCTTGGCGAAGGCGGTGCCCACGCCGCCGGCGCCGACGAGCAGGATCCTCATCGCGGGTGCCTCCTCAGAAGGCGCTCATCACGTGCTTGATGCGCGTGTAGTCCTCGAAGCCGTACATCGACAGGTCCTTGCCGGTGCCGGAGTGCTTGAAGCCGCCGTGGGGCATCTCGGCCACGAGGGGGATGTGGGTGTTGATCCACACGCAGCCGAAGTCGAGCCGGCGCGAGACCCGCAGCGCGGTCGCGTGGTCGGTCGTGAACACGCTCGACGCCAGGCCGTACTCGACGCCGTTGGCGAGCCGGAGCGCCTCGGCCTCGTCGGTGAAGGTCTGCACCGTGATGACCGGTCCGAAGATCTCCTGCTGGACCATCTCGTCGTCCTGGTGCAGCCCGGAGATCACCGTGGGGGCGAAGAAGTAGCCGGCGTCGCCGACGCGCTCGCCACCGGCCAGCACCGTCGCGTGGTCGGGCGCCCGCGCCACGAGGCCGCTCACCCGCTCGAGCTGGTTCGCGCTGTTGAGCGGCCCGTAGTCCGCGTCCGGGTTGGAGGGGGCGTCGGTGGTGGTGCCCTTCGCCTGCTCGGCCAGGGCCGCGGCGAGGTCGGCGGCGATGCCGGCCTGGGCGATCACCCGGGTGGCGGCGGTGCAGTCCTGGCCGGCGTTGAAGTAGCCGGCCACCGCGATCGCCTCGGCCGCCGCCGCCACGTCGGCGTCGTCGAACACCACCACGGGCGCCTTGCCACCGAGCTCGAGGTGGACGTTCTTGAGGTCGTCGGCCGCCGAGCGCATCACCTCCATCCCGGCGCGCACCGACCCGGTGATCGACACCATCTGCGGGATGGCGTGCGACACCAGCGCCGCGCCGGTCTCGCGGTCGCCGCAGATCACGTTGAGCACCCCCGGCGGGAGCACCTCGGCGGCGAGCTCGGCGAGGCGCACCGTGGTGACCGGCGTCGTGTCCGAGGGCTTCAGCACCACCGTGTTGCCGGCCGCCAGCGCCGGGGCGATCTTCCAGACCGCCATCATCATCGGGTAGTTCCACGGCGTGACCTGGGCGCACACGCCCACCGGCTCACGTCGGATCCAGCTCGTGTGGCCCTCGAGGTACTCCCCGGCCGAGGTCCCCTCCAGCACCCGGGCCGCCCCGGCGAAGAACCGGATCTGGTCGACCATCGGCGGGATCTCCTCCGAGGCCGTCAGGCCGATCGGCTTGCCCGTGTTCTGCGACTCGAGTCCCACCAGCTCGTCGGCGTGCTCCTCCACCAGATCGGCCAGCTTCAGCAGGGCCAGCTGGCGCTGGCCCGGGGTGGTGTCGCGCCAGGCATCGAAGGCGTCGGCCGCCGCCCGACAGGCCGCGTCGACGTCGGGTGCGCCCGAGCGGGGCGAGGTGCCGAACACCTCGCCGGTGGCGGGATCGACCAGGTCGAGCGTGGCGCCGTCGGCGGCGTCGACCGCCTCGCCGCCGACGAGGTTGCGCAGGGCAGGAGCAGACACGGGGACCTCCGAGGTGGGGCAGGGCGAGCGGATGGTACCCCTGGGCGCGAGCAGCGTCCCGGGGCTCGGATGTCGCGTGGAGCGATCGGGGGTGGGTGCTACCGTCGATCGGCGCTACGAGAGCGCCGAGAGGCCGGGCGAACGCCCGACGGGGGGAACGACGATGGATGCCGCACGGGCAACGAAGGTGGCGGTCATCGGGCAGGGCTACGTGGGCCTGCCCCTGGCCGTCCGGGCGGCGGAGCAGGGCTACGACGTGGTCGGCTACGACCTCGACGTCGCCCGCATCGAGGCGCTCCAGCGCGGCGTCTCGTTCATCGAGGACATCCCCGACGAGCGCATCCGGCCCATCCTCGACGACGGCAGCTTCCGGCCCAGCTCCGATCCCGCCGACCTCGCCGACTTCGACATCGCGGTGATCTCGGTGCCCACCCCGCTTCGCGAGGGCTCCCCCGACCTCTCCTACATCGAGGCGTCGGCGGCCGAGCTGGCCGGACACCTCCGCGAGGGCGCGTGCGTCATCCTCGAGTCGACCACCTACCCGGGGACCACCGAGGAGCTGATGATCCCGATCCTCGAGGCGGGCAGCGGCCTGCGCGCCGGGGCCGACTTCGGCGTCGGCTACTCGCCCGAGCGGATCGACCCCGGCAACAAGACCTACACGCTCGAGACCACCCCCAAGGTGGTGTCGGGCATCGATGCGGCGAGCCTCGCGGTCGTCCAAGGGTTCTACGACCGGATCACGGTCAAGACCGTGCCGGTGCGCTCGCCCAAGGAGGCCGAGCTCACCAAGCTGCTCGAGAACACCTTCCGGCACGTGAACATCGCCCTCGTCAACGAGCTCGCCATGTTCGCCAAGGACCTGGGCATCGACGTGTGGGAGGCGATCGACGCCGCCGAGACCAAGCCGTTCGGGTTCATGCCCTTCCGTCCCGGCCCCGGCGTGGGCGGCCACTGCCTGCCCATCGACCCGTCGTACCTCTCGTGGCGGGTGAAGCAGAGCCTCGGCCAGACGTTCCGCTTCGTCGAGCTGGCCAACGAGGTCAACGAGCACATGCCGGACTACGTGATCCGGCGCCTGGTGGCCGCCCTCAACGACCGGGAGCTCCCGGTCAAGGGCCGTCGGATCCTCGTGCTCGGCCTCGCCTACAAGAAGAACACCGGCGACGACCGCGAGTCGCCGAGCACCCGCGTCATCGAACTGCTCGAGCTCCTCCAGGCCGACGTCGCCGTGTGCGATCCCCACGTCGACCCGGCGCGCAGCCACGCCATGGGCGGCGCCGAGATGGTCGAGCTGTCGGTCGATGAGCTCCGCCGCGCCGATGCGGTGGTGATCCTGGTGGACCACGACGAGTTCGACCTCGACGTCGTGGCGAGCGAGGCCACCTACGTCCTCGACACCCGTCGCTGCGCCTCGGGGCCCTCGGTCGAGCACCTCTGACCTGGCGGGGGGCGTCCCGAGGCCGCACCCCGACGACGCGTAGGCTGCACCGATGCCCCGACCGCTGCCTCGCGCTCTGCTCGTCGAGGCCCGGCCCAAGCAGTGGATCAAGAACCTGCTGGTCTTCGCCGCGCCCGGCGCGGCCGGCGTCGAGCTCGCCCACCTGGCCCCGGCGTTCGGCGCGTTCGCGTGCTTCTGCCTCGCCGCGTCCGGCACCTACTACCTGAACGACGCAGCCGACGTGGAAGATCGGAAGAGCACACGTCTGAACTCCAGTCACGTTCGGTTATCTC
>ERZ795053.4795-NODE-4795-length-14400-cov-9.133705_pt1 | contig 14400 bp, 8 predicted proteins | sample MGYA00375137_ERZ795053 | MGnify/ENA primary metagenome ERZ795053 (study PRJEB30182, sample SAMN05720284) | activated sludge metagenome | isolation source: Anaerobic digester | place: Hong Kong | collected 2014-12-17 ... | reverse complement strand
GAAGGGCCGGTCGCCTGGACCGGGAACCCTGTCGAGCACACCTGCCGTGTGCTCACGATGCGCGTCGTCTCCGGCGATGCGGGGGCATGACAATCCGCCCACCTCGCGACGCCTATCCTGTCCAGGCTCATGGAAAGGACTGCTGCACGCTTCCGAACGCAATATGTGACGAACCACCGCCTGTGGGACGATTGATATATCTAGTTGCAATCCCTCACGTGCCGGGACGGTCAGGCTCCTCACGCATGAGTGGCGGTGAGAAAGGGACAGAAGGGGCCGGAAGCACCTCCATCGGCTCAAGCCGAATCGTCGCCAAAGGGTCGTCGACACCTGCATACTCTGGATGGCATCACCTCCAGCGCCGCGTTCGGCACTAGCAGCCCGTTCGAGTGGCAATCCGTCGATTTCCGAAGCCCCGGTGCATGCAAAGCCCACCTGGCCAACCGACCAGTGGCCAAATGCTTCAGCCTTTCATCGAAGCAACCCGGCGAACTTGCATGCTCAACCGGATGCATCGAAAGCCATTCGGTGGGAACAAAGGTGGACTGGCCGACAACTACCTGGCGAATCTCTTTATTATCAATAGATTACATTAATGTTATGGTGCCCCGTGTCCGACTTGAACGGACCACCTCTGGGTTACAAAGCCAGCGCTCTACCGGATGAGCTAACGGGGCCTCGACCATCCAGCTAGCAAATCGGCGCCGGGACTTCAAACTGTACCTGCCGCCTGCCGGGGCCGGCCGTCCTAGATCGGCCGCCCGAGCAGCAGCTTCGGCAGATCCCCCGCGAGGCCCGCCGCCTCGCGGATCAGCCCGCGCCTGAGCGCCGGCAGCCGGTTCACCAGGCCGAGGCCGAGGTCGCGCCCCAGGCGCAGGAGCGGGTTGTCGTTGGAAAAGAGCCGGTTGAGCCCGTCGGTGGCGGCGACCAGCATGGCGGTGTCGAACCGCCGCCAGCGCTGGTAGCCCGCGAGCACGTCCGGCGCGCCGACGTCGAGCCCGCGGCGATGCGCCTCCACCAGCACCTCGGCGAGCGCGGCCACGTCCCGCAGGCCGAGGTTCAGACCCTGCCCCGCGAGCGGATGGATGCCATGCGCCGCATCGCCCGCCAGCGCCACCCGCTCGGCGGCGAAGCTCTCGGCCAGCGACAGGCCCAGCGGATAGCCGAAGCGCGCCCCGGCCAGCCGGATATCGCCGAGGAAATCCCCGAACCGCGGCCTGAGCTCGGCGAGATAGGCCTCCGGCCCCAGCCCGGCGATGACCGCGGCCCGGTCGCGCGCCTCGGTCCAGACGATCGAGGAGCGGTTGCCCGGCAGGGGCAGGATCGCCAGCGGCCCCGGCGGCATGAAGAACTGATGCGCGATGCCGTGATGCGGCAGCTCGTGCTCCACGGCGCAGACCAGCGCGCTCTGGCGATACTCCCAGCCCAGCCGCGCGATCCCGGCGCGGGCGGCGACCCGGCTGCCCCGCCCGTCGCAGCCGACCAGGAGCGCGGCCCCGAGCCGGCTGCCGTCGCCGAGCGTCACCGCGATGCCGCCGGGCCCGGGCGCCTGGGCGACGGCCTCCGTCTCCGAGCGATGCTCGATCAGGTCGCTGCCGTCGATGGCGTCGAGCAGCGCCCCCCGCAGGTAGCGATCCTCGAGGAAATGCCCCATCGGGCCCTCGTCGATCTCGTTCCGGTCGAAATGCAGATGCCAGGGCGCCGCCCCCTCGCCGGCCCGCCCGTCGCTGATCTTGATGTCGTTGATCGCCTGCGCCTGCGCCGCCAGGTCGCGCCAGAGCCCCAGCGCCGCGAGCATGCGCCGCGACGACAGCGCCAGCGCATAGGCGCGCCCGTCGAATTCCGGCGCCGCGCGCCGCGCCCGCGGCTGGGCGTCGATCACCACGCTGCTGAGCCCGCCCGAGGCCAGCGCCAGGGCCAGGGCGGGACCGTTCAGCCCGCCTCCGACGATCAGGACATCGCAATGCCGCTCCATGGGCGCATGCTATTCCAAGCGCCAAGGCGATTGTCCATCGCCAATGGCCCGGCTAGGCTCGCGCCATCGGCGAAGGAAGGGCACGCATGTCGGACACCTGGCTCTGGATGACGGCCGCGGATCTCGGGCGCGCCTTCGAGGCGGGCGAGATCGATCCGCGCGAGGCGACCGAGGTCTATCTCTCGGCGATCGAGAGCCATCCCCAGGCGCCGGGTATCTACGCGCGCGTCACCGCCGACCGGGCGCGGGCCGAGGCCGATGCCGCGGCGGCCCGGGCGCGGGCGGGGCTGCGCCGCGGGCCGCTCGACGGCGTGCCGGTCAGCTGGAAGGATCTCTTCGATACCGCCGGCACCGCCACCGAGGCGGGCTCCGCCCTGCTCGCGGGCCGGGTGCCGGAGCGCGACGCGGCGGTGCTCGCCCATGCGGGGCGGGCCGGGCTCGTCTGCCTCGGCAAGACCCATCTGACCGAGCTCGCCTTCTCCGGGCTCGGGATCAATCCGGTCACCGCGACCCCGCCCAACATCAACGATCCCGAGCTCGCGCCGGGGGGATCCTCCTCCGGGGCGGCGGCCTCGGTCGCCTTCGGGCTCGCCGCCGCCGGGATCGGCTCGGACACCGGCGGCTCGATCCGGGTCCCCTCGAGCTGGAACGACCTCGTCGGGCTGAAGCCCACCCACGGGCTGCTCAGCCTCGAAGGCGTGGTGCAGCTCTGCCCCCGCTTCGACACGCCCGGCCCGCTCTGCCGCTCGGTCGAGGACGCGGCCCTGCTGCTCGCCGCCCTCTCCGGCGCCCCGGCCCCGGATCTCGCCGGCGCGTCGCTGGACGGCGCGCGGCTCCTCGTCCTCGACACCGCCGAGATCGGCCCGACCGCCGACGGCCAGGCCCGGGCGCTCGCGGCGGCGCTCGACCCGCTGCGCGCCGCCGGGGTGCGGGTGGAGCGCGCCGCCCTTCCCGCGGTCGCCGAGGCGATGGCGCTGGCGCCCTGCATCTTCGCCGCCGAGGCCTACGGGACCTGCCGCGAGCTCATCGAGGCCCGGCCCGAGCTCATGTTCGCCCCGGTCCTCGACCGCTTCCGCTCCGGGGAGGCCTTCTCGGCGCCCGATTACGTGGCCGCCTGGCAGAAGCTCGACCGCCTGCGCGCCGAATATCTCGCCGGGACCGCCGGCTTCGACGCGGTGGTCCTGACCACCACCCCGAATCTCGCGCCGAATGTCGAGGCGCTCCTGGCCGATCACGCGCTCTTCGTGCGCGAGAACCTCATGACCCTGCGCAACACCAGGATCGGCAACCTCATGGGGCTCTGCGCGCTCAGCCTGCCGAGCGGCACCCCCGGCTGCGGGCTGATGGTCATGGCCGCCCCCGGCTCCGAGGCGCGCCTCCTGCGCCTCGGCGCGGCCATGGAGGCCGCGCTGGGCGCCTGACGCCGCGAACCGGCCGCCCGAGGGCGGCCTGCGGCCGGCCCTGCCAGCGGCCCCTGCCGTCGATTGTCATCGCTGACGGATCCGGGCGTCCCCAGGATGATCGCATCCGGAGCCATTGTCCCCGGCACGACGGTCCCGCCCCAAGACGAGGGCAGCGCCCGGCCCGGGCGGAAGCGAAGCGCCCGCGTCGTGCCGGAGGCACGCCTCCGGCGTGACGGGGCGGGGCGGGCGCCGCCCGGCGGTGCCCGCCGGGCGGGATGGTGGCGCTAGGCGCGTCCGGAACTCGACCTGGCGGGATCGCTTTGCCAAATGCAATTCCCCTGCGGTTGCCCTTCGCCCGATCATCCCGTGGCGATCGGGCCGCGCGGGGCGCGGCCTTCTCCCGAAGTCCCGAAAACGGGATCGCCGCGCCGGCCCGGCGGCAGGGACCGCCGGTATTATCTGGACCTTAACCGCCCCGACGGATAGAATTGCCGCAGACCGGGACGCCAGATCCCGGATGTGAGGCACGAAGGATGCAGTTACCCCAGCGGTTCTCCGATCTGCCGGAGTATGCCTTTCCGCGACTGCGGCGGCTGCTCCACGGCTGCGCGCCCGGCGGACCCGAGATCTCCATGAGCATCGGCGAGCCGCGCCATCCGGTTCCCGCCCTCGTCGCCGAAACCATCGCCGCCCATGCCGGGGAATTCGGCCGCTACCCGCCCAACGAGGGAACGCCGGAGCTGCGCACCGCCATCGCCGACTGGCTGGCGCTGCGCTACGGCGTCGCCGTCGACCCCGAGACCGAAGTGGTCTCGCTGAACGGCAGCCGCGAGGGGCTCTTCAACGCGGCGCTGGCGCTCTCGCCGGAAAGCAAGGGCGGGCAGCGGCCGGCGATCCTCATGCCGAACCCGTTCTACCAATGCTACGGCGCGGCCGCGCTCGCAGTCGGCGCCGAGCCGGTCCCGGTGGCGGCGACGCCCGAAACCGGCTTCCTGCCGGATTTCGCGGCCCTGCCCGGCGCCCTGCTCGACCGGGTCACCCTGGCCTATGTCTGCTCGCCCGCCAATCCCCAGGGCGCGGTGGCGGACGCCGCCTGGTGGCGCGCGCTGATCGCGCTCGCCGAGCGCCACGATTTCCGCATCCTCGCCGACGAATGCTATTCCGAGATCTGGCGCGACGCCCCGCCGCCGGGCGCGCTCGCCGCCGCCCGCGCCGCCGGTGCGGATCCCGAGCGGGTGCTGGTCTTCCAGTCGCTCTCGAAGCGCTCGAACGTGCCGGGCCTGCGCGCGGGCTTCGCCGCCGGCGGGCCGCGCGGCATCGCGGCGATCCGGCAGCTGCGCGCCTATGGCGGCGCGCCGGTGCCGCTGCCGCTGCAGCACGCCGCCGCGGCGCTCTGGCGCGACGAGGCGCATGTCGCGGCGAGCCGCGCGCTCTATGTTGAGAAATTCGAGCTCGCCGACGCGATCCTCGGCGACCTGCCGGGCTATGTGCCGCCCGGCGCCGGGTTCTTCCTCTGGCTGCCGGTCGGCGACGGCGAGGCGGCGGCGCGCGCGCTCTGGCGCGAGGCCGGGGTCCGGGTGCTGCCCGGGGCCTATCTCGGGCGCAGCGACGCTGCGGGCCGCAACCCCGGCGCCGCCCATATCCGCGTCGCCCTGGTCGCGGAGGCCGCCGAGGTCGCCCGCGGGCTGCGCGCGATCCGCGAGGTTCTCGGAGACAGGCATTTCATCGAAAGGGCAGGATAGATGGCTGCACGCAGCAAGGCGAAACGTCGCGCGCCCCTGATCGAAAGCGACACCGAGGAAGCGCTGCGCCGCCGCGGAACCGAACTGCTCGGCCTGATCCTGCTCGCGCTGGCCGCCCTCGCCACGGCCATGTTCTGGACCTATTCCCCCGACGACCCCAGCCTCTTCAGCGCCACCGACGCGGCGCCGCAGAACGCGCTCGGCCTCGTCGGCGCCTCCATCGCCGACCCGATGCACCGCGCGCTCGGCTGGGCCGCCTACGGCATTCCCGTCGCTCTCGCCGCCTGGGGCCTGCGGCTCGTGCTCCACGCCGGCGAGACGCGGGCGGTCAGCCGCGCCATCGCCGTGCCGGTGGCCTTGCTCGCCGCCGCCGCCTTCGCCGCGACCCATGTGCCGCTCTCGGGCTGGCAGTTCGACTACGGGCTCGGCGGCATGCTGGGCGACGCCGCGGTGAGCGGGCTCGTCTCGCTGATGCCGCTCGACCTCTCGCTGGCGCTCGTGGTCACCAGCCTGGCGCTGGCGCTCGCCTTCGCGCTCTCGGCCGGCTACGCGCTCGGCGTGACCTGGGCGGAGCTGCGCGGCTTCCTCGCCTTCGTCTGCGGCGGCTCGGTGATGCTCTATTCGGGGCTGCACGGCCTCACGGGCCGCGCCGTCTCGACCGCCTCGGAGGGCGCGCGCGCCGCCCATCGCTCCGCCCAGGAGATGCGCGCCCGCCGCGCCGAGACCGCCGAGAAACCCCTGCCCAAGCCCGGCGCGCTGCGCGCCGAGGGCATCCCGCGCTTCGATCCCGCGGCGCTGCGGCCCTCGGAGGACAGCGTCATGGCCAAGATCACCGCCGCGGTCCGCGCCCGCGCCGAGGCCGATGCCGCCCCGCGCGCCCCGGCCCTGCGCCCGATCCCGCCGCTGACCGCAGCCCATGCCGAGACGGCGGTGCTGGAGCGCGAGGAGGTCGCGGAGCCCGACGCCGCCCCGGAGCCCGACCGCGAGATCCCCGCCCAGCCGCGCGTCCGCGCCCCGGCCACCCGCCCGCCCGTCAAGAGCGCGCGCGCCCGCTCCGAGGAGCAGCCGCAGCTCGCCTTCGACGGCGACGCGCCCGAGATCTACCGGACGCCGCCGCTCTCGCTCCTGCAATCGCCCTCGACCATCGTGCGCCACCACCTCTCCAGCGACGCGCTGGAGGAGAACGCCCGCATGCTGGAGACCGTGCTCGACGACTACGGCGTGCGCGGCGAGATCGTCTCGATCCGCCCCGGGCCGGTGGTGACCATGTACGAGCTCGAACCCGCCGCCGGCCTCAAGGCCTCCCGCGTCATCGGGCTCGCGGACGACATCGCCCGCTCGATGTCGGCGCTGGCCTGCCGCGTCTCCACCATCCCCGGCCGCTCGGTCATCGGCATCGAGCTGCCGAACGAGCTGCGCGAGAAGGTGCTCCTGCGCGAGATCCTCGCGGCGAAATCCTACGGCGACAGCAGCCACGCCCTGCCGCTGGCGCTCGGCAAGGACATCGGCGGCGAGCCGGTGGTGGCCAACCTCGCCCGCATGCCGCATCTGCTCATTGCCGGCACCACCGGCTCGGGCAAGTCGGTGGCGATCAACACCATGATCCTGAGCCTGCTCTACAAGCTCTCCCCCGACGAATGCCGGCTGATCATGATCGACCCCAAGATGCTCGAGCTCTCGGTCTACGACGGCATCCCCCACCTGCTCTCCCCCGTGGTCACCGACCCCAAGAAGGCCGTCGTGGCGCTGAAATGGGTGGTGGCGGAGATGGAGGAGCGCTACCGCAAGATGTCGAAGCTCGGCGTGCGCAACATCGACGGCTACAACGCCCGGGTGACGGACGCCGAGGCCAAGGGCGAGGCCTTCACCCGCACCGTGCAGACCGGCTTCGACGAGGAGACCGGCGAGCCGGTCTTCGAGACCGAGGAATTCCTGCCCGAGAAGATGGCCTTCATCGTGGTCATCGTCGACGAGATGGCGGATCTGATGATGGTCGCCGGCAAGGAGATCGAGGCCTGCATCCAGCGCCTCGCCCAGATGGCGCGCGCCTCCGGCATCCACCTGATCATGGCCACCCAGCGCCCCTCGGTCGATGTCATCACCGGCACGATCAAGGCGAACTTCCCGACCCGGATCTCCTTCCAGGTGACCTCGAAGATCGACAGCCGCACCATCCTCGGCGAGATGGGCGCCGAGCAGCTGCTCGGCCAGGGCGACATGCTCTACATGGCCGGCGGCGGGCGCATCACCCGCGTCCACGGCCCCTTCGTCTCCGACGAGGAGGTCGAGGAGGTGGTCCGCCACCTCAAGACCCTCGGCCCGCCCGCCTATGACGCGGGCGTGGTGGACGGCCCCGACGCCGACGAGGAGAGCGAGATCGACCTCGTGCTCGGCCTCGGCGGCAATACCTCCGGCGATGATGCGCTCTACGACCAGGCGGTGGCGATCGTCGCCAAGGACCGCAAATGCTCGACCTCCTACATCCAGCGCAAGCTCTCGATCGGCTACAACAAGGCGGCGAAGCTCGTGGAGCTGATGGAGGAAGCGGGCGTTGTCAGCCAGGCCAACCACGTCGGCAAGCGCGAGGTCATCGTCCCGGAGCGGTGAGCGGCGTTTCCCGGGCCGCTGGAAGCACCATCGGCCTGCCGCCTGATCGACGCCACTTCCTGCGGCGATGTGTCACCAAACGGCCGCGCCCCGCGCGGCCCGTGCCGCATTCCCCGAACCGGCGATAGCGAGGCACTGCCTCGCGCCGGTTCGTCGGCCGTAGCGCGCGAGCGCGGAGGCCGAGGGGGTCGGGTTTCACAGGCGGCGGGTAATCCGCGCGCGCCTGACTGGGCGGGCGCGTTTGTCGCGCCTGCTGGGGGCAGGCAGGCGCGCGCGGATTTGTCACCTGCCAAATCCGCGAAGAGAAGACCCTACCCCGTCAGCCGACCGGCGCGGCCGCCACCCACCAGCCGGGCGCCGCGCGGCCAAGCGCATCCGCCGCCGCGCGCGCCGTTCCCTCGTCGGGAAAAAGACCGAAGCAGGTCGCCCCCGAGCCCGACATCCGCGCCAGCGGGCAGCCCGGAGATCCCGCCAGCGCCGCCAGCACCTCCGCCACCGCCGGGGCGAGCGCGACGGCGGGCGGTTCGAGGTCGTTGCGCTGCCCACGCAGGTAGGCGCAGAGCCCCTCGAACCCGTCGAAGCCATCCAGGGGCGGCATCGGCGGCCCCGCGCGCTGCGCGAGCGCCTTGAAGACCGCGCCCGTCGCCAGCGGCACGCCGGGATTGGCGAGCACCAGCCAGAAGCGCGGCATCCCGACCGGCACGAGCGCCTCGCCGATGCCCGCCATGCGCATCGGCCGCGCCGCGAGGCAGACCGGCAGGTCCGCGCCCAGCGCCAGCAGCGCCTCCGCCGGCGGCAGCGGCACCGACCAGAGCCGCGCCAGCAGCCGCAGCGCCGCCGCCGCATCCGAGGATCCCCCGCCGATCCCGCCGGCGACGGGCAGCGCCTTGGTCAGCCGGATCGCGGCGCCGCGCCCCGCGGGCCGGAGCAACCGCGCCGCCGCGAGCACCAGGTTCGAGGCCGGTTCCAGCGCCCCCGCGAAGGGACCGTCGATCTCCAGCGTCAGATCCCGCGCCTCGACCGCCTCCAGCCGGTCGCCCACCGCGGGAAAGACCACCAGGCTGTCGAGCAGGTGATAGCCGTCCGGCCGCCGCCCGGTGACATGCAGCGTCAGGTTCACCTTCGCCGGGGCGAATTCGCGCTCGCGACGGGGCATGGGGCGGTCAGCCGTCGGTGCCGGGGCCCGCTTCGGAGATCACCTGGTCGAGCCCGACCTCGAGCTTGCGCCGGACCCGGTCCATGTCGAGATCCGGTGCCGGCCCGAAGGAGAGCGCCCGGCGCCACTGGAACTCCGCCTCGCGGATGCGCCCCACCTTCCAGAGCACGTCGCCGAGATGGTCGTTGATGATCGGATCGTCGGGGGTGAGCTCGACGGCGCGCAGCATGTGCGGCACCGCCTCCTCGTAGCGGCCCATGCGGTAGAGCACCCAGCCGAGCGAGTCGGTGATATAGCCGTCGTCGGGCTGGCCGGCGACGGCGCGCTCGATCATGTCGAGCGCCTCGTCGAGGTCGCGGCCCTGCTCGACGAGGGAATAGCCGAGATAGTTCAGCACCATCGGCTGGTCGGGCGAGAGCACCAGCGCCTCGCGGAAATCGGCCTCCGCCGCCGGCCAGTTCCCGGCGCGCTCGTTGGAGATGCCGCGGGTGTAGTAGAGCACCCAATGCACCGGCTGCGGATCGGGCACGAGCGCGATGGCCGCGTCATAGGCCTCGGCCGCCTCGCCGTAGCGCTCGGCGACGCGCAGGGCATCGCCCAGCGCCGACTGGACCTCGATCTGCTCGGGATAGGCGGCCGCCAGGTCGGTCAGCGTGGCGATGCCGCCCTCGGTATCGCCCGCCGCACTCTGGGTGCTGGCGCGGCGGATCTCGGCGGTCATGTACCAGGGCGATTCCGGCGGCACGCCGGCCAGCGCCTGGGAGGCGAGGTCGAACTGCTCCTCGCGCTCGAGGATATCGGCCGCGAGCAGCCGCGCCTCGACGGCGCCGGGATCCACGTAGGCGGCGAGCTGCGCATGCATCAGGCCGATGCGCTCCGATTCGCTGGAGCTGAGCGCGTCCGCCAGCGTCAGCAGAGCCTCGGCCGCCCCGGAGCGCGCATTGGTCACCCGGGTGAAGGCCACGTTCTCGCCCGCCGCGATCCGGTCGCGAAGGTCGAGCAGCACCGCGTTCGGGATGCCGCCCGCGAGCGCCTCGTCGAGGATCTCCAGCGCCTCGCCGTCGCGGTCGATCTGTACCAGCACCTGGGCATGGGCGACCAGCGCGCCGAGATTGACATGCAGCGGGCCGTCCTCCCCGTTTGCGAGGATCGTCGCCGCGGAGAGGAAATCGCCCGCGAGCGCGAGGGCGAGCGCCTTGTGATACTGGCCGTATGCCTCGAGCGCCGCATTGCCCTTCAGGAGGTCGAAGCGCTCCTGGGCGGCGGAGAAATCCCCCATCCCCACCTCGACCCAGCCGGAGAGCAGCCCCGCGAGCAGCGGCGTGACCGAGGGGCCGGCCTCGTCGAGAAGGTCCCGCGCCACGGCGAAATCCTCCTTGGCGATGGCATCGGAGACCTGCACCACGACCGCGATCTGGTTGCCGGGCATCGCCTCGGCGAGCCGGTCGGCGATCCCGGTCGCCCCCGCGACGTCCCCGGCCGCCACATGGGCCACGATGCTGTTCTGCATCAGCCCGACGTTCTGCGGATCGATCGCCAGCGCCCGGTCGAGATACTCCGCCGAGGCCACGTAATCGTTGCGGAAATCCGCCTGCATCGCCGCGAGATAGGCCCCCGACAGGCTCGTCGCCCGCGCCCCCGGGGCGGCGGCGAGGACCAGGAAGCCCAGGCAGGCACCCCGCAGCAGTCGGCCTAGCGATTGTCGCACGAAGTCATCTCCCGGTTCCGAAGCGCGCGTGAGCCTATTCCCCGCGCTCGGCCGTTGCAATCGCGGGACGCGGCCCGGCCCCCCTGCGCCGCCTTCACATGTTCGGGTAGTTCGGCCCGTCGCCCCCCTGCGGCGTGACCCAGGTGATGTTCTGGCTCGGATCCTTGATGTCGCAGGTCTTGCAATGCACGCAGTTCTGGAAGTTGATCCGGAACTGCGGGTTCGCGCCGTCCTCGTCGCGCAGCACCTCGTAGACCCCGGCCGGGCAATAGCGCTGCGCCGGCTCCCCGTAGCGCGGCAGGTTCACCTCGATCGGCACCGAAGGGTCCTTCAGCGTCAGATGCGGCGGCTGGCTCTCCTCGTGGTTGGTGAAGGAGAAGGCCACATTGGTCAGCCGGTCGAAGGACAGCACCCCGTCGGGCCTGGGATAGTCGATCGGCGCGAAATCCGCCGCCAGCCCGGTGGCCGCGGCATCGGTCTTGCCATGCGGCATCGAGCCGAAGAGCGAGCGGTTGCCGAAGAGCGTGTTCCACCACATGTCGAAGCCGCCGAGCCCGAGCGAGGGCAGGAGGCCCCAGCGCGACCACATCGGCTTGACGTTGCGCACGGGCTTAAGGTCCGCCGCGATCGGCCCGCTGCGCACCGCCTCCTCGTATCCGGTGAGCTCGTCGCCCGACCGCCCGGCGGCGATCGCCGCCTGAACCGCCTCGGCGGCCGCGATGCCCGAGAGCATGGCGTTGTGGTTGCCCTTGATGCGCGGCACGTTCACGAAGCCCGCCGAGCAGCCGAGCAGCGCGCCGCCGGGGAAGACCAGCTTCGGGATCGACTGCCAGCCGCCCTCCGAGATCGCCCGCGCGCCATAGGCCACGCGCTTGCCGCCCCGCAGCAGGTCCGCGACCATCGGATGATGCTTGAACCGCTGGAACTCCATGTAGGGGTAGAGATGCGGGTTGGCGTAGTTGAGATGCACCACGAATCCGACGAAGACCTGGTTGTTCTCCAAGTGATAGATGAAGGACCCGCCCCCGGCGTTGCGGCCGAGCGGCCAGCCCATGGTATGCACCACCCGGCCCTCGTGATGAACCTCCGGGCGGACCTCCCAGATCTCCTTCATGCCGAGGCCGTATTTCTGCGGCTCGTGCCCCGCACCGAGATCGAACCGGGCGATGACCTGCTTCGAGAGCGAGCCGCGCACGCCCTCGGCGAGCAGCACGTATTTGCCCAGGAGCTCCATGCCGGGCTCGTAGTTCGGCCCCGGCGTCCGGTCGGGGTTCAGCCCGAACTCCCCCGCGACCACGCCGCGCAACGCCCCGTCCTCGCCGAGGACCAGCGCGCTCGCCGCCATGCCGGGGAAGATCTCGACGCCCAGGGCCTCCGCCTCGCCGGCCATCCAGCGGCAGACATTGGCCATGGAGACGATGTAATTGCCGTGGTTCTTCATCAGGGGCGGCATCGGCCAGCCGGGGATGCGCAGGGCGCCCGCCTGCCCCAGCATGTAGAAACGGTCGTCGGTGACCGGCACGGTGACCGGCGCGCCGCGCTCGCGCCAGTCCGGGAGCAGCCGGTCGAGCCCGGCGGGGTCGAGCACCGCGCCCGAGAGGATATGCGCGCCGACCTCGGAGCCCTTCTCCAGCACCACCACCGAGAGATCGGGGTCGAGCTGCTTGAGCCGGATCGCCGCCGAAAGCCCCGCCGGTCCGGCGCCGACGATGACGACATCGTATTCCATGGACTCGCGCGCGCTCTCGGCCATCGCTCTTCCTTTCCGCCGCCCTCCGGGCATACCGCGCCGAGGCCTAGCCAAGCCGGGCCGAGAGGTCAATCACGGGCAGGGCCGCCGCAGGCCGATCAAGTCAGCATACGCCACCCCTTCGCTGGAATTAGACGCGCGCCCAGCCCCACCACACCGCCCGGCGGGCACCGCCGGGCAGCGCCCGCCCCGCCCCCAAGGCGGGCGCTCCGCACCCGCCCGGGCCGGGCGCTGCCCTCTTTTTTGGCTACAGGACGGTCGTACCGGGAACGAAGTGCGCCAGTCCCGATCGCGCCGAATCTGCGCCTTGCGGCCGCATGGCCGCAATCCTATGTTGACCGGGATCCGGACGTTTGGGTCCGCGATCGGGGCCATGGCACGACCATCGGCGATCGTGATGGCATTTTTCAACCGCGACATGACTGCGGTGCGGAGGACAGGCATGGAAAAGGTTCCGCTGACCGCCAAGGGATTCGCTCGGCTCGATGCCGAGCTCAAGAAGCTCAAGAGCGTCGAGCGCCCGGCCATCATCAAGGCGATCGCCGAGGCCCGCGAGCACGGCGACCTGAGCGAGAACGCCGAATACCATGCGGCGCGCGAGCGACAGAGCTTCGTCGAGGGCCGCATCCGCGAGCTCGAGGGCATGATCGGCCGAAGCGAGGTTATCGACCCGACCCGCATGTCCGGGCCGATCAAGTTCGGCGCGACCGTGGTCATCCTCGACGAGGACACCGAGGAGGAGCGGACCTACCAGATCGTCGGCGAGCCCGAGGCCAGCATCGAGGAGGGGCTTCTCAACATGAAATCCCCGCTCGCCCGCGCCCTGATCGGCAAGGAGCCCGGCGACAGCGTCGAGGTCCGCACCCCGGGCGGCACGCGGTCCTACGAGGTCGTCTCGGTCGCCTTCGTATGAACGCGGCGTGAGGGGCGCGGCCATGCCGCTCCGCTCCCGGGATCGCGCGGGCTGGCTCGACCGTTTCCGCGACCTCTCCGGACCGCGCCGCTGGGCCGTGATCGCGAGCGCGGTCTGGATCGTCGTGGTCTGCAGCTATGCGATCGGGTTCTTCGCCCGAAGCGCCGGCGCGCTCGACCGCGGGACGGTCTTCGTCGACGGGCTGTTCTTCCTCGTGGCGCTGGTCCTGCCGCTCCTTCTGGTCTGGCTGGCCGCCTGGCTCGCCGAGGAACTGGCACGCCAGCGCGAGGTGATCGCGGCGCTCGCGGAGGTGACGCCGCCGCTCATGGCGGAGCTCGCCGCCACCCGCGCCGCCCTCCAGGCCGGCACCGGCCCGAGCCGGGCGGATCTCCAGGAGGCGGTCCGCGCCGGCATCGCCGGCGTCAGCCGCGGCCCGGATGTCGAATCCCATCTCCTGCGGATCGCCGCCGCCTTGACCCGCTCGGACAAGGCGCTGCGCGAGATCGCCGAGCGCGTCACCGCCCCCCCGGCCCCCGCCCCCCCGACCCCTGCCGCCCCGGCGCCCGAGGCCGCGCCCCCGCCCCGGCCCGCCCCGACGCCCGAGCCGCGGCCCGAACCGCAACCCGAACCGCCGGCCCAGCCGAGCCTGCCGCTCCTGACCGGGAACGAGCCCGATACGAAGCCTGGCTGGGACGTGCTGATCCGCGCGCTGGACTTCCCCCGCGACGCCAAGGACCACGACGGGTTCCGGGCGCTCAAGATCGCGATCCGCCACCCGAGCCTCGCGCAGATGCTCCAGGCCGCCGAGGACGTGCTGAGCCTCCTGGCGCAGGAGGGCATCTACGCCGACGAGCTGACCGTCGAGCCGGGCACCGCCGGCGACTGGCGGCGCTTCATGGCCGGCGCCCGCGGCCCCGAGGTCGCCGCCGTGGGCGGCATCCGCGACCCCGAGGTGCTGGCGACGGCGCGGCGCATGATGAAATCCGATCCGATCTTCCGCGACACGGCCCTCTTCTTTCACCGCCGCTTCGACGCCGTGCTCGGCGAATTCGCCACCGACGCCGAGGACGACCAGATCCTCGCCATCGCCGATACCCGCTCCGGCCGGGCCTTCATGCTGCTCGCACGCCTGAGCGGCGCCTTCGA
>ERZ795053.4794-NODE-4794-length-14402-cov-4.640761_pt1 | contig 14402 bp, 15 predicted proteins | sample MGYA00375137_ERZ795053 | MGnify/ENA primary metagenome ERZ795053 (study PRJEB30182, sample SAMN05720284) | activated sludge metagenome | isolation source: Anaerobic digester | place: Hong Kong | collected 2014-12-17 ... | reverse complement strand
GCTCCTAGAACAGGCATTGTGTGAGAAACTGGTCACGGCACTTGAAGCTGAAAACTTAGCCCATACGATTACCATGACCGATGATGAACGTGCATTGGTGAAGAGTTTCCACCTCCTGACAATGAAACCGGTCATGTATGGGTTGAACAAAAAAACAGGAGGAAATAATCTCGATGTAACTGACCCTGCACGATTTAAAGCCATTACTGAAGAAATTACCAACGAAGGTTCAGAGTACGTGGTGATTGATGCGAAAACAGAACACGAACTCTCTGAATTTTCAGGTGAAGAGAAGGTACTCATGAAGACTGAACTTGAACATGTGGATGATGGTATTGATGAACTGATTACGAGTGCCTATACACTTCTTGGGCTTATGACCTATTTCACCACTGGTGATACTGAAACCCGTGCGTGGACGGTGAGGGTAGGTGCCACCGCGCCTGAGGCAGGTGCTGCAATACATACAGATTTTCAAACCAAATTTATTCGTGCTGAAGTGATTGCAAGTAACGCACTCCTCCATGCTGGTTCGTTTGCTGAAGCACGGGCAAAAGGGTTACTCCGTACTGAAGGGAAAGAGTATATCGTGGAAGATGGTGACGTGATTGAATTTAGGGTGTAAAAGGAAAACTTCTTAAAACTTTTCGTCATATTGACGATTTTTTTAATATATGTTTATTATAGAGTAACGAAAAATAAAATATATACACTAATCTAACAATTAAATTATGACTTCAAAAACTTCTAAAACACAACGAAATAACGGTGCATTCGGTATTGGCGTCTGCCTTGGTTCTAGCATAGCGATGTCAGGCCATGATACGTCTGCAATGAAACAAGATACTGGTGATATTGACACATCACTCGTTGACTCTGATCTTTTAGATAATCAACATATCGAATATATATTCGATGAATATGTTGATGAATATAAAGAAGACCCACTAGATGAGTGGGGACCAGTAGAAGAAGCTTAAAATTTGTTACTTTTTTATAAATCAGTGAATTTCTTTTGCTGATTTTTATTATAAATTGAAAATCAGTATATAATTTAAACATGAAATCATTCCGCGAAATCATTCAGAATGGTGGTGTTGGGGTTATGCGTACTGACACGTTGTATGGACTCGTATGTGACGCGCATAATCCTCATGCGGTTGAGCGTATTTACCGGATAAAACAGAGAGACCTCTTAAAGCCGGTATTGATTTTAGTCGCAAATCTTGAACAGATTGCATCGTTTGATATCACGCTCACACCAACGATGAAGAAACACCTCGACCAGTACTGGCCAGGGAAGGTTAGCATTATTTTGCCGGCAAATGATACTTCGGTGAATACCCACTACATTCACAAGGGAACAGGTGGTATTGCGTTTCGTATTCCTGATGATGCTGAACTGCGTAATCTCCTCCTTGAGGTTGGTCCACTCATTGCGCCAAGTGCTAACCCCGAAGGGCAACCTCCTGCGCGAACGATTGCCGAGGCTATGGACTACTTTGGTGATCACGTTGATTACTACATGGATGGTGGAGACATTACCGACACGAGACCCTCGAAAATTATTAGGATAACAGCAACTCTAGATATAGATGTTATTCGCGAATACCTATGAAACACACAAAAAAAGTTTGGCCAAAGTTCTTTCAGGCAATCCTTGACGGTAAGAAAACATACGAGCTCCGTCTCGCAGATTGGGAGTGTAGGGAGGGAGATATATTACTTCTACGAGAATGGGATCCGGCAACTGAAATGTACTCCGGAAGAGAAATTGAAAAACATGTTACGTATGTTGGTAAAACGAGAGATTTCAGTTTTTGGTCACAAGAAGACATTGAAAAATACGGTTACCAGATCATTGGTTTTAAATAAAAAAACGACGTTTCGTCGTTTTTCCTATACCCCAAGAACAACCGGAATAATAATTGGTCGTTTCCCAGTATTCTGTACGAGATAGCGCCCAAGGTCATCAGCGAGTCGTTTCTTGACGATTTCAAAATCAACCGGATTTTTACCTTTCGAGTTTCGTATAATCGACTGCTTGATCAAGGTACGTGCACCTTGAATGAGCTCTTTTGAATCACGCAGGTAGACGAATCCACGAGAAATAATATCTGGTGATTTACGCATCTTTCCTGTTTTTGGATCGATGGTAGCAATAACTACAAAAATACCTTCTTTGGTGAGCGTCTTTCGATCACGTACAACAACGTCTTGGATGTCACCAACACGGAACCCTTCAACAACGGTTACGTTGTTTGGTGCTTTTTGTTTGTGTACGGTGAATCCATCACGGTTAACATCGATAATTGATCCATTGTCTGGTACCACAATATTTTTGCGATCAAATCCATTACGCTCAACAACCGCCTGAGCGTGCACCTTGAGCATTGCATGGTGTCCGTGTACCGGCATAAAGAATTTTGCACCAACTGTTTTTTGAATCCACAAGAGCTCGTCTTGATTTCCATGACCTGAAGCGTGAATTTCGCTGGTCTGGTATTCCACAATCCGGAGATCGTGTCGTGCAAGGTTATCTTTCATCTTTTGAATAGCAACAGCATTACCAGGAATAACTGATGACGAGAGGATGACGGTATCACGATCATTGAAACGAATTTTTGGATGTTTCTTTGATGAAATACGCATCAGCGCTGCAAACTCTTCACCCTGTGAACCCGTCAACAGGTAGACGAGTTTATCAGGAGGGTAGTTGTTTGCTTCGTCTGCACTAATGATGAGTCCCTTTGGTGGAACGTAGCGACCTGATTTGATACAGATATCTACATTTGTTTTCATTGATCGACCTTCAAGAACGACCTTTTTACCAAATTGGTGTGCACCATCGAGCACTGCAGTAATACGACTGATTTGTGATGCAAAGGTTCCGAGGAATACGCGACTCTTTGATTCTTTAACGAGTTGGAGAATATTTTCGATAATGTCCGATTCATTTTTTGACCATCCTGGTTTTTCAGCACTTGTTGAGTCAGAGAGGAATATCAAGTTCTCCTGACCTGGTCGTGCCAATTTTCCATAGGCGTCGTGTTCACGTTGTACCGGTTCAGTGTCGATGTGTTCAAGTTTTGTATCTCCGGCAAGAATGACATTTCCCTGTGGCGTTTCAAAAGAGAATCCAATCGCATCAGGAATCGAGTGGGTAACTGCAAAAACTTGCACCTTGATGTCGTTCCCGATGGTAATTCGATTTCCTGGTTCAATCACCTCGTATTCCAATTTTTGTAGGTGAGGAAATTCATCATTACGTTTATCGATCATCCACTTGGTGAGGAGTCCACAATACACCTTTGGATATCCAATTTGATCAATGATGTACGGGAATGCACCAATGTGATCGAGGTGACCGTGCGTTACAAAGACTCCTCGAATCTTATCTTTACGTTCAACGAGGTATTTAATATTTGGAATAATGTAGTCGACACCTGGCGTTTCAAGTTCGCTTGAAAACTGAATACCAATGTCAACAACAAAGATATCATCGTTCGTTTCGATGACGTTCATATTTTGTCCTATTTGTTCAACCCCTCCGAGTGGAATGATTCTAATATCTCCTGGAGCAAGTTCTGGTATGTGTGGCTTGTTATGGTGTGTTGTTTTCTGTCGCGTAAAACCTTCTTTACGTGGAGATGGTTGTCGCTTAAATGATCCGCGACCACCACCATGAGATTTGCGTGATGTGTGTTTATTATGTCCTGATTTATGTGAATGCTTACCATGAGACTGGTTGCTCACCTGGTTGTGTGTATTCATGATTGTTATGGTGTACACCTATAGCGGTGTACGTCTAAAATTATAGTAAGGGTTTTACCTGAGGTAAAAAATCCCATAGTCGATTAATAGATTACGTTCTCCAAAATCAGCGCAGGTAAGTATACCAAGCATTGTTACTGTATCGAATTGTGTGTACTTTACTAGACTTGAGTCCACTACAGTACTTAAGGAGAATGTAATAACATCGTCAGTATAGCGTCTCTCTGTAAAAGCGCAAGTATTTGTTTTGGTGTATAATAGAAGTCTATGAATAAACGGCATCATCAATCACATCACATCTTTGCGTTTCTTGGAGCACTGCTACTCATCTTTATTATATTTTTTGGTATTCAGGCGTTTGAAAAAACGTATAATTTTGAAGATATTTCAGTTGATGATGCCCAAGGTTACTATGATGGTGCGAATACCACCAATCCATTTTTCCCACACCCTGATGACGCACTTGCACAAGTCGCCGATTACCATTGGGTGACGTTTGGTAGTCCAACTTTTTCGTTTGTGTATCCAGACCAGTATGCACTCCGGGTAATGAATAGCAATACGGTGAGCGTCATCCCACCGTTAAATCCTATGCAAGAGGATGATTGTTCTCTCTCTACAGACGAACAGCTCCGCGCTCAATGTGAACAACCTGATATGAGCCCCCACATTACTATTACTGTTGGAGTGGATCAGAACGAGTGGTTACCTGGCATGTCTCTTGAAACCGCGCACGATATGGTTGTTGGAGATATAGCTCTCACCAAAAATTCTGTTTCAGGTGAGTATGGCGGGGTAACGGCATACAGACGGCAGTACGACAATACTATTGTTCAAGTATCCTATCGATATGTGGACACACCCGGTGGTGTACAATTTGAAACTCTTCATAGTATCCGTGGTAATCAATATCAACTCACTGCTGAAGAACAAGATTTGCTTGCACTTACCATCATCGAAAGTATTAAGCTCAAGTAAAAAACACCATAGTTGGTGTTTTTTACTGTAAGGGATTAATACGTTGAGTGCGCGCTCAAGTACATTTCCTTGTACGTTTAGTATACCGTATGCGCAATATGACTACAAGTAATTATGACGACATCAGTACGACTGCATCTTCAAGGGTAAACGTTTCAGGATTTTGTTTATCACTGAGGTACAAACGTTTCATTCCTTTTTGTACGTAGTAGCCTGATTTTGATTTCAAGATGCGAATATCTTTTCCGGTTTTTGGATGTTTACCAAGATCTTTGTAGAGTTCAACACCTTTTGGTAGCGCTTTTGGTTCATTTAAAATTTTTATCGCTTCATCAAAGGTTATGGTGTATGGATCAAGACCACTCGTTTTTTTAATTGATCGGAATTCGCGTCCATGCCCAACGTAGGGTCCAAATCGTCCAATATTTGCAATCACGGTTTCGCCCGATTCAGGGTGAGTTCCAAGTTCACGTGGTAAAATCAGAAGCTCAACAGCTTTTTCAACGGTTACGTCTTCAGGTTTAAGACCACTTGGCAGACTTGCTCGTTTTGGTTGTGGTTGTTCTTTGGCAATCTTAATAGCTTCTTTTTCTTTCTTAACCATCTCTTTCTCCTCATCTGTTTTTTTGTGTCCTTTTGGGAACTTGGTGAGTTTTGGAATAACTGGTGTTTCACCGAGCTGTACGTAGGGACCGAAGCGACCTTCCATAACGTAGATGTTTTCGCCAGTATCAGGATGAATACCAAGAGGTTCTTCATTTCCAATTTCTTTTCCGTCTTGGGTGAGTGCACCGTCACAATTTGGATAGGTACTACACGACATGAATTTACCTGTTCGTCCGAGCTTGTAGACCATAGACTTACCACACTTTGGACAACTAAACTCTTGTGGTGCATCACCAAGGTTTGTCAATTTTGGAATATCTTCTTTCGATGCAACTGAGGTTTTGAATGGCGTATAAAAATTTGAAAGAATAGTCACGTAATCTTCTTCACCTGATGCAATGGCGTCGAGGTGATTTTCCATCTCAGCCGTAAAGTCGTCACCAATGTAATCAGTAAAGTGGTCTTCAAGAAAACTCGAAACCACATCCCCGGTGTCAGTAGGGAACAGTGTTCGTCCTTCTTTGAAGACGTACCCCCGATCAACAATAGTTTTAATAATTGATGCGTACGTTGATGGTCGACCTATACCACGTTTTTCAAGTTCTTTAATGAGTCCTGCTTCTGAATAGCGATTCGGTGGTGTCGTGAATTTTTCGGTGTTGGTGATTTCTTTGAGATTGAGTCTATCTCCCTTGGCAACACGTGGTAGTTCGATATCCTCACCACGTGCACCGGTGTCACAGGCGAGCCACCCCAGATTGAGTATCCGCGATCCGCTCGTCGTGAAATCAGGAATTGGTGTACCGTCTATATTTGCGATCAATTTAGTCCGCATAATATCCGCCGATTTCATTTGTGATGATACGGCACGTTTAAAGATGAGGTCGTAGAGAGCTCGTTCATCTTGAGTGACACCGCGACCTTTTCCATCAAAGCTTGTTGGGCGAATCGCTTCATGTGCTTCTTGGGCATTTTTTGATTTTGTTTTATAGGCAACAATATTGAGGTTTTGTTTCCCGTAGGTTGATTCAACGTACCGACCAATCATACCGAGCGCCTGGTTTGAGAGTGACAGACTATCAGTACGCATGTAGGTGATGTGTCCCTGCTCGTATAATTTTTGTGCTGCACGCATCGTTCGTGATGGTGAAAATCCAAGACGCGATGATGCTGTCTGTTGCATGGTTGATGTCGTGAATGGTGGACGTGGTTTTCGGGTGCCTGCGGTTTCTTTAATATCAAGTACTGACCATGATCCAGCTTCAGCTTGTGCGACAATGTCGATGGCTTCGGTTTCACTTGCTATTTCTTGTGAACAGGTGAGAGGAAATGTTTCCTTCTTAGCGCTAAAGATTCCTTCAATGACGTAGTATGCCTTTGGATTGAACGCCCGAATCTCTCGTTCGCGTTCCATCAGAATACGTAAGGCAGGCGACTGTACACGTCCAGCCGAAAGTCCATAGCGAACCTTTTTCCAAATGAGTCCAGAGAGATCGTATCCAACAAGTCGATCGAGGACACGTCGTGCTTCTTGCGCCTGTTTCAAATCCATATTCACTGCACGTGGATGTTGGATGGCTTCGGTGACCGCGTCTTTGGTGATTTCGTTAAAGGTGACCCGTTTAATAGGAGGTGTTTGTTTGCCGAGGTCATTCTTAATCACTTCTTCGAGGTGCCATGCGATTGCTTCTCCCTCTCGGTCTGGATCGGGTGCTAAGAGAATTTCGTCTGCTTTTTTGGCGAGGGTAGTGAGTTCCTTGATTACTTTGTTCTTGCCTGGTGATACCTCGTACCGCGGAACAAACCCGCCGTCGATATCGATAGCGTCTTTGTTTGATTTTGGGAGATCACGAATGTGTCCGATTGATGAACGTACAGTATATTCGTTCCCCAGGTACTTTTCAATTGTCTTCGCTTTTGACGGCGACTCTACAATGACGAGTTTCATAACTGGCTCATTATTGCCACAGCTTTAAAATTTTTGCAAATTAAATACGTTTCGTAATTGCTTACGAAACGTACTCATAACATTTTACTCACATTTACGTGGTCGGAAGTGGGTCAAGAGATGCAAAGAATATGTCTTCGGTAATATTTTCTCCATGTTCTTGAAACGCTTCAAATACTTTCTCTGGTTTTAATTTGGATCTGTCTGGTAGTTCTTGTTTTTGCTCCATTGTAAGGAGTTCATATGTCCACCAAAATCCAGATTGAAACCCTTCATCTCCCTCAAACGAATATCGTTTTTCCAGAAGATTTAACTTGAATTTATTAAAAATAGACTCTTTAAGCATTACTATTATTTTTGATTATTACTAGAAAAGGTTATAACCATTTCAAATTTGTAAGCTAGCCCTTAGCTTTGTATTTATTTTAAATATAAATATTACTATGTCAAATAAAAAAGGATCTCGGTGAATGGCTAATTCGTTCAAGATCCTTTTTGTGAGTACATTAGTGGAATAAATGCACGGGTCATTAGGTTAAAAATTCTTTTTGAAACTGTTTAAAGTTTACTTGTTCTTTAAGAAATTGATAAACCTGCTCTGATTTTCCACTTAGCTTATCGATCACTGAGTCTTTTAATTGATGTAGCCACAACTCCCATCCATACGATTCAGTGAATACAGTTTCTTGGTTGTATTTTGCAAGGGTTTGCAAACGTTTAAATAAATTTTCTAGTGCCATATTTGGTATGTTTTGGTTTCTTCTTTTACTATGACAAATTATTCCTACCTAGGCAACTGTTACAAGCGATACATCTTCCCAAGTTCTTCTTTGATAAGCCCCTTAATTTCCATTGATGACAGTAGGATATTTAATTTAATAATGCTCATTTCAACCTTATCTGCAATTTGGTTCCGAGATAGCGGTTCAACTAATACATCTATGACTTTTTGCTCGTCAGGTCCGAGAGCCATCATTTGAGATTGTTGTGGTTGTTGATCGGTGAATCCAAAGAAATCGAGAATATCCTCTGCACGGGTAACTGGCGTTGCCCCCTCGCGTATCAGTTCATTCGTGCCCTCAGAAGCTGGTGAAAATATTGATCCCGGCACCGCAAACACTTCTCGGTTGTAGTCAGTTGCGAGTCGTGCGGTAATGCGTGTTCCTGATGTGTTCTCGGCTTCGATGACGAGTGTTGCGTGTGCGATTCCTGCCATGACCCGATTACGTTGAGGGAAACTCCAATTGGTTGCCTTAAACGTTGGTTCAAATTCTGATAATAGGCACCCACCCGCGCGCAGAATGTTCTGTGCAAGTCCACGGTTTGATGCAGGGTAGAGGACAGAATCATCGAGTCCTGATCCTGGAACGGCTATGGTTGTGAGGTGGTTATCAAGAGCCGCTTGGTGAGCGATGCTGTCAATACCGAGTGCGAGTCCCGAAACAATAACAATCGGGTATCCGGCAAGTCCACGAATCAGGTGTTCACATACTTGTTTTCCGTAGGTGCTAAATTTCCGCGATCCAATAACGGTGAGAAATTTATACTCGTCTTCACTTGGTAGTATTCCACGAATGTAGAGTTGTTTTGGTGGATCAGATATTTCTTTGAGAAGGTGAGGGATGTCAGATGTTTCCATATGCAAAGTATACCAATAACTCGAATCTTAGGTTGATTATTGTTTTTTATTCATATTGTGGTATAAAGAATAAAATTTTCTGTTATGTCACAATCTATCACTCAAGCAATACATGTATTGCGTACTGTTTTACAGAGTCATAATTCATATTTTTTTAGTAAATTCGATCAAGAAATCATTAACAAAGAAGGTGCATTTGATTACGCAGCTTGGATTAATATTGAGCCTCAACATAAACAATATATTAACCAGTTAATGTATCGTTGGTTTCGCAGGCGTGGAATTCTTATTCTTGGATAAAGTATGAATAGTATTTTGTATACATCTCCCTATGAAAAACTACATGTTAGTTTTTCATAGGGAGATTTTTTATTGCAACTTAAGGGTTCTCATTTATACTACGACTATGTTAGACATCAAATTTATTAGAGAAAATCGCGATATTGTAAAACAAGCAGCGATGAAAAAACACATCACCGTTGACGTTGATAAACTCGTTGCGCTCGATAACGACCGCCTCGATCTCCTTCGTGAAATTGAGGCTCTGCGTGCTGAACAGAATGCCCAGTCGGAAAAAATTCAAAATATCGAAGGCGAGGAACGTGAAGACGCTATTATTGCGATGCGTGCATTAAAGGAGAGTCTCCAAACAAAAGAAGCTGACCATAAAAAAGTAGCAAAGAAATGGCAAGAATTAATGTGGCAGATTCCGAACATACCTGATGTATCAGTACCAGACGGGGAGAGTGACTCCGATAACATTGAGGTAAAGGTATGGGGAGAGCAAACAACGTTTGACTTTGAACCAAAAGACCACATCGAAATTATGGAAGACCTCGATATAGTTGATCTTGAACGTGGTCAAAAGATTCATGGATTCCGTGGGTACTTTTTGAAGGGTGATGCAGTTCGATTATGTTTTGCTATTTGGCAGTACGCACTCGAATTTTTTGCTGATAAGGGATTTAATCCAATGATTGCACCAGCAATCGTACGTGAGGAAAATCTCTACGGTACTGGACACCTACCGAACGATGCTGAGGACGTCTACATAACCCAGGATAACGATTACCTCGCGGGAACCGCCGAGGTGCCAGTTATGGGGTACCACAGTGGTGAGGTATTGGATGAAGGACAATTTCCGATTAAATATTTGGCATTCTCTCCATGTTATCGTCGCGAGGTGGGGAGTCATGGTAAAGATACCAAGGGACTTATTCGTGTTCATGAATTTCAGAAATGGGAACAGGTCGTGTTGTGTGAAGCGTCACATGAACGGTCAGTAGAACTCCACGAATGGATTAACCGAAATACCGAAGAGTTCATCGAATCACTCGGCATTCCATACCACACGGTGTTGAACTGTGGTGGTGATCTCGGACAAGGACAGGTGAAGAAGTACGACGTTGAACTGTGGGTGCCGGGTGAAGAGAAATACCGAGAGATTTCATCAGCGTCGTATTTTCACGACTTCCAGACTCGCCGGTTTAACATCCGCTACAAAGACGGCGAAGGGAAGATGCGATTTGCACACTCCTTGAACTGTACTGCGATCCCAACACCACGAATTTTGGTGTCGTTGGTTGAGAATTTTCAGAATGCTGATGGTTCAATTAGTATTCCTGCAATACTCCAACCGTACATGCGTAATCAAGAGGTTATTAAAAAGAGCTAACAAGCTTTTTTTATTTCCTTAAAAAATACAGTACAATACCACTGTGATTAATAAACGTCCAGTTCCAAAAACACGACGCGAGAAAAAGCGCAGTAAGAAAAAAATCATTATCCTCATTACAGCGCTCGTCGTTATTATTGGGAGTTTTGTCTATACCATGAACCAAGATTCGCTCGCTATTCGTGAGGTGCGCATTGAAGGTCAGCGAACTCTCATTGCATCTGATGTTCGCGATATTATTGATGATTACCTTGGACGCACACTATTAGGCATACTGCCGAGAGATAATGTCATACTCCTGAGCACTGATAGGCTCACCCAGTATTTAAAAGAAACACTACCAAAGATTGAACACATAGAAATGAGTATCGAAAATGGAAATAAATTAGTGGTACATATCGGCGAACGCTCAGCACATTCATTGTGGTGTATTGATCGCGATTATGAATCCGTGTTTGATGAAGAGTGTTACTTTGCTGATCAAGATGGGCTCTTGTATGCACGCGCACCATATTTTTCAGGTGGCGTGTACATGAAGTTTTTCTTACCACCAAACGATACACAGAATGAATACATTGGTCATACGGTTACCGCGGTGAATTCGTTTACTGACTTTTTTGATTTTTTGAATACTCTCGAAGAAATGTATTCATTGGCTGTGCATGGTGTGTCATTTAATGAATTTGGTGATGTTACTATTGCGCTCTCGCGGGTACGTACACGCGTCTATCCACAAACTATGCCGTATATTATATACAATCAATCCGATGACTATGAAACGGTACTGCGGAATGTTGGTATTGTACTGAATTTTGATGATTTCAATCGTGACTTTACGAATCGACCATCATCATTAGAATCAATTGATGTACGTTTTGATGGTCGTGTGTTTTATACCTTTACTCCCATAGGAGGGCGACGCGAAACGGTAACGCAAACAGATAATGACATTCCTGAAACAACTGAAGAACCTGTTCAAGAAGAAACCGAAGGTTGATACCGGTCCTTTTGTCATGGGTTTTTGGGATAATCTCCCAGAGGATTTCGTCATTATGGCACCGATGGCAGACGTGACCGACTGTGCGTACCGAGAAATTATCGCTAAATACTCTCGCCATGGTGAACCTGGTGGAGGGCCTGATGTGTTCTACACCGAATTTGTTGCATCTGACGGTTTAAATAATGATATTGGTCGACCGAAATTGATGCACAATTTCAAGTACACAGAAAATGAGCGACCTATCGTTGCACAAATTTTCTCGAATAAACCGGCAAGCATCGAATATGCCGCACGCCTGTGTCGCGAGCTTGGTTTTGATGGTATTGATCTCAACATGGGATGCCCGGAACGCAACATTTGCAGACAAGGTGCAGGATGCGGGATGATTAAAACACCTGAACTATTACCTGAAATTATTGCTGCTGCAAAACGTGGTGCAGGTGACATTCCCGTTGCGGTGAAAACTCGCGCGGGTTGGTCACAGAACGAAATTGAAACGTGGATCCCGGCAATCCTTGAATGTGATGTCGCGGCGATTATTCTCCATGGTCGGACACGTCAGGTGATGAGTCGTATTCCGGCAAATTGGGATTGGATACAGCGTGCAGGTGAAATTGTGCGGGCGAGCGGTAAACCGACAAAATTCATTGGTAACGGTGATATTCAGTCGGTAGCCCAGGCGAAAGAGTACTGCCGGAAATATGGCACTGACGGAGTAATGATAGCCCGCGCTATTTTTGGTAATCCGTGGTTGTTCGATACTGAAAAAACCGAGGTGTCGGTACGTGAGAAACTTGACGTTATGCTCGAACACACCAGGATATTTATCCGAGAACTGTCGGACCACAAAAATTTTGCTGTGATGAAGAAACACTACAAGGCGTACATATCGGGATTTGATGGAGCAAAGGAACTTCGCGTAAAGTTAATGGAGTCAAATTCGTACGAGGAAATTGAACAGCATGTGAAAGAGTGGATAGCACAATATCCAGAACGATTGAATGTGATGATTCCGTGTTAAAAAGCTTCCCGAACCCAGGAAGCTTTTGTTTGATTATTATTTTAAGTTTAACTTAGAAGTTTCAATAAGTCATTAAGTCTTTGAATCTCTCTATTTTCATAGGGAAGTGTAGGATTATCTCTGTTTTGTTCGTACACCTTATTTTTGGCCAAATTTTGGTCGATATAATTTTGCATGCGCTTTGCTCGTTCGGAAATTGAAACTCGTATTTTGTTTATTTCTTTTTCCACGTTTGTTTTTAAGTATTCTTTTTTGTCCGGGTCAGAAATATCAATTTTGAAGAATCTCCAGAGCAAAACAGAATGATAATCCGGATGAAACCCGAACAATAACCCTCCAGCCAAGCTACTTAGTAGTACTACCGTTAATATTGTAGGATGTGCTGTGAACAATAAAAACAAATTCCCATCAGTAGTCATTTTCAGAGGTGGTGAAACCAGAAATGTTAAAATTGGTCCAGAACTGGTGAGCACAAAAAAAAATAAGAAGTACTCTACACCTACACAAAAATTATGTATTTTGGTGTAACGAAATAATATTCTGTTTTTCATAATCGTAAGGATTAAGTTAATATGATTTTTTAAAATTTTACCAATTTATATATATTATGTCAATAATCATGTTACAAATCCCCATAACTCTTATTTCCAGTATGGTATACTATCCTCATGCCAGAAACTCAAACCGTACTCTATCGAAAATACCGACCGCAAAATTGGGACGAAGTCTACGGACAGGAACAGGTGGTCAAGGTTTTGAAGGGATCTCTCAAAACAGGAAAACTTGGTCATGCGTATCTCTTTTCAGGTCCGCGAGGAACGGGGAAGACGACCATGGCGCGTATTTTTGCTCGTGCGCTTGGCTGTTCCGATAACGACATCATCGAAATTGACGCGGCATCGAATCGTGGTATTGATGATATTCGCGCACTTCGTGAATCGGTGAATTCGCTCCCGTTCGATAGTGACAAGAAGATGTACATTATTGATGAAGTGCACATGCTGACCAAAGAAGCGTTCAACGCGCTCTTGAAGACACTCGAAGAGCCACCATCACATGTGGTGTTCGTACTCGCTACAACTGAACTTCACAAGGTGATTCCAACAGTGGTGTCTCGTTGTCAGAGTTTTACCTTTACTTCACCAACCTACACCGTGTTGAAAGAGATGATCGAAGGTATTGTGAAGAAAGAGGGCTACACGATTGATGCAGGTTCACTCGATCTGATTGCGATGCTCGGGAATGGATCGTTTCGCGATACGCAGGGAGTCCTCCAGAAATTAATGTCGTACTCGGCGGATAAAAAAATCACCCGTGACGAAGCCGAACTGGTAACCGGTGCACCGAGCACCGCGATGATTCACGGACTCCTCACTGCCATCAACAATAACGATACCGACACCGCGCTTGAAATTCTTCATCAGGCAGAAGGGGGAAGTATTGACGCCTACATTTTTATGCAAATGTTGGTACACAGTGTTCGAAATATTTTGAAAATTCGCTTTTCACCAAAAATGGCAGGAATACTAACAGACGAACTCGGCGAAGATGAGTTCACGTTCCTCGAAGGAATTGCCAAAGAGAAGAATGCTATTAATGCTGACCTTCTCCTCAGGCTTCTCGGTGCCTATGCGCAGATGAATAATGCCTACCTCAAATACACACCGATTGAACTTGCAATTTTAAAGATCATTGGTAATAATGAGTAACACGAATCGCTACACGGTAGCGATTTATCATTGCCAGATCGTCTAATGGTAT
>ERZ795053.4788-NODE-4788-length-14425-cov-7.222199_pt1 | contig 14425 bp, 16 predicted proteins | sample MGYA00375137_ERZ795053 | MGnify/ENA primary metagenome ERZ795053 (study PRJEB30182, sample SAMN05720284) | activated sludge metagenome | isolation source: Anaerobic digester | place: Hong Kong | collected 2014-12-17 ... | reverse complement strand
ACTTTCGCTTATCAACACCCCGCTACACGCACATACCGCGCAAAATCCGGGTTAGGCGTCCTCGCCATCGCGACTGCCCTCCTTTACCTTCTTCAAGCACTGCGCTAAGGCTGGGGAAGCTGCGCTCGACCGGATCGGTTCTTGAGCGAATCTTCACATAACCAACACCAAACCCCCCGGCCCAACGGCGCACAGTGGAAGGAAGTCCGCCAAACAGGTTGGTCTAGGTGAAGAAAACAGTTGGGACAGTCCAACTGACTCCCACCAGCATCCGCATCGGACGACGTGACCGAAGTTCAACAGGGAGGAATCACCACCATGACCGATTCAACAGAGGCCATCACTGACACGAGCCTCGCGCCGGCTCCGGCGACTGAGGTCGCCCATCGAAACACACGGCTCTACCAGGTCCTGGCCTGGGTGGGCATCGTGGCCGGCATCCTGTTCATCGTCGGGGCGGTCTTTGTCTCCGGGTTCTTGGCAGGCAGGACCGCAGACGGCTACGGGTGGCACCGAGGCGCGCAGAGCGGCCAGATGCAACCCGGCGGCCCGATGGGCGGCGGCTGCCCGATGATGCAGATGCAGCCTGGCGGCATGGGACAAGGCGGCATGATGCCCGGGATGATGCCCGGGGGCATGGGACCGGGCGGTATGAGAGGCCCGACTCCGAGCTCACCAACCCCGATGCAACCACCGGCCGGACAACGCTAAGGCGTTCATTCGCCGCGGCGCCGATGGGTGTGGCCCAGAGGCGTGACGCCGAGGAGAGCCGATGAAGAAACATTCGCTGATCGCGACGGCGCGACATCTTCTCGCTCACGCTGCGACCGCCTCGAGCGGTCGCAGTGCTGAAACCGTGTACGGGGGACACGAACATGTCCTGCGGCACACCCTCATCGCCCTCATGCAGGGGCGTTCGCTGGCCGAACACGACAGCGAGGGCGAAGCGACCATCTACGTGATCCATGGGCGAGTGCGACTGAGCACCGACGATGCCCACTGGGACGGGATGACCGGCGATCTGCTCGAATTGCCCCCATCACGGCACCGACTCGACGCCCTCGAAGACTCGGCCATCCTGCTGAGCGTGGTCAAACCCGAAGCATTGGACAGCGCTGACGACCGCGATAAACGGCGGTAGTCGATGAATTACCGCTTTACGTCGCTGGTGTGACGTCGAGCTCGGTGTACATGCCGGAGCCGTAGTGCCCGGCGATGTTGCAGAACAGTTCGTAGCGTCCCGGGGTGAGAGTGAGGGTGGTCCAGCCCATGGTTCCCGGGGCGATCCCGTCGCCCTCGCCGGCACCGCAGGTTTGGGCGGCTTCACCGAGGCTGCCGGTTTCGTCGACTTCCCAGTTGTTGCCGATGGGTCGCTGGCCGGGGTTCTGTCCCGAGCCCAGGGGCATGACCATGACCTCGTGGGCGAGCATGCCGCTGTTGGCGACGCGAAGAGAGACCTGTCCGGCGGGCACCGAGGTCGGGTTGATGGTCAGGCGCATCATGCCCATCCCCATACCGGGGCTGTTGGGCCACGCTCCTTGCGGACCAGCCATGGGTCCGCCGTTCATCCCCGGCCCCATCATCCCCGGCCCCATCATTCCCGGTCCCATCATGGGTCCGCCATTCATGCCGGGCCCCATCATCCCGCCCATGTCGGAGACCGTGACGTCAACGACGGCTCCCGCCAGGGCGGGTGCAGTGCAGGGCGCCGGCCGGGCAGGCAGGGGTCCACCGAAGCCTGGTCCAGCCATCGGGGCGAAACCGGGTCCGGCTCCGGCCATCGCCGCGGTGGCGCCGATTCCGAGGGCCAGGGAGGCCGCACCGATCAACAGGCCCGTGCGCAGGCGCGGCTTCACTGGTGTTCCCGCAGCAGTGCGACGCGGCGACGGTAGTCCTCGTCGTCGACCTCGCCGCGGGCGAACCGTTCGGCGAGGATGTCTTCCGGCCGGCGGCCCGGCGCTGCGCCGTGCGCCGCCGGTCCGTGGTGGTGTCCGGGGCCACCCAGATAGCGCACCGTCGCCACGATCGCGGTGATCACCAACGCGAAGAACAGAGTCAGGACTATCGCGGTCCCGATCCAGCCGCCCCATCCCCAGTAGCCGTGGTGCCACATGCCGCCGTAACCGCACATCACCGAACCCCCTTCGCGGGAAAACCCCGGGGATGCCCCCGATCTCTCCAGCATGCGCCCGTTCCGCCCCAATGTCACTAAATGCCGATAACATCGCCAAATGGCGATCCCTATTGCGTCCGGTTCGGTGACGAGGGTGGAGCTCGCCCCGGCGGCGGCGTTGTTCCGCTCGCTAGGTGATCCCACCCGGCTGGCGATCCTGCGACGCCTGGCGATCGGAGAGGCCCGAGTCGGCGAACTGGTCGACGAAGTGGCGCTGGCCCAGTCCACGGTGTCCAAGCACCTGGCTTGTCTCAAAGAGTGCGGCCTGGTCGACTCCGAGCCGGTCGGCCGGGCGTCGATGTTCCGGCTGTCCCAGCCCGCCCTGGTCGACCTGCTCGCCGCCGCCGAGACGGTGCTGCAGGCAGGCGGGCAAGCCGTCGCGCTGTGCCCGTCCTACGGAATGGACAGCTGCGCAGGGGATTCCGATGAGCGTTGACCATCCCACCGCCGTCGCGGCTGACGCCGGTCGACGACAGGTCCTGACCCGCCGGATCCGGCTTCTGGTGGCCGCGACAATCAGTTACAACGTGATCGAGGCTGCGGTCGCGCTCACCGCCGGGGCTCAGGCGTCCTCGACCGCGCTGATCGGGTTCGGCCTGGACTCGGTCATCGAGGTGTCCTCGGCAGCGGCGGTGGCCTGGCAGTTCTCCAAGCCCGACCACGAGACCCGGGAGAAAGCCGCCCTGCGGATCATCGCGCTGTCGTTCTTCGCCCTGGCCGCCTACGTCAACGTGGAATCAGTGCGGGCCCTGTTCGGCTACGCCGAACCACGGCCCTCGATTGTCGGGATCGTGCTGGCTGCGGTCAGCCTGGCGGTGATGCCGTTGTTGTCCAGGGCCCAGCGCCGCACCGGACGCGAACTCGGATCCCGGTCAGCGGTGGCCGATTCCAAACAAACCCTGCTGTGCACCTACCTGTCCGCAGTGCTGCTGGTCGGTCTCGGGCTCAACAGCCTGTTCGGATGGTCCTGGGCCGACCCGATCGCCGGCCTGGTCATCGCCGCCGTCGCCATCCGCGAAGGACTTGAGGCGTGGAAAGGCCGGAACTGCTGCGCTCCGATGCCAATGACCGAATCGTCCTGCGGGTCAACCCACTGTTGCGACTGATTACGGAAGGCCATGCCGCCCATGGCCAGTGATGGTGATGGCATCGACGGCCAACGCCGCCACTGGCGATCCACGTTCGAGGCCAACCCCACCATGTACGGAACACAGCCCAGTGAGCCAGGCCGCTATGCGGTGGAGTTGTTTCGGGCCGAGGGGGTTCGCGATGTCGCCGAGCTCGGCGCGGGGCAGGGGCGCGACACCCTCGCCTTCCTGCACGCCGGAATGAGTGTTACCGCATTCGATTACGCCGACGAAGGGCTCGCCGAACTCCGCAAAGCCGCCGCCGCAGCAGGCGTGGAGGACAGGCTGACCACGATCGTCAGCGACGCACGTGAACCGCTTCCCCTGCCGGACTCCAGCACGGACGCCGTCTACAGCCACATGCTGTTCAACATGGCCCTGAAAATCCCCCAGCTGGAGCGACTCTCAGCCGAGATCCACCGCGTCCTGCGCCCGGCGGGACTGCACGTCTACACCGTCCGCCACATCGGCGACGCCCACTACCGAGCCGGTACCGAACACGGAGACAACATGTTCGAAAACGTCGGATTCATCGTGCACTTCTTCGACCAGGACCTGGTCGACCACCTCGCAGCAGGCTTCCGCACAGTGGATCAAACCTCCTTCGAGGAAGGTGCCCTACCCCGACGACTGTGGCGCATCACCCAACGCAAGAACTGACCTGCGAGGTTCGGACCGTCCGAGCCAGGTTGCACAACCGTGCGGTTCTCGGATTCGCCACGAAAACCGGAAAAACCGCCCCGCCAAGCAGAGCGGAAAGACACAGAAAGCTGGGCTCACGGCGGTATCGGTTCGCCAATAGAAAACGGAACCTACAACAACAATGGTACCTGGACCTGCAATTGCAGGTGACCCGCGGTGTAGATACGGCGCAATTTCACGGAAGTAGTTGTAGGTTCCGCTTTACGATGGCGAAATTCCGCTTTTGATGGCAAAGCGATGGCAACTTTGCCGGAAAGTCGTTAGACCGGCTAGCTAGCCAGCCCGCTTTCGGAGGTGACGAAGCGCGGCCGAGACCGGAGCCACAGTGTTCGCGATCACCACCCGCCAGGACAGCACCCTGGCCGCCGTCGATCTCGTCGTCGCAATCCCCACGGCCCGCAGCGCCCAGTTCGGCGGATCGCTGTTCGAGCAGGCGTCGATGATCCTGCTCGATGCTCTGGTCATCGACGTCACCGCCGGCCATCCCGACGCCCACACCGCCATGGCCGGTCGGCACAGCAATCTCGAATGAGGCCCGATCGGGCACCCGACTCATCCGCAGGTCCGACACCGCACGAACTGTTTCCGCGCGCCGCCGCTTTCATAGTCGGCACACAGCTGTCGGCTAGGTGAGGCCCATCGGGCGGCCCTAGGTTCTGGAGTCGTCCGGTAAAGGTGATGAAAGGTGAAGTGATGCAAACGGTTACGTGTTTTCGGCGGGCGCTGTTCGGGGTGGTGGTTGCAGGGGCGATGGGCACTGTGATCGGTGTGCCGCTCGCCCAGGCCGCTCCGGGTGAATCCTCCGATCCGTTCGGCACATGCATGGCGCAGAACGGTGTGTCCGCCCCGCAGGGTGGGCCGGGTGGACCCGGTGCGCCGAGCGGTCCGCCGCCCTCGGGTACGCCGCAGGGTGGGCCGCAGGGTGGTCCGGCGGGGACGCCGCCAGCGCCTCCTGGTGTCGATAAGGGCTTGTGGGACAAGGCAATCGCCGCGTGTCAGTCGTTGGCGCCGGTGCCGCCTGCGCGCTGACTCCGAGCACCGCGGCCCCCGAGTTCCCCGGCTCGGGGGCCGCGGCTTTGGTTTAGGGGATGACTGCCACGACGGCGGCTGTCGCGGCTCCGTTGGCCGAGGTAGCGCGGACCGACACCTGTTGTCCGGGCCGTAACGAGGGCCCGGCTTTGCGGGTCTGGGCGGACAGCGTGTAGGTCTGGGTGTAGCCGTCGTCGCTGCGCACGGTCAGCGTGTCGTCGGTGCTGGCGATCACCGCTCCGGTTTGGGTCAGTTCGGTGGTGAATCCGCCCTTCCCGTCGGAGGCGACGGAGTGGCTGTGCAGTGTGCCGGCGGCGATCCCGGGTCCAGGGCCGGGGCCGTGGGGGCCTTCCCAGCCCGGCGGCGGCCCGGCGGGTCCCTGCCCGACAGCCGATGAGCCGGCGGCCGCGGCGTAGACCGCCGCAGCGCCCCCGACGGCGAGCGCCACGGCGATCCCCACCGCGGCCAGGGTGGTGCGCGGCGACCAGGTTGGGTGCGCAGGAGGAGGCGTGTGCGGTCCGTCGGCCGGTCGCTGTTCGGCGTTCATGGGGTCATGATCGCTGCCGAAGCTAGGTCCGCGCTGTGCGCTCACCGGGCTGTCAGCCCGCGTCGCGCGCCGGCGATATCTGCATAGCTGGTGCACAGGTGCCACAAAGAGTCGGCCCATCGCCGTTCGGATACTGATAGCCATGTCTTCTTCTGCGCCGGCTGAGCGGACGGTGATGCACCGGGCCGACGGCACCCCGATCCAGGTGTTGGTGGTCGATGACGAAGCTGTGCTCGCCGAGATGGTGTCGATGGCCCTGCGCTACGAGGGCTGGTCGGTCACCTCCGCCGGCGACGGCGCGTCGGCGATCGCGGCCGCCCGCACTACACGCCCGGACGCGGTGGTTCTCGACATCATGCTTCCCGACATGAGCGGTTTGGAAGTGCTGCGGGCGTTGCGGGAGCTGATCCCGACGCTGCCGGTGTTGCTGCTGACCGCCAAGGACGGGGTGGAGGACCGCATCGCCGGGTTGACTGCCGGCGGGGATGACTATGTGACCAAGCCGTTCTCGATTGAAGAGGTGGTGCTGCGGTTGCGGTCGTTGTTGCGTCGTACCGGTGTGGCCACCGAGGACAATGGGGCGCAGATCGTCGTGGGCGATCTGGTGCTCGATGAGGACAGCCATGAGGTGACCCGCGCCGGGGACCCGATTGTGTTGACCTCCACCGAGTTCGAATTGCTGCGGTTCTTGATGCGCAACCCCAGGCGGGTGCTGTCCAAGGCGCAGATTCTGGACAGGGTGTGGAGTTATGACTTCGGCGGGCGGTCGAACATCGTCGAGTTGTATATCTCCTACCTGCGCAAGAAGATCGACACCGGCCGCGAGCCGATGATCCACACGCTGCGAGGCGCCGGTTATGTTCTCAAACCTGCGGGCTGACCCTCGCTCGCTGCGGGCGAGGCTGCTGCTCGGGCAGATCCTGTTGTTGACTGCGGTGTGCATCGGCATCGGCGGGGCCACCGAGGTGGCGCTGCACCGGTATCTGGTCGGTCAGCTCGATGCTCAACTGCGCGAGACCGCCCACCGCTCGGCGGAGTTGTACGGCCGTCCGCTGCCGCCCCCGCCGCCGCCGTGGGACGGCACCCGGCCCTTCCCGCAGCCCGGTCCCGGCCCGGAGTTTCTCGATGCGCCCGGCCAGCCGGTCGGCATGGTCGCTAGCGTCATCGAGTTCGGGACGGCGGTCAACCCGGGTGTCCTGGCGGCCGGGGGTGTGCGCGCCGAGATCTCCCCGGCCGCGGCGCGGCAGTTGGCCGGCTATGCGGGTCAGCGTCGTCCCGGTACAGGACGGTTGGCTGACCTCGGCCGCTACCGGCTGATCGCGGCGCCCACCCGGCGCCCGGGGACGGTGCTGGTCATTGGTCTCAGCATGAGGGGTGTCGACCAGACGCTGGTGCGGGTGGCGGTGATCTTCGCGGTGGTCGCTGCCGGTGCGCTGGCGGTGGCCATCACGGTCGGCGTCCTGATCGTCCGGCGGGCTCTGGCGCCGCTGAACCGGGTCGCTGCCACCGCGGCGGATGTCGCGAACCTGCCCCTGGATCGAGGTGAAGTGGCCGTGCCGGTGCGCTTCGCCGACCACGACGCCGACCCGCGCACCGAGGTCGGCCGCCTCGGTCTGGCCCTCAACCGGATGCTCGACCACATCGCCGCCGCCCTGTCGGCGCGGCAGGCCAGCGAAAGCCGGGTCCGCCAGTTCGTGGCCGACGCCAGCCACGAGTTACGCACCCCGCTGGCCGCGATCCGCGGCTACACCGAACTGGCGCAACGCCGACGAGCGGAGCTTCCCGACGACGTGGCTCATGCGATGGGTCGGGTGGAGTCCGAGGCCAAGCGGATGACCGATCTGGTGGAGGACCTGCTGCTGCTGGCTCGGCTGGATTCCGGGCGACCGCTGGCGGCCGAGCCGGTCGATCTGGTGCGGTTGTGCGCCGACGTGATCTCCGACGCCCACGCGGCCGGCCCCGATCACCAGTGGAGTCTCGAGGTTCCCGACCAGCCGGTGGACGTCCTCGGTGACGACGCACGGCTGCATCAGGTTCTGGCCAACCTGCTCGCCAACGCCCGCATTCACACCCCGCCCGGCACCACCGTCACGGTCTCGGTCCAGACCTGCGGCGATCGCGCCGTGCTGCGGGTGGTCGATGACGGGCCGGGTATCCCTGCGCAGTTGCAGCCGGAGGTGTTCGGGCGTTTCGTCCGCGGCGATACCTCGCGGTCGGGCGGGTCGACGGGATTGGGCTTGGCGATCGCCGCCGCGGTGGTGCGCGCCCACGCAGGAACCATCAGTGTGCACAGCGTGGCCGGGCGCACCGAGTTCCGGGTGGAGTTTCCCCGCGCCGACGATGCCGTGACGCCGCCGCGATGACCAGACACCGCATCGGGCTGGCGCTGCTGCTCATCGCGACGGCCACCCTCTACGTGTGGAACCTGGGTGCCAGCGGGTGGGCTAACCCGTTCTACTCCGCGGCCGCGCAGGCCGGGGGCGCGGACTGGACGGCGTGGCTGTTCGGTTCCAGTGACGCCGCGAACGCGATCACCGTCGACAAGCCCCCGGCGGCGCTGTGGCTCATGGGCGCATCGGCTCGGCTCTTCGGGGTGAATCCGTGGAGCATTCTGCTGCCGCAGGCGCTGGCCGGCACCGCCGCCGTCGCGGTCCTGTACGCCGCGGTGCGCCGGGTCGCCGGCCCGTCGGCCGGTCTGCTCGCCGGCGCGGTCTTCGCGCTGACCCCCGCGGCTGCCTTGATCTTCCGGTTCAACAACCCCGACGCACTGTTGGTACTGCTACTGGTGGTGGCCGCCTACGCCACCCAGCGGGCGTTGGACGCGAGCGCGGCCCCGTGGTGGCTACCGCTGGCGGGCACCGCCATCGGGGCGGCGTTTCTGACGAAGATGCTGCAGGCCGTCCTCGTCGTGCCGGCACTGGCCGGGGTCTTCCTGCTGGCGGCGGATCTGCCGGTGCGCCGGCGGCTCGCGCGGCTGGGCGGTGCGGGTGCGGCGATGGTGGTGTCCGCGGGCTGGTATCTGCTGCTGGTCACACTGCGGCCTGCCGATTCCCGGCCCTACATCGGTGGCTCGCAACACAACTCGATCCTCGAATTGACGTTGGGCTATAACGGGATCGGCCGGCTCACCGGCAAGGAAACCGGCGGTCTGGGCAACCTGAACTTCGACGTCGGCTGGACCCGGCTGTTCGGACCCGAGATGGGCGGGCACATCGCCTGGCTGCTGCCCGCCGCCGCTATCGCGATCATCGCCGGACTGTGTATCACCCGCGCCGCCCCGCGCACCGACACCACCCGCGCCGCCCTGCTGCTGTGGGGCGGCTGGCTGGCGGTGACCGCGGTGGTGTTCAGCTACGCCAACGGCATCCTGCACCCCTATTACACCGTCGCCCTCGCGCCGGCCATCGGCGCCGGACTGGCCATCGGCACGACCCTGCTGTGGCAGCTCAGCACCGACATCCGGGCGGCCACCACCCTGTCGGGCATGGTCGCGATCACCACCGCACTGGCCTACGTCCTGCTTCGGCGAACCCCGGCATGGATGAGCTGGCTGCAGGTGGCCGCCCTGATCATCGGTATCGCCGCCGCGCTACTGCTGCTCGTGGTGGGACGGCTGCCGCGGCCGGTCGGCGCCGGGGTGGCCGCGGCGGCAGTGGTCGCGGCACTGGCCGGGCCGGGCGCCTACGCGATCGCCACGGCCGCCACCGCCCACCGCGGGGCGATCCCGTCGGTCGGCCCCTCGGGCGGAACGCACTTCCCGAGCCTGTTCGACGCCCCGCACGTTCCGCCGGAGTTGACCGCGGCCTTGCGTGCGGACGCCGCCTCCTACACCTGGGTGGGCGCGGTGATCGGGTCGAGCAACGCCGCCGGCTACCAGTTGGCCGCCGGGGATCCGGTGATGGCAGTCGGCGGGTTCAACGGCACCGACCCCGCACCCACCCTCGACCGGTTCCAGGCGCTGGTCGCCGCCGGCCGCATCCACTGGTTCATCGACGCCGGGATGCCCATGTTCGGCCGATCCTCCGGCAGTGACGCCGCCCAACAGATCGCCGACTGGGTCGCCGAGAGCTTCCTTGCCCAGGTCGTTGGTGGTGTCACCGTCTATGACCTGTCGGTCGGGCATTCATAGCGGGCACATAGCTGCGACCCACGGCCGGCTCACACCGGGGGTTGACGATGACACCATGACCACCACCGAAGCCCCCGCCCTCCGCCGCCGCAACGCCGCGCAGATCGCCGCCGAGCGCGACGTGCCGGTGCTCGATGTCGTCGTCCCGGTGTACAACGAGCAGGCGGTCCTGGCCCGCTCGGTGCACCGCCTGCACGAGCACCTGCGGGAGAGTTTCCCGTTCTCGTTCCGGATCACGATCGCCGACAACGCCAGTATCGACGACACCCCAGCGGTCGCGGCGGCGCTGGCCGAGGAACTGCCGGACGTGCGGGTGGTCCGTCTGGAGCAGAAGGGCCGCGGCCGCGCCCTGCACCAGGTGTGGTCGGCCTCCGACGCGGTGGTCCTGGCCTACATGGACGTCGATCTGTCCACCGACCTGGCGGCGCTCTCGCCGTTGGTGGCCCCGCTGGTGTCCGGGCACTCCGACCTGGCGATCGGCACCCGGCTGAGCCGGGGCTCGCGCGTCGTGCGGGGCGCCAAGCGGGAATTCATCTCCCGCTGCTACAACCTCATCCTGCGGTCCACCCTGGCGGCGAAGTTCAGCGACGCCCAATGCGGATTCAAGGCGATCCGCGCCGACATCGCCCAGCGCCTGCTGCCGCACGTCGCCGACACCGGCTGGTTCTTCGACACCGAACTGCTGGTGCTCGCCGAGCGCAGCGGCCTACGGATCCACGAGGTCCCGGTGGACTGGGTCGACGATCCCGACAGCCGGGTCCACATCGTCGCCACCGCCGTCGCCGACCTCAAGGGCGTGGGACGCCTCCTCACCGGCTTCGCCACCGGGGCGATCCCGGTGGCGGCCATCGGCGCCCAGTTCGGCGATCAGGCCGGCGCGCCACGCTCGCTGCTGCACCAGAGCGTGCGCTTCGCCGCGGTCGGCGTGTTCTCCACGCTGGCCTACCTCGCCCTGTTCGTGATGCTGCGCCCGATGGGCGCCCAAGGGGCTAACCTGGCGGCCCTGCTGATCACCGCGATCGCCAACACCGCCGCCAACCGCCGCTTCACCTTCGGTGTGCGCGGCCAGGGTGCGGTGCTCCGCCACCACTTCGAAGGTCTGCTCGTCTTCGCCATCGGGCTGTCACTGACCAGCGGAGCGTTGGCGGTCCTCAGCGGGTTCGGCCACGCGCCGCGGGCGGTGGAACTCGGGGTGCTGGTAATGGCCAACCTGATCGCCACCGTGGTGCGGTTCGTGCTGTTGCGCGGCTGGGTGTTCCACCCGCGCCGGGTCGCCGCGGCCACCGGGACCACCCGATGACCGCCGCCGTGGCGCACCCGACGGTGTGGCAGATGACCGCCGAGGCCGATCGGGGTGCGCGCCCCCACCCGCCACGATGGACCCGCCCCGGGTTGTGGGCGCTGCTCACCGGCACCGCGCTGCTGTACCTGTGGGGACTGGGCGCCTCCGGCTGGGCCAACGAGTACTACGCCGCCGCAGTCCAAGCCGGCTCCCGGAACTGGACGGCGCTGCTGTTCGGCTCCCTGGACCCGGGCAACGCCATCACCGTGGACAAACCCCCCGCATCGCTGTGGGTGATGAGCCTGTCCGGGAAGATCTTCGGCTTCAGCAGCTGGTCCATGCTCATACCCCAGGCGCTGATGGGCGTGGCCACCGTGGCGCTGCTGCACGCCGCGGTGCGCCGGGTCGGCGGCGACGGCGCGGGTCTGCTCGCCGGAGCAGCGCTGGCCCTGACCCCGGTGGCGGCGCTGATGTTCCGCTTCAACAACCCCGACGCCCTGCTGGTCCTGCTGCTTGTCACCGCGGCCTACTGCGTGACCCGCGCCCTCGACGGCGCCGCGCCCCGCAGCCACTACCGCTGGCTGGCCCTGGCCGGCGCAGCGCTGGGTTTCGCGTTTCTGGCCAAGCTGCTCCAAGCGCTGCTCATCACACCGGCTTTGGCTCTGGTCGTGCTGGTGGCGCTACCCGGCGGCGTGTGGCACCGCGTCCGCTCCCTGGCCGTGGGACTGACCACGATGGTGATCGGCGCCGGCTGGTACGTCGCACTGGTCGAGCTGTGGCCCGCAGCCTCGCGCCCCTACATCGGCGGATCCACCAACAACAGCCTGCTGGAACTGACCCTGGGCTACAACGGCCTCGGCAGGGTCCTCGGCGGCGAGGGCAACCCCGGCGCCCCCGGCGGCGCAGCGCCCGCCGATCTCCCCGGCGGCGGACCCGGCCCGGGTGGCTTCGGCGGATCTCCCGGTATCGCGAGGCTTTTCGGCGACGCGATGGGAACCGAGATCTCCTGGCTGCTGCCCGCGGCGCTGATCTCGCTGGCGGCCGGGCTGTGGTACACCCGCCGCGCCCCACGCACCGATCACACCCGCGCCGCCCTGCTGCTGTGGGGCGGCTGGCTGGTGGTGACCGCCCTGGTGTTCAGCTTCATGAAGGGCATCATGCACCCCTACTACACCGTCGCACTGGGCCCGGCGATCGCCGCACTGGTCGGCATCGCGGTGCCAGAACTCTGGCGCGGCCGACACGTCGTCTCCCAGCGCCTGGTGCTGGCCGCCATGCTGGCCGCCACCGGGGTGTGGAGCTTCATCCTGCTCACCCGCACCCCGCAATGGCTGCCATGGCTGCGATGGGTCCTGCTCATCGGAGCTATCCTCGCTGCCGCAGCGCTGGCCGCGGGAGCGGCACGGTTCGGCCGGCAGGCGACCGTCGCGCTGGCCGCCTCCGGGCTGCTGTTCGGGTTCGCCGGAACCGCGGCCTACACCATCGACACCGCCGCGACGCCACACCGCGGCTCGGTACCGAGCTCAGGACCGCACCGCGCCGACAGCGATCTCCCGCCGGGAGCGCCAGGCGGAAGCGGCCCCTTCGGCGGCCCCGACATCAGTGCGAACACCGCATTGATCGCGCTGGTGCGCCAGGCCGACAATCGTTGGGCGGCAGCCACTGTCGGCTCCCACACCGCCGCCGGCCTGCAACTGGGCAGCGGAGCGTCGGTGATGTCGATCGGCGGCTTCGGCGGCGGAGACCCCTCACCCACCCTCGAACAGTTCAAGACCTATGTCGCCGACGGGCAAGTCCATTACTTCATCGTCGGCAACGGTCCCGGGTCACCCGGCGGACCCGGCGCCCTCAACGGTCACAGCGGCTTCGGACCCGGATTCCAATCCGGCACCGGAACCCAGATCACCGACTGGGTCAAACAACACTTCACCGCGCAGAACATCGGTGGAACGGTGGTCTACGACCTGACCAGGACGGTGTAAAGCCGGGCAAGAGTCGTGACCGTGACGGCCGCTTCCGTTGGCTGTTCACCTCGCGAAGAGTGCATCCGCAAGATGCACGGCGGCTGCGCGACACCCACTCAGCAGCCGGCGGCAACGCCCGCGTGCACTTCACGAATGACCTGTTCCCGCTTTCCCGGACACCGAGGTTGAGGCGATGATCGTCTCAACGGAAGGAGTCCGATCAACGATGCCTGCTGCTCACCCGGAGGAGTTCCGCCGCCGTGCGGTGGAGTTGGCCCGACTGCGGGAGAAACCGATTGCCCAGATCGCCAAGGACCTGGGGATCAGCGAGTCGTGTCTGCGCCGGTGGATGGGCCTGGCCGACGTCGAAGAAGGCCACAAGGAGGGCCTGACCAAAGACGAACGCGCCGAGCTCGTCCGGCTGCGCCGGGAGAGGCGGGTCTTAGAGATGGAATTGGAGATCCTCAAACGGGCCAGCGCCTACTTCGCGCGGGAGAACATCCTCCCAAAATAGGGTTCCGGCTGGTCCAGGAGCTTGCCGCCGACGGGTTCCCCGTCGCGGTGGCCTGCCGGATCCTGAAAGTCTCGACCTCGGGCTTCTACGAATGGCGAACACGGCCGGCATCGGAACGCGACCGCCAGGATGCCGAGTTGGCCAACGCCATCACCGCGATCCACGCCGGCTCGCGGCAGACCTACGGGGTGCGCCGTATCCACGCCGAGTTGCGCCAGGGCCACGGTGTGCGGATCGGCCATAAGCGGGTGTGGCGGTGCATGAAACTTGTGGGAGTGCAGGGGGTGCACCGCCGTCGCTGGCGCCGGCCCCGACCGGCGGTGGCGTCCTGGCCGGACCTGGTCAACCGGAAGTTCCAGGCTGACGGCCCGGACCGGTTGTGGGTCACCGACATCACCCAACACCGCACGCAGGAAGGGTGGGTCTACGCCGCGGTCGTGCTCGACGTCTACTCCCGCCGCGTCGTGGGCTGGTCGATCGCCGACCATCTGCGAACCGAATTGGTCGCCGACGCCCTCGACATGGCTCGGTTACGCCGCAAACCCGTTGGGACAGTTGTCCATTCGGACCGCGGAGCGCAATATACCTCGTGGCTGTTCGGCCACCGGCTGCGCGAGGCCGGCCTGCTGGGCTCGATGGGGCGGGTGGCCTCGGCGTTCGATAACGCGATGATCGAATCGTTCTTCGGTTCGATGCAGATCGAGCTGCTCGACCGCCGCACCTGGACCACCCGGGCCGAGCTGGCGACGGCGATCTTCGAATACATCGAGGCCTTCTACAACCCGGTCCGCCGCCACAGCGCCCTGGACTACCGCAGCCCGATCGACTACGAAAGACATCACACGACCACCAACACGGCCGCGTGAACACCCAACACCAGCCGTCCGGGGAACCGGGAACAGGTCACGAAGCCCACCGCAACGGGTGGGCAATCCCAACTGAAGTCACGGCGCCTGTT
>ERZ795053.4787-NODE-4787-length-14429-cov-11.449562_pt1 | contig 14429 bp, 13 predicted proteins | sample MGYA00375137_ERZ795053 | MGnify/ENA primary metagenome ERZ795053 (study PRJEB30182, sample SAMN05720284) | activated sludge metagenome | isolation source: Anaerobic digester | place: Hong Kong | collected 2014-12-17 ... | reverse complement strand
CTTTTATTCCGAGGAATTTGCCGATTACCCGGCCGATTTTATCTGCTGCCGCCACTTGCTGGAGCACATCCACGAGCCGGTTCCATTTTTGCAGACGGTGAAGCGGGCGATTAACGGCCGTATGGACACCATCGTCTTTTTTGAAGTGCCCAACGTCCTGTGGACGGTACGCCAGATGGGCATCTGGGACATCATCTACGAGCATTGTTCCTATTACAGCCCGGTTTCGCTGGCCCACCTGTTTACGCAGGCCGGGTTTGAGGTGTTGGCGGTGAACGAGACCTTTGGCGGGCAGTTCCTGACGATTGAGGCGAGGTTGGCGGCGGCAACGGCCGTACCCACTCCCCCCAACGCCGCTGAACTGGCCGCCCTGACGGCTGACGTGGCCCGCTTTGCCGACAACTATCGGCAGAAGGTGGCTTACTGGCAAGGTGTGTTACAGGAATTGGGGCGCAACGGCCGTCGCGCTGTCGTCTGGGGGTCTGGTTCCAAAGGCGTCATGTTCATGAACAAGTTCGACCAGGAAGGGCTCATCCGATATGCTGTGGACATTAATCCGCGCAAGCAAGGCATGTTTGTGGCCGGCAGCGGCCAGGAAATTGTGCCGCCGGAATTCCTGCGCGCGTACCAACCCGACGTGGTCATCATCATGAATCGCAACTACGAGGATGAAATCGCCGGCCAGCTGGCCCAACTCGGTCTCCAAGCCGAAATTCTGATAGCCTGACAAGGCATCTCGCTGCTGCCTGTCTGGTCCGCGCTCTGCTTATCGGGGCGCGGACTTTTGTTTTTACGGCTGAAAACCGGCATCGCTGTACTCTGGTCCTGTGTAAGCGTTACTGTAAGTTTGCCAGCCTAGCATAAACAGCACACCGCAAAATTAGCCGGACAATATGCCTGGAATTTTCAGGGTGACCGTGCGTCTGGAACGGTGATTGACAGGGTCGAAGTTGGCATCCACTCCCGCCCGATAGGTTAGCGGAAATGCCGTCGACCATAACTTTATTGGAATCCTTCTTCGTGGCAAATTGGCCGATTCCCTCATCAAGTATGTTGTTTCATCTGCTTCAAGACGCAGTGGTCCGACAAAACAATTTCCATCATTATCCTGAAAAGATCGTGTTATATGTCTGAATTCCGGGCTATTCGTCGAAGTGAGACATTGACGGTTAATAAGCGCTCATGAAGTTTTTAGAATGATCTGGTTGCTTTCAATATTGCCGATAATTTTGTTGCTCTTGGGGCTGCTGCTGGCGTTTTTAGTCGGCTATTTGCTCCTGTTGACGTTGGTTGCCTGGCGGCAAGCCGGCCGTCTGCAGTCGTCATCCGGCGGAGCCGGCAGCCGTTTTATGATCTTGGTGCCGGCGCACAATGAGGAGCGCTTGCTGCCCGATCTGCTGCGCAATCTGGCGCAGATGACCTATCCCCAAGAGCTTTATGCCGTCCACGTGGTGGCCGATAACTGCACAGACCAGACGGCCGTTATCGGCCGGCAGTACGGCGCGGTGGTGCATGAACGCTTCAACACGGCGCAGCCGGGCAAAGGGTATGCCCTGCAGTGGCTGCTGCAAGAGTTGTGGGCTTCTGGCGAACCCCACGACGCGGTGGTTATCCTTGACGCCGACACAGTGGTTTCGCCCAATTTCCTACAGGCGATGTCGGCTAGGCTGGCGCAGGGCGAACGAGTGATTCAGGCTTATTATGCGGTGCGTGATCCGGGCCGGAGCTGGAGTGTAGGGCTGCGGTACGCGGCGCTGGCGGTGCTGCATTATTTACGGCCGTTAGGCCGCACGACCTTGGGCGGTTCCGCCGGCCTGAAAGGTAACGGCATGGTCTTTGCCGCCGACGTGATGCGCCAGAATGAATGGTCGGCTTCGATTACCGAAGACATAGAATTTCACATGACGCTCATCCTCAATGGCGAGCGTGTGACTTTTGCCCCGGAGGCGGTGATTCAGGCGGAGATGCCGGAAACGCTGGCCGGGGCGGCCACGCAAAATGTGCGCTGGGAACGCGGCCGGATGCAGATGCTGCGTTTGTACGTGCCGCAGCTTTTGCGGGCCGCCGGGCGGCAATTGCGGCAAAGAGAGTACGGCCGTGCCTATCTGTTCTTTGATGCCGCCATGGAACACCTCATTCCGCCGTTTTCGGTGTTGGCCGCGTTGAGTGGCTTGTATCTGGCTGCCGCTGTGGTGTCTGTCGTTCTGGCCAGCCTGTTGTTGCCGGAGGGAACGGCCGTTACCCTGGCCTGGACTAACTTCTGGTTGGCCATCGGCTTGATTGTAGGGCAGGCGGTTTATCTGTTATCCGGGCTTCGCCTGGTCCACGCCCCCCGCTCGGTCTACCTGGCGCTGGTCAATATTCCGGTGTTTGTCACCTGGAAAGTATGGCACTATGGGCGCGTTTTGTTCGGTCTGGATTCCCACGACTGGGTGCGGACAGCGCGCAATGACGAGGCGTAACGTGCAGCTAAGCCAGGAAAAGTCCCATGTTAATTCTGGTGCACAGACTGCCCGTGCGCAGAAGCAGACGAAGATGGTTATGAGTGAAGAAAATACAGTTCCTGCCTATCAGGCAACGGCCGTGATGCCTACCGCTCCGGATGAACAAAAGCAGGCCGAAAAAGCGGCGCGCATGTTGGAAAAGTATGCGAACCAGAGCTTCAAAAGCACCCGCACCATCCAGCGCATGCGCTTTCGCCTGATTACCTGGGTAATCCGCAACAAGATCAACAGCAACCTCAAGCGCGTGTTTGACGTGATTCTGGTTTGCCTGGCAATGCCCTTTGCCTTGCCGGTGATTGGCGTCATGGCCCTGGCGATTAAACTCGATTCGCCTGGCCCTGTCTTTTTTAAGCAGGTTCGCGTAGGCAAGTGGGGCAAACCTTTCTACTGCTACAAGTTCCGCTCCATGTACGTGGATGCCGAAGCGCGCAAAGCCGAGCTGATGGCCCAAAATGATGCGGACGAAGTGATCTTCAAAATGAAAAACGACCCCCGCGTGACGCGAGTGGGCCGCGTCATCCGCAAGGCCAGCATTGATGAGATACCACAGTTATTTAACGTCTTGAAAGGGGAAATGAGCTTGGTTGGGCCGCGGCCGCCGGTGCCTTATGAGGTCGCCCAATATCAATTTGATCAGCTGCGCCGCTTGGACGCCGTGCCGGGAATTACCGGCTTGCAGCAGGTGTCTGGCCGCAGCGAATTGAGCTTCAAGCGGTGGGTGGAGTTGGATTTGCAGTACATCTCCGAGCAGAGCCTCTTGAAAGATATTGAAATTTTACTGAAGACAATCCCGGCAGTTCTGACAGGCCGAGGTGCTTACTAAATCCCCAAGGGAGATTGGTCTATGCGCAGGCTCATCGTTATTCTCGGCGTGCCTATCGACGATTTAAACATGGCAGAGACCCTCGACCGCCTGGATGAGTTTGTCCGTGTAGGTCGGGAAACCGGCAAAGGCCATCAGGTGGCCACGGTGAACGCCGATTTTGTCGTCAAAGCGATGGCTGACCCGGAGTTGCGTTATCTGCTGCAAGAGGCAGACCTGGCGACGGCCGATGGGATGCCGTTGGTTTGGGGTGCGCGCCTGCTGGGCGTGAATCTGGAAGGGCGCGTCGCCGGCGCGGATATGATTCCGGCGCTGGCGGAGCGGGCGGCCGAGAAGGGGTATTCGATCTACTTTTTGGGCGCAGCGCCGGGCATTGCGGCCCGTGCGGCAGAAATTTTAAAAGAGCAATATCCGGGCCTGATTGTCGCCGGGGTGCATTCGCCGCCTTACAGTTCGGTTATCGACATGGATCCGGCCATCATTGAAGAAATCAAAGCCGCCCGCCCGGATATTTTGTTGGTGGCGTTTGGCAATCCGAAGCAGGAAAAGTGGATTGGCATGTACGGCCGTGATCTGGCCATTCCGGTAATGATCGGGGTGGGCGGCACGCTGGATTTCATTACCGGCAACACGAAACGCGCCCCGGAATGGATGCAGCGCGCCGGACTGGAATGGCTGCACCGGCTGCTGATGGAACCGCGCCGCCTGTGGCGGCGGTACGCCGTCGACATGGTGGGCTTTGGCACATTTTTCTTGCGGCAGTGGTGGGTGATGCGCCGCGGGAACGCGCCGACGACGATCTTGCCGAAGACAGACCTGGTGATTGTGAACGACACGGCCGTTCTCCACGTTGAAGGGCATCTCACAGTGGCCAACTATGACGATTTCAACAAAAAGGCCCAGGAGGCGCTGGCCATCACGCCCTACGTTCTGGTCGATCTGGCCGATGCTGTATTTCTGGATAGTTCGGTCATCGGCTCCCTGGTGGGGCTGACGAAACAAGCCCGAGATGCTGGCGGCGAACTTTGGCTGGCGGCGGCGCCGCCAACGATCCAGCAGACGCTGGCTTTGCTGCGGCTAGATCGCTTTTTTGTGATGGTCGAGGACAGCAGCCGCGGCCTGGCGCTGAAGCAATCGCTGGCGCAGCAGCCTCAGGGTGGGGCGCTGGCCGATTTGCAAGTCTTGCCGGCCTACCTGGAGCAAGATGACACGGCCGTTCAGGTTGCCGAAGCGGCGTGGACGGTGCTCAAGGCGCCGCGCCGAATGGACGCGACGACGGCTCCGGAAATGGCGGAAACCTGCGCAACGCTCTTGGAAAGCAATCCGCGCGTGGTGCTGGATTTATCTGAGACGGTTTTATTAGCCAGCGCCGGGTTGGCCGTTTTAGCCCAAATGAACCGGATCGCCCATGAGCGGAGCGGCGAACTGCGCGTGGCGAATTGTTCCAAAGACGTCTTGCGGGTCATTGAAATGGTGCGCTTTGACAAAATATTGGCGCTTTATAACGACGTCCCTGCGGCGATGGCCTGACGTTGAAGAGAAATAGAAGTAACTAAATGGAAACTGCACAGGCAATATTATTGGCCACCGGCGAAGCGGACAAATTGCAGCCGCTGACCGCCACCGTCCCTTCGCCCATGCTGCCGATTACGGATCGGCCGGTGATGCTGTACGCGATTGAGCTGCTGGCGCGCCAGGGCTTTAAAGAGATGCTGGTCAGTTTGTATCATCTGGCCGGCAACATTGAAACGTACATGGGCAATGGCCAGCGTTGGGGCGTGACGTTGAATTATTTGCTGCAGCGCGACGCTTTGGGGACGGCGGGCGCTTTGAAGTGGGCCCAGCCGGCAGTGCGCCAGACGATTGTGGTGATGCCGGCCGACGCTCTGGTGGATGTGGATCTGGAAGCAGCTTTGGCGCAGCACCGGCAGCGGCAAAGTAAAGCAACGATGGTGGTCCATCATTTTGGCATGGACGACGCGGCGCGTATTGGCTTGAATGGCGACGGCCGTTTGGCGTCCATAGCGGCCAACGGCTCGGCACAGGCGGCGTATCCCACCGGCGTTTATATTTTTGAACCAGAAATTTTGGACATGATTCCGGCGCGCAAGCCGTTCGACATTTTGGCGCAGCTGATGCCGGCGCTGCTGGCTGCGGGCATACCGGTGGACGTGTACCAGATGTCGGGCTACTGGAACCGGCTGGCGACGTTTCAGGATTATCACGCGGCGCAGCGCCATGTGTTGTACAGTGCCTGGGGTAATTCGGATGGTCTCGATGGTTTACCACCTCTCAATTACCCTTCGTTGGAAGGCCGGCAAATCGCTCAGGGGATCTGGGTAGGGCGTAATCACATGATTCACCCCAGCGTGCGCCTGTCGCCACCGGTTTTTATCGGCCATGACTGCCAGATTGGGTCGGAAGTAGAATTGGGGCCGGAGGTGGTGGTTGGCTCTAATGTAGTGATCGACGAGGATGCAACGGTCAGCCGCAGCACGATCCTGGATCATACCTACGTGGGCCAGTTGGTGAATATTGACGGCCGTTTCGTCAATAAAAACCTGGTCATCGACAAAGTGACGGCCGAAAGCACCCAGGTTGTCGACCAGTTTTTGCTAGGCCAGGTGAATACGCTGGTTGATAGCCGGCTGCAGCGGCTTTGGGACGTGGTAGCAGCCTCCCTGCTGCTCCTGATCACGCTCGTTTTTACTGCGCCCATCAGCCTGCTGCTGCTGCTGACAAACGGCCGTGTCTTTGAGCGCGTGGAACGGGTCGGCGGGTGGCCCGACCTGCCGGTTGCCGGCAGCCCGGCCAACTTGCAACGCTTCACCCTATGGCGATTTTGCGTGCAGAAAAAAGACGGCCGGGCTACAACCCTGGGCCAAGCGTTAGCCCATTGGGAGCTGCACCGTCTGCCCGAACTATGGAACGTCCTCAAAGGCGACATGCGGCTGGTCGGTGTAAAACCATTAACCGAAGCCGACATACCGCAAATTAGTGAAGTCTGGCAGCAAAAAAGGCACGAATATCTGGCAGGTTTCACCGGATTATGGTACATCCAAACCCGACCGGATAGCAATTTGGACGAAATCCTGATCACCGATGCCTACTATGTAGCCACACGGTCCTGGCGTGAAGACTTAAAACTATTAGCCAGGACGCCTATCACCTGGTGGCGTCGGCGGCAGCGCCAATCGGTACCAATAAGCGCGTAACAACCACATCATCGCAATGTTCGTGCGTAAAAGGAGTTAGGACCCTATGGACATCCAGACACGTTCTGCCGAAAATGTAAAAATTCTGGAATTTGCAGGACGTTTTGATACGTATACCGCCGAAACGGCCCGCCAATCGTTGGAGCTGGCCATTTCAGACGATTCCGCCAACGTCGTCGTCAACCTCGAAAAAGTAGATTTTGTGGATTCGACCGCGTTAGCCACCCTCGTGCACAGCCTCAAGCGCTGCCGCGAGCTAGACGGCGATCTGCGCCTGTGTCATTTGCAGCAATCTGTGCGCATGGTCTTTGAATTAACTCGGCTGGACAGATTCTTTGAAATATTTTCTCAGGAAGACGAAGCCGTTCAGGCATTTGCTCGTTGAATTGTCCAGAAGGAAATTTTTTAACCGATGATCTTGCCTGCAATTTTGGCTTCGCAGCAAACACACCTCAATACATTGGCCAAAGATTGGCTGGATGCGGGAGCTTCCTCATTTTCGATTTGGGCCAACGACCTGCCACTGGCCACCTGGCCGGATGATCGCACGGCCGTTCCCGCTTCTATCGTTGCGCCGATTCAAGTCAATTCTGTGCAAATTGGCGAGTTTCGCCTTTCGGGTTTGTGCTCTCCCCAGGATCGTCACCGGCTCCAGGCGCAGGCCGGGCTGATTGCCCACATCGCCCGCCTGGAACGAGACCTGAACAGCATGGGAGCAGACCTGATCGACACCCAGGATCAACTCCTGGCGCTTTATGGTCTTACCCAGGCCACACGCAACTATATCGACACGGAAGAAACCTTGGCCCGGCTGGCTTTTGAAACGGCCCGTCTGGTCAAGGCGGAGGCCGCTTTTTTCCTCATTCAGATGAAGGGGCGCGACCCTATTATCCAGCACTACCCCCAGCCACTGTTGAGTGAGGACTCTTTGCAGCGGTATATTGGCGCCATGAAGGAATCCCGTCATGAGTTCTTGTTCAGCCGTGGCAGCAGCGACGATCAGGCGCAGGGAATCCGCAATATGCTTATGGTGCCCATTAAAGTCCGGGATGCGGAAACGGCCGTCTTAGGCATGCTCAACAAACTAGACGGCGACTTCAACTCCCCAGATATCAAACTCGCCGGCGCCATCGCCGAATTCACCGGCGCCCAGATCGAAAACGTCATCATGCACCAGATGAACACCGAACAGGCCCGGCTGCAAACCGAAATGGAACTGGCCCAACGCATCCAGGTCCATCTGCTGCCGCAGGAACCCCCCGGTGTCATGGGCCTGGACCTGTGGGCCGCTTCCTGGCCCGCCTCTCGCGTCGGCGGCGACTTTTACGATTTCATCATCGGCGCTAACCAACCCTTTACTTTCACCGTCGGCGATATTTCCGGCAAAGGCATCCCCGCCGCCCTGCTGATGGCCATGACCCGCACCGTCATTCGCACCAAAACCAAGGTCATGCCCATGCCCACTCCCCAGGTCGTCATGGGCCGCTCCAATCAGGAATTGTACGAAGACTTTACAAAACTAAGCATGTTTGCTACTGTTTTCGTAGGCCAATACGATCCGGTCAACCGCCGCTTACTCTACGCCAACGCCGGCCACTCCCCTGTGATTTACTGTCCAGCAGGTGGAGAGGCGCAACTCCTACGGGCAGATGGCACACCGATGGGCATCTTGCCCACAAGCTTATCGAAAGATCAGTGGATTGATTTTCAACCTGGCGACGTTCTCGTTGTGGCCACCGATGGTTTTAGCGAAGCAAGAAACGCCCAGGATAAAGAATTCGGTTACGATCATTTAACTTCATTGGTGCAGTCCCTGGCCAATCAGCCCGCTCGCGCCATAGCAGAAAATATTTACAAGACGGTTTCAAGTTTTAGCAATGGCATCTCCCAATCGGATGACCAGACCCTTGTCGTCTTAAAAGGAGTTGGGGCTTGAAATCGATTGCTAACCAACAAGAGGCGTTTGTGAATTCGTTACCCCTCATGAATACAGTGCGCTTGGAATTACCGGCCATTCACAAATATCTAAACGTAATCGGCGCATGCATCCATGCCATGCTAGACAGAGAACAGGGCTTGAAAGAGAAGGATTCTTTGTTTTATAACATTGAGCTTGCTGTACATGAAGCCTGTACCAACATCGTTGAGCACGCTTATGCCGGTGTAACTGGCCGGATCGAGATAATCTTTACGCTGTTGGAGGAGCCGCGGCGCTTCGTCATCGAATTGCGCGATCGCGGGCAATCTTTCAATCTGGCCGACGCCGCCGCGCCCGATTTAGATCAACCACAAACCAGCGGTTACGGCTTGTTTCTGGTGCATCAGCTGATGGATGAAGTGGCCTACTATCCGGAACCGGGCAATAATCTTTGGCGATTAGTCAAGTATTTTGAGTAAATTTTATCACGGCCACCGGCGGTTTGAAGAATAGGAATTAGCCTGTAGGACCAGGCTGGCGCGCCAGGCTGTCACTTTTTGGCCTCTCTGCTATCGCTCCCCGTAAGTTTAAACGACAGAAAAAAATGCTATTTTTAGGGTAGTTTATTTAACAGGTAACGGGGTCTGCCTGGTGCGTAGCGTGCCCGGCAACGGCAAATGTTACTAGAGGCAAGGATTTATTAATGGCCAAAATTCTTATAGTAGACGATGCGCCCCATACACACCGCCTTCTTACGCTCATGTTGGAGAGAATCAACCACACCACAATCACCGCCGAGAGTGGTCCGCAGGCTTTGGAGCAGTTGGAAAAGTCGCCCGTTGATTTGATGATCACGGACCTGAACATGCCCAATATGAATGGCTTTGCTTTGATGGAGCAGGTTCGAGCCAATGAAAAGTACAAGAACTTGCCCATCATTATGTTAACGGCCAGCGGCCAACAGCAAGCGCCGATGGTGGCGGCGGAAAAGGGGGCCAACCGGTTCTTGACGCAGCCAATTAGTTCCTGGGAGTTGAACCGGGTTGTAACGGAATGTTTGTCACTTGCCGAGGGGCAGTCGATTTGATTGCGCCAGGCGTCACATTGTTTGGATTTGGATACCCGTAGAAAACTCTACGGGTATTTTTTTCTCAGGCGACAGCGTTTTTTGCTGAATGGTTTGCCAGCACATGAAAAAATGGATATATTGACACCGTCAACATCATGAGGCGCATGGCCTACAGGAATATGCTTGATGACCGAACGAGATCAATACCATCATGGCGATTTGCGAAATGCATTGTTAGCTGCTGCCGGTGACATGCTGGCGGAAGAGGGTATACAGGGGCTCAGTTTGCGCAAGTTGGCGCGGCAGCTCGGCGTGAGCCACAATGCGCCGTATCAACATTTTGCGGATAAGGAGGCGCTGTTGGCGGCGATAGCCGCAGAGGGTTTCCGGCAGTTAGGGGAAGCGTTGGATACGGCCGTTTCCCCCATCCCCCCCGCCGATCCCCTCCAACGTCTTACTGCCGCGGGTCGCAGCTATGTCCAGTTCATGGCCCAACATCCCTTCTACCTGGAAGTGATGTTTGGGCCGCTGCCGCACGCCAGCCATCCCGAATTATCGGCCGCCGCCGCCGCCACCCTGGATCAACTGATCCAGATCATCGTGTCCGGCCAGGAGATCGGCGTCTTTCGCCGCGAGAATCCTCGGGCGATGGCCGGCGTGGTGTGGACGGCCGTTCACGGCCTGAGCGCCATCGTGCTTGCCGGCAAGCTGCCTGCCAGAATCATCGGCGAACAAGAGCCGGCCGAGCTGGCCGCCAGTTTTGTGCAGACGATTTGTTATGGGCTGGTGGAAAGAGTGGTGGCGGGATAACGGCCGTGTAACCACCGCAGCACATCTTGGCGGACCAAAGGGCCGCCATGCCCGGTAAAAAACGTTTCCGCGCCCGCGGCCAATACCTGGGCCACGCTGGCGTGCAAGGTGGCTTTGTCGGCCATGTCGTACAGAAAATAGGGGTAGTTTGGCCGGCCAGACCAGATAGCCCCGCCCATCAGTCCGCCCCGCAAAATATCCCCGACAATCGCAGCCCCATCTTCAAAAACCAGAGAAATGGAGCCGGGGCTGTGGCCTGGAGTGGTCAGCAGCCGGGCCGCCACGCCCAGCGCGCCTAAATCCGACGTGTCTTGCAGCGTAATGTCTGGCTCTAAGCCGGGAAACGGCCGATCGACAAACCGTTGGCTGAGTCTCGCCTCCACTCCTATGGGCAGCATGACGCCGTTGCTTCCCCGGCGCAGCATGGCCGCATCGCCGGCATGCACCGCCACCGGCGCTCCGGTTAAGCGGCGGAGTTCGGCCGCGCTGCCGGCGTGATCACTGTGGGCGTGGGTTAGCAAAATAAGCGCCAGACTTTCCGGCGCGATGCCTTCTTTGGCCAGGGCTTGCAGGATTTTCGGGGCGCTGCCCGGCGCGCCGGTGTCGACCAGCACGGCTTTGGGGCCTTTGATCAGGTAAGCATTGGCGATGGTCAGGTTGATTTTGACGATCATGATTTTCTCCACAAAGTATTTTTTCCAATATTGACAGTGTCCACATTATTCTAGCCAATAATGTTGGCGGTGTCAATATTGCCTGTGGCCGGGTTGCTGATGATTGGGGGCAAAATGGAGGGGACACGGATGAACACGGATGAACACGGATTCTTACGAGTTCTTAGCCGCATTCATCCGCGTCAATCCGTGTCCAGTTTTTACATGAGAGGGGAGGGATCGGGTGAACGGCCGTGTCGGCCAGGGCATCTCGCTCTGGGGGAAGCACTGTCTATGCCTTGGTCACGTCGTGGGCATCTGTCTTTACAACAAATAATAGACAAACGCTCCGATGCAAATGATGGCCAGGAACAGCAGAATAAGCAGCACAAGCACGCCGGCCTGTTCATGCTTATCGAGAGACTGTTCATGGTTGATGGATTGTTGCCTGAGGGTCCAGCCACAAATGAGCGCGATAGCCAAAATCAGAGCAACCAGGATAAAAACGGATGAGCTAATGGGTCGCATTGTGAATTCAATTCATGGGCCGACTGCGCAGAGGGCCATTGAATCCTGAATTGGGATGATATGAAAGATAGATTTTTAAAAACCGTGGTGGCTTCTCCGGAGTCCGATTGGCAAGGGCTACCCGGCCAGGGGATAAACTCCTGAAAGGAGCAGGTCTACCTATCCTTTTCCTCAGTGTACGCCGGTATTCTGGCGGATACCCTATTAAAATTTTATCGAATTCTTATGGAAATATTAAGAGCTTGGCTTTGCCGGCAGGCTGTTGGGCAGCCAGATGGTGAATTGGCTGCCATTGTCGGCGCTGCTTTCTACTTCGATACGGCCGTTATGAGCCAGCACCAAGTTTTGCGCGATGCTTAAGCCCAGGCCCATGCCCTGCTTGATGCGCAGCCTCTCCCCGCCGCGGAAAAACGGCTCGAAGATACGCGCCTGCTCCTCATCCGACATGCCCGGCCCAGAGTCACACACCTGAATCCAGGTTTCTTGCTGGTTGCTGCCCGCCGTAAGCGCAATGCTGCCGCCGGCAGGTGTGTATTTGATGGCATTGCTAACCAGATTGCCGATCGCCTGCGCCAGTCGCTGCGAATCAACCAGGATAGGCGGCAGGTCATGGGGAATCTGGATCTGCCAGGTTTGCTTTTTGTCTTTGGCGGCTTCACGCCAATGGCTCAGCACCTGGGGCAGCCAGGTGGACAAATTGACCGGTTGCAAGTTGAGTTCCAGCGCGCCCAGCACCTGGTCGTGTAAATGCGCCAGTTCTTCCAGCAGGTATTGCAGCCGCTCCATTTCCAGGTCCATGCCTGCCAGGAGTTCGTCGCGCAGTTCCGGATCGTCCTTGGCGCCGCGGGTAAGTGCTTGCATGCCAACCCGCAAGGCCCCTAACGGCCGTCCCAATTCATGCACAATATTCGCCAATAACTGTTTGCGGGCCTGTTCCAGGTCATGCAGCCGTCCCACCAGATAATTAACCGCCCGCAGTTGCAGCCGCATCTCTTCCGGCCCTTGTTCCGGTAGGGGTTTCCTAAAATCGCCGTGTGCCAGCTCGTACATCGTTTGGGTCACGCGCCGGATGGGCTCATTCAGGTTCACGGCCAGCACATACCCCAGCAGCGTCCCGCCGATCAGCCCAAACAGCAGCACCCCGCCAATTAAGTAGCGCAGCTGCATCAGGGCTTCGGCAATCGTGGCAAACCGGTACGTGATGCGAATTGCGCCGACGAATTCGCCGGCGTCATTGTAGACGGGCGTCAGCACGTCAATGGCCTCCCCTTGCAGCCCCTGGCTGTAATTGGTGTAGCTGACGCTTTCTCCGGCCCGCACGTCGTCTAAGCCCGGCAAGTTGAGCACCTGGCCGATGCGGTTTTGGTCTGCTTCATCGGTGGAAGCCAGAAGCGCGCCGCTGGCGTTTAAAATCATCACGCGAGACGGCCGTTGCTGCCTCGTCTGGCTGAGTATTTGCTGCGCTACAGCGGGGTCTTGCCAGATTTCCGGCTGAAAATGGGCGACTTCCGCCAGGATGCGCGTCTCGCCCAACATTTCCCGGGTCAGGGCCGGGCGCAATACCTGGGTTTCCAGCACGTAAACCAACAGAACGCCCATCAGAGGCACGAAGATAAGCGTGGGCAAGATCTGGCTTAAAATCAAACGGGCGCGCAGCGTCTTAAGCATCAGGGATTAGTAATTTCAAATTTGTAGCCCACCCCATGAACGGTGACGATGCGCGTTGGATTTCGGGGATCGGTCTCGATTTTTTTGCGCAGCCAGCGAATGTGGACGTACACGACCTGCGGCTCGCCCTTAAATTCTGCGCCCCAAACCTGGGCCAGCAGGTCGTCGATGGATTGTACCCGGCCCGGTTCCTGGGCCAGGGCGTGCAGCAAGTCGAATTCCCTGGGCGTTAAATCGATTTCCCGGCCGGCGATGTTGACCGTGTGCGCCTTTGGATCAATCGTCAGGTCGCCAATGGTGATGGTTTTTTGGGTGGGGGAAACGGCCGTTTCCGTTTCTCTCCGTCGCAGCACCGCCTTCAACCGCGCCAGCACCACATCCACGTTAAATGGCTTGGTGATGTAATCATCCGCTCCCAACTCCAGCCCCACAATCTCATCCAGTTCACGCCGCCGCGCTGTCAGAAAAATGACCGGCAGGCCGAATTCTTCCTTCACGTGGCGCAAGGCGTCCAGGCCGTCCATGCCCGGCAGGCCAATATCCAGCAGAACAATATCCGGCGGCGTGCGCCGCGCAATGTCCAGCGCATCTTCGGCGTTCGCCGCGCTGGTTACCTGGTAGCCGGCCTGCTCCAGGTTAAAGGCCAGACCACGCCGCATCAGGGCATCATCATCTACGAGCAAAATATGACCAGACATTCTCTTACCTTCCAATTTGGGTATGGCAGCATGATCGCTTCATTGAGGCATCCCAAATAAAGCGTACAGGAAATTGTTGGCTTTGCCAAGTAAAAACGTGCGGGGGTAACTGGCAACGTCGCGCCAGGCAGACGCCACGGTGAAATTTGGAGGTACGTGGTTCCTGCCTGGCGCAGCGCCATACGTAATGGCGAACGGCCGTCGCGGCCGCGCCGCCGCTTAAATTTTGACGGTAAAGTCCTGCCCTTCCCAACGGTCGGCTTTGGGCCAGTAAAAGGTAAATTGGATGGTCTGGCCGTCCGCCAGATCGGCTGTGGGCAGATCGGCCAGGTGCAGGCCCAGGCCGGTGTCGCGGGTTTCCGTGTCATGGGTGGTGGCCCACTCGTCGTCGCTCCAATGGACGACGGCCGTTGCCAGCACCTCCACCCGCAGCGTCTGCCCGGCGGGCATCGTGCGGCACTTGTGGTTAAAGCGCCAGATCGTGTAAGGCGACTGCGCCGGTTTGCCGGCAAAGCGGGCCACTGTTTGCCGGGGCATGTCAAA
>ERZ795053.4786-NODE-4786-length-14431-cov-5.746313_pt1 | contig 14431 bp, 13 predicted proteins | sample MGYA00375137_ERZ795053 | MGnify/ENA primary metagenome ERZ795053 (study PRJEB30182, sample SAMN05720284) | activated sludge metagenome | isolation source: Anaerobic digester | place: Hong Kong | collected 2014-12-17 ... | reverse complement strand
AGCGAAACGAAGTGGCGGCGGGTCAGCACGGGCAACATCAGTCAATCCTCTGGTTGAGTCCCTCTTACGGCCGCGGTGGCAAAAAGGAAATCACGGGGCCGTCAGAACAATCAGAATCTCGTGATCTCCGGTCCCCCCTCGACCTCCGTGACAAATTGCCATAGTGTTTCCGCGTGATAAGAAAACAGGGAGAACGTTCATGAAGTTCAAGGGATTGGTCGCCGCCGCACTTGGCGCTGGCCTGCTGATGTCGGGCTCGATTGCGGCGCACGCGGAGACCCTCGTCATCTCCAACTGGGATGGCTACATGCCGGCTGACATGGCTGAGAAGTTCAAGGCCGCGACTGGCATCGACCTCGAGATCTCCGTGCACGCCACCAACGAAGAAATCATGGGCAAGGTCACGGCATCGGGTGGCGAAGGCTATGACGTGCTCTTCGTGTCCTCACCTTTCGCTGAAGCGCTGAACAAGCTGGGCCTGATCCAGAACATCGATCACGCCAAGGTGCCGAACCTCGCCAATCTCTATCCGGAAGCCAATCAACTGCAGCACGATCCGGGCAATGTCTTTTCCGTGCCCTATACGTGGGGAACGACCGGGCTATGCTACCGCTCGGACGTGATGAAGGCGGAACCCAGCAGCTGGAACGATCTGCTGAAGCCCGCTGATGATCTCAAGGGCAAGATCACCATGCTCTCGACGGACCGCTGGCTGATGGCCGCCGGCTTTTTGGCCAATGGCATGTCGGTGAACACCACCGATCAGGGCAGCCTCGACAAGGTGCGCGACGAGCTGATCGCGGCCAAGCGTGATCTCCTCGCCTATGACGACACGACATTCTATTCGAAGCTCGTTTCCGGCGAGGCAACGATGGTTCACGCCTGGGACGGCTGGTGCAACTACGGCATCGCTGAAAAGCCGGAGATCAAATACGTGATCCCGAAGGAAGGCTCGGACCTCTGGGTCGACTCGATCGTGATCACCAGGGCTTCGAAGAATCCGGATGCGGCGCACAAGTTCATCGACTTCGTGCTCAATGCCGACAACGGCAAGTGGGTGGTCGAGAACATCATGTACAAGTCGCCCAACAAGGCCGGCATGGATGCCATTGATCCCTCCATGCTGACCTCCTATCCCAACATGGCGATGACACCGGCCGAACTCCTGAAGTACGAACAGCTGCGCGATCTGGGAGACGGCATGAAGGCCTTCTCCAAGACCGTTTCGGAAATCATGGCGGCCAAGTGACGCCTTCACGGCTGCCAGCACGCAGGGTGTCTTGAACCCACGACTCGTTTCCTGGATCCTGATGGCGCCGGGCCTTTTATGGCTCGGCGTCCTCATGGTCGTACCGTGCCTGCTGATCCTGGTGCTGATGTTCTATGAACGCGGCATCTATGGTGGCATCGACTGGAACGTGGTGACGACCGAGAACATCCGACGCGCATTCGATCCGCTCTATCTCACGATCTTCTTCGACAGCGCCCAGATCGCCGGGCTCGCCACCATTTTCGCGCTCCTGATTGGCTATCCCGCCGCATATGCCATATCGAAAGCGCCAGCCGAGCGCCAGACGGCCCTGCTGTTCCTCGCGATCCTGCCATTCTGGACCAACTACCTGATCCGGACCTATGCCTGGATCGTGCTGCTCAATCCGGCTGGACTGATCAACAATCTGCTTGTCGGTCTCGGCCTGATTTCCGCGCCACTTCCCATTCTCTACAACGAGTTCGCGGTGATCCTGGGGCTCGTCTACAATTACACCCCCTTCGTCATCCTTGCCATATACTCGGCCCTTCAGAAGCTCGACCCGGCTTATGCCGAGGCATCGCGCGATCTTGGCGCGTCGGCCATGACGACCTTCTGGCGCGTGACGCTGCCGCTCACGGCCTCCGGTGTGGCAGCCGGTGCTGTCTTCGTGTTCGTGCTCTCCATCGGCAATTTCGTGACCCCGGACCTATTGGGCGGCGGCAAGTTCCAGATGGTGGGCAACCTGATCTACGATCAGTTTCTGTCGGCCAGGGACTGGCCTTTCGGCGCCACGTTATCCGCCCTTCTCATCGCCATCATGATGATCCTGTTATTCGTGCAGGCCCTGACCGCAAGCCGCGCGCGCGGAGACCAGCATGCCTAGGCTGATGAACATCCATCTGGGCGCTGTCTACGGATTTCTCTACCTGCCGATTGCCGTTTTGATGGTCCTGTCCCTCAACAAGTCAGGCCTGCCAACGGCGTGGACCGGGGTCACCTTCGAGTGGTACGGCAAGCTCGCTTCCAATCCGAAGATCGTTTCATCGGCCTGGAACTCCATCGCCGTCGCCTTCTGGTCAACGCTGATCGCCACGGCACTCGGCACCATGCTGGCGCTCGGCATCGAACGCGCCAGGCCATCGCCGGCGCGCGATGCCTTGCTGTTCGCGCCCATGATCATTCCCGATATCGTGCTGGCCATCGCCCTGCTGTCCTTTTTCACGCTGGTGAAGTTCACGCTCGGCTTGCGCTCCATCGTGATGGCCCACGTCGTGTTCAATATCGCCTTCGTATGCGCGGTTGTGAGGGCGAGGCTCAAGACCTATGACTGGTCGCTGAATGAGGCCTCCCGTGACCTTGGTGCAACGCCCTGGGTGACGTTCTGGTCCATCACCTTTCCGCTCATCAAGCCGTCGGTCATTGCGGCAGCGCTGCTCGCTTTCACGCTATCGATCGACGAGTTCATCATCGCCTATTTCACCGCCGGTGCGGGGCAATCCTCAACAACGCTGCCGATGCAGATCTACGCCATGATCCGTTTTGGCGTAACGCCCGAGATCAATGCCATGGCGACCATCGTCATGGGTGTGAGTTTCGTATTGGTCTTCGCGGCCCAGCGCCTGAACCGCGGGCGCATTCCCGGCGCATGATGGACATTCAAAGACAGACACGAGCAAGGAGGCAAAGATGGCGAGGACGGCAGTGAAGAAGGCGAAGAAAAGCGCACCCACGAAGAAGGCGCCCGCGAAGAAGGCAGCGGCAAAAGAGAAGCCGAAGAAGGTCATTGCGCTGTTTCCGGAAGCGGCATTTGGACCGGCGCTCAATTCCGTTGGCATCGGCCAGGCCCTGAAGAAACTTGGCCACAAGGTGGTGTTCCTGTCAGATCCCGGCTTCCTCGACGTCTACAGAGGCTATGGCTTCGAGGCCTATCCGGTAAACTTGTCAGAGCCGCTGCCGCCGGAGGAGATGGCCAAGTTCTGGATCGACTTCATCAACGGCCATATCCCCAATTTCCGCAAGAGCCCCTACGAGCAGATCGACAACTACGTGAAGGATTGCTGGGGCATGATCGTCGAGACGGCGAAATGGGCGGAGAAGGATCTGCCGGGTGTGCTCGACATGGTGAAGCCCGACGTGGTGTGCGTCGACAACGTGATCCTGTTCCCGGCGATCAAGCGCTACGCCAAGCAGAACAAGAAGCCGTGGGTGCGCATCATTTCGTGTTCTGAAAACGAGATCGAGGACCCTGACATCCCGCCCCATCTTTCCGGCTGTGGCGCCAAGGACAAGAAGTGCCACGCCGCCTACCGCAAGCACTTCAACAAGACGATCAAGCCCATCCACGACGACTTCAACGCTTTTCTGAAATCGGTGGGAGAGAAGAAATACCCGATCGGACAGTTCTTCGAGGCGAGCCCGCACATGAACATCCTGCTCTATCCGAGTGCCGTGAAGTTCAAGCGCAAGCACAAGCTCTCGCCGAAACAGTTCCAGTATCTCGAAGGCTGCGTGCGCAAGGACAAGCCTTTTGAAGTCCCGAAGTTCAAGGCCAACAACGACAAGCCGCTTCTCTATGTGAGCTTCGGCTCGCTGGGCTCGGGCGACACCGACCTGCTCAAGCGACTGATTGCCTCAATCGGCAAGATGCCGGTGCGGGCACTGGTGAATGTCGGCGACTACAAGGACCAATACGGCAGCCTGCCGAAGAATGTCATTATCGACGGCTGGTTCCCGCAACCCTCGGTGATCCCCAAGGTCGATGCCGTCATCCATCACGGCGGCAACAACTCCTTCACCGAGTGCCTCTACTTCGGCAAACCCGCCATCATCATGCCCTATGTCTGGGACGGCCACGACAACGCGACACGCGTTCAGGAAACCGGCCATGGCTTCAAGATGGACCGTTACGACTGGACAGACGAGGAGATGCAGGACAAGATCATGCAGATGCTCACCGACAAGAAGATGAAGGCGAAGCTCAAGAAGACATCCAAATCCATGCGTGCCAAGCACGGGCCGACCAAGGCCGCGAAGGTCATCGACGGGCTCACCCGCCGCAAGATCGCCTGATGCCGACGAAGCTCGACTCCTCCGCTCCACACCTTGAAGGCCCCGCCACCTATGCGGGGCCGCTCAAGGACTGGGGGCATCAGCCCGACCCGATAGCGGGCAGTTCCAAGAGCGATGGCGTGCTCCTGCACAAGGGGCCGAACGGCCAGCCGGAAGTGGGATTGTGGCAATGCACGCCTGGCACATGGCCGCTAGACATTCCGCGCGATGAGCTTTGCCACTTCGTCTCGGGCCATGCCACTTACACGCACGAGTCCGGCGAGGTGATCGAGGTCGTACCCGGCACCGTGGTCTTGTTCAAGGCCGGGTGGAAGGGTATCTGCACCGTCCACGACACCATGCGCAACGTTTACATGCTGAGCTGACATGACCCTGACACTCGACTCTTCCGCACCGCATCTCGTCAACCCTGAAACCTATCCGGGGCCTTTCAAGGACTGGGGCGTGATCCCCACCATGATCGAGGGCGAATCTCGGACGTCCGGCCTCGTGCTCCACAAGGGCCCCAATGGCGAGAGCGAAACCGGTATCTGGATCTGCACACCCGGATTCTGGAACTGCCACGTGACGCGCGACGAGTTCTGCCACTTCCTGCTGGGCCGCTGCACCTATACGCATGAGTCGGGCGAAGTCATCGAGATCGTTCCGGGCACGGTGGCCTTCTTCCCGCAAGACTGGAAGGGCACCTGCCGTGTGCACGAGACGATCCGCAAGGTTTACATGATCCGCTGACGGACGGTGATCACTCCGGATACCAATAGTTCGCCACCGGATTGGCGCGGTCGATGATAACGAACTGATTGGCGAAGACACGGTAAGGGTGACTCCAGTCGCCATCCGGCCACTTGACGCGGATTTCGGCGCGCTCCGAATTGCCGAGGCCAACGTGAACCCACCCTGCGTGGCCAGACGCATGTCCACCGCCCACATCCACCCAGCGGTTCACGGTGCGGGTGCCGATCTTCACGTTCACCATCGCTCCCACGGCGTTGCGGTTACCACCCTTCTGGTGCAACTCGATCTCGAGCCAGTTGCCCATCGGGATCGTGCCGCTGTCCGTCTTGGCGCCGGCATTGCGGAACAGGCTGGCCGGGCCACCGCGATTGATCACCGCCAGGTCGAGATTGCCGTCGAGGTTGAAGTCGGCGACCAGAGCGCCACGGCCCTTGGTGGGCAATGCGATGCCGGCCTCGGCACCGGATTCGGCCAATCGTCCGTCCCACTGCCCCAACAGCAGATTGTCGGGATCGAAGGCGGCGAAATCCTCCATGGCCTCCACATTGCCCTTGGCGATGAAGAGATCAAGGAGCGAGTCATTGTTGAAGTCGGCAAACTCGGAATGCCAGCCCGTAGACGGCTTGTGGTCGGTGCCCGTATACGGCCGGTGGGCAGTGGCACCGCGTTCAAATGCGATGTCGCGATAGACGGGGCTGCCTTCATCCGCTTCGTCGTCGAGCACCTGCAACTTGGTATCGCCCATCGAGGTCAGCGCATATTCGGGCACACCATCGGAATCGAGATCGCCTTCGGCGATGCCCATGCCCCAGATGACGACCCGCTGCCAGCCATCGGAGCGCGTGTAGAGCTTGGGGGCTTGCTTCGGCGAAACCCGCCACAGCTGTTCTTCACCGCCGCGATAGTATTGCCTGTCATTGGTGATGCGAAGGCTCGGTTCGCCGGAGTTGTTCCAATCGGTGAACATCATCGACAGCGCGCAATAGCCCGGAGCCAGCCGTGTGGCTTCGCCGTAGGATGGCTTATCGCCCGGTTGCGGGCGAAACAGAAAGTTGTCATGGCAGGTACCCCACGGCGCACCGGGGGCCTTGCGGTCCACGTAGTTGCCGAAGGCCATGGTTGGGACATTTTGCCCATCCTCCCAACGGGCCGAAAATGCCGTCGTCCATTCACTGCCGCCATCGAACGACCATTCGCGGTTGGCGACGGAGAATGTGCAGTCGCCATTGCCTTTCAACAGGACATTCTGGCCGACACGGAGCAGCACAACGTCCATGTGCCCGTCGCCATCCACATCGAGCGGGTAGGCTCCTGCCACCTTCTCCATCTCCTTGCCGAGGTCCAAGCGGCCTTCCCTGAATTTCAGGGCGCCACCGGCGGCGCTTTCGTTAATGAAAAGCTGGGCCGGGTTCTTTCCTCCAGCCAACAGCATGTCAGGCTTGCGGTCGCCATTGCAATCGAAAGCCGCGCCCCCGCCGCCAACAAAATATTCCCAAGGTCCATCATAGACGTGGCTGACACCTGCGCTTTCGTGTTCCTCATGCATCACGGGAATATCGTTGAGCGGGACTGCCGGCGCTTCCTCGGCGAGAGCCGGGGATGAGATCAGCAGCAGCGAGGCGAGAGAGAGATACCTCATTTCCGGATAACCAGTGTCTTCAGGAAAGCAATAAGGTGAGAACGGGTGGTATCGTCGCTGTGCACATAGGCATCGCGGGCCTTGCGGCCTTCACCGGCATGGGCGCGGATGACGCCATCAAGTGTCGTGATATCGCCGCGGTGCCCATATGGCGCTGTGGACCCGATGCCCCACAGTTCCGCCGTCATGAACACGTCCCGCTCAACAAACCGCTGCCCCATGATCTCATTGCCGAGAGTTGCAATGCCCTCATCGACGATCACATGCCGCTTGAGATCGCCGAACAGGGGTACCAGCCATTCGCCCTTTTCGTTCCGCGCGAGCCCACTCGCCCATGGCCGCGCTGCAAGGTCCACATTGATGGGCGTCGCCACATCGGCGCGGCGCAACGTGCCCGCCGCGTCGAATGGACCGGGATCGCTGAATGCCAGCGACCTTAACGGCAAGGACGTTTTGTGGCATTCGGTACATCCCATGTCAGCGAACGCTCTTTCGCCATTCGCCGCAGCTACTTGCCAGTCACTTGGCACGTCGGTCCGCACAGTGGGCGGCGGCAGCGTCGCCTGCCACAGGGCCACTGCACTGACGTCGCCGGCAGCCAATTCGTGGGCTTTCCCGTCCTCGTCGAAATCATCGGTCCCAGTCCATCGTGCACCGAACCTTTCATCGGCCTCGATGCCGTGGTGCTGGTTCATTGCGTTGACTGTGAATTGACGGAGCGACGTGAAGACCCCCTTCTGGCTGAAAGGACGAACCACGAGATCAGTATCAATGCCCTCGAGCTTGGTGATGTCGAGTATGCCGTCGGGTTTGGCCGTGATGAAACCAAAGCGCACACCCTTGGTCTCAAGCCTGGCATAGACGTCCTTGCCCGTCTGGCGAGCCTGTTGCAGGGCGGCACGACGCTGGGTCTGAAGATCGGCTGTCATTTCGCGCGCCAGCAATTCGATGAGCCCGGAGCCGGTCATCGAGTTGGTATTGCGCTCGCTGGAGAATTGCGGATCGATCGAATCAAAATCGGCACTCTCAAATCCTTCGGAAGCAAAGACATTGGCCACGAACTCGCCCGCTGCGCCGGGGATGGGATCATTGTGACAACCCGAACAGGCACTGGCATCCGGGCCCCCGGTCCGCTGGAAGGATGCATTCTCTCCGCGTTTGCGCTTGGTGGGCACAATAGCCTGTGTTGCCTTCGGCCGGCCGGCGCCATCCAGCGTGGTGAATTTGGCCGTAAAAAGCATCTCGCCCCGGTCGAGCAAGGTTTGCAGATTCGTCTGGGACAGTTTCAAGGCATCGGCAAAGGTCAGGGTCGTGCCGATGTGAGACTCGGACCATGCCGGTTCTTCGGCGGCGGCCGGACATGCCGACAGCAACAACAGCAGATTGGTAACCCCAAGCACCTTTCTCATGCGCTCTCCTTCAGCATTTGGGGCTGCCGCCCCATCGGGCCCTGCGCAAATACCTCACGATCTACGGAGCGCAGGGCGCCGTCAATGGTTCCCTTGATGATCATATCGGTGCCGATCGGCACCGCCTCAATCTCGACATTGCGGCTGAGCTCGTCGACGACGCCATTGTCGATAGATTCCCTGATGTGTGACTCGATCAGGTCCAAGGCGCGGGTTCCCGGTCCGGCAAGGACAATGCGGCCCGGATTGAGCAGTGCAATGAGTCGGGCCAGTCCATAACCGATTGCTTCGCCAGCACGCGCATACGCTGCCCGGGCGGTTGGGTCGCCCTGGCGGGCGCGCGCCTCGAGCATCAGCAATTCGTCCTCCGGAACAGCGCTGAAAGACGGTGCAACCGCGCTTGGCTCCGGCGCGGCAAGACGCAGGATGCCATAGTCGGCGGCATAGGCCTCCACGCAGCCGCGGCGGCCGCAACGGCACAAGGGCCCGTCCGGCAGATGGTTCATATGACCGAACTCGGCAGCAGCACCCGTCGGGCCGTGATAGACCTCACCATTGATGACCAGGCCCATTCCTACGCCGTAGCCGAGGAAGACCATCGCCGCCGTTCCGCCGTAGCGCTTGCGGTCCATGCCGATGAGACCTTCGGCAATCATGTTGGCGTCGTTGGCAATTGCACAAGGAATGTGAAGCGCGCGCTGGATTGGCTGAATGATCGGGATATTCCGCGCACGGAACGCTGGGCTCCACATGATGGTGCCGGCCTGTGAGTCGGCAACGCCCTGGACCGCAATGGCAATCCGTGCCACGCGATGACTGGCGGTGCGTGTCTTCGCCAGGAAGGCCGAAATCTCGGCCGCGATAGCGTCTCCGAAAGATTCTGCAGCCGCATCATAGGTCGAAATACGGCTGGCCTGGCGATCCAAAAGCACGCCGCGGGCATCGGCCAGCGCCATTTCCATGCCGCTAATCGAAATCTTCACGGCAACGACATGAGCCGCCTTGGGGTTGATGCCGATCTGGGTCAGCGGCCGGCCGCGGCGCGTTGGCACCGTCGACAGGTCCGGCGCGGAAAGCTCCTGGAGAATGCCGTCAGCAATCATCTGTGAGGCGATTGACGTCATCGAGGCAGGTGACAAACCCGTATGGCGACCGACCTCGATCCGCGCCAGCGGTCCGGCCTCGCGTAGGGCCTCGAGGACCAGCCGCCTGTTCTGGCGGCGCACGAGTTCGCTGTCAGCCTTTTGTTTCATGCCTCCCTTTCGCAGCCGCACAATTTATTTTTGCAGCGCACATAAGCTACTGTTTTAATTTGCATGTTGACTCGAAAGCGAAAATGCCGCAACATTTTTTTGGACGCCAAAATAATACAACAACGTCCATGGCCCAGGACCTCGTGCGCACAGACTTCAACGGCTGGCTCAGGGAGGCGTCCCACGAGGGCTGTTGAGGCATAAAGGAGGACCCAAGTATGACTCGTAAGTTTCTGACCCTGGCGGCAGGCGCGTTGATGCTCGGTGCATCGGCGGTTTCGGCCCAGGCTGCCGGCAAGACGATCTGCATGTCCTGGAAAACCTATCAGGAAGAACGCTGGAAGACCGACGAAGCAGCGATCAAGGCAGTTCTTGATGCCGCCGGCGACAAGTTCATCACCACCGACGCCCAGCTCTCGGCGCAGAAGCAGGCGGCCGACATTGAAAGCCTGCTGACGCAGGGCTGCGATGTCATCATGCTGGTGGCCTTCGACGCTGACGCGATCCTGCCCTCCATCCAGAAGATGAATGATGCAGGCGCCAAGGTCATCGCCTATGACGTTCAGGTCGAAGATCCGAACGCTCTCTACATCACCTTCGACAACGTGGGTGTCGGCCGCCTGATGGCCAAGACGATGCTCGAGAAGGGCAAGTCGGAAGGCAACTTCGCCTTCATCAAGGGCGACAAGGGCGACCCGAATGCTACCTTCCTGTTCCAGGGACAGATGGAAGTGCTGAAGGAGAATATCGACTCAGGCAAGATCAAGAATGTCTGCGAGACCTTCACCGATGGCTGGAAGCCGGACAACGCCCAGAAGAACATGGAGCAATGTCTGACCGCCAACGACAACAAGATCGATGCCGTAATGTCCGAGAACGACGGCATGGCTGGTGGCGTTGTCGCCGCCCTCGAGGCCCAGGGCCTCGCCGGTTCCGTGCCGGTGACGGGCCAGGATGGTGACAAGGCGGCGCTCAACCGCGTTGCCCTCGGCACCCAGCTGGTGTCCGTGTGGAAGGACAGCCGCGTGCTCGGCAAGATGGCTGCGGAAGCCGCCGTCGCGATGGCGAACGGAACCGCGGTTGCAGATCTGCCGGGCGTCGCCAAGTTCTCGGGCGGCAAGAAGGGCGTCGAGATGAACTCGATCCTGATCCCGCCGGATCCGATCACCAAGGACACGCTGGACCATGTCATCAGCGCTGGCTGGGTCACCAAGGAAGAAGTCTGCGCAGGCGTTCCTGCCGGCTCCGTCGCAGCCTGCGACTGAGGCATTGCCACTCGGCAAGTTCTGACACATCATGGTCGCGTCATCCGCAAGGGTGGCGCGGCCTTTCAACAAGAAGACCCATAAAGGCCAAGAATTGGGGAGGCGGCAGCCATGAGTTCCACCGTACAATCTGGTCCTTCGTCCGACATGGTGCGGGAAGGAGCGATCACCAGACTCTTCCGCGCAACAGAGATCGACACACGCATCCTCGGAATGGTCGCTGCCATTCTGGTGGTGTGGTCGATTTTCGATATCTGGAGCGGTCTTCGCCTGTCTGGCGGGGGATTGTTCGGCGGAACCTTTCTGACCCCCCGCAATCTGTGGACTCTCCTGGTGCAGACGTCTTCGATTGCCATCATGGCGACAGGCATGGTGCTTGTGATCGTCATGCGCAATATCGATCTGTCGGTTGGTGCGTTGCTCACCCTCGTGGCGACGGTTTCCGCCGTCCTGCAAGTTCAATATCTGGGCCCGTGGCTGGGCGTCGGCCATTGGTCAATCTGGATCATCGGCGTTCTCGTGGCGCTGGCGGTTGGTGCGCTCGTTGGAGCGTTTAACGGTTATCTCACGGCTTACTTGTCGATACCCTCATTCATCGTCACGCTTGGCGGTCTCATCGCCTATGCAAAGGGCGTGGCCTTCTACATATCCGATGGCGTAACCATCGCTCCGCTCGACAAGACCTTCAAACTGATTGGCGGCAACGTTCCTGCATCCTGGCTCGGCCCGAACTGGAGCTGGCTTCTGGCGTTGATTGCATGTGGCGCGATCATACTCGCCATTCTGTCCGGCCGCAGGCAGCGCAAACGCTTCGCCTTTCCTCTGCGGCCGGTGTGGGCCGAGGTATTCCTTGCCGTACTTGGGTGCGTCGTGGTGCTCGGGGCAACGCTGATCGTCAACTCTTATCCATGGCCGCCGAGGCTCATTCAGCAATACGCCGAGATGAACCAGGTCCCCATTCCACCGGGCGTCGAGGATCGGAACGGTGATGCGATCTGCATGGCGGCGGAGAAGGTCGTGCGCTGCGCGGACGGGCTCATCTATTACACCGGTTATGCCATCCCGGTACTGATCGCGCTTGCCGTCGGCCTGATCATGACCTTCATCTCGTCGCGCACGCAGTTCGGCCGCTATGTCTATGCCATCGGCGGCAATCCGGAAGCTGCCGAACTGGCCGGTATCAACACGAAGAAGATGACGGTGAAGGTCTTTGCGCTGATGGGACTGCTTGCCGCGGTTTCAGCGATCATTTCATCGGCGCGTCTGGATGCGGCAACTGTCAGCCTCGGCGAACTCAATGAGCTGTTTGTCATTGCCGCGGCCGTCATCGGCGGCACATCGCTCGCCGGCGGTCTTGGCACCATCTACGGTGCGATGCTCGGGGCCCTGCTCATGCAATCAATCACCTCGGGCATGCAGCTGCTGAATCTGCCATCGCCATGGCAGAATATCGTTGTCGGCTCGGTGCTGGTTGTTGCTGTTCTGGCTGATCAAATCTATCGCCGCAGGGTCAAATAAGGGGAGGCTGTCATGACAACAAGCAAGACGACATCTGACGCCAGTTCGGCACCGGCAGCCAATTCAAATCCGCGGGGCACGCCTCTCGTCGAGATGCGAGACATGTCGATCGCCTTTGGCGGCCTCAAGGCTGTGGATCATGCCAGCGTCGATCTCCACCCCGGCGAGGTGGTCGGTCTTCTCGGCCATAACGGTGCCGGCAAGTCGACGCTGATCAAGATCCTGTCAGGTGCTTACCGTCGCGACCATGGCGACATCTACATCAACGGAGAAAAAGTCCACATCGAAAACCCGCGCGACGCGAAGGACCTGGGGATCGAGACCATCTATCAGACTTTGGCTTTGGCGGATAATGTCGACGCAGCTGCCAATCTCTATCTGGGCCGGGAGCTGAAGACAAAGTTCGGCACCCTCGACGACGTAGCCATGGAAGCGGAGTGCCGGAAGGTGATGGGCCGGCTCAATCCGAATTTCCGCCGCTACAAGGAGCCAGTGAGAGCCTTGTCGGGCGGGCAGCGCCAGTCGGTCGCCATCGCACGGGCCATTCACTTCAATGCGCGAATCCTGATCATGGACGAACCTACTGCGGCGCTTGGCCCCCAGGAAACGGCGCAGGTCGGCGAACTCATCAAGCAGTTGAAAGCCGAGGGCATTGGCATCTTTCTGATCAGCCATGACATCCACGACGTGTTCGACCTGGCGGACCGTGTCGCCGTGATGAAGAACGGCCAAATGGTCGGAACCGCAAGAGTTGAGGACGTCACCAAGGACGAAGTCTTGGGGATGATCATTCTCGGCAAGTGCCCTCCCGGCGCCACGCCAGGGCCGGGCGCGCTGCAGGAAGCGGCCTGACCCCCGAGCTCCGGTGCGTCATGCGCCAAGACGGAATCGTCTTGGCGAAGACGTCGCGCACCAGAGCTATTGATATGCGAGCCACTTGTCTGGCTTTTGCTGGTTCCACCAAAAGTCAGGTTGCTCCAGGGGCTGCCATCATCTTTGCATTACGCGAATGGCTGGTTTGATCTGAATCAAAGCCGCACCGAAGGTTGCTGACGATGATTGATATTCATCATCCGAGGAGCAGTGCTTTCGCATGACCGGCAACGAGCCTGAACAGCGGCCATTTTCAAGAAGTCCCCTCGATATCATTGTTCATGATCATACCATGCAGATGGAACTATGTGATGCCTTGGAACGCATTGCAGACGGCCTGCCCGACGATGTCGATCGCAGACTCTGTGCCAAGGTTGCCACATGCCTGCAGTATGACTTGCCCCTGCATCATCAGGATGAGGAAGCGGGACTGTTCCCGCTATTGCGGGCGCGGGCACTTGATGGCGATGGCCTCGGTGACATCCTCGACCGGCTGACTGCCGAGCATTCAACTGACACGGACTTTGCCGCGGAAATCGTGGAATCACTCGATTTGCTGAGTCAAGGCGGGCAGGTCAGCAATGCAGACATGGTCGGCTACATGCTGCGCGGCTTCTTCGAGCGCTACCGCCGGCATGTGCACTGGGAAAATGCGCTGGTCATTCCGCTGGCGCGATTGCGCCTCACCCCGGAGGACCTCAGGGCGCTATCCGCGCGGATGGATCTGAACCGCGCCCAGGCCAGCTGACTGAGCGCGATTCTTCTCTTCTACTCTGCCGCGATCTGCGTCATCGGGCTGGCCGCCTTCACCTCTGCTTCGACGTGGTCTTCGAAGCGGGAGAAGTTCTTCACGAACATCGCCACGAGCTTCCGCGCCATGGCGTCATAGGCCGCGGCATCTGCCCAAGTTTCGCGCGGGTTCAGCATCTTTGGGTCCACGCCATCTACCGCGACTGGAACGGCGAAGCCGAAGTTCGGGTCGGTCCGCGTCTCCACATTGTCAAGACGGCCTTCCAGGGCGGCATTCAGCAGCATCCGCGTCGCCTTGATCGGCATGCGGTGGCCTTCGCCATAGGCACCACCCGTCCACCCGGTATTGACCAGGAAACAGGAAACGTTGTGCTCTGCGATCAGGTCCCTCAGCAGATTGCCATAGACGCTCGGATGGCGCGGAATGAACGGCGCACCGAAGCAGGTCGAGAAAGTGGCCTGTGGTTCGGTAACACCGCGCTCGGTTCCTGCGACCTTTGCCGTGTAGCCCGATAGGAAGTGATACATGGCCTGCTGCGGCGTCAGCTTGGCAATCGGCGGCAGAACGCCGAAGGCGTCGGCGGTGAGCATGACAATGGTCTTCGGGATGGGCGCCATGCCAGTGTCGCTGGCGTTGGGAATGGCGCTCATCGGATATGCCGAGCGGG
>ERZ795053.4785-NODE-4785-length-14432-cov-7.423106_pt1 | contig 14432 bp, 12 predicted proteins | sample MGYA00375137_ERZ795053 | MGnify/ENA primary metagenome ERZ795053 (study PRJEB30182, sample SAMN05720284) | activated sludge metagenome | isolation source: Anaerobic digester | place: Hong Kong | collected 2014-12-17 ... | reverse complement strand
CCCAGCGCCGGCGCATGGCGCGGGCTCGCGGCTGGCCTGCCGTCGATCATGATTGCCGAGCGCACGCCGGGCGTGGAGCCGCCCTTCGCCTTCGGGTTCGGCCGGTCGATGCGCATGCCGCGCTCGATCACCTGAGGATCGGCGAAGACATCGGGAATCGTATTGATCGGCCCCGCCGGCACGCCGATGGCGTCGAGCTTCGGCAAGAGTTCCGCGCGCGTAAATTTCGAGGTGAGCGCGTTCAGCTTCTCATCCATGGCCTTGCGGTTGACGGCGCGGTCGGGCATCAGCGCGAAGCGCGGGTCGTCGGCCATTTCAGGCTCGCCGAGCGCCGTCACCAGCTTCTTGAACTGTCCGTTGTTGGCGGTGGCGATGATGATGTCGCCGTCCGCCACCTTGTAGACGTCGTAAGGCGTGACGTTGGGATGCGCATTACCCATGCGCTTGCCCGCTGTCCCGCCGACGAAATAGTTCAGCGCCTGGAAGCCGAGAACCGCCGTCACGCTGTCGATCAGCGCGCAGTCGATATAGGCGCCTTCACCCGTCTTCTCGCGCCGGATGATCGCCGCCTGGATGGCGTTGGCCGCATACATGCCGGTGAAAATATCGACGATGGAAATGCCGACCTTGGTCGGCGGCCCGTCGGCCTGCCCCGTGACATGCATGATGCCGCCCATGCCCTGCAGCAGGAAGTCGTAGCCGGCGCGCGGCGCATAGGGGCCGGTCTGGCCAAAGCCGGTGATCGAGCAATAGATGACGTCGGGCTTCACTTTCTTCAGCCCCTCGTAGTCCAGGCCGAATTTCTTGAGGCCGCCGACCTTGAAATTCTCGATCACGACATCGGCGTTGGCGGCGAGCCGCCGCACGAGCGCGCGGCCCTCTTCCGTGTCGAAATCCGCCTCGATGCAGCGCTTGCCGCGATTGCAGCCGTAGAAATAGGCAGCGCCGAGCTTTTCGCCATCGTCCGATTCCACGAAGGGCGGGCCCCATTGGCGCGTATCGTCGCCCTCGCGCGCGCGCTCGACTTTCACGACGTCGGCGCCGAGGTCGGCGAGGAGCTGGCCGGCCCAGGGTCCGGCGAGAATGCGGGCGAGTTCGAGGACGCGTATACCGGCGAGAGGTTCGGTCATTTCGGGGGCGTTTCCGGATTGGAGAACTGATTGTCTTGTGTGCCGGCATTCTAGCCTGAACACCCCATCATGAGGCAAGAATGTCTGACAATGCGGGTATCGACGAGTGGCGTGCAACGTGCGGGCCGGGCGCACGATCTGTTTACCAGTTCGGCCTACCGTGGCGCTTCCCCGAATCCGTCAATCGGTTCGCGCCGCCATGTCTTTCAAGCCGCATGTCCGACTCCATGGCAGGAAAATCGCCATCGTCACGCCCGTGTTCAACGACTGGGCGGCGCTGACGGGCGTCGTGGAGCAGATCGCCGACCTGCCCGATCTCGCGGGCCATTCGATCGACCTGATCGTCGTCGACGACGGCTCCCCGGAAAAAGAACATAGCATCGACTGGCGCCGCCACGCTGCGATCCGCAGCGTCCAGGTCGTGCGCCTCGCCTGCAACCTCGGGCATCAGCGCGCGATCGCCGTCGGACTGGTGGAGGCGCTGAAGATCCCAGATCTCGACGCCGTCGTCGTGATGGATTCCGACGGCGAGGACGTCCCCGGCGACATTCCGAAGCTTCTTGCCGCCTGGCGGGAAAATCCGGAGTCGATCATCGTCGCCAAACGCGGTCAGCGCCGGGAGGGCTTCGCCTTCCGCGCCTTCTACATCGCCTACAAGACGATCTTCCGCGTCCTGACCGGCCAGGTCATCAACTTCGGCAATTTCAGCCTGCTGCCGATCCACGCGGTCCGGGCGCTGGTCCATAATTCCGCGATCTGGAACAATCTCGCGGCGGCCATTTCCCGGTCGCGGATTCCCTATGTGCGGCTGCAGCTCGACCGCGGCTCACGCCTCGCCGGGCAGTCGCGCATGAACTTCGTCAGCCTCGCCCTGCACGGGGTGAGCGCGGTTTCCGTCTATGCGGAAGTTGTCCTGGTCCGCATGACCGCGCTTGCTTTCCTGCTCGGCGGCTTTGCGATGGCGGGCGGTCTCGGCGTGCTGGCGATCAAGCTCGGCACGAACTGGGCGATCCCGGGATGGGCGTCCTATGTCACGGCGGCGCTGGTCGTCATCTTTCTGCAGGCGGTGCTGCTTGGGACCATGTCGATGTTCCAGCTGCTCTCGACCCGCACGCTGAAACCCTTCATTCCCGCGCGGGACGCCGGCGCATTCGTGCTCGACGCGGCCTATGAATCCTTGCCCGTCGCGGCGGAATAGGGCCTGCGCATGAACCTCTCCGTCACCGCGGGCCACACGGAGCTCGCATATCAGGGCGACGAACTCGACGCCTTCGCGGAAGCGGAAAACTGGAAACGATACTGGTCCGGCAAGCTGCGGCCCCTGATCGGCGACGCCGTCATCGAGGTCGGCGCCGGACTCGGTGGGTCGACGCGCTACCTGTGCGAAGGCGCGCATTCGAGCTGGCTGTGTCTCGACCCGGACCCCAGGCATGCCGCGCGCCTGAATGAACTGGTCGCATCCGGCGAACTGCCCGCCTGCTGCGCCTCCGCCTGCGGCGTGCTCGCGGACCTGCCGCCTGAGCGGCGCGCCGACACGATCCTCTACATCGATGTGCTCGAGCACATCGAACACGACAAGGACGAATTGCAGCTCGCCGCCGCGCATCTGAAGGCCGGCGGCCGCATCATCGTGCTCTCGCCCGCCTTCAATCTCGTCTACAGCGATTTCGATCGCGCGATCGGCCACTTCCGGCGCTACGTGAAAACCGACGCGCCCGGACTGACGCCTGACGGTCTCGCGCTCGAGAAGAGCTTCTATCTCGACTGCGTCGGCTTCGCGGCGGCGCTGGTCAACCGCCTGCTGCTCAAGACCTCGTCGCCCTCGAAAGGCCAGGTGCGTTTCTGGGATCGAGCGATCGTTCCCGTCTCGATGATCGCCGACAGACTTTTCGGCTCCGTCTTCGGCAAGACCATCGTCATGGTCTGGAAGAAGCCATGACGTCGGCCTGGAGCGCCGCGCCGGCACCTGTCGAACGCATTCTCAAGGTCGTGCGCTTCGGCATCGTCGGAATCGCCGCGACGGCGACCTATCTCGCGGTCGCGATCCTGCTTCCGGCGATCGGCGCCGCCAACCCCGCGGCCGCCGCGCTCGTCGCATCCGGCGTTTCCGTTTTCGTTTCCTATTTCGGTCACCACACATTCACATTCGCGCGCAAGGGCCGGCACGACTTCTATCTGCCGCGCTTTCTCTTGCAATGGATGGTGCTGACGGGCGCGGCGAGCCTCGGCACCTATGCCCTGACGGACATTCTCGCGATGAACTATCGCCTTGCGGCGGTTCTGGTCGCCTTCGGCTATGCGGCCTTGAGCTTCTTCGCCAACAATATCGGCGTCTTTCGGGATGGCTGATCGGGCGTCGGCCGGAGCTCACGCGTGATCGCCCCGAGCTACACGGCCATTTTGCTGTTCGTGCTCGCGCCGGGCCTGGTCTTCTCGCTGGTGTTCCTCGAGCCCATACCCGCCGCACTCGCCGCCGCCCTGTCGGCCGCCTCGGTCGCGACAACGCTCGCGCGCACCAACTGGCGCCTGAGGCCGGACTGGCGCCTGCTGGGTGGGGCCACGTCCGTCGCCGCGTTCCTCACGCTCGTCAGCGGCGTCGGCCATCTGGTCTACCAGACCGACGACTGGACCGTGCGCGACGCGCTGCTATTGGACCTCGTCCGCTATCCCTGGCCGATCCCCTACGCGCTCGACAGTTTCAGCGGCGTCCTGCGCGCGCCGATCGGCATGTATCTGGTTCCCGCGCTCGTCGGCAAAGCTTTCGGCGCCGGCGCGGCCGAGGCCGCGCTCTTCGCGCAGAATACGGCGCTGATGGCGCTCTGCTTCTATGTCTTCGCGCGAACGGCCGTGTTCGGCCGCGCGCGCTGGATCGTGCTCGGGTTGTTCGTCATCTTCTCCGGCCTCGATTGTCTAGCCTGGGCGAAGCGCCTCTACGACGGAACGCCCGACAATCTGCTCTTGCCGCATCTCGATCCCTGGCCGGGCTTCTTCCAGTTCTCGTCGCATGTCACGCAGGTCCTCTGGGTGCCGCATCATGCGCTGGCCGGATGGACTTTCATCGCCGCCTATCAGGCGTGGCGGATGGGGCGGTTGCCCGCGCTGCTGATGTGCCCGCTCTGGGCGCTCACCATCCTGTGGTCGACGCTCCCCGCCTTCGGCGCGATCCCGTTTCTCCTGTTCGCGCTCGCCAGCGACCTCCGCGACGGCAAGATCAGGATTGGCGATTTCGTTTCCGCCGCCCTCGCCGGCCTCGGCGTCCTGCCGGTCGTGATCTACATCACCCGCGATACGGCCGGTCTGCCGCAGGGCTTTCTCGACTTCACGAACATGACTGTCGTGCAGTCCTATGTCGCCATGATGCTGGTGAAGGTCGCGCCATGGCTCGCCCTCGCCTGGGAAGCCAGAGATCGGAAAGACGGCCGCACGCGTTGGGAACTGGCGATCATCGCCCTCGTCCTCGCCATTTTGCCGATCTACAAGATCGGCATTGCCAATGATTTCGTGATGCGGGCTTCCATTCCCGCGCTGGCGCTGCTGTGCCTGCGCGCCGCGCCGGCTTTCGCGACGCTCGGCGCCCAGCCGATACGCCAGCGCGTGCTCGCCGTCGCGATCGTCGTGCTCGGCGCGGTCACGCCAGCCGTCGAAATCGCGCGCAACATTACCGGCAAAGCGGAAGCCGCCAGCATCTGCAATGTCTGGGAATCGCTGGAGGACGGGCCCGCCGCCGGAACGCCGCGCGACTATTACATCGCCTCCGACAAGAGCATGGCGGTTATCCCGCACCTGTTCCGTCAGCCGAGCTCGCAGCCGAAGACGCTGCGGGTCCACGAATGCTGGCCCGGCCGCAGCTTCGTCTACCGGCGGCCCGGAACGTAGGCTCCGGCGCCGCCTTGGTTCGCCGAATCAGAAGAACGCCTGCAGCCCCGTGATCGCACGGCCCAGGATCAGCGCATGCACGTCATGCGTGCCCTCGTAGGTGTTCACCGTCTCGAGGTTCTGCGCGTGGCGCATCACGTGATACTCGACCTGGATGCCGTTGCCGCCGTGCATGTCGCGCGCCTGACGGGCGATATCGAGCGCCTTGCCGCAATTGTTGCGCTTGACGATCGAGATCATCTCCGGCGCCTCGCGGTGCTCGTCCATGAGACGGCCGACGCGCAACGAGGCCTGAAGGCCGAGTGAAATCTCGGTCTGCATGTCCGCGAGCTTCTTCTGCACGAGCTGCGTGGCGGCGAGCGGACGCTTGAACTGCTTGCGGTCGAGCGTGTACTGGCGCGCGCGCCGCCAGCAATCTTCGGCCGCGCCCATCGCGCCCCAGGAAATGCCGTAGCGGGCGCGGTTGAGGCAGCCGAACGGACCCTTGAGGCCCGAGACGTTCGGCAAGAGCGCGCTTTCGGGAACCACGACGCCGTCCATCACGATCTCGCCGGTGATGGAAGCGCGCAAGCTGAGCTTGCCGCCGATCTTCGGCGCGGACAGCCCCTTCATGCCCTTTTCCAGCACGAAGCCGCGGATCTCGCCGCCGTGCGCTTCGGACTTCGCCCAGACGACGAATACGTCGGCGATCGGCGCGTTGGAAATCCACATTTTCGAACCGACGAGGCGATAGCCGTCGGCGACCTTTTCCGCACGCGTCTTCATGCCCGCAGGATCGGAGCCGGCGTCCGGCTCGGTCAGGCCGAAGCAGCCGATGAATTCGCCCGAGGCGAGCTTCGGCAGGTACTTCTTGCGCTGCTCTTCCGAGCCGTAGGTGAAGATCGGATACATGACGAGCGAGGATTGCACCGACATCATCGAGCGATAGCCGGAGTCCACCGCCTCGACTTCGCGCGCGACGAGGCCATAGCTGACATAGCTCGCGCCGACGCCGCCGTATTCTTCAGGCACGGTCACGCCGAGCAGGCCGAGTTCGCCCATTTCGCGGAAGATCGCGGGATCGGTGTGCTCGTTGAGATAGGCGTCGATCACGCGCGGCTGAAGCTTTTCCTGCGCATAGGCGTGCGCGGTGTCGCGGATCATGCGCTCGTCTTCGGTCAGCTGATCGCTGAGCAGGAAGGGGTCGTCCCACTGGAAGCCGGACTTGGTCGTGTGGACGTTCATGGCGCGTTCCTCGCTCGATGATGATTGGCGGTCATCTAGGGCCGGCCGACAAATCCGGTCAAGCGCGGAGGGGAAGGCGTCGATGTCTTGCGGCGAACGTCGATTTATGCTGGCTTGAAACCCCTTGGCGGATGTAGTTTCAGCTTCGATGACTTTCCGATTTCAGCGCGTTACGGCGCTGCGCTTCTACTTCGCGCTGTCTGGCGCGACCCTTCTTGCGGCGCCCGCGCTCGCCCAGATGCAACTGCCGGGCGCCTTCACGCCCGCGCCAGCCGGAACAGTCGTCGGGCCCGCCAAGGCCGCGAAGCCGAAAAAGGCCGGCCCGCGCAAGCCGCCACCGGCAAAGGTTCCCTCCGACGATACGGTGATCGGACGACCGCTGATGCAGAACGGCGCGTTCGGCGTGATCGAATTCGCGCGCGCGGGCAAGGACCTTCAGGTCATCAAGCTCAAGCTGCGTGGCGATCTGATCTCGCGGGTCGGCGACCGCTGCGAGGTCGATCTTTCGGCCGAGCCGATCGCGCTGACCGCCGTCGACAAACCCGCCGGCGTCACGCGCTACAATCTCGATCTGCCGGCCTGCCCCTTCGCCGTCGATATTTTCAACGGCGCGGTTAAAGTCGTGCGCGAAGGCGGCGCCTGCGAATTCAAGGCCGCCGACTGCCGGGTCGATCCATCGGGACTGTGGGGTCAGCCGGCCAACGAGATCGGGCCAAAACGCGCCAAGGAGATCGAGAAGGAACGCAATCACGCCGAACATGCGATGCGCGAGCAGTTCAAGGACTGGATCAGGAGCGCCGGCAAGGATCGCGCCCTCGTCACGCGGATCGCACACGAACAGGCGGCCTTCTCCTCGCGGCGCGAGGAATTGTGCCGCAGCTATCAGCGCGAGACCGAGCACGGCTATTGCGCGCTGATCTATACGGAGGCCCGCTCCTCGGCCATCGCCGCGCGCATCCTGCCGCCAGCGCCGCCGGAGGACGAGCGGCCGGCGGCTAAGAAGAAGCCGTCCCGAGGGCGGTGACCGAGTGGATATTGCGGGATAGAGCGCGCCCCAAGGCGGAATGTCCGCAGGGGCGAAGCGTCGACGTCAGCCCGCGACGAGCATCGCATAGGCCAGAGCCAGGCCGAAGGTATATGTCCCGCCGGCGCCGATGAAGCGAACGGGATTAGGCTTCGCCATGGTCGGAAACGCGATCATTCCGATCACATAGAGATAACGGCAGATTGTGGCCCCCAGTATCGACCATATCATCCAGTCGGCGGGATTCCGGCTTCCGATATAAAGAAACATGACCGCCAGAAACGCCGAATATTCCGCCGTGTTTCCATGTGCGCGGACAGCCTTGTGCAGGAGGTCGTTCGGTTCGTTCGAATAGCCGATGTACTGTTTGCGGCTGTTGCGAAGTGTCGAGATCGGCCAGCCCATGCCGAATTGGAGGAATGCGAGCGCTGCGGTACAAGTCACTGCAATTGTGTTCATTTCCATCTCCGTACGGTATCGTATGGAGATGTTTGTCGGGCGATACGGAAAAGTCAATACGGCAGCGTATGGAAGACACTGCGGAACAGCTCGGGCGCAAGGAATGGATAGCGGCCGCGATCGAAGCTGCCTCTGAAGGCGGCATCGACAACGTGCGCGTTGAAAGACTTGCGCGACGCCTGCGCGTCACCAAAGGCAGTTTCTACTGGCACTTCAAGGACAGGAAAGCCCTGCTACAGGCGTTGCTGGAAGCCTGGCAGGACAAGCAGACCACGGCGGTCATCGACAATGTGGAAGCTGTGGGCGGCCAGCCTCGGGAAATCCTGGCCAACGTCATCGCCCATATCGGGGACATGAATGTCGGACTGGAAGTCGCCCTGCGCCATTGGGCGGCGACGGACGACGAGGTCTACAAAATCATCGTCAGGATCGACGAAGTGCGGATTTCGCATCTGCAATCGATCATCGCGCGCGCGGGAATTCCAGCGGAGCGGGCGCGCGAGCGCGCGATGCTGCTCTACTATGCATTCATCGGCGAGGCCGCTTTCGGCCGCCCGATCGCCCCGGAAGATCGCGCGACCCGAATGCGAGGCATTCAGGAGATGATCTTCAGCTGGCCATGAGATCGGCGCGCTAACGTCACGCGATCTATTCGCCCGGCGGCAAATCCGAGACTCCCGGCCGCTGCGCCCGGCCGTGGCCGTGCTGGAGCAGCGCGAAGGCGAAGCCCGCCAGCGCCAGCAGCGTGACCCACCAGACAGGCGCGACGCCCAGGCCAAAGGCGCTCATGACATAGGCCGAGGTCAGGCCCGCCAGCAGGAAAGGCGCGAGCGTGGTCCCGGAACGGCCGGCGCGGCGCACGATCTGCGCCCACAGAAGCGCGGCCGCGACGACGCCGACGAAACCGAGTTCGAACCAGGTTTCGAACAGCAGCGAATGTGGCGTCGCGCGCGGCAGGTAGCCCATGGCGACGCCGAGCCGCGCCGCGTCGAACCCGTGCCCGACGAGCGCGTAGAATCCGTCGCGCACGAGATAAGAGCCCCAGACCAGCGCCGGCAGGAGCGGACTGGACGGCGTCATCGTGATCGTCGCATAGGCGATCAGCGCCACAATCGGCGCGACGAGAAACAGGGCCGCGCCAGCTATGGCGAGCCACCGCGCGGCCGTCTGCTTGTCGACCATGGCGCCGGCGAAGACGAGCGCGCCGAGCGCGGTCGCGGCCAGCGCCAGCGGCACGCCAGCGAAGAGTTCGGCGACGACGACGATGACGGCGAGCCCGATCGCCCAGCGCGGCTTGGCCCGCACGACGAGCGCGCCGAGCGCGGGCCAGACGAGCAGCGCCAGCCCGAAGGCTGCACGCGCCATCAAGGATTTGTCCGGGTCGCCCGAATGTACGGACGGCGATTTCGAGACGACGGCGAGAACGACGATGGCGATCGCGCCGGCCGCCGCGCCGATCGGCAGCAGATAGAGGTTCGATGTGCGCGTGCGCTCGGGCAGCAGCGCGGCCGCGACCGCCGCCAGCACGAATGTGCTCGCCGATTTCACGAAGCGTTCCGACGGGCCCGTGCCGAACGGCGTCCAGATCAGCGACAGCGCCGCCCAGCAGAAGAAGAAGACGGCGATCATGCCGGTCGGCGAGAAGATGGCCGCGCGCAACTGGCGCGGCCCGCGCGAGCCCGGCTCCAGCAGCCAGGCGACCAGCGTCAGCGCGACGCCGACCGGCGCCAGCACGTAGATGGCGCTGCGCGTGCCGACCGAGGCAATGGGCGTCACGATGAGGAGAAGCGCGATTGCGAGCCGCGTGATGATATGGGCCGCGCCGGCGACCGGGTCTTCGTAGTGGCGAGACGGCTTCACGGGCATGACGCGAACCTGAGCATCCCGATAGGGGGAGAACTGCGTGAATCTACAATGCTCCGCCGCTCGCGCCTGTAGAGCCGGGGCCACACCCCGACACGATCTCGCGCGATGGCTAAGATTCAGTCATCGCCACTTGGGCGCGCTCGTCCCGCCTTGCGCTCGGACGTCTTTTTCTTGGCCTCGAGCCGCGCGCGCTTCTGCGCTTTCGGCACTCTAGTCGCCTTGCGCGGCGGCGCCGGCGGTTCGGCGGCGGCCGCGATCAGTTCGGCAAGGCGCGCCATGGCGTCGCGCCGGTTGGCGTCCTGCGTGCGGAACCGCTGGGCCTGGATGACAACCACGCCCTCCTTGTTCAACCGGCGGCCAGCGATCTGAGACGCCCGCCACCGCACCTCGCCCGGCAGAGTCGTGCAATTCCAGAGGTCGAACCGCAGCTCGACCGCACTCGCGAGCTTGTTGACGTTCTGGCCGCCAGGCCCGGCGGCGCGGACAAACCGCTCCTCCAGATCCCGCTCGTCGAGCCAGAGGCCGGGACGAATTTCGATCATCGCAGCCTCATCGCGCGGCGCCCAAGAATCGAGCTGGCATACATATGGTGATGAATTTTTGTGCTGCCGGAGCCGCTGTCATAGGCGCCGCAGCGTGAAAGGCGACCGAAAAAACGGTTGGGCGCCGAAAAATGGACCGAAAAAGTCGGTTCCTTGGCAGATTGCCCTTGGATTCCAACGCATTGCCCATGTGGCACGCCGGTTGCAATCCCCTTGCGCGTCCAGACGGACGGAAACCCGGACCGCTCGAACGGTCCCGCACCAAAACGGGGAAAGCGTATGTCCTTTACACGGCGATTTGTAATGCGCGCCGCCGGTATGGCCGTGAGCGGGGCGATCGCCCTGTCGGCCTTCGGCGCCAAGGCTGCGGACGATACGATCAAGGTCGGCATCCTGCATTCGCTCTCGGGCACGATGGCCATCAGCGAGACCACGCTGAAGGACGTCATGCTGATGCTCATCGAGGAGCAGAACAAGAAGGGCGGCCTGCTCGGCAAGAAACTCGAGGCGGTCGTGGTCGATCCGGCCTCAAACTGGCCGCTGTTCGCCGAGAAGGCGCGCGAACTCATCGCCAAGGACAAGGTGGCGGCGGTGTTCGGCTGCTGGACCTCGGTGTCGCGCAAGTCGGTTCTGCCGGTCTTCAAGGAGCTCAACAACATTCTCTTCTATCCCGTGCAATACGAGGGCGAGGAGAGTGAGCGCAACGTCTTCTACACCGGCGCGGCGCCGAACCAGCAGGCCATTCCCGCCGTCGACTATCTGATGAAGGAAGAAAAGGTGCAGCGCTGGGTGCTGGCGGGCACCGACTACGTCTATCCGCGCACGACCAACAAGATCCTCGAAGCCTATCTGAAGTCCAAGGGCGTCAAGGCCGAGGACATCATGATCAACTACACGCCGTTCGGCCATTCCGACTGGCAGACGATCGTCGCCGACATCAAGAAGTTCGGCTCGGCGGGCAAGAAGACCGCAGTCGTGTCGACCATCAACGGCGACGCGAACGTGCCCTTCTACAAGGAACTCGGCAACCAGGGCATCAAGGCCACCGACATCCCCGTCGTCGCCTTCTCGGTCGGCGAAGAAGAACTCGCCGGCATCGACACCAAGCCGCTCGTCGGCCATCTCGCGGCCTGGAACTACTTCATGTCGGTCGATACCCCGGCCAACAAGGAGTTCATCAAGAAGTGGCAGGCCTTCACCAAGAATCCGAAGCGCGTGACCAACGATCCGATGGAAGCGCACGTGATCGGCTTCAACATGTGGGTGCAGGCGGTCCAGAAGGCCAAGACCACCGATCCGGACAAGGTCATCGACGCCATCGTCGGCGTGAAGGCTCCGAACCTGACCGGCGGCGTGTCCGAAATGCTTCCCAACCACCACATCACCAAGCCGGTCCTGATCGGCGAGATCAAGGCGGACGGCCAGTTCGACGTGGTGTGGAAGACCGACAAACTGGTGCCCGGCGACGCCTGGTCCAACTACCTCGAAGGCTCCAAGGACCTGATCGGGGACTGGAAGGACAAGAAGTGCGGCAACTGGAACACCAAGACCGGCAAGTGCGGCGGCGCCTGATCTGACGCCCAGGGCGGGAGCGCTACGGCGCTCCCGTTCCCTCGCGGTCAGAGGCCGCGACGACCAGAAAACCCGAATCGCCTCCGACGCCACGCAGCCACGCGACTGCAATGCAGCCGCGCCCGTCGAACGCGCCCGCGCCGGACGCCCGACAAGAACGCTCCCAGAGAAAGCGCATGCGCAAAATTCTCCTCCTTATCGGTCTCGCATTCGCGCTTCTCGTGAATCTCTCGCCACTGCGCGCCGCTGAAGCCGATCTCGCGCCCGCTCTCCAGGGCTTCGCTTCCGACAGCTTTTCGGCGACCGGCTCAGCGATCGAGGCTGTCGCGCAAAGCGGCGCCGCTCGCGCACCTGTCATCATCGAGGCGTTGCAGGACGGCCGCCTCTCCTATTCGGCCGAGGGCAAGACCGTCTTCGTGAAGGGCAAGGACGGCGTCCTGACGGATGCCGCGACCGGCGCGAAGGTCGCGACCGCGCCCACGGATCTCAAGGCGGTGCGCCTCAACAACCGCCTGCGTCGCGCGGTCGACGCCGCCGTCGGCGCGCTCACCCTGATGTCGCCCAATCCCGCGCGCCGGCGCGAGGCGGCCGACGCCGTCTTCAAGTCGCGCGACGAAGCCACGCTGCCGACGCTCGACGCCGCCATCGCCAAGGAAAGCGATGCGGCGATCAAGACCGCGCTGCAGCAGGCGCGCGCTTCCGTCATCCTCGCAAAGTCCGACGCCAGCGACGCCGACAAGATCGAAGCCGTCGCCACGCTGCGCGCGAGAGGCGACCAGGATTCGCTCGCCATTCTGACGGGCCTCGCAAGCGGTCCCGAGACTATCGTCAAGCAGGCCGCGCAGGCGGCTGTCGCGGCCATCGAGTCGCGCCTCTCGATGTGGCGCAATCTCCAGAACATCTGGTACGGCCTCTCGCTCGGCTCCGTGCTGCTGCTCGCGGCGATCGGGCTTGCGATCACATTCGGCGTGATGGGCGTCATCAACATGGCGCATGGCGAGATGGTGATGCTCGGCGCCTACACGACCTTCGTCGTGCAGGAATATGCGCGCACGCATGCGCCGGGCCTTTTCAATTATTCGCTGCTGATCGCCGTCCCGCTCGCCTTCCTGGTCGCCGGCGCCGTCGGCGTGCTGATCGAACGCACGATCATCCGCTTTCTTTACGGTCGTCCGCTCGAGACGCTGCTTGCCACCTTCGGCGTATCGCTCGTTCTGCAGCAGGCCGTACGCACCATTTTCGGCGCCAACAATCGCGAGGTCGGCGCGCCCTCCTTCATGTCCGGCTCGTTCCAGTTCGGCGGTCTCGAGATCACCTACGGGCGCATGTGGATCATCGTCTTCGCGCTGGTGGTCTTCGCCTCCCTCCAACTCCTGCTGCGATTCACCTCCTTCGGCCTGCGCATGCGCGCGGTCACGCAGAACCGCCGCATGGCGTCTTCCATGGGCATCGACACCAACCGCATCGATGCGCTCGCCTTCGGTCTCGGCTCGGGCATCGCCGGCATGGCGGGCGTCGCGCTGTCGCAGATCGACAATGTCTCGCCGAACCTCGGCCAGAGCTACATCATCGACTCCTTCATGGTCGTGGTGTTCGGCGGCGTCGGCAATCTCTGGGGCACGCTGCTCGGCGCGGGACTGCTCGGGGTCGCCAACAAATTTCTGGAGCCATTCGCAGGCGCCGTACTCGGCAAGATCGCGCTGCTCGTCTTCATCATCCTGTTCATCCAGAAGCGGCCGCGCGGCCTGTTCGCGCTCAAGGGCCGCGCGGTGGAGGCCTGATCCATGCTGACCTCTCGCCTCCTCGCGCTGCTGGACAGACGTTCGCTGATCGCGGTCGGCCTCCTGGCCGCCGCCGCCGTCCTCGTGCCGATCCTGCTGCTGATGACGCCGGAAAGCTTTCCGCTGCACATGCCGGCCTATATCGTCGCGCTGCTCGGCAAGTATCTGTGCTACGCCATCCTCGCCGTGGCGCTCGATCTGGTCTGGGGTTATTGCGGCATTCTCTCGCTCGGCCACGGCGCCTTTTTCGCGCTCGGCGGCTACGCGATGGGCATGTATCTGATGCGCCAGATCGGCGCGCGCGGCGTCTACGCCAATCCCGTCCTGCCTGACTTCATGGTCTTCCTGAACTGGAAGGAATTGCCGGTCACCTGGTGGGGGTTCAACTTCTTCCCCTACGCCATGCTGATGGTGCTGCTCGTGCCGGGCGTTCTAGCCTTCGCCTTCGGCTGGCTCGCGTTTCGCTCACGCGTGACAGGCGTCTACCTGTCGATCATCACGCAGGCCATGACCTACGCGCTGCTGCTCGCCTTCTTCCGCAATGACATGGGTTTCGGCGGCAACAACGGCCTCACCGACTTCAAGGATATTCTGGGCTTCAACGTGCAGTCTGACGCGACGCGCGCGGCGCTGTTCTCGGTGTCGGCGATCACGCTGATCGTGTCGATCCTGATCGGCCGGTTTCTCGTCACGTCGAAATTCGGCAAGGTGCTGATCGCCATTCGCGATGCGGAGTCCCGCGCACGGTTCCTCGGCTATCGTGTCGAGAACTACAAGCTCGCGGTCTTCACGCTCTCGGCGATGATGGCCGGCGTCGCCGGCGCCCTCTATGTGCCGCAGGTCGGTATCATCAACCCATCCGAATTCTCGCCGGCACAATCGATCGAGGCGGTGATCTGGGTTGCGGTCGGCGGCCGCGGCACGCTGGTCGGCGCCGCGCTCGGCGCGCTCATCGTCA
>ERZ795053.4782-NODE-4782-length-14434-cov-22.429446_pt1 | contig 14434 bp, 15 predicted proteins | sample MGYA00375137_ERZ795053 | MGnify/ENA primary metagenome ERZ795053 (study PRJEB30182, sample SAMN05720284) | activated sludge metagenome | isolation source: Anaerobic digester | place: Hong Kong | collected 2014-12-17 ... | reverse complement strand
AGCCCCCTAGGCACCCAACACACCACCTACCCCTGGAACTACAACAACCCCGAAGGTTAACCACCGACAAGGCCACAGCTGCTGCACGCGTCAGCGGCACCCTCGGCATGCCCCGTGAGACGCATGTCAGGGCTGTCCGTCAGGTGCGTGCACTGTCGTGGCGCCACTGCGCACACTGAACAGGTCGCCCGGTTGGCACTGCAGGGCGTCGCACAAGGCCGTAAGTGTGGAGAAGCGAATCGCTCGGGCACGATTGTTCTTGAGGATGGACAAGTTCACCAGACTCAACCCCATGCGCTGCGCCAATTCGGTCTGGGTCATGCCGCGTTCGGCGAGCAGTTCGTCGATATGGCACAGCACGCGATGAGCGTCCGCCTGCACCTCGGGCACTTCAGACCAGTCCCTCTACGTCCTCGGACAGGTCGCGTCCGCGCGCGAAGGCCTCGGCCAGTATGAAGCAAATTGCTGCAGCAAATACCCAGCCGAGGTTCAACGTGAAGGAGCTCAAAGCAGGACCAGTCCCGTTGGCGGCGCCGGTAGCCTCAAGAAACCGGATCTTTGCCAGCGACTCGATGATTTGACCGCCTACACCTCCGAAGAGTAAGAGCAGGCCGATGAACCTGAGTCGCCGAGGATTGCCTGGGACGAACGGGCTGCCTGCACGCATCTCGCGAACGACCCTGTAGAACAGCACCCCCGCGGCGGCCAAACAGCCGAAAAGCAGGCTCGATCCGAGCCCGCTGAGAAGACGCACCGGCCAATCCAGCGCATCTGCATGCAGTTCTATCGGGTTGCCGTTCTCGGTGAATTGCAGCCAGACCCCGTCTGGCACTCCTGTGATGGCTTCCAAAGCTTCATCTTGGGCTGATTCGGTGAGGTCGATCGCGGTCATGCCACCGGCCTGCCGGAGTTGGCTGACAGGCTCCACGACCGCTGCGATGCCTGCGAAAGCCGAAGACAGCAGGATGATTCCCAGCATGACGTCGAAGACCAGACTGCGCGCCGCCATCTCGGCGCGGGCGACCCGGGTTCTCGTCTTCTCGCTCATGACAGCCTCCAGCGCTCTTATCGATTATCGTATACCACGATAATCGATAAGACTCAGTTGCCGCTAGCTCCCAGTTCGCCCAGCAATTCGCCCAGCAAGGCCGTGCGCTCAGTGCCCGTCGCCGGGCTCGACCAGTTCGACGAGCACTCCGCCGCAGTCTTTGGGGTGGGCGAAGTTCACGCGGGAGTTCGCGGTGCCGCGCTTCGGCTGGTCGTACAGCATGCGTACGCCGGCCTTTCGCAGTTCATCGGCAGCCACCTCGATGTCCGACACCCGGTAGGCCATCTGCTGAATGCCCTCCCCGCTGCGAGCAAGGAACTTGCCGATGGGGGAGTCGTCGGACAGCGGGGCCAGGAGTTGCACGCAGGAGCCGCTGTCGCCAACGGCCATCATCGCCTCGCGCACGCCTTGCTCTTCGTTGGTCTCCTCGTGCACCAGTTCCATGCCGAAGGCGTCCCGGTAGAAGGCGATGGCCTTGTCGAGATCTCGCACAGCCAGTCCAACATGGTCGATCGCAGTCACAAATCCCATGGCGTTATCGTGGCATCAGGCGTTGTCCCACCGATTCAGGAGGTCTGCTATGGCCGGAAATGTGATTGTCGCAGGAGCTCGCACCCCCATGGGTCGCCTGCTCGGTTCGCTCAAGGGCTTCTCGGCCGCTGACCTCGGCGGTTTCGCGATCAAGGCGGCGATGGAGCGCTCCGGGGTGACCCCCGATCAGGTGGACTACGTCATCATGGGCCACGTTCTGCAGGCCGGTGGTGGTCAGATCACCGCCAGGCAGGCCGCGGTGAAGGCCGGGATCGGGATGGACGTTCCGGCGCTGACGATCAACAAGGTGTGCCTGTCGGGCCTCGACGCAATCGCTCTGGCCGACCAGCTCGTTCGTGCCGGTGAGTTCGAGATCGTGGTGGCCGGCGGCATGGAGTCCATGACCAACGCGCCGCACCTGCTCATGGGATCGCGCGAGGGCGTCAAATACGGCGACTGGAAGGTCATCGACTCGATGGCCTTCGATGGGCTCACCTGCGCGTTCGACCAATGCGCGATGGGCGAATCGACCGAGACTCACAACGGCAAGTACTCCGCCCTGACCCGTGAGCGGCAAGATGCCTTCGCCGCGCGGTCGCACCAACTCGCAGCCATCGCCGAGAAGAACGGTGCTTTCGCCGAGGAGATCGTGCCGGTGGAGATCCCGCAGCGCAAGGGTGACCCGGTGGTCTTCGCCTCCGACGAGGGCGTGCGTCCCGACACCACGGCTGAAAGCCTGGGCAGGCTGCGTCCCGCCTTCGCCAAGGACGGCACCATCACCGCCGGCAACGCCTCGCAGATTTCCGACGGAGCGGCCGCTGTCGTCGTGATGTCAAAGGCCAAAGCAGAAGAGCTCGGACTGACCTGGCTGGCCGAAATTGGCGCGCACGGTGTCGTCGCCGGGCCGGACGCCTCGCTGCACCTGCAGCCGGCCCAGGCGATCAAGGCTGCCTGCGACAAGGACGGCATCAGCCCCGCCGACCTCGACCTGCTCGAGATCAACGAGGCGTTCGCGGCGGTCGGCCTGGCCTCGACCGACGAGTTGGGCGTCTCCGAGGACGTCGTCAACGTCAACGGTGGTGCGATCGCACTCGGGCACCCGCTGGGGATGTCCGGGGCGCGGGTGGTCCTGTCGCTGGCCCTGGAACTCAAGCGCCGCGGCGGGGGCCTCGGCGCCGCCGCCCTGTGCGGTGGCGGTGGCCAGGGAGACGCGCTGATCGTCCGCGTCCCGTAGTGCACCTCGTCGACCGGGCGCGTGCTGGAGACATCCGAGCGCTCGCCCGGTTGCTCACGCTCGTCGAGAGCGGATCCCCGGATCTGCGCGACGTCAGCGCCGACCTGGTCGCGCACACCGGCCACGCCCATATCGTCGGCATCACCGGTGCCCCGGGGGTCGGTAAATCCACGACCACGTCAGCGCTGATCAAGGCATTGCGCGCAGAGGGCCGAACCGTGGCAGTGCTCGCGGTGGACCCCAGTTCACCGTTCTCTGGCGGCGCGTTGCTCGGCGACCGGGTCCGCATGCAGGATCATGCCTGCGATCCCGGCGTGTTCATCCGGTCTATGGCATCGCGCGGACACCTTGGCGGACTCTCTGCAGCGACACCGCAGGCCCTTCGGGTTCTGGACGCCTGCGGCTTTGACGTGATCCTGGTGGAGACGGTGGGCGTGGGGCAGTCCGAGGTCGAGGTCATGGGACAGGCCGACACAGTTCTGGTCCTGCTGGCACCTGGCACCGGTGATGCAGTGCAGGTCGCCAAGGCCGGAATCCTGGAGATTGCCGATATCTTCGTGGTCAACAAGGCCGACCGGGACGGCGTGCACAACACCACTCGGGAACTGCGATCGATGATCAGTATCGGCGATCGGGGTCCGGATGCGTGGGTACCCGAAATCGTCACGACGGTTGCCACACGCGCCGAAGGCATCGAAGCGCTCGTCAGCACGGTGGAGCGTCACCGGGCGTGGGCTGCGCGGTCCGGAGATCTGCACAGTCGCCGCCTGGAACGCATCAGGCGCGAGATCGAGGCGCTCGCCCTGGATCGGCTGCGTGACGAGTTCGCCGGCTCCCGGGCCTTGGCGCAGCGTGTGCTCGACGGCGAACTGGACCCGTACACCGCCGCACAGTCCCTACTGGATTAGCGGGCGACGAAGCGCTGCTTGCGGATAGCCCCGGGACCACCTGAACCGGAGGCCCTTACCTGCGCGATGTAACTGCCGGCTTCCACCGAGAACTGCGCGACTGGGCGGCGGACTACCACCCAGTTGCCGGCCCGGCCAGCAGAACGTTTGATACGGACCCAGTACGACGTCGCTGCCTTAGCCGGGCGCCACCGCACGATCGCCTGTGACTTCTTGACCTTCACCCGCAGTCCGGTGACCTTCCGCGGTGCGGACGGCCCGGACAGCGGCCGGGTCGGGACCGAACCTGGCGAGGTTGCCCCCGCGCCGCCGACGTTGGCCGCTCTGACCGTCACGCTGTAGTCGACGGAGGCATCCAGTTTCCGAATCACGCAGGAGGTTTTGCCGTCGGTCCGGCAGGACCTGCCGCCTGGCCATGCGGTGGCCACGTACTCGGTGATGCGCTTGCCACCGTCGGTAAGCGGCTCGTTCCACGCGACCTTGAGGGCCGACGGCTTGGCCGTCACCCGCACCGCGCGGGGCGCCGATGGTGCCGCTGATGGAGTCGCATGCTTCGACGACATCACGGATGTGCTGACGCCGGCTTGTGAACGGGCCGTGACGGAGACCGAGTATGCAGTGCCGTTGCGCAAGCCGCTGATCGTGCACGCCAAGGCGGCGGTGGAACAACTGCGTCCACCGGGGCTTGCGACAGCGGTGTACTCGAGGATGTCGTCACTGGGCGAGGCCGACCAGGTCACGTCCAACGACCGGTCGGAGGGCACGAGTCTGACGTCGGCGACGGGACTGGGCAGCGCCGTGGATGGTGCGACCACCCGGCTGGCCACGGACGGCGCACTGCTACCGATCTTGTTCTCCGCGACCACGGAGAACCGGTATTCCTGACCGTTCTGCAGCCCCAGCACCGTGCATGTCAGCGTTTGGGTCGTGCATGTGGCCGATCCCGGCGATGCTGTCACCGTGTAGGAACTGATCGGCGCTCCGCCGTCGTCGAGTGGGCGCTGCCAGGACACGGTCACTTGTCGGTTGCCCATGTCAGCCGCGACCTGCGCGGGGGGTGCTGGCGGATCCAGCAGGACCAGGTCCCGGGAGACCGGCCCGCTGAGTGCAACGGGTGCTTCGACCGCGCTGGCGCCGTTCGGCGTCCGCAGCGTGTACGCGCCGCCGGGTAACTGCAGGGCATAGCCCCCGTTGAGATTCGTGATCGCGGCGGGTCGAAACGTCGGCTCGTCATCGCGCTGGGCGCTCACGACCACGTTCGGTACGGCCGCGCCTGAGCGGTGGCGCACGGTGCCCGAGACCGTCAGGAGTTGAGGGACCTCTGCGGTGAACAGGTGTGTGTCACACACGGCGGCGTCACCGGGGTTGCAGCCGGCCGATGTCCCGAACACCACCGCGCCAGCGGTATCCGGGGAGTACTGCCGTGGCCAGTACATGGTCGCGAAGCCGGACCGTTCTATGCGTACGTGGTAGCGCCCGAATGGTAGATCCATCGCTTGGTAATACCCCGAAGTGCCCGGGCTGCCGAAGACCGACAGCGGGGTCTGCACCCCCGAGTCGAGGTTCACAGCCACGACGGTGGCCCCGGTCATAGGCGAGGTATGTCCCGCGGTGTAGCGGGCGGTCACACTGACGCCGAGGATCCCGGTGCCCGTGGCGTGGGCCGGTCCGGTCATGAACGCAGTGAGTGCGAAGGCGGTGCTGAGCGCAGCGGACAGCGCGGTGCGACGAAGTGAGATCACGGGGAGCCCATCTGTGAGTTCGGATTGACAGGGTTGGGAGGTGCTTCGGGACCCACCGGCGCAGGGGCGGCCACGGAGGGTTCTTGCCTCACGGTGCGGGTTTGGGTAGTGGTCGACGTCTGGGTCTGTGCCGCCGCAACAGGCTGCTGGGCAGGGGTGGGTGCCCAGGAGCGAGCCCGCTGTGACCGGGGGCGCGGCAGGTGGGCCGCAGCGTGCCGGGCTGCGGCCGCGACGGAGGTATCGGAGCTCGTGCGGATGACACGTTGCAGGTACGGCGAGCTCGGGGCGGTCTTCGGAACCTGCGCGGCGACCCCGATGGCGACGGTGGTGGCTGGCGGGCTCGGCGCGGCCGTTGGCGATGGCCGTAGCCACTGGAATGTGAGGGCCAGCCCCACGCCGGCGATTGCGACCAGGACCACCAGCAGGATGAGCGGACGGCGGCCCGCGGGCTCTGGAACCGGATGCGGGTCACCCAGAATTCTGATCCTCGCGGTGGTGCCGGTGCCCGGGCCGTTCGGTGCAGCGAATGTCATCGACCCCCCCCGGGCGCTCCGACTCTCAAGTCATCAAAGAGTAACCCGGCGCTAGTGTGGCTCATCGGGAGGTTGTGGATATGTCAGTGGTGGTGGGTTACGACGGGTCGGACGTGTCGGCAGCAGCGGTCCGCTTCGCTGCACACGAAGCGAAGATGCGTGGCCTGGACCTCGAGGTACTGACCGCCTGGGACCAACCCGCTCTCGACCTGGGGATGGGCGCCGGTGCCGTCCTCGATCCGGGGGTGTCGGACGTGGTCGCCCAGCAGGCGGCTGCCATAGCGGCAGAAGGTGCCGACCTGGTGGGATCGGCGGTGACCGTGACGTCGGCGGCCGTGATGGGGCCGGCTGCAGCGGCCCTGGTCGAACGAGGGCTCGGCGCCGATCTGGTCATCCTCGGTTCGCAGGGTCGGAACGCAGTGTCCGACCTCCTGCTGGGCGGCGTGTCCCGACAGGTCGCCGCCCACTGCCAGTGTCCGGTCATCGTGGTGCGCGACAGCCCGGCCGAACAACGGGTCGTGGTGGGGATCGACGGGTCGCCGCAGGCCGGTCGCGCACTCGACTTCGCCTTCGACGAGGCGAGCAGGCGCCATTGGTCGCTGCAGGTGGTCCACGCCTGGGACGTGTCGGTGATCGGATTCGATGTGGACGCCAGCACGTATCCCGCCGGCGGCATCCTCGATGATGTCAAGGAGGCCGAAACCCGGCTCAGCGCAGAGGTGCTGGCCGGTCACCGCACGCGGTATCCCGACGTGGAGGTGGAAGTCGTCCTGCGGCGGGGGGCTGCCTCACAGTTGTTGATGGAAGCCAGCGCTTCGTCCGGCCTGATGGTCATCGGCTCGCGCGGACGAGGCGGTTTCGCCTCGCTGCTGCTGGGGTCCGTCAGCCACCGGCTCCTGCACCGCAGCCAGTGCACCATCGCCATCATCCACTGACGTGAGCTCGACGGTCAGCCTGTTCTTGCAGGTCCTTCCGTTGGCCCTCGGCGCGGCCTTCAGTCCCACCTTCCTGGCCATGCAGGTGGTGGTTCTCACCAGCCCCGCGCCGGGGGCCGTGCGCAGGGGCTGGGCACTGGCGGCAGGCAGCATGGTCGCGTTACTGCTGGTGAGTTTCGGCGGACTGTCGCTGCTGGCATCACTGCCGGACTTCCAGACCGGCCAGCCCTCGTATCCCCAGGCGATCATCTTCACACTCGCCGGAGCGGCGTTGCTGGTCGTGGCCCTGGTTCTCAGCCGCCGGCGGCCGCAGCGACGCCACAGCAAGCTGATGAGCAGTGTCGGGGATGCCCGACCACCTCTGCTCTTCGCGATCGGAGCGCTCAGACTGCTCGTCAACGCCACGACGCTGGCGTTGTACATCCCCGCACTGCATGCGATCACGCACTCGACGGTCGACGTGGCTGCCAAGGCACTAGTGTTCCTGATGCTCTTCGCAATCACGGAGATCGCGGTGGTCGGTCCGGTACTGGCGGTGACACTGCTGGGCGACCGCGCCAAACCGGTACTCACCGGGATTCACGAAGCCATCGACAAACACTCCCGGGCCCTGACGATCTGGACGTGTGTCGGCTTCGGCGTCGTGCTGGTAGGGGTGGGTGTGCGGGTCTTCATCCAAGTCGGGTAAGCGGCCCGGTGGCCGTCAGTCCGCTGGGTCGTCAGCCCCGCGTTTGACCGAGGCCAACACCGCCTTCGTGAGACCGTCGAGGGTCTGCTCGATGCCCGCCAGGAACTCCGGCAGGTCGCGTACGGTGTCGTAGTCGGCGCTGACCCCAAAGTTGATCCGTCCGTTGTACGACGCGATGGCCGTGGACAAGCGGACTCCCGGCGCCAGGGGCACGAACGGGATGAGCAGCTGCAACTGCCGGCCCAACAGGTACAGCGGCGCCTGCGGCCCCGGAACGTTGGTGGTGACCGTGTCGAAGGCCCGCTGATTGATCTGCCCCGCGACGCGTCCGGCCGCTGCGAACAATGCCGGTGGCACGAAGTCCGCGAGTCCGATGATGGAATCCACGGTCAGGGGGGTGCCACTCTTCTTCAGCCGGTCCATCTGCCGGGTCATGGCGTGCAGACGCTCCACCGGATCGTCGATCCCGACGGGCAGTTGCGCGAACATCGCGGACACCTCGTTGCCGCCGCTGGCAGCGCCGGGTGCGCGCATCGAGACCGGGATCATCGACTGGATCTGCAGGGGTCTGGTATCGATGCCGCGGGAAGCCATCAAGGCCCGGAAGCCGCCGCTGACCGCAGTGAGGATCACGTCGTTGACCGTGCCGCCGAACGCATTCTTCGCCGCTTTGAGGGTCTCGAGATCGGCCTCGACCCAGCCCCACCTGCGGTGTGGTCCGCTCGCCCCGCCCAAGGCGGACTCCGTGCTGATCAGGCGGCTTCCCACCGAGGTACTGCCAGCGGCCCGAACTGCCAGGTGCTCGACCAACTCCCGTGGATTCGAAACCCGCCCCACGATGCGGCTCAAGTGCTGGCCCGGTCGTTTGACCGAGTCGATCACGGCATCGGTCACCAGATCGACGGTTCCCGGCTCCGGCTGCGGTGTCCATGTGCTCGGCGGATTCCCACTGCCTTCGGGTGCGAGGTCGAGGATGACCTCCATGATGTCGTGCCCGGACAGCCCGTCGATCATGGCGTGGTGGGCCTTGTTGATCAGCGCCCAGCGGCCCTTCGCCAGGCCCTCCACCAGCCACATCTCCCACAACGGCCGATCCAGGTCCACCCTCTGCGACAGCAGGCGGCTGGCCAAGCGCTCGAGTTGTTCGGTGCCCCCCGGTTTCGGAACCGCGGTGTGGCGCACGTGGAATTCCAGTTCGAATGCGTCGTCGTCGACCCACACCGGCTGCCCGATGTGCAGCGGGACCGAACGCACCTTCTGGCGGTATCGCGGAACTTGGTCCAGTCGTGAGTCCAGGTACTGGCACAACTGCTCGTAACTCGGGGCGGGTCCTTCGAACACCATCAGCCCGCCGATGTGCATCGGCTGGCCGTCACGCTCCAGGAGCAGGAACGTGGTGTCCAGCGGGCTCAGGCGATCGGGCATGGGAACCTCCTTGGCTCCGGGCCAGACTAGTTCACGGTCCTGACGTTGCGGTGCGGTGCGTTCAGTGTTGAGGGGTGCGTAAGCCGTGCCCAGGGGTGTTGTTCGGTGATCGGCGAGCCGGAGTCAGGCCAGCGCTGCGTCCCGGACCACATCCGGGTTCTCTGTGAGCCACTGCAGGATCGTCGCGGCTGTGGCTTCGGGCTGCTCGATCTGGGGGACGTGTCCGACATCCTCGATCAGGTGGAAGGTCCACTCCGGGCGCCGGGCGGCTGCAGCCTGCGCCGAGCGGGCCGAGACCACGCGATCGCGGCCTCCATGGATCAGCAGCACCGGGGTGGCCAGTTCCCGCAGGCGACGCACGTAGTTGCGGCTCTGGCTCATCAGGACGACCGAGCGCGCGGCTTCCACGACATGGCGCGCCGTGCCGGAGAACTGACGACGGACCTCGGCCTGAGCGATCGCAGCCTCCATGACCTCCCGAGGCAGCCGGGTCGGATCGTCGGTGACGATGCGCAGTGTGCGAGCCACCTGCGCCTCGGCCGAGGCCAACCGCGTCCACAGCCCGAGGATCGCCGCACCGAGTCCCGGAGTGGCGAGTACTGCGAATTCGAGGACCATCCGCAGATCGCCCACCATGATCCCCGCGGCCGGCAGTGCCGGTGCGATGAGCACGACTCCTGCGGTCGTGGTAGGAGCCGAAGTCGCCTGCACCACGGCCAGCAGACCGCCCATCGAATTACCCATCAGCACCGCGGGGCTGCCCGTCACCTCGGTGAGGAACCGATGGATGAGGTGCTGGTTGGCGTGCACGCTGGTGGAGCGCCGGCCGGCCTGCGTCAGGCCGTGTCCGGGAAGGTCGAGGGCCACCACCCGGCACTCATCGGTGAGGTGACGCGCGATCAGGTCCCAGTTCAGCGACGAGCCGCCCAGACCATGGATACACACGATCAAGGGGCCGTCGGCGGGCCCGCCGTAGTCGCGGTAGTGCGTCTGTCCGTCGATGTCGACCCAGTGGGAGGTGCCGGTTCGGGCGGTCGTGGAGACACTCACGGGATACAACTTACGCACGCCCAAAGTGACGCGGACCGCCGGACCACTGAGCGACCTGGGACATGCTGCGCGCGGTGACCACCGCGACGACCGGATAGCCACCGGTGGTGGGGTGATCGGGTCCCAGGATGATCGGCAGACCGTTGGGCGGAAGCTGAACGGCGCCTTGGACCATCGGTCGACTCGCAAGGGTGTGCTGCGCAGCCTCGATGGGGGAGCCCGACAAGCGGACTCCGATCCGGTTGGACTGCGGGTCGAGATCCCACGGTCGCGACAGCAACTGCTCCAGCAGGTGTTCGGTGGCATCCGGACCGGGCATCATCGCGAAGGTCGCCGTGTCGTCCGGGACCGGGGCGTGGTCGATGACCGGATCGGTTCGTGGGCTGGAACCGGTGTACAGCACGTCCGATGTGCGAAGCGGCGCTGGTCCCAGGCCGCCCAGCGTGTCGTGTGAGCGGGATCCCAGTACTGGCTCAGCGTCGATCCCGCCACCAACCGCGACGTAGTAGCGGATCCCTGCCCGCGCTGGCCCCAGCGTGATCCTGGCTCCTCGTCGGACGTGGATCACCGTATTCGTCGTGTGGGCGCGCCCGTCGACAAAGACCGTGCCCGCGGCCCCGGTGACGGCGATGGTCAGGTGGCGCAGGGCTTCCAGGGCCAGGCCTCCACCCAGGTTCTCCAAAGCGGCACTCGCTTCTGGATTTCCGACCAGCCGGTTGGCCAGCCGCCAGGAGCGCGGGTCGAACGCCCCTGCCCGCGGCACCCCGAGATGCGCGTAGCCGATCCGGCCCGCATCCTCGATGAGGGTCAGCGTTCCCGGAGCGAGGATCACCGCGGCCTTCCTCACGCGAACCTCACGATGGTGCCGGGACCCAGCAGGGCGGGAGGGTCGCAGCACGGATCGAACAAAGCCGCCGTCGAGGTGCCGAGCAGATGCCACCCGCCCGGGGATTCGGTGGGGTACACCGCGCAATAGCCGGCTGCGATCGCCACGCTGCCCGCGGGTACTGAGGACCGGGGCCGGGCTCGGCGGGGCACATGCAGGGGTCGCGGCAGTCCGGTCATGTAGCCGAACCCCGGTGAGAATCCGCAGAAGGCCACTTTGAACGTGGTGTTGCGCATCACCTCGACCAACGCCGTGTTCGACATGCCCGCCGTGCGCGCCACCTCCGCGAGGTCGGGTCCGTCCCAGGTCACCTGCAGGGTCACGACCGAGGTCAGCACCGGGGTAGCGAGTTCCTCAGGGAGGTCGGCGATGACGCGTGCGACGACCTGCGGGTTGCCGCGCAGCAACACGCAATCCGCACCGGGGACGACGTCTGCCAGGTCGGTCGCATCGATGGCCGCGGCCAGGGCGATCGGATCGTCGGCGGCGACCAGCCAGCCGTCCTCACCGAACGGTGTGACTCTCATGGGTATGCCCGCACGACGATGCCTTCGTCGGCCAGTAGACGCCCGATCCGCACAGCCAGATCTGCTGCGCCTGGGGTGTCCGAGTGCAGACACAGTGACTCGGCACTCACCTGGATGACCGCGCCGTTGACGGTGGTCACCGTTCCGCGGGCCAACTGCGTCACTTGGCGCAGGACGGCGGCCTCGTCAGTGAGCACCGCATCCGGCGCAGTGCGGGGCACGAGCCGACCATCGTCGGAGTACGCCCGATCGGCGAACCCCTCCCGGATCGTGGAGAGCCCGAACTCCGCGGCCCGCAGCACGTAGTGGGCATCGTGCTGTCCCATCACGGACAGGGCCGCGCCCAAGCGCTCGCCGGCCTCCGTGACCGCCTCCAGCAGCGTGGTCGCGAGGTCCGGTTCCTGTCCGGCGGCGTGATAGAGCGCTCCGTGCGGTTTCACGTAGGCGGGCAGGCGGGGGCTGTTGTCGGCCAGACGCAGGATCTGATCGCGCAATTGACTCCTCAGAACCGCTAGGGGCACATCGTGGCGGGTGCGTCCGAAGCCCTGTCGGTCGACGAACGACGGGTGCGCTCCGATCCGCACGTCACGTCCAGCGGCCGCGGCGGTGACCCGCCGCATGCTGGCATCGTCGCCGGCATGCCCGCCACACGCGACACTCACGCTGGAGACGATTTCCAGGATCCGGGCGTCGAGGGCAGCGTCCATCTCGCCGACGTCGGCGTTCAGATCGATCGCTGTCATGATTCCGATGGTGCCTGCAACCGGTACATCAGATCAATGGCCAGCCTTCCGTGGCGCTCTCCGGCCCGCTCGTACTTGGTCCGGGGTCTGAGCGGGACGCGGGGTCCGTCGTGGATCTTCTGCAGAGCGGATTGGCGTCCCAGGACCTCTCGCATCACGTGGGCGTAGGCGGGGTCGTCGGTGGCCAAGTGGACGGTACCGCCGGGTTGCAGGACGTGCACGAGGGCCTCGACGAACTGCTGACGCACGAGCCGGCGCTTGTTGTGCCGGGCTTTCGGCCACGGGTCCGGGAAGAACACGAGCACCTCGCTCAGGCAGGCTGCCGGAAGCCGCCGGGTGATCAGGTCGAGGGCATCGCCGTGCAGTACGCGCAGGTTGGCCAGATCACGCTGCGCGATGAGCAGAAGTGTCCGCGCGATGCCTTTGCTGTGGACGTCGGCGGCGATGTAGTCGCGGTCTGGATTCTCCTGCGCCAACTGCAGGGCGGTGTCCCCGAGTCCGGACCCGATCTCCAGGATCTTCGGCGCGCTCCGGCCGTAGACGACGTCGAGATCCAGCGGATCGGGGAACAGTGCGAGGTCCCACTGGGGAGCCAGCGTGTTCAGCGCCCGGCGCTGGTTGTCGGACAGCCTGCCCCGGCGGGCGTGGTAGCTGCGGATGGCTTCAACCACCTCGTCACGCTACCGCTAGACTTGGATCGGTCCCGTTGCAACGGGTCCTTTTTGGTGGGTGTAGCTCAGCCGGTAGAGCACCTGGTTGTGGTCCAGGGGGTCGCGGGTTCAAGTCCCGTCACTCACCCCAAACGGGTCAGGTGTGAACTTGCGACCAAGGGTCCGCCCTTGGTCGCGGTTCCCGCCTGGCCCATCTTCTTTGCCTCGGCGGCCCAGCTCAGGGCGTCGGCATGGAGGCCGGACAGGCTCAGCCCGTCGTACGGGTTGCGGTAGCCGACGCGCACGTCGTTGTCCTCGTCGATGTAGATCGCCTTGAACAGCGCCTGATTGATGAGCCGCCGGTTCGCGTCGTCGGCGTGCTCGTAGATGTCGGCGGCGTTGGACAACAGCTTCAGGGAGTCGTCGAGGTTCTCTCGCGCAGCGGCGTAGTGGCCGTGGTGCGCGGTGATCCGGTGCTCGATGGTCTCCAACGACGCGGTGATCCGGTCCTGCTCCCTCTTGAGGAGGTCGAGCGGGATGGCTCCGGCGTAGTGGGCTTGGAGCAGCTTCTGCTGCTCGCCTTCGAGCTGGGTTCTCCGGGACGCGAGGTCGGCGAGCTCGGCGGCTCCTTCGGCCATCATCTCGTCGAACCTGGCATGAATCATCGCCGAGACCGCCTCGATCGTTTCCGGGTCGATCTGCACCTTGACGTAGAAGCGCTCGACGAGTCGTTCGACCTGCTCGATCAGCATCGCCTGCCGGGTGCAGTCGCCTCTGCCACCATGCCGGCTCGCGCACACGAAGTACGGGTAGATCGTGCCCTGACTGCTCTTCGCGTTGCACACCAGCAGCCGCGACCCGCACTGCCCGCAGAACACGGTGCCCTTCAAGTAGTGCTCATGGACTTGCGTCGCATCTGCGGCCGAGCGGTGCGTGCCGAGCACGGTCTGCACCTGGTCCCACACCTCGTTGGGGATGATCGCCTCGTGCACTCCGGCGTAGGTGACTCCCTGGTAGCGGACGCTGCCCTTGTAGTACGGGTTCGTCAGCATCCGATGCACCGACGACTTGCCGATGGGCCGGGATGGTCGCCGCGGCGACGCTGCTGTCGTGAGGCCGCGCGCCACGAGTTCCTGGTGGAGCTGGCTCGTCGTCCAGTCACCGGATGCGAACACCTGGAACGCCCACCGCACCAACGGGGCTCGTTCCTCGTCGATCTCGACGGTGCGTACCTCCCGCCCGAACTCGTCGCGCACGCCGACGTTGCGGTATCCGATGGGTGCCTTCGTCACGGTGCCGCCCTGCGCCGCCTTCTGCGACAACCCCTTGACGACCTCGGTGGCGAGGTTGCGGGAGTAGAACTCGGCAATCGAGGACATGATGCCGTGCAGCAGCATCCCCGATGGCGTCTCGTCGATGTTCTCCGTCGCCGACACCAGCGTGACGCCGGCGTCCTTGAGCGCGAGGTGGATCGTCACGTCGTCGGCTCGGTTGCGGGCCAGCCGGTCGACCTTGTGGACGATGCAGTAGTTCG
>ERZ795053.4779-NODE-4779-length-14447-cov-4.746387_pt1 | contig 14447 bp, 14 predicted proteins | sample MGYA00375137_ERZ795053 | MGnify/ENA primary metagenome ERZ795053 (study PRJEB30182, sample SAMN05720284) | activated sludge metagenome | isolation source: Anaerobic digester | place: Hong Kong | collected 2014-12-17 ... | reverse complement strand
GCTTATTAGCACTAAATCATCCTCACCGAACGCATTCTCGTCAATACTGTTGATTACTAAAACTCCAAACAGATTCCCTTCGATGTTAATTGGAGCACAAACAGCTGAATGAAAATCTTGCGTTTCCCCTCTATCATTATCAGAAAATGCCGATCTTATTATACATGGCTCAAATATATGAGTTTTGTTTCTTTTGTATATTTCAGTTTTTTTTAATTCGACAGGTGACACATTGGCAATATCAAAACCGATAACAGCCTCGTAGTGTAAAATACCATCACAATCAAGTACAAGAAGAGCTCCACTGTCGGCTTGAGGTATAACAGTTATTGCGCTTTCCAAAACAGCTTTAAAAAACTCATTACGGTTATCCATCTCGATATGAAGGTTATTCAGGCTTAGAAGAACTGTCTGAATCATACTATTAGAATCCAGATGCCGGTATCGAGCCCTGATCTTGCTCTGATATACGGAGATTATCTGCTCGAAATAGCCCATTTTGGCAAACATATTGCTAATATTTTTTGCATCAGAAAGTGAGTGTATATGTATGTCGGGAAGGGATCTTATCAGGGCAATGAGCCTAAGATAGAGCTTAACCGCTCTGCTTCTACTAATAAGGATTACAAAAATACAGAAGATGATAAAAATCAGCAAAGGTATAATTAAAAAAGCCAGAGAAGAGAGTTGCTTATAATTTGACACACCGGTTTTTATAAAAAAACCGGAAAGCAAACCAAACAGATAAAGAAGCAGAAAACATATTAACGATTTATATCTGGATAACATATTACACCTTATTGATTTTGACTTTTCTAAAAATAGATAAATTTTTATTCAAAATCAAACTAAAAAAGTGTATAACCAGATAAATCCGTAAACTCACTTTTCTTATAATTAGCATGAATAACCGAAGATTACTATCCCCTTATAACAACATTACTCTATGGAAATCTTGCCTGATAATAGAGCTTCTTGTGCAGCTTGTACAGTTTCCTGTAAATTACTTACATCATTTCCGCTTTTATAAGGATAAAAATCGATACTTATGCCATTTTCAGAGAAACCGGATAAAACCGGTGCGTTATCAAATTCGCCCTTTAGCCTTTCAACAACTAACCTGTAAACAGCATTTTCAGGATTCTTTACAATATTAGCAAGAATAGTATCATCGGAACTTCCATACTGACCTTTTTCGCCAATTGCAAACACCCTATTTTCACTACAGGCCTTAACTATGCCAATACCACTATTCCCGGCGATATGGAAAATAATATCTATACCTTCGTTAATCATCTTTTCAGCCTCTTTGTTAGCCTGTAGTGGATCATTGAACGGGTTTTCACCATTTAAATAGACAGAGGCAACTCGAATCTTGGTATTTTGATGCTGCACACCGGCTCTAAAACCTTCAAGTATCTCCTTTATAAAAGGAAGATCCATACCTCCAATGAAACCCACATTGCCGGAACGTGAAACTAAGGCGCTAACAGCACCTGCAACAAAAGCCCCCTCTTTCTCGTTAAACAATATAGGTTTAACATTGGGACGCTTTACAAGTGAATCAATAATTATAAAATCAGTTTCAGGATACTTATCAGCAATACTCTCGCAAGCATCGTGCATCAAAAATCCGGTTACGATTACCAAATCATAATTATTCTTTGCGAAGTATTCAATTGTATTATCTATATCTGCCATCGAAGTCGGTACTTTATAATCATAATTGATTTTATAATCCAATTTGGCGCGTTCTAACGCAGCCAAGGAATTATCGTTAAACGATTCATCTCCTGGGCCCTCCACTGTCAAAACCAGCCCAACATTGATTGGGTCATAATTTTTTGAGCAACCACAAAGAACTATTAACATCGCTATAATTAAAGATGATATTTTTTTAATATTTTTCATAAGAATCTCCGTTAAAAATAACCGCAATTTTTAAATATCGCGTTACGTATAATTAATTATAATACAACTTGAAACGATCAAGAGTAATTATGGAGCAAGAATAAGACTAATAGATATGTTCACCGATTACAAACCTTATCCGAAAATACTCAATTTATGTAAAGGTAATCTTGAACTAATTTCATAAAAATATAGATATAACACATGTTTTATAAAATACCCGATATCTATCTTCAACAAATATTAAATTAATAAAATGAAAAATAGTTGACAGTTTGACCGAATAATCAGAAAAACTGATAATATAGAAGAAAACACTTTCTTCTATATTATCAGTTTTTCCTGTTTAATTTACTATTTGTTATCCGTTTTTGATTAATATCTGCATACATTACAGATATTTTGCGGGCGTGACAATCAGTTAAATAATTCTTAAACGGGAAATACCACTAAACCAAAAAATTAAGTAGGAAGGAGATTTTATGGCAACGGTAGTACTCAAGGATATCAACAAGATATATCCAAACGGTTTTCAAGCGGTTTACGACGCTAATATAGAGATCCAGGACAAGGAATTTGTAATACTTGTAGGACCCTCAGGATGTGGTAAATCAACAACTCTTAGAATGCTTGCCGGTCTTGAAGAGATCACAAGCGGAGACCTTTATATCGATGACAAACGTGTAAACGATATTCACCCAAAAGACCGCGATATCGCAATGGTTTTTCAAAACTATGCACTTTATCCCCACATGACAGTTTATGACAATATGGCCTTCGGTCTTAAAATGAGAAAAACTCCAAAAGATATTATAGAAAAACAGGTTAAAGAAGCAGCTCAGATTCTTCACATCGAAAACCTTCTTGATCGCAAACCTAAACAACTTTCCGGTGGTCAGCGTCAGCGTGTTGCCTTAGGTCGCGCAATTGTACGTCATCCAAAGGTTTTCCTTTTTGATGAGCCACTTTCAAACCTTGACGCAAAGCTTCGTGTAACAATGCGTGCTGAAATTTCACGTCTACACACAAAACTTCAGTCTACAATGGTTTATGTAACTCACGACCAGACAGAAGCGATGACCATGGGTGACCGAATTGTTGTTATGAAAGACGGTTTCATTCAGCAGATTGACACTCCTATGGAACTTTATAACAATCCAAATAACATGTTCGTTGCCGGTTTTATAGGTACTCCTCCTATGAACTTTCACCCAGTTTCTTTGACTGGTGATAAATTGACAGAGAAAGGAATCAATCTTACTCCCACACCAGAGCAACTTGCAAAACTTAAAGAGTATGGCTCAAAAAATATTGTTTTCGGTGTTCGCCCCGAAGATTTCACTTTTGAAGAAAACCCAACAAACTCAATTAATGCCGTGATAGAAGTTGTTGAACCTCTTGGTTCAGAAACAATTCTTCATGTTCGCCTTGACTCTGACAGCAATATGGTTCTTAAAGCAGATCCTACAAAGCAGTTCAGCGTTAATCAGAGTGTCAAGCTTGGTGTTGTTATTTCAAAATGTAAATTTTTCGATGCAACCGACAAAGTTGATCCAACAGGAAAAAGCGAAAATCCATGTATCGTCTAATTTAATGAAACAACTATTCGCACTAAAATATAAAAAGAGTTATCCCCGGATAACTCTTTTTATATTAATCATGTCTTCTTAATATATTTAATCAGATAACATTATCATCGATATACGAAGACGCCAGCCTGATCAGATCCGCGGTACTCTCAAGTTGCAGTTTGTTTCTTATACGTAAACGATGCGAGTGAATAGTCTTTTCCTTTACTCCGGTTTTATCGGCAATATCACTATTCTTCATCCCCATTCCAATGCAACGTAAAATCTCGATTTCCCGGTCGGTAAGCCTCGAGAACTGCTGCTTTAATCGATCCCCTTTATGTTCAACAAGTGGAGCACCGTTTTGATAATAGAGCTCCCCCTTCATAACCATTCCTATTGCCTCGACTATTCGCTCAGTAAAATCTGATTTAGTAACAAACCCTCTTGCACCAGCATTATATGATCGTACTGAATAAATCTCTTCATCGTGCATCGAAAGAACCATTGTCTTTGTTTCTGGATAATTTTCAGTTACAAACCTGACAAGGTCTATCCCGTTTTTCTCGCTGCGAAGACCTATATCGACTATCAAAAGGTCGGGTTTATGTTTTTCCAGTTTTATAATTGCTTCATCATAAGTTTTTGCGTTGTCAGCAACCTTAAATCGCAAATCATCCTGAAGCATCTGAACCAACCCTTGATATATTATCGGATGATCATCCACTACAAGTATCCGTACCATACTCCCCCTAGCGTCTATTGTGATAATCAGCAAGATATAAGGATGCGTCATTCTTTTTGAGAGGACGGCTAAAAAAGAATCCTTGGCCAAACTCGCAGCCTCTCTCTTTTAGAAAGTCTACTTGTGCTCTCTCTTCTACACCTTCACCGACTACCTTCATTTTTAAGCCATGTGCAAGTCCAATAATTGAGCTAACGATATGCTCACTATCTTCATCGAAAGTAATCCATTTTACAAACGATTTGTCAATTTTTAAAATATCCACCGGGAAATGTTGTAAATATGATAAAGAGCTGTAACCTGTTCCAAAATCGTCCATGTAAATAGGAAAATTATTCGACTTTAGTTTTAAAAGTGCCAAGTTTGCAATCTCTTTTGAATCCATAAATGCCGATTCAGTTAATTCCAACCCAAGCTGTCTCGGATCAATTTTGGCAGTTTTAACACTTTCAATTATTTTGTCCGCGATCCCTGGAGATTCAAACAGATGAGCCGAAAGATTGATATTTACTCTTAAATTATCGCCATTTGTGGTGAATTTAACATTCCAATCTTCTAAATCTAATAAAACCTGATTCAATACCCAATCATTAAGCGCATAAACAACATCTGTTTTTTCTACAAGAGGTATAAAATCATCTGGTGAGATAAGTAACCCCTTTCGGTTCCATCGGATAAGGGCTTCAAACCCGTATAACATCTGGTCGTTCAGATAGTGAACAGGTTGATACGCTAACGAAAATTCATCGTTGACAAGTCCCTCGACTACTTCCTCCTGAAGTCGTGAAAGAGAATCGTTTACCGAGGCAGCGTCGACCTTTTTATTAGATGTAATATGAGTAACTGCTATTTTTTTTTGCTCTATATCCTGTTCCGCTATCCGAACAGATCTTAATAAAAAATCTGGATTAACACATACTTCTATTTTATCACCATTATAGTAAAATTGATATTTGTCGTTACTGTTTTCAGGAAGAGTTACAACCTGCCTGCTTAACGAATCAATTATCTCGTACAAAAAAGCTCCTGACAATGGAAGAGAAACAGTACCCACAAGACCTTTAGTAACATAATTCATCATCTTGATAAACTGATTACTGTTGTTAAGACGCAAAACCGGTACCTTTTTGTTTATCTTATCCAACAACCGATCACAGAGAATATCATCAACATTCAAAAGAACAAGAGAATAATTTGTAAAGTCGATACCCTCACTTTCATTAGCCTTAACCATTGAAATTGCATGAACAGCACTTACTGCTGCAACAGACTGCGCAACCAACTCATCACTATAAACCATAATAATATTCATGTTTACCTTCTTCGATTACATTTATAGCAACGTCTAAAGCTGTTTAAAGCAAAATATACAGTGTTAGAAACACGGCGCCCTACTTTGCTTTGCAGCAACCATCTGTATGGACGCGATGCAGGTACAAGCATTAGTACTTTACAAACGGCATCCCCCCCCTTTAGAACCTGACCCTGTTCACTAATGATGTGAACCGTTTTTAGCAACTCCTCGCAAGAGAAACGGATCTCCTTCTTACAATAATCCTGGAGGGGTACAAAATCAATCATATTTTCATGATCCAGGTTCTGTACAATTGCCGCAAATCGGGCACAAAGTGGGCAATCACGGTCATAAAGAAGTGTCCAACTTTCAGTTATCAAACAAACGCCTTCCAATTAATATATTTATGAGACTATTTTATTTGGCATTCCAGAAAACTAATGCCATTACTTTATATTTTTAATATAATTATACGAAAACTACTAAAATTAATTATAACAAAAAATGCTTATCCGAATCAGCTCAATTTTTACAAATATCTTAATAAAAGACAAAGTAACCTTGACAAAAGAAGTTACAAAAACCTCATGATTCATAAAACCTTTATTTTTTAAAATTCTGATTATCTTAATGCCGTTTTATATGGATACCACGGCTATTATTAATCTTTTACCTATGCTCCATCTTTAAATTATAATAAAAATCTGAATATTATCAAGGTATTAATATGGAAAAGAGTCCTCCATGCGATAAATGCAAGGCACAATGTTGCAGACATCTAGCTGTTGAAATAGACAAGCCTACAACAAAAAAAGAGTATGACTATATACGCTGGTATCTTTTGCACAAAAACGTTTCAGTTTTTATCGATCACAATAACGACTGGTTTATCAAGTTTAACACAGATTGTGAGATGATACAGAAAGATAACCGTTGTGGATGCTACGAGAGTAGACCAAAAATTTGCAGGGATTACCCATCAAAAGATGAGTGCTGTGAATTTGAAGGTGAAGACGACTACTTTACCCATATGTTCGACACAGAAGCCGAATTCTCGGATTATATGGACAGCAAAAAAAGAGACTGGAAATACAAAAAAACGAACAGCTGATCTATAATCAGATCAGCCTATTTTAAAGCAACGTTCATTTCAAGTTGACCCATTGGGCTGTATAGATTTATACCAAGCGTTGTTTGCTGCACGAGGGTTATTGTAAAATCCTTTCCGTTAACCACTGTTGGTGTCGTAATATCAATTGATTTACCGGAATAGGCAAACAGGTTCATGGCATTACCCGTTATCATGTTTGCAAGTTCCCCCACGATATCCTTATACTCAGACTTAATCTGCTCTTCTGTCATGCCCGGTGCAAGTATTTCCGCGATTTTGGTTACCATATTGTAACCCATACTGTAAACAACTTCACCGTTAATTGCACCTGTGATACCTATAATTATTGCCACATCGTGCGACGGCTCAGGATTTTCTTTGATAATCATTTTTCCGCGACGAAGATCAACATTCATAACTGACTTAAACACAGCACTAGCTGCTTCAAGAAAGGGATTTACATATTCAGCATTAATATTCATTTTTTCCAGCCTATATGATTAATTATGCAAACAGCAGAGAGGCAAACGTACAAAAAAACCTCAGTCTGCTGTTATTTGCTATAATATAATAAAAAATTTGTAAAGAAATATATTTTTTTAAAAAATATGATTTTTTTACTAATAATTTCTTATAACACGGGACTTCTCGATAAATGGAGACAATAGAGCATTTTCGACAAAAAGTGATCTCTCCTGATGAGCCATATAAGAATCATACGCTGTCAGTTCTCCATCTTTTTCAAAAGGGACAATCTTTTCAATTGGAGTAAAAACATACAAACCTGATGAAACATCAACCGCACGAGCAAGTTCGCCCTGTTTTACCTTTAAGCAATCTTCGTAAAATATACTGTTTGTATAAAGATCAAGCAACAGTCCTTTTGATTCTTCCGCAGAATAAACGGGACTACCAATTTTAAATGGTTTGGAATCTTCCGCTTTAACATCAAGAACAGCAAGCCCTTCCGTGAAGGGCTTGCCTTCAAGTGCTAAACTGTTTATCTTTGAAGATATTTCTAATTTTAGTTCTGAAAGTTTACGGACTTCAAGCTCGTTTTTCGCCTGTTTTTTCAGCAATTCAGTATCATCAATAGGCTCGGTTATGGTTTCCTTCAAACGCTCAACCTCATCATCTATTTCTTTATCAGAAATTGTTAATCTCTCAGGATAACGTTTTTTTATCTCGGCATTAGAAAGAAATCCATAGCGAAGTGTAATTTTGGAATTATTTACTGTTTTATCCATATGTATATCATCTGGTGAAACACCTGTACCGTTTACAATAAGATTATCCAGCTCCCTTAAGACCAAAACATCATAAGTTCTTTTAAAAAATTGATTATACGACATATTGTAATATTTAAGAAACTGATCAAGTCTATCAGGCATAAACTTCCCGTCTTCATCTTTAAAATTTCCAAGAGAACTTATATAGTCAACAACCTGATCATCGACAACCACAATTCCAATCTCTTGCGCGTATTGTATAGTTAAAACACGCTGCAAATAGACCGAACGAGCATAATTTAACAGCTGCTCATCATCTCTGATTTCCGAAGCTCTATTATAAAATCTCTGATCGGTATTCAGGAAATATCCGAAATCCTGCACATCAATTTTCTTACCGTTAACAGCCGCCAAGGTATTCTGATTCAGCATGGCCTTATCCATGAGCCCTGGGCTTCCAAGAGAAATAACCAAAAGAATTGTAAGAATACCTACTAAAATATAACTAAACACTTTCACTACGATATTTTTAGATTTAACCATTTTATTTAAGAACCTCAAATTATTTTATATCTGCTATAAAAACTACAGAGTGTACCACAAAAAAAAGCTGCAAACAAAAGCAGCCTACGGACAATAAACGCCGGCTACCGATCTTTTTTCCCTAATAGAACCGGCATTCGGTGTAAATCTACAAAAAAGGTCTGTTATTTGTCAAGAGGGAAGTTGTGACCATACAAGGTTTTATCCTGTTTTACATAATTTCCACTATTCCGCGTCTTTCTCTTTTTTCCCTTCATCTTCTTCTGGTTTTTGAGCCTTATCTATGAGCATTACGGGAATACCGTCAACTACCGGATAAACAAGCGCACATTCAAGACAACGAATTGACTGTGCTTTTGCATCGTATTCCACATCACCCTTACATGCCGGACAAGCCAGGATATTAAGCAATTTACTGTCTATCATATGATAACTCCATTATAAACCCATTTTACATATCTTATAGTAAAACAGATATGCGTTTTTTTAATAAACCTAGATCAATTGAACTGTCGCAACAGACTATGTCAAATCAATTTAGTATTTGATAACTTATCAATCACAGACTTGACTATTGGAGGCAATATAATAATATTGCCACATTATTTTACGTATAAGTTTTTTGTTAACACATATATTATGAGTTGACTAAATAACAAACAGGTAATAGATTAATTTCCATGAAAAAGACCATAGTTATAATTGCATTGATCTGCAACTTTACGCTCCTTTTGGGCGAAAATCTGTACAAAGCAACAAGATCTATCTGTGACTGGTCACTGACTCAAAGTCAGATAACCGGGAAAACTGCCGATTTTAATGCTCAAATTCATAAGGTTCCAGATAAAGAACTCTCTACCTACAAAAACTACATACTCAATCACATTAGCGGTCTTGATTTTGATGGATCACTCAAACCGGAAATATATTATCAGGAAAAAGATCAGATTTACCGCGATTTCATATTTCTGAATAACAGATTATCAGCTATTTCATGTCGTTACACTCTCTTAGACGAAAAGCAGTTTATGACTATTTTTTCCGACTTAAAAAAAGATTTTGGTGCTCCGGAAACAAAAAGAGAGCAAACTACAACAACTCACTCTTTTAAAAAAGGTGATACCACAGCACTTTTCATGATACGATCAAAAGCTGGTGGTTTTGAAGCTAGACTCTATTTTTATACAAATGACCTTTTTAAAAGAATTATTATGCAAGTAGAGTAAGAATTATACTGTTCTGTTTTATTTTAATTTACTGTAATTCCGTATTCGGGTAATTTATAATTTTTTAAAGGTTTTTTATTTGACAGAAATGATAGCCAGATAATAGATGTTCACAACGTTTTGAACTTTATATGTTGAAGGTTTTACAAATTGGCTAATAATAATTCTACAAAAAAACGCATCCGGCAAGCAGCTAAGCGCAATATGCGTAATTCTCAAAACAAGTCTGCGCTAAGAACTGCTTCAAAAAAATTACTCTCGCTTCTTGATGCGAAAGCGGAGATCAAGTCAGACGAAGTCGTGGCTCTTCAAAATAATTTTGCAAAGACTGTTGATAAAGTTGCAAAAAACAATGTTATACATTGGAAAAAAGCAGCTCGCCTCAAGTCTCGTATGGCGAAAAAAGTTAATTCTGCATTAGCATAGGCTTTATTTTGACCAAAAAAGATATGGTTAATATTGTGCACAAAGATATTAATCTCAATAAGCAGGATATCAACAAGGTCGTAAACCTTTTCTTAAAGGCAATTGTTGATGAGGTAAGCAAGGGAGAACGGATAGATCTGCGAGGATTTGGTACTTTCTACTTGCAAAAGAAAAAAGGTCGTTCGGTTTTTTCACCGATAACTCAAAAAAATATTGACGTACCACCGCGTTTTAACGTAGTGTTCAAGTCCAGTAAAACGAATCAATCTACGGGCGATTAGCTCAGCTGGGAGAGCAACTGCCTTACAAGCAGTGGGTCGGCGGTTCGATCCCGTCATCGCCCAATTTATGACAATTTAAAGACCTCCGTTTACGGAGGTCTTTTTTGTAACTACTATCCAATCCTTTTACATCCGGGACCTTCAAGCAGGCTACGTCCTCCAGTCTCGGGTTTTACCTCTATACGGGCAGATATCCTGCTTTTCAAAGATTCCACATGCGAAATAATACCGATCAACTTTCCCTCACTGTGCAAAGATGAAAGAGTATCAAGTGCTACATCCAAAGTATCTTCATCAAGAGTCCCAAAACCCTCATCAAGGAAAAGAGAATCAATTCTTACATTTTTACCAGCCATACGGGAAAGCCCAAGAGCCAAAGCCAGACTTACTATAAAGCTCTCTCCACCAGAGAGATTTTTTGTAGTTCTCTCTATCCCGCCCTGGTGATTGTCTATTACATTTAATTCAAGCGGATTATCAGAACCTTGCACCAGCAAATAACGTTCACTCATTTTTCTAAGCTGAATATTTGCATTATAGACCATAAGGCCAAAAGTGAGCCCCTGTGCAAAGGTGCGGTATCTTTTACCATCAGCCGAACCGATCAATGAATCAAGATTAGACCAGAGCTCGTATTCTTTTTTAGCTTTTATCTGTCTATTTTCACGGCTTTTGCGTTCTTTCTTTGCTTTGTTATTATCCTCTATTCGTTGTTGAAGGGAGCCTTTTTTTTCATGAACTTCATTTAGCTCTTTTGAAAGTTCTTCTTTGTCTGCAAGCAATTTATTCAGATCAGATGTGCTCAGTTTTTTTGACATCTCTTTATTGTATTCATCTTTTAGTTCTTTTAAATATGCCAAAACTTGTACCAGCTGTTTTTGGATATCCATTCCCCTCTTTTCTACTTCTCGACGCTCTTCCGCGCTCATACGGCATCTTACAAAATCATCTTCTGACGAAAAATCGGCTTTATCCAGGGCACACTTGAAACCTTGTAAAAGATTAGCTAGTCTTTCTGCAAATTGGGCAATATCCTTATTTAATGTTTCGATTGAAGTTTTAATTTTCTGTAAACGAAGCTGTAAGGTATTAAGGTTATCCTTCTCTTTTTCCAAAAGAATTTCACACTCCTCGATAGCAGCCGAGGCTTCGCTTTCCGCCTTGTCACAATCTTTTTCACCAAATATTCGCATTCTCTCTTTCGAGAGAGCCATTCCATCACTCCCCAAAATAACAGTCTTCTCTTTATGGCGATTAACACCTTCAGTTATTGCTTTTATTCCGGCATCCAATTCTCCATATTGAATCTTCAGTATGTTAAGTTCTTTTTCACATAGTTCAAAAGCATCACAATAAAACTTGTAGCCATCCCTACGTTCGCATAAAGAATTTATGATTTTATCCGGATTTTTAAGATCAACAATTTTAATGCCAAGATTAACAAGTATCGGCTCAAGGTTTTTTAAAAGATTCTGCTTTTTTATCTTATGCTTTTCTGTATCGGCTTCAATTTTTTTAACACTTTTCAGATATGCTTCACTGTTAGCATTGAATACTTTTATCTCAGATTCAATTCCATGTAGATCTTTTTCCTTTTCGTTTAAATTATCAATATAAACTTTTTTTTGTTTTTCCAGCAGGTCATATTGCCCAATAATTTTTTGTACATCTGCCAGCCTTATATCAGTTTCTGAAACATCAGGCAATTTTTTCGAAACGTATGGATGATCAAGTGAACCACAAAGAGGACACGGTTCTCCTTTTGTCAGATTAGATCGCTCTTTTTGATAATCGCTCACAGCGGAGCGTCTATATTTTTCTTCCTTTAGTTTTTCAAGTTCAGTTCGATAATCGTCTATTTGTCTTATTCCTAATAGAGAATCCATATCAGCAGCTATCTTTTTAATATCCGTTTTATAAGCTTCAGAATCTCTGATTATCTTACTCTGTTTTTGCAAAAGCAAATTTAAAGTTTGCTTTTGCTTTTCATGAATACTATTTGCAGATTCTCTCTCTTCTTCTTGCTCCCGGATTTCCCGTTCTAAATCGGTAATCTGACTTATCTTGTCACAAAGCAAATCACACTCACGCATAAGAGGCTCATCATTAGCTCGGTTCTTCAATTCCAGTTCAATTTCATTTTTTTTATTTATTTGTTTATTTAAATTTTCAGTTATCTCGTTAAATTGTGTCTCTTTTTTTAACAGTTCTTTTTGTTGTTCTTTTAGCTCACAATCATATTTTTGTACTCTTTACGCTTTTCATCAATCCGGTTATCAAGAATACGTACTTCCTGAACTGTTTTTAAGAGTATAGCATTTTCATTTCTGATATTTTTAAGTTTCTGTGATAAATCATTTGCTTTTTTTTTAGAATCATCAATACTTTTAAGCAGTGGAATCTCTTCATTACTTATATTTTCCAGACTATTTTTTTTATTTTGCAGCTCTAAACGCACAGAACAGAGCTCTTTATAATCTGCTTCTAATTCGGCAGCCCTCTGCCCTTTAACAAGCCGTTCTTTCTCTTTTTCAAAAAGCTTCTGCTCCTCTTTTGCAAACTGCTCTTTTTTTTCGGTTTCTCGAATGCGCTGTTCAAAATCGGCAAGGTTGCGGCGCCAGGATATAGCATTGTTTATAAATTCCAGTTTTTCAACTGTTTTTGAAGCCAGTTCTGCAAGACCTTTAAGTTTTGCATCAGCTTGATTCTCCTCTTCCAGACTCATTACGTTTACATCATCAAGCAGATTCTGTATTTCAGCCAGGGCACTTTTTTTATCCTTGGTTACTAAATGAACCATTTTGGAAATTTCGGTATAAATACCGGTACCGGTAATCTGTTCAAGAATCATTGATCGCTCTCCGGCATCTGTTAGTAAAAACGCCGCGAAATCGCCCTGTGCTAGCAACATTGATCGGGTAAAACGTCTATAATCGAGCCCAGTAAGTCTCTCTATTTCTTCAACTACCTGTCTCTTTTTTGTTTCAATAATCTTTGATGTTGTAAAATCGGATATTTCATGTGTCGAATCGACCAAATTGCCATCGGCCTTCTTGTTAGCCTTGTGCTGTCTCCAGACGGCACAATATATACCTTTTTGAGTCTCAAACACAACAGAGGATGAACATTGCGATGCGTGTCTCGACATAATCTCATTACTGTTTTTCGAGATATTATTCAACCTTGGAGTCCGGCCATACAAGGCAAGAGAAATTGCATCGAGTATTGTAGACTTTCCGCCACCTGTTGGCCCGGTAATGGCAAAAATTCCATCGGACATATACATTGATGATGTAAAATCTATCTCCCATTCACCATATAAAGAATTTAAATTTTCAAATCTAAGTTTCAGGATTCTCATAACTAGTCTTTATCATCCTCATGTATAAGCTGTAAAACTTTTTTATAGGTTTTTATAAGGTCAGGTCTTTGTCCATCCTCAATACGGTTAATATCCAGAAACTTTGTAAAAACCTGCAGTTCGTTAAAATCATCAAGTGATTCTGTATAGACACTCTGTTTTAGTACTGCATCGTAACGTTTTCTGTTTTTTAAAAGAAGCACTTCAAGCAGACTGTCTTTTGTCATTTCAATTATCTGCTCAGATAATGAAGATATTACATCGTCACCTGTATATTCTATTTCAAGCCATATGCTCTGCTTTTGATTTTTGAATTGTTTGATTACTTTTTTGATAGTATCGATATCACCTTCGATTCGTTCCAAACGCTGAAAGCAAGGTACATCTATTTCCTTAACTGTACGGCTGTTCCCGTCCCAACATACCTCAATAACTTTTTTTTGAATCCCGGTTTCACCAAAACTCATTGGCAGAGGAGATCCGCAATATCGCATATAGTCTTTACCACCAACTTTTTGCGGTGAATGCAAATGGCCAAGTGCCAAATAATCTATATCAGATTTAAATACCGAAGCTGGTACATGCTCCAACGTACCAACATACAAATCTCTAACTCCGTCGCCCTCTACCGTTTTCCCGCCAGCCGCAAAAAGATGCCCCATTACAATTACAGGCGCACTGCTTTGTAATTCATTTTTCAGATCGGAAGAGCGTCGTGTAGGGAAAAAGTGTGTTCGGTTGTGTAGATCTCG
>ERZ795053.4778-NODE-4778-length-14449-cov-4.637766_pt1 | contig 14449 bp, 12 predicted proteins | sample MGYA00375137_ERZ795053 | MGnify/ENA primary metagenome ERZ795053 (study PRJEB30182, sample SAMN05720284) | activated sludge metagenome | isolation source: Anaerobic digester | place: Hong Kong | collected 2014-12-17 ... | reverse complement strand
CATCCGCCGCACGCTGCAGCGTGACATCGTCCTGATCCGCGCCATGGTACCCCGGGACCAGCGGCACACCGGCCTGCTGCATCAGTGTCTTGGCCGCCGACTTGTTACCCATCGCACGGATCGCTGCCGGTGGCGGCCCGATGAAAGTGACGCCCTGCGCAGCACAGCTCGCGGCGAATTCGGCGTTCTCCGATAGAAATCCGTAGCCTGGGTGAATCGCTTCCGCGCCACTCGCCAGCGCAGCGGCCAGGATTGCATCGCCGCGAAGATAGCTCATCGTTGCCGGCGATGCGCCAATGTAGCGTGCCTCATCGCAGCTCTGCACGTGCAGGCTGCCGCGATCTGCATCCGAGAAAACCGCGACGGTTGCGATACCCAACCGCCGCGCACTGCGCGCTATCCGGCAGGCGATTTCGCCGCGGTTGGCGATCAGTATCTTGTTGAACATCAGCGCTTCACCCACGCAGGCTTGCGCCGCTCGAGAAACGACTGCACACCCTCGCGCCCGTCAGCGGATGCGCGCGCGGTCGCGATGCGCGCCGCGGTCTCGACGATCAAGCGCTCGTCGAACGCGGCGTGCGTAACGTCCCGTATCAATCGCTTGCTCTCGGCGATTGCTCCTGCAGCGCCGAGCAGCAACTGCTGCGCGATTTGCTCGATGGTCGAATCGAGCGCCGTGTCGGCCACACATTCATGCACGAGGCCCAGCCGCCGCGCGTCCGGTGCCGACAGGACTTCAGCAGTCAGAAAGTATCGACTTGCGGCACGCGGGCCCATCGCGCGCACTACGTACGGCGCGATAGTTCCGGGCATCAACCCGATCCGCACCTCCGTCAGACAGAACGTCGCGGCGTCCGCCGCCACGGCGATGTCGCAGGCCGCGACCAGCCCCAATCCGCCGGCGAAGCACGCGCCATGCACCCTGGCGATCGTCGGCCGCGGGTGGGTCGCTAGCCGGTGCAGCAGGCGTGCGAGCTTCTCGGCGTCGGCCTGATTCTCTGCCTGCGAGTAGTCAGCCATGCGGCGCATCCAGTTCAGATCCGCGCCGGCCGAGAAGACGCCCCCGCGCGCAGCCAGGACAATTACGCCGACAGTGCTGTCGCTCGCCAGCTCCGCGAGCGCCGCGTCGAGCTCGGCAATCAGCGTGTCGTTGAAGGCATTACGTACGTCGGGCCGGTTCAGCCAGACAGTAGCGACCGCATCGGTACGTGTCAGTTCGATCGTGGAGTACTTCATGTCGTGGTCACGCACTACATTCTGAATACGCCGAAACGCGTGGCACCGACCGGTGCATTCAATGCTGCATTCAACCCGAGTGCCAGACAGCTGCGCGTCTCAGCCGGATCGATGACACCGTCATCCCACAGTCGCGCGCTCGCGTAGTATGGATGGCCCTGGCGGTCATACTGCTCGCGGATCGGCTGCTTGAACTCCTGTTCTGCCGCTGCGCTCCACGCGCCGCCCTGCGCCTCGATCGAATCACGCCGCACGGTCGCGAGCACACTCGCAGCCTGCTCGCCACCCATGACACTGATACGGGCGTTCGGCCATGTCCACAGCATGCGTGGACTATAGGCGCGGCCGCACATGCCGTAGTTGCCCGCACCGAAACTGCCACCAACGATCACTGTGAACTTCGGTACGTTCGCGCACGCGACTGCCGTCACCATCTTCGCGCCATGCTTGGCGATGCCTTCGTTCTCATACTGGCGACCCACCATGAAACCGGTGATGTTCTGCAGGAACACGAGCGGTATGCGCCGCTGACAGCACAACTCGATGAAGTGTGTGCCCTTGAGCGCAGATTCCGCAAACAGAATGCCGTTGTTGGCAATCACGCCGACCGGCATCCCGTGGATGTGCGCGAATCCCGTGATGAGCGTCGTACCGTAGCGCGCTTTCCATTCATCGAACTCGCTACCATCGACGATGCGGGCAATGATCTCACGGCTGTCGTATGGCTTGCGATGATCGGCCGGCACCGCGCCGTAGATCTCGTCAGCAGCGTATGCCGGTTCCACCACCGGGCGCAGCTCCATGGCGTACCCTTTGGGTTGGTTGAGTGTCGCGACTATCCGGCGCGCGATCTGTAGCGCATGCGTATCGTCATCGGCCAGGTGATCCGCCACTCCCGACAGCCGTGTGTGCACATCACCGCCACCCAGATCCTCACTACTGACTACTTCGCCGGTCGCCGCCTTGACGAGCGGCGGACCACCGAGAAAGATCGTGCCCTGTTCGCGCACGATGATGGACTCGTCGCTCATGGCTGGCACATAGGCGCCGCCGGCAGTGCACGAACCCATGACGACGGCGATCTGCGCGATGCCCTCGGCCGACATCTGCGCCTGGTTGTAGAAGATGCGGCCAAAGTGATCCCGGTCCGGGAATACTTCGTCCTGACTCGGCAGATGCGCGCCACCGGAATCGACCAGATAGATACAAGGCAGACGATTCTCGCGTGCGATCTCTTGTGCGCGCAGGTGCTTCTTCACCGTGATGGGATAGTAGGTGCCGCCTTTGACGGTCGGATCGTTGCAAACGATGACGCACTCGCGACCACTCACTCGCCCGACGCCCGTGATGAGTCCGCCGCCTGGGCAATCACCGTCGTACAACTCGAATCCTGCGAGCTGCGAGAACTCCAGAAAGGGCGCGCCTGGATCGAGCAGTGTGCCGACGCGATCGCGCGGCAGCAGCTTGCCGCGGCCGAGATGTCGTTGTCTGGCCGACTCGCCACCTCCCAGCGCCATGGCACCTGCCTTGTTGCGCAGATCGGCGACCAACGCCCGCATTGCGCGTGCATTCGCCTCGAATTCCGCGCCCCGCAGCTTCAGTTTGGACTCGATCACCGGCATCGCCGCCTCCCTGCTCCACCGCGAGCCTTGCCGCGGTCCGTTAATTGTCCGACAATACTACCATTAGTCCTACTGGAACAGTACGTCATGAGCGGTCTCGACAACTGCGATTTCGATTTTGGGCTTGGCGACACACTTGACGAAGTCCGCGGTCAGGCGCGGCGCTTCGCACGTGAGCATATCGCGCCCTTGGCCGATACGATCGATCGGAGCAATGAGTTTCCGCGTGCACTCTGGCCGGCGCTCGGTGAGCTCGGTCTGCTCGGGGTCACAGTGCCTGAAACCCGCGGCGGCGCTGGCCTCGGCTACCTCGCGCATGTCGTGGTGATGGAAGAGATCTCGCGCGCCTCGGGTTCAGTCGGCCTGTCCTACGGCGCGCATTCGAATCTGTGCGTCAACCAGCTAAGTCTGAATGGCAGTGACGCGCAACGCGAGCGCTACTTGCCGGCACTGCTCTCTGGCGAGCATGTCGGCGCCTTGGCGATGTCCGAGCCGGGTGCCGGCTCGGACGTAGTCTCGATGCAGACGCGGGCCGACGAACACGCCGGCGGCTATTTGCTGAACGGCCGCAAGATGTGGATCACCAACGGGCCTGATGCCGACGTTTTGGTCGTCTATGCCAAGACGGCGCCGGATGCGGGTGCGCGCGGCATCAGCGCGTTCATCGTCGAGCGCGGCATGCGCGGCTTCAGCACCGCCCAGAAGCTCGACAAGCTCGGCATGCGCGGCTCGTCGACCTGTGAGCTGGTATTCGAAGACTGTCTCGTGCCGACCGCCAACTTGTTAGGCGAGGTCAACGGCGGTGTAAGGGTTCTGATGAGTGGTCTCGACTATGAGCGCGTCGTGCTCGCGGGTGGTCCCTTGGGCCTGATGGCGGCGGCGCTCGATCTCGTGCTGCCTTATGTGCACGAGCGCAAACAATTCGGGCAGCCGATCGGTACGTTCCAGTTGATGCAGGCCAAGATTGCCGACATGTACACACAGTTCAACGCCGCCCGCGCCTATACGTACGCGGTGGCCAAAGCCTGCGACGAGGGCCGCGGTTCGCGGCGCGATGCGGCCGCCGTGATCCTGTTCGCGGCCGAACGAGCAACGCTGATGGCACTGGAGGCGATCCAGGCGCTCGGCGGCAATGGCTATATCAACGATTACCCGGCCGGCCGCCTGCTCCGCGATGCCAAGCTGTACGAGATTGGCGCCGGCACGCAGGAAGTGCGCCGCATGCTGATAGGCCGCGAGTTGTTCGACGTTGCAGCATGAACATTGAATTCGCACCGCTGCGCCTTGCACCCGGCTATCGCAAGGTCGCCGCCGCACTGACCGAAAGGATACTGGACCGCAGCCTGCCGGCGGGCGAGCATCTGCCACCAGAAATCGAGCTCGCGCGGCAGCTTGGCGTGCACCGCTCGACCGTGCGTGAGGCGCTCCGTGAACTCGAAACCAATGGTCTGCTGGAGCGGCGGCGGGGATCGAAGCGCATGGTTGTTACACGACCAGCCAATGACGCTGTCGCCGGAGGGGTATGCCGTGCGCTGTCGTTGAGCGACGTCACCTTCCAGGACGTCTGGGAAGCGATGACGATGCTCGAGCCGCCGCTCGCGGCAGCGGCTGCCGGGCGTCGCGAGCCGGAAGCGTTCGCCGCGCTCGAACACGCCGCGGCCCAGTTTCGCGCGCACAATGCCGATGCCAAGGCTGTCGATACGCCCGTGGCGGTGCGTGAAGTCGCGGACTTCTTTCGTCGCCTGGGCGACTGCGCTCGCAATCCAGTGCTGATTCTGGCGCAGGAACCATTGCTGCAACTGCTCGAACCCTCGCTCGACGCGATGATCGACAAAGTGCCGCAAGCCCGCGCCCGGATCGTCACGGCGGAAAGGCGTCTCGTCGAGGCCGTGCGCGCGCGCGATACCGCTGCCGCGCACGACTGGATGGCGAAGCACATCCGTGACTTCAAACGCGGCTACGAACTTGCCGGCATGGCCTTGTCGCAGCCAGTCGGTTAGCGCAGCACGCGTCCGCTGGTTGGAACGATCTATCGGCGCCAGGTTGTGTTCGGCAATACGTCCGGCCATGCTGCCGGGCAGCCCGTCACCCGCTTAGGACCATACCTATGACTACCCGTCGAGATCTCCTGACTTCGGCCGCCACTGGCATGAGTGGCGCGGCACTACTCGCGCTGTCCGCAACGGCTGGCGCGGCCGCCCGCAAGACCATGCAATCACACTATGGCAGCGGCCCGGGGTTGAAAGGCCCGTATCTCGATCTCGGCACCGGCAAGGGCAACCAGCTCGCTTACGCACGGTTGCAGGGTGATCTGGATTTCGGCAAGCCCAAATACTTCTGGTTCAAGGGCTACGGTATGGCGGTCGAGCCGAACAAGAAGATCCAGGACTTGCTTGGCACGGCCGGCTTCGGCGTGATCCGTTTACAGCAGGGGCCGGACGGCGCCATTCGTCGTCTGTGCCGCGAGATCATCCTGTATACCGATTTGCGCTCGGGCGAAGTACTCGACGAGTGGCGCAATCCGCTGACCAACGAAACCGTCAAAGTTGTCCACGTCGCTAACGACCCGTTCAACTATCTGATCGAGGACCACTTCCCGGCACCGCCGACCTTCGGCGGTCTCGACAAGACCAAGCCGCCGCCGCGCGCAGAATTCCTGTTGCCCTGGTATCAGCATGGCGACATGGCGGCGATGGAGATCCACATTCACCTGCTGTATCCCAATGCGCTGCAGCCTAACAAGTGGCCTCGCGAATCGTCGGGACCGATGGTGCAAGCATCCGAGTTCTTCGCGCATCACGTGAAGGTGGCGGACCTGCAGAACCCAAAACTGACCGCGCTCGACTTCCAGGGCACCTGGAATCGGATCACGCCGTGGCTGCCGTGGATGCTCATGGGCCAGCGCCCCGGACATGTGCAGTACGGTTGCTTCCAGGGTACGACGCGGGATCTCGAGTCGGTGCTCGACCGGCGTCTGCTCGACTATGCCCACAAGCACTATGCCAAGTACTTCGACGCGCCGACTGAATGGACCGACGACCGCAGCCTCTCGAGTCTGGAGCGCTATGCACTCGAGCAGCAGCCCGCGCCCGTGCAGCCCGCTGCTCCTGTGAAACCTTAGCCTGACGATGCAATCCGAGCTGCGTTTCAGTCCTGCGGCGGAACGCAACAAACAACCGATCGTCGAGATTCTGCAGAATGTGCTGCCGGCCAGCGGCGAAGTACTGGAGGTCGCATCGGGAACTGGTCAGCATGTCGTACACTTCGCGACGGCGCTGCCTGGCATGGTATGGCAACCGTCCGATGCGGATCTCGACAACTGCGCGACGATCGCAGCACGAATTGCCGCGAGTCGGCTCACCAACATCCATGCGCCGATCGAACTCGATGTACATAGGCTGCCATGGCCCGTGAACGGTGGCTTCACCGGTCTGGTCTGTTGCAACATGATTCATATTGCGCCGTGGTCCGCGACGCCGGCATTGTTCAGAGGTGCCCGCCCACTGCTGGCACCGCGCAGTGCGCTCGTGCTCTACGGGCCATTCATGGAAGATGGCAGGCACACGGCCGATTCCAATCAGGATTTCGACCAGTCACTGCGCGCCCGCAACGCCGAGTGGGGTGTCCGCGATCTGCTCGACGTACAGGCGGCTGCGGAAGCAGCAGGCTTCGCGTTGCAGTCTGTCGACGTCATGCCTGCTAACAACCGGATCGTCGTGTTCACGCCACGTGCGGTCGCGGCCGTCAAGCCAGATGACTAGCGACCAGCTCCGTTGATTTCTGCCACAGTTGCGCCGCCAGGGGTTTGTTGGTCATCTGCCCCCCCGGAATCACTGGATTGCAATTCTCGAAATAGTAGCCGCTGGTTTGAGCCAGCGCCGGGCTGGTCGCCACATAGCACTGCGTAGACGCGCCAACGCCGACTGGCTTGAGCAGGAATCCGGAGATCAGGCCCAATATCCTGCGCTGCCAGCCAGGATAGTGTCGGCTGAGATTGGTGTCGACCGGCCCCGGATTGATGGCATTGGAGGTCGCATTGGTGCCGGCGAGGCGGCTTGCCAGCTCCAGCGAGAACAGCCCATTGGCCGTCTTGGACTGTCCGTACGCCTTGTTAGGCGTGTAGTCGCGCTCGCCCGACAGATTGTCGAACTCGATGCCGGCCGGCGGCGCCCATTTGTAGGCCGAGCTCGAGACAACGACGACCCTGCCCTGCGGTGCATTGGTCACGCGATCGAGCAACAGATTGACCAGCAGGAAGTGACTGAGGTGATTGACGAAGAACTGCTTTTCGATGCCGCGCACCTGCTCGAGCTCCGGCAGAGCCATGATGCCCGCGTTGCAGAGGAGCACATCGAGCGGCGTATCGAGCTTGCGCACAGCCTCGGCGCAAGAACGAACGGAAGCGTGACTCTCGAGCTCGAGCTCGAGCGGCACCGCACTGCCACCGATCTCGGCACAGGCCGCCGTGGCCTTCTCGAGCGTACGGCCGGTCGCCAGCACACGCGCGCCACACGTCGTCAGCACGCGCGCCGATTCGAGCCCCAGTCCGGAGGTAGCCCCCGTGATCAGCACCGTCTTGCCGGTCAGGTCGAGATCCGCCACCACCTCAGTTGCAGTCGACGACTTGGTAAAGGCACTGAGCGGAACACCCTCGGGTTGCACGGTCGATTCCTCCTGACGTGAGCATGACCCCGTTCCGGCGGCGGCGAGCGCCGCGCCGGCGGACAGGAAGCTGCGACGGTTGATCATGGTTGCCAGAGTTTGCCCCGGCGGCGCCGGTGGTTCACGTGCGATCGCCGCACCGACCATTTCCCATGCGCGTGATCGACCGCTACAGTGCGCGCCATGAGCTCAGCTACTCTCCGGGGTGCGTCCGTACCACCATTTCATGCCGGTGAAATCGGCCGTCGCGTCGCCGTCCGTCAGCGCGCTGGTCTGCCGGTGATCGGCATGCACTTCGGACAGCCGTCAGCAGGCGCGCCCGCGGCTGCCATCAGAGCCGCGCATCGTGCACTGGACAGCGATCCATTGGGGTACTGGGAATCCGAGGCGCTGCGCGAACGGCTCGCGCAGCACTATCAGGAGGTCTATTCGGTAGCTGTCGAGCCCGGACGAATTCTGCTAACAGCGGGCGCCAGTGCCGCACTCGTCGCGTGCTTTGCGGCGATGTTCCGCCGCGGTGATTCCGTCGCGATCCTACGCCCCGGCTATCCCGCGTATCGCAACACGCTGCGCGCACTCGGACTGAATGCGGTGGAAATCAGTTGCGGACCCGAGCATCGCTATCGACTGACAGCCGAGATGGTGGCACGGCTCGAACCGGCGCCGACAGGCCTGATACTCGCAAGCCCTGCCAATCCTACTGGGGCCATGCTCGATCGACAGGAGCTCGCTGCGGTCATCGCTGTTTGTAAGGCACGCGGCATTCTGCTGCTGTCGGACGAGATCTATCACGGCATCAGTTACGGCGCTCGCGCCACCAGCGCGCTCGAATGCGACTCTGATGCTGTTGTCATCAACAGCTTTTCCAAGCTCTATCGGATGCCGGGCTGGCGTCTCGGTTGGCTGGTCGTACCGCAGGAATGGACCACGTCCCTGAGTTCTTACCTCATCAACATGTTCCTGACGCCCTCGAGCGTGGCGCAGTACGCCGCACTGGCGGCCTTTGACGTGCCGGACGATCTGCGGCATTTCGTCGCAATCTATGCCCGCAATCGCCTGCGGCTCGCCGCAGGACTCGAATCACTAGGCATCCGCAACATCCAGCTACCCGACGGGGCGTTCTATCTCTATGCTGACCTGACTCACTTGACGCATGACAGCCTGCAGTTTTGCCGACGCGCGGTCGACGAAACTGGCGTGGCGCTCGCACCAGGTATCGACTTCGACACTGTCGACGGCCGGCGTTTCGTGCGCTTTTCCTTCGCGGTCAGCGAGGCCGAAATCGACGAGGCGTTGCGACTACTTGCAGCCTGGCTACCCGGCTACCGCGATCGGTAGTCAGAAACGGTATTTTCGATCGATTGCCCGCCTCTGATCGTCTGGATCGAGCGTGTGGCAACTTGGCTGCTCATTTACGTGCGGCTTGCTCCCGCAGCGCCGCGACAATCTGCGCGTCCTCTTCCGCTGACGACCTGCCATGGCGCTCGAGAAAGCGCTGCATCTCAGCCGCATTGGCGGCGAGATCATCACTCTTGCGCAGCACGGCCAGCATTTCCTCTTGCGTATGGCAGCCGCCACAGTACTTGGCGAACAACGCATCGCTTGCGACCGGCGTCGAGGTCGGTGTCGGCTCCGCCTGCGCAACCGCGCCAGGGCTCACGAGCCAGGCGAATGCCGCCGCCGCACACAAGCACAGTGTAGTTAGAACAATGGAGACGCGCGTGACGATCGTATGATGCATGATTTCACCCCATATTGAATCTTTCAGTACAAATCTGTGCCGCTGGCACACCCACTTCGAGCAGCTCGTCCTCAAGCAAGTCCATCATTTGCGCTGGACCACACACGAAATACTGGAAGCGCTTGTATTGTTTCGGCAAATGCCGACGTAGCAGCTCAGTGGTCACCAGGCCTTGCTCGCCGCGCCAGTCCGGCGGCGGCGACTCGTACACCAGCACGATACGCAAGTTCAGCTCCGACTGCAGCGCCGTGAGTTCGTCACGAAATACCATGCGTTCGGGTCGATTAGCTGCGTAGATCAACACGACGGGCCGCACGTCGTCGCGGTCGCGCATCGTGCGCAGGATCGACAACATGGGCGTGATACCTATGCCGCCCGCGATCAGGACGAAACCCTGCCCCGGGAAGCGATCGGGAGTCAGCGCGCCGTAAGGGCCATCGAGCCAGACCCGTGCGCCCGCGTGAAGCTGCGGCACGACGTTGCCGGACCAATCGCCGAACGCCTTGATCGCGAGCTCGATATGGTGCGCCTCGTCGGGTTCGGCCGACGATGCGATCGTGATGGGATGCTGCTGAGCTGTCAGCGGGCGAGCTCCGGTCGCCAGCCATACGAACTGTCCCGGCTGGAATCGTAGCCCGGGATGATCAACCGGCCGAACGACCAAGCTGCGTGTGTCACCGCCAACGTCCGTATTGCTAACTACTTCCCATGGAAGCCGCGCGAGCCGCAGTGGCCGGATGATGCGATAACGCAGCAGCAAAGCGACGAATGCCAGGGCATAGACGATCAGGATCACCCTGAGCGCTGTCCGGCTCGCATAGTGACCGACGGCGAGAATATGGACCAGGGCGGAGCCCCCGACCAGCAGCGCCGCGCTGGCATGAACCCATTGCCAGGTCTCATAGCGCAATCGCAGTCGACTGCGACCGGCAGACGTCACGCCGAGTATCAGCAACGCCCAGAATGCGAGTGCGCCGCTACGTGCGGCGACGCCGCCCGCGAACGGATTGAACATCGACGCCGAGGCTGCGTGCGGCAGCAGCAGCAGTACGTGCAGCAGCAGAAAGAGCATGCCTGCCACGCCCATCTGGGCGTGAAACTGCAGCAGTGAATCGGTGCCGAAAGGTTCTGAGGCCGCTCGCAGCCGCGAAACCAGCGCGAACTCGAACGCAATGATTGCATAGGCAATGAAGCCACCGGCGACCGCGAACTCCAGCGACCAGGGACGCGCTGCCGCGATCGGATCGCCCAGCATTGCCAGGGCCAGCGGCAGCAGCACCAGCAGCACATAAACGCTGAACCAGACTATGCCGCGGAAAAGCAGTCCCATTCGATGTCAACGCGTCGTGCGCGCCTCGTCATCCAGCAGATACAGAAACGACAGGGCCACGTAGCGCAGGTCGTAGTCCAGCGTCGTGCTCCCCAGCGTCAGAAAGGTCGGGATCGTGGCGGGGCCAACGCCATCGATCGCGAAATCATCGGCATCGTAACGCTCCACCAGCAGTTCTGCCCGCACCGTCACGCGCCGATTGTAAGGGTAGTCCAGTCGTGCACTGAGACTGCGCGTCCTGTGAGTGATAGTTGGAAATTCGGCGTTCGGCAGGATGCCACGGTCCGTCGCGATCTCACCCTGCGCAAGCGAGTACGAATAGTCGAGCGCGAATGCTGCACGCCCACCGATGTCGTCCAGGCGAAACCCCGTACCGGCGGTTCTGGAACTATCGTCGGTTGTCGCAGACCAATCGGTCATCGCAAAGGCCTGACTGCCGAGCTGACGCGCGGTGCGCCTGTCCCAGCTATAGTGTGCGCTCATCGTCACCCGCGAGCCGATCGACTTGTGGGACGCAAGTGTCGCCCTGCGATCGCGGCTGCTGGCAAGACCGAGACGCGAGTTGATGTAATCGTTGCTGGCATACTCGCCGCTCAGCAGGACACTCCAATCCGAAGCCGGCACGACTGCCAGACTGAACTCTGCATACTGGCGTTCGCGGTCCGCGAGATCATACTTACGCAACAACGGATTCTGACCGGCGCCCAGCCCTGCTCCTGCGTTCACCCGACCTAGCTCGCGCACGCCGCGGCCGACCTCGAGCTCGGTCCGCAGCCATGACCTGGGCGCGTAGGCGAGTCGTCCCCAGCCGCTGCGTTCGCGTGTACTCACTACCTCGCGTTGCGGCCTCTCGGCGGATTCGTATTGCCAGCCGCCTGACAGCGTCAGGCGCTGCCCTACCGGCACGAATGTCAGCAGCTTGCGCAGATCGTAGTCGATCCCTGCGGTCACACGCTGCCGCACGAAGTCATAGGGCGCGTTGAGCACTGCGGGTGCCACGAAGCTGTCGCCTTCGACTCGCTCGAACCAAGCGTGCGGCCTGCGGTCGTTGCGTTCATCGCGCCGCGCATCGAATGTCACGCGCGCGCCGCGCCACGCTCGGCCGAGGACGCGCAGGTCCGAATGGAAACGGACACTGACATGGGATGTTGCGACCGATGCGTCCTGTAATTCGGGTGGCGAGCCGAGAGCGAGGGCAGAATTGGTGGTATAGGGCAGCGGCTGCGAATCCTGCTGCGACTCGCCATAGGCGGCATTGATCGATAGTCGACCGGAAACGCCCATGCGGTGTGTCCAGGTGCCCTGCAGTTGGTGCAGCGAGTTGTCGGGCGCCAGAGCCAACTGTCCGACGTCGGCGCCCGGCACCACGGCCGTGAACGGATTCTCCCAGCTGAGCATTGCGACCTTGTTAGTGTACAACGAGCCAAGATAGCGCGACTGCCCGCCACCAAGGGCGCCGTCGAACGACAGAGTTGCGATAACGGTGTCAGTGCGATCATCGATCGGCCGCCGCAGCTGCGCCCCCAGATTGACGAACGCCGCCGTGATGTCTTCACGACCGTTGCGCGCATCGCGTCGGTAGTCGAGTGCCAGGCCCACACGCGGCGATGGGTGCCATTGACTGCTCGCCTGCAGAATCGCGCGGTCGAAGCTGAGTTGCACCGCGCGTGCGCTCGTATCGAGCTGCGACATGCCAGTGGTCGCGCCCGCGCGTACCCAGTCCGACGGCAAGATGTTCGTCTGTCCAAAAGTGCGAAACGGCGTGCGTGCGTTGGCGGACAGGTAGCGCGGCAACGCCCGGTACTCCAACCCCAGATTCAAGCGTCCTGGCCACTCGACCTCGGCCTGCAGTTCGCGCGACGCCAAGCCGAGATCCTGGGCACGCACGGCACCTCGCTGACCGGCGACACCCGCGTAGTCGAGCGCGCCGCCGAGAACAAGGTAGCCGCCGCGCTCCTCGAGTCCGCGATAGTCGCCAAAGCGCGCGGCCGCGTCACTCACATGCGCCGCGCCGACGTCGGCTTCGATACGCGCACCTCGGGCCGCCGGTGGGCAGAGCGCACACGTCCATCGACTCGTGTCGGGGCGCTCATAGGCCACATCGTTCGCGAGGCCTGCGTGGCAGACGCCGAGCCCACCGCAGCACAGCAGCATGCGGACATGCGTTGCAGCGGTGCGCCTCATCAGCGTGTCAGTTTCGAGCCAGAGGGGTGGTTGGACCCGTGCACCTGCGAATGGCAGTTCAAACAACTGCCACCTAACAGATAGGGCGACGGCTGTGCGCCCGCGATGCTGCCCGGACCAAGCGCGATACTCGGATGACCGGCCTCCGCATGGCATTGCTGACAGAGCCATGGCGCGCGCTGGACGAGCAGCGACGACTGGACCGCCCCGTGTGCCTGGTGGCAGAGCGTGCAACGCTCGACGACCGGCGCATGCTCCCACAGAAACGGGCCGCGCTTGTCCGCATGGCAGCTGTTGCAGGTGTCGTTGATCGTGAAGTGCCGCAGTTCGAACTCACCGGCGCCTCCGTGTGGTCCATGGCAATCCGTGCAGCTCATTTTCCCCTGCCGAATCGGGTGCGCGTAGGGAAGTTTGCTCGCATGCCGCTCGGCGGCATGGCAGGCGAAGCAGACTTCCGGCTGCGTCGCGCGTGCGAGCACCGGATCGGTGCGTGTGTGGCTGCGATGACAAGCGGCGCAGGGTACGTCGGCACGCGCGTGCGAACTGCCGCTCCAATCGCGATGAATGGCCGGCCCATGACAACCGCTGCACATCGCGTTCTGAGTCGCGACTGGCGTCTTGCTGGCGACGCCAAAGCCAACTACGGCGGCACGACTTTGTCCCTTGGCGAGGCGACGTGCGTGTACCCCGCCCGGACCATGGCAAGCCTCGCACTGCAGCTGCTCGGGACCAAATGGTCCGGCGCGCTGATCACGACGACCGTGTGAGCTGCCAAACAACATGGCCGTCTGCTGATCCGCGTGGCAAGTCAGACAACTATCGGCTCCGAATTCGCTGTACGGCTGCAATGACTCGTCGGCTTCTGCCGGCGCCACGCCATTGCCTGCTCGCATGTCGGTGACGAACAGCGCTGCCAGACACACGAGCCCAATGCGGATCGATTTCGTCATACGTCAGGGCAGACTGCGGCGCATGGCTGGGTGTACGGCCCGGACATCGGCAAGGCGACCGGGACCATGGCACAGCGCACAGGTCTCGGTTGGCGCAGCCGCGGTGGTGCCATCCGGACGCTTGCTCACCTGAAAGCTGCCGCCATTCTGTTCCATATGCGCGCTCGCCAGCGCGCCCGTGTGGCAGCCATAACAGGCAGTGGTACCAGGGCTCGTCGCGACATCGTCCGCCGCGGTACGACGGTCAGCACCTGCATCGAAACTGCTCGCAAGCCGCGTGGCATCGTCGGTTGGATAATACGTACCGGCACGATGACAACCCTCGCAGTCGTCGAGTTTGCCTGGATACCGCACGTCACCGTATTCATGTGGCAGGTTGCCGAAGCCGCACGCACTATAGTTAGCGCGTGGTCCGGCGTGCAATGCATGGATCATGTACTTGAGGTCGATCGACGCATCATCAGCGCCGAGTGCCGTCACACAGGCCGAACCCGCGACACGTCGATTGATGTCGGTCGCATTCGGATTGTGACAGGTGGCGCACAACTCCGTGTTGTCAGTGCGATTGTTGCCGTGCAGCGCCAGCTGCTGATGGCAGTCGTTGCACAGCGCGATATCGACGATGGCGCGACGCGGCACGGGTGTCGAGTCGGTGATTGCAAAGGTTCGCGTGACACCCGGGACACTCAACGTCTCCGGCCCGGGCAGGTCGAGATTGACGTCG
>ERZ795053.4777-NODE-4777-length-14450-cov-4.577701_pt1 | contig 14450 bp, 13 predicted proteins | sample MGYA00375137_ERZ795053 | MGnify/ENA primary metagenome ERZ795053 (study PRJEB30182, sample SAMN05720284) | activated sludge metagenome | isolation source: Anaerobic digester | place: Hong Kong | collected 2014-12-17 ... | reverse complement strand
TACCATCTTTGAACTCAGCCATCTGGTTACGGAAATCTTCATTGAACTCTTCAAGATGATCCTGGTAATAGTTTTTCATGATATACTTTTCCCATTCATCTGTAAGCTGATCATACGGTTTGGCGCCAGATCCGTCGGGTTTAAATCTATATGTACGGGCATAATCGATAAAGTTGCCAGCTGTATATTTTTGATCACCGATGCTAAACAATGGAGTAGAGAGTTGAATATTCCTGCCATCCGGCCGCAGAAACTGGTTATTGAGTATACTATCTGCCAATGCCCATAATGAGAAAGCACTGTAAACTTCTTTTCTGGCACCGACTTTATTCTTTACTTCAATGTAAATAAAATCTGTTGACTCCTTCCATCTGCCATCTGTTTTTACTTTTTGCTCCAGGGCCTTTAGGTTTTCTTTATCATTTTCATCAGTAATGAGCGGTTTGGCGGTTACTCTTTTCAGGATATGCCATCCGTATTCGGTTTGAAAGGGCTTACTGACGGATCCATCTTTTTTGAGTGACCATACCTGTTTCTCAAATACAGGATCGTATTGGCCTACACTAATATCAGGAATGTTTCCGCCAGTTGCAGCACTGATATAATCATTACTGAAAGTGGATGCCAACTGACCAAAATCTCTGCCTGACTGAATGAGTTTGTAGAGAGAATCCGCTTTTTTACCTATCAATTTTTTGTTGGCTTCATCTGTTCCGGGAGGAAATGCCAGTAATATCTGCTGCACTTTCATTTTGCCCAGTGCCTTTCGTTCACTCATTACTTTGAGTATATGGTAACCACTGTTTGAGCGGATCACATCTGTTGTATGGCCGGGCCGGGTATTATAAGCTGCCTTTTCGAGCTCATAAGGGAGAGAAAAAACAGTAATAAATCCAATATAACCTTTGTTTTCCTTTGCTGAAGGATCATCTGAATATTGCATGGCTACCTTATCAAAAGCGGTGCCTTTTTTCAGAAGAGCCAGCACTTCATCTTTTTTCTTATTTGCTACAGTTGTATCCAATGCGCCTGCGGCATTTTTAAAAGAAATAAAAATGTGAGAAAGCTCAATATCTTTTAAACTGCGAACAAAAGCTTCATGAGTCATTTTATCCAGAATATCCGGGTTGGTCATATACCCTTCAATGATCTGTGCCCGAAGATTGGCGAATTCTGTTTTCAGGTTTGGCAGAGTATCATACCCACGACTGTATGCTTCTTTTACTTTAAGCTTTGATTTAATGAAAAGATCAAGGTATTCCCGGATAGATTTTTCCTTATTTGCTACGGGTTGGGTATTATTCTTCTTATAAGCCCTTAAGAATTCTTTTGCATCTACTTTGTCATTACCATAGGTAAAAAGGGTTTGTGCACTGCAATAGCCGGTTAAAAAAACCAGCAGGATCAAAAAAACAGAAAACCGTTTCATAGTACTAAGTATTGGATAGTGTTATTGTTTTTTCAGTTTTAATTGCAAAACTTCATCGAGTTGTTCATAAGCAAGTTTTTTGGCCACAATACGTTTTTCCTTGTCAAGCAGGTACAACGTAGGAAAAGAAAGCACATCATACAACTGAGAATAACCCGGAATACCTGAACGTATCCTTTCTTTATCAGCTTCCTTTGAGTAATACACATGGGTCCAGTCCTGCAGGTTATGCTCATGTATAAAATCTGTCCAGTTCTTTTTAGTGCCGTCAGTTTCTTTGGCAACAGCAAACATTTTTAATCCTACATCCTTCCATTTGGCCCGGTAAAAAGAATCAAGTTTTGGTAGTACTTCCCTGCAGTGGCCACAGGTGGGGTCCCAAAAAACCACCACAATATAATCGGCAACCTGTTCGTATAAACTGATCTGTTTGCCCGATGTGTCCGGGAGGTAAATATCAGCGGCGGGGGTACCCATAATATTTGCCATTAAGCTGTAAGCCCTGTCTGTAATGGTCTTTTCGCCTTTTTCATTAAGCCAATCATATTTTTTGTTGGCAAAATATTTTTCAAAAAGATGCACAAACACGGCATCCTCCCACATGTATTTCTGATTGAGATAGCGGTTTACAAATTTGATAAGTAAGAATCGGGTCATCTCACTGCTTACACTGGCATAAGCCATCATCCAGTCAATTTCATTGATAACGGAATCCGGGTGAGGTACTATTAACTGGTTCATATACTTGTCCAGCTTTTCCTCAAAAAAAGGAGTGTAGGCAAGCCTGCCATCCCAGAAATTCACTCCATCCCAATAATGTTGTTTGTAGTAATTGTATGCTTCCAGTGAATCTGTTTTAGTCTGTAGGTTTTTAAGATTACCGGTTAGTTTAGGTTCCCGCATGGTAATGAGGAGGGTGCTTAAAATGGATCCTGCATTTTCCTTTATTAGTTCATCCCGGTATGCTGTTATCTCACTATCCAGCTTATTAAGTTCATCTGAGATCCGGGTAGATTCCTTCTGGTCCTCTGTAGCTTTTAATTCAGCCTGCAACTCACTGATCCGTTTCCCTTTGCTGTTCATGTGTTTCTGGTAATCAATAAACAGGTTATTATCAGGAGAATTCTCAAACTTCAACCCATTCTGGTTTAGTGTTGCCGTGTCAGCTATTACTGAAAAATGCTGATTCTGGTCTACCAGTATCTCAAAAAAACCGGCTTTGCTGGGGTAGCCAACAAGGTAAATGCCACCCTGTAATCTTTGATCTCCCTTAAATACCGCCTGGCTGTTTTCATCCAGCATGGCCGAATCAATGATCGGGTATGTTTTGCCAAAATAATGGCCCAGGTAGATGTATTGATTCTTAAAAGGTTTGAAAGTAACCTTGATCTCATGACCAGGTTGAGCAGCAATAACGACGGAAAACAATAAAAAAAGAGGTAATAATGCCTTTTTCATGAGTCAGAATGAATCGGGTAAAGATATTAAAAACGAGCCTTTATAGGGTAAAAAGATGAACTTAAAAGCCATTTGGTTGCGAGCAACCCGCCTTCAAAAACGTAGATTTGCGCCGTGAGAAAAAAGAAAAAAATTGTATTAGAAAATATAACGGTAGAGGATTATGCCGCCGAAGGCCGGTCATTGGCCCGGGTAGACGGGAAAGTGATCTTTATTGAGAATGTGGTGCCGGGTGATGTGGTGGATGTCAGGTTGCTGAAAAACAAAAAAGACTGGGCTGAGGGGGTGCCGGTAAATATTCACTCATACTCAGCGTTCAGGGTGCCGCCTTTTTGTTCCCATTTTGGGGTATGCGGCGGTTGCCAGTGGCAAATGCTGCCATATGAAAAACAATTAGAATATAAACATCGCCAGGTTGAGGAAACATTAAAAAGGATCGGGAAAGTCTCATTGCCAGAACTGCAGCCCATCCTTGGCGCAACGGAAACAAAGTTTTATCGTAATAAGATCGAGTACACTTTTGGCAATAAAAGGTATTTGACAAAGGAAGAGCTGGGTGATGAAACTATAAATGCCGAACAGAATGTAGCCGGGTTCCATGCCAAAGGTTTTTTTGATAAAGTGGTTGATATTGAAACCTGCTATCTGCAACAGGAACCCACCAACCAGGTCAGGCTTGCGATAAAACAACTGGCTTTGGAGAACGGATGGTCCTTTTATGATATAAGAAACCATACAGGGTTTTTAAGAAATATGCAGGTGAGGCTTTGCACTACGGGGGAGATCATGATCAATATCATTGTAGGTGAAGATGACCAGGACAAGATTCGTTTAATGATGGAGACAATTTCTTCCCGTTTTTCACAGGTAACTACCTGGTTGTTTACGATCAATACAAAATGGAACGACAGCTTGTATGACCTGGAGCCTGTTATTTATAAAGGGAATGGTTATGTGATTGAAAAGCTGGAAAATTTTCAGTTCAAGATAGGGCCAAAGTCTTTTTTCCAGACCAATACCCGGCAGGCAGAACAACTGTATAAAGTAACAAGGGATTTTGCTGAACTAACCGGTAAAGAAACTGTGTATGATCTTTATTGTGGCACGGGCAGCATTGGCATTTTTGTAAGTGAAAAAGCGGCAAAGATCATTGGCGTGGAAACCATTGAAGCAGCAGTAGCGGATGCCAAAGAAAATGCGGCCCTGAATTGTTTAACTAAAGCAACTTTTTTCGCCGGTGATGTGATCAATGTTTGTAATGATGAATTTTTTGGAGCTCATGGCAAACCTGATGTGATCATCACCGATCCGCCAAGGGCGGGCATGCATGAAAAACTGGTAAAAAAAATACTGGATATGGAAGCACCGGTAGTAGTATATGTAAGCTGTAATCCTTCAACACAGGCAAGGGACCTGAGCCTGCTGGATAAAAAATATGTTGTTACAAAAGCGCAGCCGGTGGATATGTTTCCGCATACCCATCATATTGAGAATGTGCTACAGTTAAAGTTGCGGTGATTTTCTAATAAATCATCACCTGTTTTTCATTATAAACTTTAGCGGCTTTCTTAAAGTTTTTGTTTAGCTGGCTCAAAAAATAAAAAGACCCGGCTGTACAAATAACTCCTGCAATTGAAAATCCCCGTTTATAATTATAAGGATAAGTTTTGCTTCTTCTGGAACCAAGGTAAAGCAAGCCAATAGCTGATGCAGATGAGGTCCAATATGCTATTTCAAAATTTCCTGCTTTTTTATAAAACGGAACGGCCTCGGTTACCTTATAAATTTCAGCTTTAAATTCTTGTTTTGTAATTTTTTTACCATTTAGCTTAGGTTTTGACCATCTCCATTCAAGGTGGTTTACTTTGTTACTTTCCTGGGCAAGAAGTGAAAATGGAAACAATAAGCAAAATATTAAAAGGAAAGAGCTCATGTTTTTCAGCCTTTAAAATCTATAAAAGTATTAACTATACAGCGTTGAAAGCTTAATTAATGAGTTGTATTTTTGCCGCATGAGTGATTTCCGGTTTACCCGACCTGACCCGTTTCCCCCGATAGTAAAAAATCTGATCATTATCAATGCACTGGTTTTTTTATGCCAGATCATTTTTGATAAGCAGTATGGTATTACAGAAATGATTGCTATGTGGCCTATTATGCCAGAAAAGCTGCATGATATACTGGTTAGCAATGGATACCTGTCCGGTTCACAGGGATTTAAACCTTACCAGATAGTTACACATCTTTTTGCCCATTCCCCACAACTTCTTTTTCATATCCTTTTCAACATGTTTGCACTCTGGATGTTTGGCCGTGTGCTGGAGAATGTATGGGGTGGGAAACGATTCTTGTTTTTCTATCTGGCATCTGGTTTAGGTGCTGCGGCATTGCATCTTGGCATCCAGTATTTCCGTGCAGAGCAGCTTTTGCATGCATTTGATGCAAATGATATTACTGCAATTAAAAACAATATCGGTGCAGTAGCTCCGGCACTGGGCGCTTCGGGTGCAGTAATGGGTGTGTTTGCTGCCTTTGCGTATACATTTCCGAATACTGAATTATACCTGATGTTTATTCCGATACCTATCAAAGCCAAATGGGCTATTCTCGGGTTTGTAGCGTTAGATCTTTTTGGTGGTGTGGCAAGAGTAAGCGGTGATAATATTGCCCACTTTGCTCACCTGGGAGGGGCTATTACCGGGTTCCTGATAGTTTTATACTGGAACAAAAGGAACCGTAAAACGTTATACTAAAAACTATTGTGTTGGCTTATTCAGAAAAAAAATACCGGTCAAAGATCAGCTTTAAGCAAGACAATAATTCCCTGCTTACACTCATCGCCATTTGCCTGGTGCTTTTTGTGGGATTGGCTTTTTTGAAAGCAGTTTGGTATTCCCGTTTCCCAAAGGAAGAGGCGCTAGGTTATTTTAATCAACAGGTGTTAAGTTGGTTTGTACTGCCTGCCACAACCGGTGAACTGATCAGAAAGCCCTGGACGATCATCACCCACATGTTTGTACATGATGATTTCTGGCGCATTTTATCTAATATGTTGTGGTTGTGGTGCTTTGGATTTATTATGCAGGATATTACCGGCAACCGCAAACTGATCCCTGTTTTTATTTATGGATCATTGGGAGGTGCCATTGGATTTATTTTGGCGTATAACCTGATTCCTTCCCTGGCAGCATTAGCCAACAATGCTGTATTGATCGGTTCCTCAGCCGGTGTAATGGCTGTTGCTGTGGTGATCACTATTATCTCACCCCGTTACCGCATATTTCCTATGATCGCCGGAGGAATTCCGTTATGGGTTTTGACGGCTGTTTTTATTATTGCCGACCTGGCAACAGTTTCCATTTATGATACGGGTGGCCTTATTGCCCATATATCCGGTGGGGTTACCGGTTTCCTTTTCATGTGGTTGCTCCGTCGGGGATATGACATGAGTGACTGGATGAATAATTTCTTTGACTGGGTCAACAATCTTTTTAACCCGGACAAACCTTCCAGGAAATCAAAGCCGATCAAAGAGCAGTTGTTTTATAAAACAGATGATAAGCCTTATACAATAACTCCAAAGGTTACACAGAAAAGGGTAGATGACATATTGGATAAGATCAGCCGTGATGGATACCAGTTTTTAACTGATGAAGAAAAGGAGTTTTTAAAAAGGGCTGGTGAAACTGATCTCTGATATACTACAGCTTAACTACCACCGCTACAGAATTGTTTAACTTGCATGGATGGCAAGGAAGTTCAGAGGATTCACAAAAAAGTTTTTTTTGTATGCCAATATTGTGGCTGTAGCTGTTTTCCTGCTAGCCTGTTTGGTGCCTTATCTCAATCCTCAAAAGTGGTGGTTCCTGTCTTTCCTTGGCCTTGCTTTTCCTTTTTTATTGTTGGTGGTGATCTTGTTCCTTATAGGCTGGCTTATTATCATGAAGCCGAAGATGGCATTGATATCGGCTGTGGCACTTTTGCTGAGCTTTAAAAGCATTACTGTCTTTTTTGCGTTTAAACGCCAGGGAAGCTTCACTACTGAAAAAAGCCCGGAGACTTTACGTATTGTAAGCTGGAATGTGGCAAGGTTCGTTGAATTGAAAAAGAATATGAACAAGGGAAGCCAGACCCGGCAAAAGATGTTTGACCTGATCAGAGCCCAGAATGCTGATGTATTATGCCTGCAGGAATTTCACACATCCATTAAAGAAGAATATTATAATAATATTGAGGCTGTTCAAAATGAATTAGGGTATCCTTATTACTTTTTTTCTTTTGATACAGATGGTGACAAGCATTACTATAGTTCTATTATTTTTTCCCGTTACCCGATCATTGACAGTGGATTTGTCCGCTATCCCCGCCCCACATTACCTGATGTTTTATTACAGGCTGATATAAAATGGAACAACGATACGGTGAGGATATTCACTACACATTTGCAATCACTTCAATTTGATAAAAAGGATTATGAAAGCCTGAATAAAATAAAACATGTGGAAGATAGCATGGTGAGTGGCTCCAAAACCATTATTTCAAAAATGAAGAGAGGGTATACCAACCGGAGCATACAGGCCCATATAGTGGATGAGATCATGAGTAACAGCCCTTTTCCCAAGATTTTTTGCGGCGACCTGAACGATGTACCCAATTCTTACGCATACTTTACTGTGCGGGGAAATATGCAGGATGCATTTTTGAAGAAAAGTTTCGGGATCGGCCGTACATTTTCCGGTATTTCGCCAACCCTGCGTATCGATTATATATTCGCTGATAATGATTTTCGTATTAAACAGTTTAAAAGAATTCCTAAAAAACTGTCAGATCATTATATGCTGGTAGCAGATATTGCTTTAGAAAAATGAATGCATTATCTTCGTTTTAATGAATTTGCACTTATATACTTGCTGTTGTCCGTAAGGACAAATTATCTGCTTTACACCCGGGTGCAACGGGTCATCACTTAACTTATTTTCATCATCTTTGCTTCTCTGGATTATTTATGATAATCGGAAGAGCTGTAATCATTAATATATGAGCGAACTAAAAGTTTATAATTCTTATACAAGACAGAAAGAGGTATTTACGCCAATCACTCCCGGTCATGTGGGCATGTATGTGTGCGGCCCCACTGTAAGTGGTGAAAGCCACCTGGGGCATGCAAGGCCTTATATCACTTTTGATGTGATCTTTCGCTACCTCACACACCTTGGGTATAAGGTCCGCTATGTCCGGAACATCACGGATGCAGGACATTTTGAAGAGGAAGGGAGAGAAGCTGAAGATAAGATCTCTAAAAAAGCTGTACTCGAAAAGCTGGAACCCATGGAATTGGTGCAGAAGTACACCAATCTTTTTCACTGGGCAATGGCACAGTTTAATACAATACCTCCTTCAATAGAGCCAACGGCGACAGGACATATTGTAGAACAGATTGAAATGATCAAAAAAATCATTGAAGCAGGCTATGCCTATGAGGTTAATGGCTCCGTGTATTTTGATGTAAATAAGTATGCAGCCTCACATGATTATGGAAAACTCAGTGGCCGGGTAATTGATGATCTGTTGGAAACAACCCGGGAACTGGAAGGACAGGAAGAAAAAAGGGACAGGGCAGATTTTGCTCTCTGGAAAAATGCTGCACCGGAACATATCATGCGCTGGCCAAGCCCCTGGGGAGTTGGCTTTCCCGGCTGGCATATTGAATGCTCTGCAATGGCCACCAAATACCTGGGTGCCCAGTTTGATATACATGGTGGTGGTATGGACCTGCTTTTCCCGCATCATGAAAGTGAGATTGCACAAAGTACCATCTGCAATCATACAGCCCCGGTTCGTTACTGGATCCATAATAATATGATCACTATTAACGGCCGGAAGATGGGGAAGAGCTATAACAACCAGATAAAGCTTACAGAAATGTTCAGCGGGGATCATCCGTTGCTGGAAAAGGCTTACCACCCGATGGTGATCCGATTTTTTATTCTGCAAACACACTACCGCAGTACCCTGGATTTTAGTAATGAGGCTTTAATAGCTGCCGAAAAGGGATTAAAAAGGCTTTGGGATGCTTATGAGAATCTGGCGAAGATCGATACAGGCAAAGCCGGGGAAGTAGCAGCAGATAAAGAACTGGAAACTAAAGTCAAAAATTTATTGGCTGAATTGCCGGCATTTATGAATGATGATTTTGGCACAGCAAGAGTATTGGCCAATTTATTTGAGCTGGTTCCCGTTATCAATTCTCTGAAGGATGGCATAATTGATAGTGCTGCATTAAGTAAACAAACAATTGATCTTTTGAAGTCTGCAATGAAGGCTTATGTAGAAGATATTCTTGGGCTGAAAGGAATTAGTGAAGCTGATAATGAAACATTACGAGGAGTAATGCAATTATTGATCGATATCCGTAAAGAAGCAAAGGGTAAAAAAGATTTTGTGACCTCAGATAAAATAAGAAATGAACTGACCCGGCTGGGTATTTCCCTAAAAGATGAAAAGGGCGGTGAAATGAGCTGGAGTATTGAATAGTTATTTTTAATGTTCTATCGATATGCCCAGATCATTTCCCTTTTACCAGGAGGGCCGGGTATTTTATCAACGGTCAGTCCAGCAGCCTGCATGTTTCTTCTCACTTCTCCTTTGCTGCAATAGGTAACCAATATGGCCCCCGGTTTCATTAATGTATAAAGTTTTTCAAAGATATCTTTTGTCCAAAGCTCCGGTTGTGCTGCTGGTGCAAAAACATCAAAGTATATAATATCAAATAGATCATTAGTAGTAAAATCAGTCAGCTTGCATCTTCTTTTGGTTATTCTGAAATTATCAGTGACCTCAAACATTTCTTCCCAACCGCATTGATGCATTTTTTCAAATAATGACTGGTATGCAGGTATGTTCAACTGTTCACAATAATTCAATAGACTGTATTCGTCTTTAGTTAGCGGATCGGGTTCAATGGCTGTGTAGTAAATTCTGTTTTTATGTTGATCGGCTTCTTTCAAAGTAAGCAAAGCATTCAGCCCGGTGCCGAATCCTACTTCAAGAATATGATGTAAACCCACATAGTCAAATAAGCCGGAATCCATTAATCCTGCTTTTATAAATACATGCTGCGATTCCTGGATAGCACCATGAACAGAATGATAGGTTACATTCAGTTCGGGGATACTTATAGAATGAGAACCGTCCTTTGTAATAATGATCTCTCTGTGCATTACTTATCAAATTTCGCCAGCCTCATTCATTTTTAATTAATAATTTTCAACCTATAACATTATATATGCATTACGTTAAGCATTTATCCAAAGACCCCCGTTTAAAACCGCTTATAAAGGAACATGGGGTGTTTGCCCTTGAAAAAAAGAAAAATCTTTGTTTGTATCTCTGCTACTCCATTATGAGCCAGCAGTTGAGTACAAAAGTGGCTGCCGTTATCAAGAAGCGTTTCCTGGATCTGTACGGAGGAAAAGAACCTACAGCCCAACAGATCATCGACACTCCTTTTGAAAAATTAAGAGGTATCGGGATGAGTAATGCCAAAGCGACCTACGTACAGAATGTAGCCCGGTTTGAAATGGAAAAGGGGATCGATCACCGCAAGCTTGCTAAAATGAGTGATGAAGAAGTGATAGAATACCTTACACAAATTAAAGGTGTGGGCAAGTGGACCACAGAAATGCTGCTGATGTTTGCATTGTGCAGGGAAGACCTTTTTTCCATTGGCGATATGGGCCTGCAAAATGCAGTGATCGGTCTGTATGAATTAAAGAACCGAAAAAAGAAAACATTGGAGCAGGCTATATTGAAGATAGCCGAACAATGGTCGCCTTATCGTACCTACGCATGCCTTTATCTCTGGCGATGGAAAGATAATCCGCCACCGGTCATCAAAAAAACAGGTAAAAAAATGTAGCTTTCCTGTTATGAAAAGAAATATTTGCTTTTTACTGTTTGTTGCCCTGCTTTCATTTTCCGGTGGAAGACCTGCGGGGGCCTGGATACATTTATTTAACGGAAAAAACCTGGATGGCTGGAAAGTGGGAGATAATGCCAGTACATTTTCTATTGAGGATGGTGCTATTGTGGCAAATGGTAAAGTGGCACATCTTTTTTATGATGGTCCGGTACAGGAGCATAATTTCAAAAATTTTGAATTTAAGGCTGATGTAATGACGATGCCGGGTTCTAACTCAGGTATTTACTTTCATACACAATACCAGGAAGCTGGCTGGCCGAAAAAAGGGTATGAAGCACAGGTAAATAACAGCCAGTCAGACTGGCGAAGAACAGGCAGCCTGTATGCCATAGAAGATGTAAAAGAAGTGTATGTGAAGGACAATGAATGGTTCACTGAATATATCAAGGTAGAAGGGAAGAATATCGTTATTAAGATCAACGATAAAGAAGTAGTGAATTATACTGAACCGGAAAATGCAGAAAGACCCAAAGGCATGGAAGAAAGATTGCTTTCGTCAGGCACATTTGCCCTGCAGGGACATGACCCTAAAAGCAAAGTGCTATATAAAAATATAATGGTGAGGGTATTGCCAGATTAATGCTGATTATTTTATTCTTTTTAGAAACCTTTCTTCGATTAATTTATTAGCAAGTACTCCATTTTTTAGGACATATTCTTCTTCAATAACTCCAGAATTACCGGAGATTTTTATTAAGATATCATTTTCTTTAGCTGACCAGGTTCCATTCTTTTTAGACATGATATTCGACTTTCCATTATTATTTTGTAATAATAGCCAAGTAGCTTCGCCAGTTTCTTTTAAAATATACTTTTCTATATCACCTTTTTGTGAAAAACCTTCCACTTCTATAGAGTATTCCCCTGCAAACTTTTGTAGATATTCTAAACCGTTTGTTGCAGTATTAGGTTCAGATTGTGGTTGATCTTTTTCATTCTGTTCTGATATGCAACCAATGAAAAACAGAGACATAAAAATAAACAGATAGGCAATTTTTCTCATGTTTATTAATTTAGGATTGAAAACTAGAATACAACTACAAAATATACTCAAGCAGCCGCAATTGCTTTATCTGCATTGGCAAAAATCTTCTTCTCTTTTCTTTCGTACCACCATTTTGGGGCAGTACGTTTCATCATCGTATCAATGGTACGCATACCAAAAAGATTCCAGACACCTTTAAGCTTGCCGCTTAATGTAGGTTGCATGGCCCGCAGGCTCATGGCAAACCCACTGTCTAAATACTCCATGTGGTGCCAGTAACCGGCAGGCATAAACAAAGTATCGCCGGGTTCTAAAACAAAGTCAAGCCCTTCCGCCATTTTAAGTGCAGGAAATTTTTCGTAATCGATTCTTCCGTCTTCATAGTAGTTTGAAAAATCGGCCAGGCTCAGTACTTCCCATGGTTTGCGGTAGAGTTTGTATTGTTCTTTAAAAGGGAACATCAATACTCTTTTTCTACCACCGAATTGTGTATGTAAGATATGGGAGAGGTCAATATCAAAATGCATGTGGGTAATGCTGCCGGCGCCACCTACAAACAGCATGGGGTATTTTTTTACAAAACCCTTCATCAGTTCCTCCGGCCAGGTAAAATCTTTAGTGAGTTGCGGGGCATGGTCAAATATGTTGAACAGGAAAATGCGCCAGCCTGCGGGCCCCCGGCTGATCATATCTATATATTCACCAAAGGTTTTGTAGTCATCTGCTTTGTTGATAGGTGTATATGCATCGCTTTTTACATTGTTGTAAAGAGGCACTCTTTTATCACCCACAAGATTTTTAAAGTATTCCCAGTTCCATTTTTGATAAGCAGGCCAGTTATGAGCAAGATCCCTGATGACCACCGGAATGCCGGGTTCATAGAACTCTTTACGGAAAACCTCCGGTTCAATATGGTCGAAGGTGGCTACCGGTTTTAACTGCATAGCGATGCTAATAGTTTGTGCAAATATATGCGGGATGAAAATATAAATTACCCTCTAATTGCCAACTGATAATCCTCAATAAAAAGCCAGTAACGGGAGGTTTTAACATTTTGAGCTTATGTCGGGGCTATACCGCTTTTTTTCTCCGGGGTTGTTGCAGCGTAGCACAATGGATGCCACCTCCGGCAATATTGATATAATATGGGTTTATCTGGATGATCTTCCTGTCAGGATATAGTTGCTGAAATATCTGTTTTACTTTATCATCTTTTGCCTTTTCAGCCAAAGGAACTCCCTGTTGCCAGTATTTTGGTATTAAAACAACTCCATTGGTAACCATAAAATTCATATAGCTTACCGCAGGGGCAAAATTGAGTGTATCGCCATCTTTCAGTTTAACAACGGCCCCTTCAAAATTTTGTCTTATTTCAGCATCCATTATAAATGACATGCTGTGTACATTAAGATCGGGGTAAGGCATGCGGATGATCTTAAAGGGTTTGCCATTTACATCAGTTGCCTTTTTCAGGGTTTCAAAACATTCTTCCAATATTCCATCGTCTATTTTACTGATGGGATTCCTTTTCTTATCAGCCACATCAATTTTTGCCAAAAGAATAGTATTGGGCCCGACAAATCTTGCTACTTCATCAATATGACCGTTTGCCCCCGCACTTTTCCAGTTTTCAGTTAAAAGCCCGGAAACATTTTTATCATGCAGGGTCATTCTTTTCAACCAGATCATTTTTTTGCAACCGGTAACTCTGAGGTATTCTTTTTCGATCTCCTGTAGTGATCGGCCTGGGTTTCGTTGCAAAGCTGTTTCTTCTATTGACATCAGCACACCGGCGCCGTTGGTTTCCAGTGAACCACCTTCTGCCACAACAGGAGTACTTACTACAGGAAGCCCAAGCACTTTGGCAAGCCGCCGATCTGTTCTCCCGATCACACTATCCCACCGGGTTGCATTTCTTTTATAGATAATAGGATCACCATAATCATTCCAGCCAAAGTCAGCTACTTTCTGTTCTCCTTTACTGTTGACTAAAAAAACAGGACCGGGATCTCTTACCCAGTTAAAAGCTACACTGTCTTTTACCCATTGCAGTTTTGTGGTATCTACCTGCTGGGAGTGAAGAAAAATGTTGTATTGATGTTTTCGGTTTTCCTCATCATAACTCAGCTTTACAGGTACGTATTTATAAAGAGATTTAATGAGAGTGGCTGTAACACGGTTCCGCCCATCTCCATAAAAAACACCTACCCAAACCGCCTCATGCGGTTCCCATTCTGCAGGCATGCGGAAGGGATCCCCCTCTTTTTTGGAATTGAATGATACAAAGACCGTAAAAAGGAGAAAAGCCAACAGTTTGACCCGCATTTAAAAAATTTGAATCTGTAAAGATTGGAAAATAAAATCAATTTTTTGAAGAAATTTTGCCAAAATAAACCTTAAAAACCGGCTAAAATAGGCTATTTTAGGTCTATTTTAGGGACTGCAATAATATATAAGAAAATGGCAAAAAATCGAATTTTAAAAAATTTAAAAATTTTTTGAAAGAAATGCGATAGCGACTTTTTGGCCTTTGTATGGTAAAAATCAATGATTAAATGCGATGCGACAAAAGTGAACCCAAACCCCCCTAGCCCCCC
>ERZ795053.4770-NODE-4770-length-14460-cov-5.381534_pt1 | contig 14460 bp, 12 predicted proteins | sample MGYA00375137_ERZ795053 | MGnify/ENA primary metagenome ERZ795053 (study PRJEB30182, sample SAMN05720284) | activated sludge metagenome | isolation source: Anaerobic digester | place: Hong Kong | collected 2014-12-17 ... | reverse complement strand
CGATGTCCTGCGGGCGTGGTTTTGCGAAGCGCGCGTTGAGCGGGCGTCCATGGCATCAGACCTCCCGGCTTTCGAAATCGATGCGCGGATCGACGATGGTGTAGAGGAAGTCGGACACCAGGTTCACGACCAGTCCCAGCAGCGAGAAGATGTAGAGCGTGGCAAAGACCACCGGGTAGTCGCGGTTGATGATCGATTCAAAGCCGAGCAGACCAAGACCGTCGAGCGAGAAGACCTGCTCGATCAGCAGGCTTCCCGAAAAGAACGCCGAGATGAAGGCGCCGGGAAAGCCGGCGATGATGAGCAGCATGGCGTTGCGGAAGACATGGCCATAGAGCACCTGGCGCTCGGAAAGACCCTTGGCGCGTGCGGTGATCACGTACTGCTTGCGGATCTCATCGAGGAACGAGTTCTTGGTTAAAAACGTCATGGTGGTGAAGGCGCCGAGCGCCAGGGCAATCAGCGGCAGCGTCAGGTGCCAGAAGTAGTCGATGATCTTGCCCCAGGTCGACAGGTCCGCCCAGTTGTCGGAGGTGAGGCCACGGGAGGGAAAAATCTGCAGGAACGAGGAACCGGCGAACAAGATCAGTAGCAGTACGGCGACGAGGAAGCCCGGTACGGCATAACCCACCACCAGAACACCGCTGGTCCAGGTGTCGAAGCGTTCACCATCCTTGACGGCCTTGCGGATGCCGAGCGGTATCGAAATGAGGTAGGTGAGCAGTGTCATCCACAGGCCGAGCGAGATGGAGACCGGCAGCTTCTCCTTGATCAGCTCAAGCACCGAGACGTCGCGGAAGTAGCTCTTGCCGAAATCGAAGGTGATGTAATTCTTGAGCATGAGGAAGAAGCGCTCGTGCGCCGGCTTGTCGAAGCCGAACTGCTTTTCCAAACTCTTGATGAATTCGGGATCAAGGCCCTGCGCTCCGCGGTATTTGGAGCTGACGGGGTCGGCCGAACCCTGGCCGGGAGCGTTCTGGCCCGCTTGGCCCGACAGACTATCGCCGCCACCGCCGGAAAAACGGGCCGTGGCGTTGACGCCGGTGCCGGTCAATTGTGCGATGACCTGTTCGACAGGGCCGCCGGGGGCGAACTGGATGACGATGAAGCTGATTGCCATGATGCCGAACATGGTCGGAATCATGAGCAGGATTCGCTTGAGCAGATATGCGGCCATCGGTCGAGGCTCGTCCGTTTTTGTTTTGTGGGCGTTCTCGTTTTGCGGCAAACGCCCCGCTCAGTTCGTCGATTTCAAACGTTCCGCCTTTTCGGCGTCATACCACCAGGTGTCAATGACACCACGCTCGTAGTTGGGTTTCACCGCCGGGCGCGAGAACTTGTTCCAGTAGGCCAGATGATGGGCGGCCTTATACCAGTGCGGCACCCAGTAGTAACCGGCGCGCAGCACACGATCGGCGGCGCGGGCGGCGGTTTCCAGGTCGGCGCGTGATTTTGCCGCCATGATGCGATCGATCAAGGCATCAACGATTGGGTTGGCGATGCCAGCGAGATTATAGCTGCCGTCGGTGATGGCCGATTGCGATCCCCAGAACGTCTTCAGCTCGATGCCCGGTGTCAGGCGCATCGAATAGCGCTCGGTGGTCAGGTCAAAGTCGAAGGCCTTGACGCGGCGCTCGTATTGGGCCGGATCGACGTTGCGCAAGGTGGCGTCGATCCCGAGTGCCTTGAGGTTCTTGATGTAGGGCAGAATGATGCGATCGAACGACGGCGAGAAGTTGAGGATCTCGACGGTCAGCGGCTCGCCTTTTGCGTTGAGGCGCGTTGTGCCGCTCTGCTTCCAGCCGGCTTCGTCAAGCAGCTTTGAAGCTTTACGCAACAGCTTGCGATCGGTGCCCGAGGCATCGGACACAGGTGGCATGATGGCACTGCCAAAGACCTCGGGGGCAAGTTTGTCGCGATAGGGTTCCAGCAGCGCCAGTTCCCCGGGGGAGGGTGCGCCGTGCGCCATCATCGGCGAATTTTCAAAGTAGCTCGCGGTGCGCTGATAGAGCCCGTAGAACAGGTTCTTGTTGGTCCACTCGAAATCGAAGGCAAGGCCAAGCGCCTGGCGCACGCGGACATCCTTGAATTTGTCGCGGCGGGTGTTGATGAAGAAACCCTGCGCACCCGAAGGCGTATCATCGGGCAGGCTCTCCTTGATCATGCGGCCTTGCGCGATTGCCGGGATGTCGTAGGCGGTGGCCCAATCGACAGACGTGAACTCCTCGCGAAAATCAAAGGCACCTGACTTCAGGCTGGTCAGCTCGGCGGTGCGGTCGCGGAAGTATTCATACTTGATCTCGGCGAAGTTGAAGCGGCCCTTGTTGACGGGGAGATCGGCGGCCCAATAGTCGGTGCGCCGTTGGTAGAGAACGAACGTGCCGGCCTTGAAATCGGCGATTCTATAAGGTCCTGAGCCGAGCGGGGGAGTGAGCGAAGTCTCTTCGAACTTGTGTTTTCTGTAGAAGGCTTTCGACAGGATCGGCAGGCTTGCAACATTGATGGAAAGATCGCGAACGAGCGTTCCCTTGAAGGTATAGCGCACGGTTGCCGGGTCGAGGGCTTCGGCCTTCTCGACATCGCGAAGTGAGATGCTAAAGCGCGGGTGGCCGCTTTCCTTCAGGACATTGAAGGAAAAGACGACATCGTCAGCGCTGAGCGGTGAGCCATCGGCGAATTTTGCTTCAGGCCGCAGCGTGAACGTCACCGACATGCCATCGTCAGCGACGGCGGCGGTCTTGGCGACAAGACCATAGACGGCATCGGGTTCGTCAAAGGCGCGGACCATGAGGCTGTCGAACAGCAACTCCAGGCCCTGGGCCGCATCGCCCTTCAAGATGAAGTTGTTGAAGCTGTCGAAGGTGATGCGCCCGGCAGGCCCGACCATCGAGATGCGCCCGCCCTTGGGTGCATGGGGGTTGACGTAGTTGAAATGCTTGAAGTCAGGCGGGTAGGTGAGTGGCCCGAACACGGAAAGGCCGTGGCGCGGCGCGTCGGCATGCGCTGGTGTCCCCAGGATGGCGGCCGTCACAACAAGCATCAGCGCCGATCGCAGCAGCGCGTGTCCGAGGCTGCCTGCCCGGAACTTGCCTGTTTGGGACCTGCCTCGCCGTAGCCAGCTGGCCCCACAGCCGAATGCGCGCGCGCTCATCTCCCGAGCCTCGTGCGGACAGCGTCGTCTTTGTTGGCGTCAAACCACCAGCTCATGGTGGTGCCAGGGCTCTGCGAGGGCAGTTTCTCGGGACGGCCGAAGCGGTCCCACGAGGCGAGGCGATCAAAGGGATAATACCACTGCGGGACGACGTAGTTGTTCCACAACAGCACCCGGTCGAGCGCGCGCGTGGCGGCGACGAGGTCGGCGCGGTCCTTGGCCAGGATGATGGCGTCGATCAGCTTGTCGATGGCCGGGTTGGAGATGCCGGCAAGATTGCGGCTGCCGTCATGCTTGGCCGATTCTGAACCCCAGAAGTCGCGCTGCTCGTTGCCGGGCGAATGCGACTGGGCAAACGAGCCGACGACAACGTCGAAATCAAAGCTGTCCAGGCGGCGCTTATACTGCGAGGTATCGACAATGCGGGCGGTTGCGGCAATGCCGATCTTCTTCAAGTCCTCGATATAGGGCAGCACGATGCGCTCGAAATCCGGTTGCACGAGCAGGAATTCAGCGCTCATCACCTCGCCCTTGGCGTTGGTCAGGCGGCCGTTCTTGATGGTCCAGCCAGCCTCACCCATCAGCTTGACGGCTTGGCGCAGGTTGTTGCGATGGTCCATCGGATTTGCGGCTGAGGGGTTCTTCCATACGGTGGTGAAGACCTGCGGTGGAATGAGATCCTTGATGGTTTCCAGGATTTCTTTCTCGCGGCCTTGCGGCAGTCCGGTGGCGGCAAGCTCGGAGTTGGCGAAGTAGCTGCCGGTGCGGATGTACTGGCCATAAAAGAGCGTCTTGTTGAGGGTGTCGAAGTCAAAGGCGAGATTGAAGGCCTGGCGGACGCGCGGATCGGTGAACTGTGGCTTGCGTGTATTGAGCACGAAGGCCTGCATGCCGGCGACGCGCGCGTTCTTCAACTCCTCCTTCTTGATGGCGCCCTTCTTGACCGCGTCCAGATCATATTGTGTGGCCCAGCGGTTGGCGGAGTTCTCGTTCCACACATCGATCGCACCGGACTTGAAGGCTTCAAACGCCGGCGTCATGTCGCGGTAATAGGTGTAGGAAATCTCGTCGAAGTTCCACAGCCCCTTCCGTACGGGCAAATCCTTGGCCCAGTAGTCGGCAACGCGCTCGTAGATGATGGCGCGGCCGGGATCGACCGATTTGATCTTGTAGGGGCCCGAGCCGAGCGGGATCTCCAGTGACGACTTGGTGATGTCGCGCTTCTCGCTATTTTCGCCGATGGCTTGCCAGTGGTGCTTGGGCAGGATCGTCAACTCCCCGACGATTTGGGGAAGTTCGCGATTGCCCTTCACATCGAAGCGGAAGGTCACTTCGTGATCGCCGGTTTTCTCGGCGCTGATGACGTTCTTGTAATAGAAGGCGTATTGGGGATGGGCAGCTTTGAGCGCATTGAGCGAGAAAATGACGTCATCGACGGTGATCGGCTGGCCGTCATGCCAGCGCGCCTCAGGGCGCAGCTTGAACGTCACCGAGGAGTAATCGTCGGGATAAGAGGCCCACTGGGCAATCAGCCCATATTCGGTCGAGGGCTCGTCAGGTGACGAACTCATCAGCGAATCGTAGATCATGCCGAGGGCCTCAGCGGCCTGGCCCTTGATCGAAAAGGCGTTGAGGCTGTCGAACGTGCCCATGTCCCAGCGGCGCAGGCGCCCGCCCTTGGGCGCGTCCGGATTGGCCCAGTCGAAATGCTTGAAACCGGCAGGCATCCTGGGTTCGCCGACGAGGGACAATGCGTGACGGTGGACAGCTTCCTGGGACGTGCCCTGTGGGGCGGGGGACTGTGGCGCAGGGGACTGTGGCGCAGGGGACTGGGCATCGGCCGGGCTGGTGGCCAGCAGGAAAGCGAGTAACAGGGCGCCTGTCATGCCGGCGCGCACCGCGCGATCGATCCGCTGAACCATTTTTGCAAAGCCCCTTCGTTCCGTTAGTTCGTGTCCATGGTTGATGAAAGCATGAGCGCGATTAGACCTGTCGTGTGCAGCTTGTCGTCACGCCTCTACCACGGCGCACGTCAGCGCAACATGATGTAGCGATCTCTGGGCTGTCCAAATTCCCCTCATGCACGGCCCGTTATACGGGGGTATCCGAGCTTTGGGGCGAGCTGAAGTTAAGTTTTCGCAAGATTGGCTGGGGCGGTTGTGATGGCTGCCATCAACTCAGAAATAAAGAAGCCCCGCCAATGCTTTGGTGGGGCTTCAAGATTTTAAAGACGAAAGCAGGCCCTAGAAGGCTCACTTCTGCTTGGACAAATAGGCAAGCAGGTTGGCCAAATCGCCGGTGTCGGGGATGCCGCCAAACGACATCTTGGTCTTGGCGATGAACTCCTTGGGTTTGTGCAGGAAGTGTGCGAGGTCCGTCAAATCCCAGTTGCCGCCCTTGGCTTTCATATCATCGGAATAGTTGAAGCCCGCATGGGACGCCTTGGGCCGGCCAACGATGCCGAACAGATTGGGGCCGGTCTTGTTGGGGCCGCCGTTATCGATCGTGTGGCAGGCTGCGCATTTCTTGAAAACCGTTTCTCCCGCTGCGGCGTCAGCGTTTGCTGCGGTAGCGGCAATGGCAGCAGGGTCAAAGGCTGGGGCTGCTTTGGCAGGCTTTTGGGTGCCTGAATCTGCTTCTGCGGCAGGTAGGATGTAACCGGAATGGCTTTCGCCGTGACCGTGGCCGCTCGTGTTGATCTCGATAATCGTTTTCGTACCAAAGATGACCAGCAGTGCGGTGAGCACGGCCCCGGCGATCTTGGTCAGCTCGAAGGAGTCCATCATGTTTTCAGGTCTCGGAAGTTCGAATTAGCGTTGTGTGGTGGGGGTGGTGTTGCATGCGAGCAGGGGCTGTTTTCCAGCCCAATTTCGCGCCCGACTATAGGAATTTGCGCCTCGCTTGCAACCAGACTTGCGTTCGTTCTACAGAACTTGCCTGGGTTGAATCGTCAATTGTTGTGCCGAACCAGTGCTTTCCGACCCCAAAAAACAACTGCGGAGTTTACATGTCAGCCCCTTCCTCCGAGGTCGTCGTTATCATTCCTGCACGCCTGCACGCGTCTCGTCTTCCTGGCAAGCCGATGGCCGATATCGATGGGCTGCCGATGATCGTGCATGTGTTGCGGCGCGCGCAGGAGGCAGGCGTTGGCCGGGTGGCAGTTGCAACCGATGCGGTCGAGATTCGCGATGCGGTACTGGCAGCAGGCGGCGAGGCGGTCATGACACGGGCTGACCATGCAAGCGGCTCTGACCGGATCCATGAGGCGTTGGGTCAGCTTGATTCTGAAGGGCGCTGCTCGATCGTCGTCAACCTTCAGGGCGATCTGCCGACGCTGGAGCCGCACCTCGTAAAGGCGTGCATCGCGCCACTCAGCGATCCCGCCGTCGACATTGCGACACTGGCGGCGGTGATCGAGGATGTGCGCGAGCGGACCAATCCGAATGTCGTCAAGGTGGTGGCAACACCGATCGGCGGGGCAGGGCGGATGCGGGCGCTCTACTTCACGCGGGCAACCGCGCCCCATGGGGAGGGGCCACTTTATCACCACATCGGCATTTATGCCTACCGTCGCGCGGCATTGACGCGGTTCGTCGGTCTTGCGCCCTCGCCACTGGAGCAGCGTGAGCGGCTGGAGCAGCTGCGTGCCCTTGAATACGGGATGCGGATCGACGTCAGCGTCGTTGACACTGTTCCACTCGGTGTCGATACTCCGGCCGACCTGGAGCGGGCGCGCGCGATCCTCAGCGCGCGCAGGACCTGATCCACGCGCCTTTTCGAACTCTCACCCAAGCGCCTGCTGCATCATCGATCAAGATGAACCGGCACGCGGCGGTAACCAGAATTGCAGGCCACATGACGAACCTCGAAGCGAACGCCGCTGCGCCCAACCGCATCGCCTATCAGGGCGAGCCAGGCGCCAACTCGCACATCGCCTGTCTTGAGGTATATCCAGACTACGAACCGGTCGCTTATCCTACATTCGAGGACGCGCTGGCCGCGGTCAAACAGGGCGATGTCAGCTATGCAATGATTCCGATCGAGAATTCGGTAGCCGGGCGGGTCGCCGACATCCACTATCTGTTGCCTGGCGCAGATCTTTACATCGTTGGCGAGCACTTTTTGCGCGTGCGTCATCAGTTGATGGCGCTACCCGGCGCCAGCCTGCAAACGATCAATCGCGCCATGAGCCATACGCAGGCTCTGGGACAGTGTCGCAATACGTTGAAGCAGTTCGGTTTGAAGCCCGTTCCGGAGGCCGACACGGCGGGTTCGGCACGCATGGTGAGCGAGAGTGCAGACACGTCGCTGGCGGCAATAGCGTCGTCGCTGGCGGCCGAGATCTATAATCTTAAAATCCTCAAGAGCGAAGTAGAGGATGAGGAACACAACACCACGCGGTTCGTGATCCTCGCCAATGAGCCCGATGATGCCGAACCTGAAGACGGGCCGATTGTCACCACCTTCCTGTTTCGCGTGCGCAATGTGCCCGCGGCCCTCTACAAGGCTCTGGGTGGGTTTGCGACCAACGGCGTCAATATGACGAAGCTGGAAAGCTATCAGACCGAAGGGACGTTCAACGCGACGATGTTTTTTGCCGATATCGAAGGCCATCCCGCGCAACGTCCGGTGCAGTTGGCGCTGGAGGAGCTATCGTTCTTCTCCAGCGAGGTGAAGCTTCTGGGCAGCTATGTGAGCAGTGCCTACCGCCAGGAGGCAGCTGAGCGCGCGGCCGGGTTGATGCCGACGCATAACCAAAGTGCGTGATGGGAAAAGCGCATGAAAGGCAGAGTGCGTGAGAGGATAACGGCGTCACAATTTGCGGCTCGCGAAATTGGCGGGAGGATCGGATGCGGCTCGAAGGCAAAATAGCCATTGTGACGGGCGGGGCGTCAGGGTTTGGGCGGGGGATCGCGGAAACCTTTGCGCGTGAAGGCGCGCGCGTCATCATCGCTGATCTCAACGGTGCGGCTGGCATGCAGGTGGCGCAGGCGCTGGGCAATGGTGCTGTCGCCGTCGAGGCTGATGTGACCCGCAAAAGCGATGTCCAGCAGATGGTTGCCGTTGCGGACGAGGTGTTCGGTGGGCTCGACATCCTGGTCAATAATGCCGGATTCACGCACGCCAACCAGTCGCTGATGACGGTCAGCGAAGAGGATTTCGATCGCATTTATGCGGTCAATGTGAAGTCGATCTATCTGACGGCGCTGGCGGCAGTGCCGGTCATGGAAAAGCGTGGCGGTGGCGTCATCATCAACACCGCATCGACGGCGGGTGTGCGCCCGCGTCCCGGGCTGACCTGGTACAACGGTTCGAAAGGCGCGGTGATCACGTTGACCAAGTCGATGGCTGCGGAACTTGCGGCGCGCAAGATCCGCGTCAATGCCATCAATCCGGTGATCGGCGAGACGGGCATGCTGGCGCAATTCATGGGGCTGCCCGATACGCCCGAGAACAGGGCAAAGTTCGTCTCGACAATCCCGCTGGGGCGGATGTCGACGCCGGCCGATATCGGCAACGTGGCGTTGTTTCTTGCCGAGCCGTCATCGAATTTCATTACCGGCGTTGCCATCGAGGTCGATGGCGGGCGCTGCATTTGAGCGGTTTGGCCTCAAGCGCGGCGTGGCGCCAGTTGTACTGAAATTGTTTCAAAGCGAGGCCTTGAAGATGAAAAAGGCGCCGAGGGCGATCAGCGAGAACCCGATCATGTGGTTGAGCGTGATCGGTTCACGCAAATAGAAGACCGAAAATCCGATGAAGACGATGAAGGTGATGATCTCCTGCATCGTTTTGAGTTCGGCGGTGGAATAGACTCGATGACCGATGCGGTTGGCGGGAACGGCAAAGCAGTACTCGATGAATGCGATCCCCCAACTTGCCAAAATCACGATTGCGAGTGGCTTGGTGGTGAATTTCAGGTGTCCATACCAGGCAAACGTCATGAAGATGTTGGAGGCGAACAGAAGGGCGATGGGCAGGAGATAGGGCGAAAGAACCAGGGATGGTGGGGCTGGAAACATGTGAGGGCTCGCAGGAAAAGCGCCCACAACAACGGGGCCAGGGAACCTATCGCCCGCTGGGGCCTTGCTCAACCGGGATTTCGTGCGCTGTCCATCGGCTGCCGGCTTAATCGGTACGATATCAGTTAACAAATTGTATTTTCGTTATTTTTACAGCGTTTCGACGCATGTTTCCGGTGCCGGCTCGATCGCTGCCGAGGATGGTGATCTGGATGCTCCCCTTTCGCTGCTGGATGTGGGCAGACGTAAAGCTGGAGGTCGATCGGGTGTTGCTGGACGTCTTCTGGCAGAGGGCGGACGAGGAATGAAATTGCGTAAGGGTATGAGGAGCTGGTCGGGAGGGGCGGGAAAGGCATCGAATGGGGCGCATAAGAGCCGTTGTATCGGCCTGATTTTCCGGCATCCCTTGAATGACTTGATCGCCTTACCAATCTAGCGGGGGAGGTTTGCATGCCATCAGGCCCTGCCCTATAAGCGTGCCAGTCTTTTTTGCCATGGGGACAGGGCGTATAGGCGCCGCTGATCAGCGGTTTACGTGTGTCTTCCCAAAACAAATCCCGTAATTCCGTTTTCGGCTCGAGTTCAAAATGAAGGCGAGCCACCAACGCGAGAGATCGAGAAGCAATGCCCTGGAACAATCAGAACGGTGGTGGTGGCTGGAAAAGCGGCGGTGGCGGCGGCGGCGGCGGCGGTCCCTGGGGACAGAACCAGGGGGGCGGCCAGGGTGGTGGCCAGCAGCCCGACCTGGAAGAGATCTTGAAGCGCGGCCAGGACCGCATGAAACAGGTCATGCGCGGTGGTGGCGGTGGCGGTCTTCCAACGCCCATCCTGCTGTTGGCGGGCCTCATTGCGCTTGGTGCCGTCGTTTTTTACGCTTTCACCTTCACGGTGGCGCCGTATGAGAAGGGCATCGTGCTTCGTTTCGGTGAGGTTAACCGTATCGTTGATCCAGGTCTGCATCTGCGTCTGCCCGCACCGATCGAAGAGGTGAGGTTGCCGCCGGTTCAGCGCCAGAAGAAGGTCGAAGTGGGGTTCCGCACGTTTGACGGGCGCAGCTCCGGCGCCAGCCGAGATGTTCCCGAAGAGAGCCTGATGCTGACGGGGGACGAGAATATCGTCGATATCGATTTTGTCGTGCTGTGGATCATCGATGATGCGGAAAATTATCTGTTCAAGCTGAAAGATCCCGATTCTTCCGTGCGCGCAGTTTCTGAAAGTGCGATGCGCGAGATCATCGGCAGGAGCAAGGTTTCCGACGTGCTGGCTCCGGGCCGTGAGCCGATCGAAATCGCCACCAAGGAGCTTATCCAGAAGGTGCTCAACATCTACCAGGCGGGCGTGAAAATCCAGGAAGTGAAGATCCAGCAGGCGTTGCCGCCGACGGCGGTGCGTGGCGCCTTCGAGGACGTCATCGCAGCGTTGCAGGATCGCCAGCGCGCGGTTAACGAGGCGCAGGCCTATGCCAACAAGATCGAGCCGGAAGCGCGCGGTGAGGCGGAGAGAATCCTGCAAGCTGCAGAAGCCTACAAGGAGCAGACTGTTGCCGAAGCGAACGGCCAGGCGGGCCGGTTTGATAAGGTCTATGCGGAATACAAGAAGGCGCCGGAAGTGACTCGTAAGCGCCTCTTCCTTGAGACGATGGAGCGCGTGTTGAACGGGACAGACAAGATTATTCTCGATCAGTCCGGAGGCGGGGGAGTCGTGCCCTACCTGCCCTTGAACGAGCTTAACAAGAAGCAGGGAGGCAAGTGATCATGCGTTCGCTGCTTGCAACATTACTCGTCGTGCTGGGCCTTGGTGGCGCGGCACTTTATCTATCAGCCTTTATCGTCCACCAGAATGAACAGGCGCTGGTTCTGCAGTTTGGCGAGTTCAAGCGCCAGGAACAGACTCCGGGATTGAAATGGAAGATTCCTGTCGTTCAGCAGGTTGTATTTTTCGACAAGCGCATCCTCGATATCGATACCGAGCCGCAAACCGTTACGGTTGCCGACAAGAAGCAGCTCGTGATCGACAGCTTTGCGCGCTATCGGATTACCGATCCGCTCAAGTTCTACCAGCGTCTCAATAACGAGGCGAATGCGCGCCAGCAGCTTGGCGTCGTGCTCGATTCTTCGTTGCGTCTGGTGGTTGGTTCATCGACCATCGAGGCGGTGGTTCGCGATGACCGCTCCAAGCTGATGGATGACATCCAGGAGCGGGTCAACAATGTGGCGGGTGATTACGGCGTGGAAATCGTCGATGTCCGCATCATGCGTGCCGATCTGCCGCCGAAGATCGGAGATTCGGTCTATGAACGTATGAAGACGGAGCGCCATCAGGAGGCCGCGCGCTTCCGTGCTGAAGGTGAGGAGAAGCTGCGCCGCATCAAGGCGGAGGCCGATCGCCGCGTGACGGTGATCCGCGCCAACGCAATGCGCGATGCTGAACAGCTGCGCGGTGAGGGCGATGCCCAACGCAATCATATTTTTGCGGAGGCTTATGGCAGGGATCCCGACTTTTTTGCCTTCTATCGGTCCATGCAGGCCTATGAGCAGGGCCTGAAGTCCGGGGACACACGCATGGTGATTTCGCCCGATTCAGAATTCTTCCGCTACTTCAACAGCGCCAGCGGCCAAGTCGATGGAGCGTCCGGAGCCAAACGCGCGGCACCACAGCCCCAGCCATGAGCGATCTTATCGTCGCGGTCGGATTGGTCCTCGTGTTCGAGGGGTTGATCTGGGCGCTGTCGCCTGAACAGGGGCGTCGGATGGCGGCGCTTGTCTCATCGATGCCCGACGCCATGTTGCGCCGGGCCGGCTGGACAGCGATCGTGGCAGGGGCCGTGATCGTCTGGCTGATCCGCGGTTGACGTGGGTCAGGTGGCCCGATTGGCATCAGCGGGTGCCCGAGGCTTTCGTATTGCTTCGGTGTTGCTTCACTGACGCCTGGTTTCCTGCCTGACCTCAAATAGGTCAGCGCATCTTGAGCGTGTGCTTGTTTTATTGGCACACGCTCAAGCATTTTGTTTTGAGCATGTTTTTCACGCTGAACCGCCTCACACTTCACCTAAACATGCTCTGGCTTCTTGTTTTGAGCATGTTTTTCATGGCTCTATCGCGCAATACTTCAGTTCACCATGCTGTAGGACACAGGCGGCGTAAGGCCGATACGCGTGCGCCTGCACGGGCCACTTTCTGGTATTGCGCAATTTGAAGCAATTGTGGGCATTTGCCGCCATGCCGCACGCCGCGCGTGGAGAAGCACACGGGTGCATGCGTGACGTGCTCGTGAATTCATGGCAAGGACATGGGGCAGGGCAACAATGGCTTCCAAGAGGACCTCATGTCGGTGAAGTGCGGCAGGCTTTCGGGCTCATGGTGGTGTGCGGCGCGGTGCGCCTGGCGTCAGGCGATGGCAGCCGTTGTGGTGGCGCTGGCGGTGATGTGCGTGCAACCGGCGCTTGCGCAGCGCGGTCCTCAATCAGTCGCCCCAATCGCAGAAAAGCTCATCGATGCGGTTGTCAACATCTCGACGACGCAGACAGCGAAGGGGCCGCAGGGATTGCCGCTGCCCGATATTCCCAAAGGCTCGCCGTTCGATGATCTGTTTGAGGATTTCTTCAACCGAGGTGGGGGACCGCGCATTCCGCGCAAGGTGTCATCCCTTGGATCGGGCTTTGTCATCGATGGCAAGGAAGGGCTGATTGTCACCAACAACCATGTGATTGCGGATGCTGATGAGATTGTGGTCAACTTTCATGACGGCTCCAAGCTCAAGGTCGACAAGGTCATCGGACGCGATCAAAAAAGTGATCTGGCTTTGCTTAAGGTGACGCCCAAAACTGCGCTGGTCGATGCGAAGTTTGGTTCTTCGGACAAGCTCAAGGTCGGCGATTGGGTGATGGCGATTGGCAATCCATTCGGTCTTGGCGGGACAGTGACGGTCGGTATCATCTCGGCCAAGCAGCGCGACATCAATACCGGGCCTTATGATGACTTCCTGCAGACCGACGCAGCCATCAACCGGGGAAACTCGGGTGGGCCACTGTTCAACATGGACGGAGAAGTCATCGGTGTGAATACGGCGATCATCTCGCCGACAGGTGGTTCGATCGGCATTGGTTTTGCTATCCCCTCAGATGTGGCGACGAATGTCATTGAGCAACTCAAGCTCTATGGCGAGACGCGGCGCGGCTGGCTTGGTGTCAACCTGCAATCGTTCGAGGATGACATTGCCGAGACGCTCGGGGTGCCGCCTGGCAAGGGCGCGCTCGTGGCATCGGTTACCGAAGGTAGCCCGGCCGCGAAGGCGGGTGTTCTGCCAGGGGACGTCATCATTGGATTTGACGGCCGTGAAGTGGCCAACATGCGCGGCCTGCCTCGTATCGTGGCTGAAACACCAATTGGCAAGAAGGTTGCCGTTGAGGTGATCCGGCAAGGGCAAAAGAAGTCCCTCAACGTGGAGATCGGACGTCTCGTTGAAGACGAGATTGCAAGCGAGCAGGGTGAGCCGGATGGCGCCGATGGTGGTGAAGTGCCCCAGGAGATGCTTGGCCTCAAGCTTGAGGTGTTGACTGACGAATTGCGGGCCAAACATCAGATCGACAAGAAGCTGAGCGGTGTGTTGGTGAGTGAGGTTGATCCGGCAAGTGTGGCTGCGACCAAGAATATCAAGGTGGGTGATGTGATCGTGGAGGCGGCTCAGGATGCGGTGAATACCCCGGCCGACGTCGTTCGGAGCATCCAAAAGGTCAAGAAGCTGGGCAGAAAGGCGGTTTTGTTCAGGATCGAGGATGCCAAGGGTGGCCTACGTTTCGTTGCCGTGCCGCTAAGCTGAAGGGGGCGGTGTTTTGGTCAGTTTACGGGAAGCGTGCTCACCTGGGTGTGATGTGTAAATTGGTGTGCGCATGATGGCGCATTCCCGGCGTAGGCTTTGTGGAACGTCAAGGTCTATGAGCCGCGCTAATTTCCATTTGGGTGTGGTTTGGTGTGCCAGTAGGATGCCGCTTCGATAGTCCGCTCGCGCACATGCAAATCGTTTCGATGAACTAGAGTCTTTGCGATCCGATGGAACGCAAGCGGCGCTCTAGCTTTTTGTTTGGTCGCATTTTCTTCGACGAACCGGTTTCCACTTCGTCGGAAAATGCTCTAGGGGAGCTCAATCGAAGTGTCGAACCGCCATGGTATCGTAGACACCATTATCGACAATCTTGCACCGGTGCACAGCGATGGCCACAAGTTCATGGCAATTGCAGCTGGACTGGCGTTGCTGTTCTTCATCTTGTGGGCGCCGCCGGGGTGGGTGTTT
>ERZ795053.4763-NODE-4763-length-14471-cov-8.851415_pt1 | contig 14471 bp, 10 predicted proteins | sample MGYA00375137_ERZ795053 | MGnify/ENA primary metagenome ERZ795053 (study PRJEB30182, sample SAMN05720284) | activated sludge metagenome | isolation source: Anaerobic digester | place: Hong Kong | collected 2014-12-17 ... | reverse complement strand
CCCCGTCATTGCGAGGGCCCGCAGGGCCCGAAGCAATCCGGTGCCGCATGCACCGGAGCCCCTCGCGTCGCCGCGCGCCCTCGTGCGACAGCCGGCGCCACCGAGTCGTCCCCGCAGGGGGTAGTGTCGGGCGTCATCCACCGGGAGACTCGTCCGTGCGTCGTTGCTCGACCTACATCCTCGCAAATGCACGCCGGACGGTGCTCTACGTTGGAGTCACCAACAACCTCCCGCGCCGGTGCATGGAGCATCGGGCGGCGACGCGGACGACCTTCACGGGTCGGTACCATGTCATCGAGCTGGTGTACTTCGAGGAACACCCGCGGCCACGGGATGCCATTGCTCGCGAGAAGCAGCTCAAGGCGGGATCTCGAGCAGCAAAGGAACGCCTCATCTCGACGTTCAATCCCGCGTGGGAGGACCTGTTCGACCCGGACGAGGGCGTCCGCGCTCCCCCGCCCCGTCATTGCGAGGGGCCGAAGGCCCCGAAACAATCCGGTGCCCCCCGCGCCGCAGGCCCCGAAGCAATCCGGTGCCGGATGCACCGGAACCCCGCCCTACGGTGCCGCGCCGATCCCGTGCCGAGCGAAGAAGTCCTCGCACCGCGTCCGCACCTGCACCCAGGGCGCGATCACCCGCTCCGCCGGCGGCAACCCCTCCAGGAGCAGCATCCCGTAGCGCCGCCTGACCACCCGGGCATCGAGCAGGACCACCACCCCGACATCGTCCATGCTCCGGATCAGGCGCCCGAACCCCTGCTTGAGCTTGAGGGCCGCGTGCGGCAGCAGGTAACCGAAGAACCCATCCTCCCCCTGCTCCGCCAGCCGCTCGAGCCGGGCGGCGGTGATCGGCTCGCTCGGCACCTTGAACGGCAGCTTGGCGAGCACGAGGCCGCGGAGCGCCCGACCGGGAACGTCGACCCCCTCCCAGAACGAATCGGTGCCGAACAGGATCGCGTTGCCCGCATCGCGAAAGCGGCCGAGCAGGTGATCCCGTTGTCCATCGCCCTGCAGCAGCAACGGGAAGCGGTCCCCCAGGCGAGCCCGGACCATCGGGGCGACGCGGCGCAACTGGGCGTGCGAGGTGAAGAGGACGAACAGCCCGCCATCGGAGGCCCACGCCAGGTCGTGCACGACGTCGGCCACGGCGGCGTCGTGCCCCGCCGGATCCTCGCGGGGGTCCGGCACGTCCTCGGGGATGCCGAGCAGGCACTGCTCGGGGTAGTTGAAGGGCGAGGGGAAGACCTCCTGTACCGTGACTGGCGAGTCGGCACCCGCCAGCCCGATCCGGGAGGCGAGGAACGCGAAGTCGCCGCTCGCCGCCAGCGTCGCGCTGGTGAGCCCCACGGTCTCCAGTCGGTCGAAGAGCAACTCGCGCAGCAGCGGGGCGAGGTCGAGCGGGACTGCGGCCAACTGCAGCGTGCGTCGGTCGCGACCGCCCCGATCGATCCAGCGCACGTCCGGGGGACGGACGCCCGGCGGCCGGAGCACGGCCCCGAGCCCATCCTGCACGGCGTCGAGTCGGCGCAGCACGCCGCGACACTCGAGCAGCAGCCGCGTCCGGGATTCCGTCAGCTCGACCTGGGCCATCCGATCGGCGACCGTCTCCATGTGCTCGCCGAGAACCCGGAAGGCGAGCAGCGCGGCGGCCAGCTCCTCCTCCAGCCCCTCCTGCCAGGCGTCGTGGCGGGCGAAGTCCTCGTCGAGCCGGAACGGTCCCGGGCCCGCCGATTCGACGATCCCGAAGAGCCGGAGGAAGAGCGCCTCGGCGGCGCGGCGCGCCTCGGTGGCCGCGGGGATCAGGCGCTCGCGCAGCAGGTCGAGTGACGCCCGGCTGAGCAGGTCGTCCGCACGCACGAGGTCGCGCTGCAGCGCCGGCAGCAATCCCTTCCCGTTGCGCTCGAGACGATTCAGCAGGCGGGCGACCCCGCGCGAGGAGACCTGGCGGCCGAGGTGATTCGCGGCGACGTCCTCGAGGTGATGGGCCTCGTCGATGATCAACCGCTGGTAGGCGGGAAGCACCGCCGCCTCATCCCAGTTGTCGGAGGCCTGCCGCACGGCGAGGTCGGCGGCCAGCAGATGGTGATTGACCACCACGACGTCGGCCTGCGCCGCCCGGCGTCGCGCCTGGAACACGAAGCAGCGATCGAAATGGGGACACCGGACGCGTGAGCAGAGATCGGGCTCGGCCGAGACCTCGTCCCAGACCTCGCTCGTCGGCGGGGTCGGCAGGTCCGCGAGCGAGCCGTCGCCGGTGTGGGCCGCCCAGGCCGTGATGTCGAGCAGTTCCTGCAGCTTGTCGGGCTCCAGCAGCGATTGCTGCGAGCCGGTCGCGCCGTCGAGCCGCGCCAGGCAGAGGTAGTTGCGCCATCCCTTCAGGAGCGCGTAGGTCGGGACGTGCTCGTCGTCGCCCAGCGCCCGGCGCAGCAGCGGCAGGTCCTTGCCGACGAGCTGCTCCTGCAGGTTGATGGTGTTCGTGCTCACGACCGTCCGCTCGCGGTTCGCCCGGGCCCACGCCAGGGCCGGGACGAGGTAGGCGAACGACTTCCCCACCCCGGTCCCCGCCTCGAGCATCAGCACGCCACCCTCGTTGTACGCGTCGACGAGGTAGGCCGCGAGGTCGCGCTGGCTCTGGCGATCCTCGTAGCCGCCCAGCGCCTTCGCGACGGGTCCCCCCTCGCCCAGCAGCGCGATCACGTCGAACGGATCGATCGGCGTGCGCACGGTCGCCGCCGGCACCTCGACGACGACGTAGAGCCGGCTCGCCGCATTGTCCACGATCGCGAAGCCCACCCCGTCGTCGTGGAACCGGGCCGCGATCGACAGGTCCGCGCCCGACGGCTCGAGGTGGCCCGAGGGATGGTTGTGGATGAACAGCTCGCCCGGTTGCGCCACCCCGGGGAGCGCAAGCACGGCGTCGAGCGTCCCGCGCGCGACGGCCCGGGCGGAGGTGACCATCCCTGCCGCGTCGATCGTCGCGACGAACGAGACCTCGTTGCCGCCGGCCGCCGCGATCTCGCGTCGGATCACGTCGGCCGCGGCGGCGGTGAGGCGATCGGTCAGGTCTTCAGTTCCTTCTTCTTCGCGGCCGGGAAGAGGACGTTGTTGAGGATGAGCCGGTAGCCCGGCGAGTGCGGGTGGAGCGAGAGGTCGGTCGGCGCGTCCCCGATCCCGTGCTGCGGATCCTCGGGGTCGTGCCCGCCGTAGAAGGTCCACGTCCCCTGGCCGTGCTCGCCGTGAATGTACTTGGTCCAGGGGGCGCCCGGCTCGTCCGCGAGGACGGTGACCCCGGGCTTCAGCCGGGCCCGCATGAACGACGTCGTCAGCCCGTAGAAGTCGGGGATCACCTCGCGGTGGTTCTGCACCAGCATCGTCGGCACGGGGTCGATCTTGGCCGAGAAGTTGAACAGCGAGAATGCCCCGAGCGGCTGGCGGTTGATCCCGTTCACCTGGTGCCCGTCGATGTCGGAGAACACCGCCATCGAGGGCGACTGCTCGAGTTGCGCGCCGGTGAACGCGAGCGCCCGCCCCCAGTCCATCCGCGCGCTCGCGAGCGGATCCATCGGCGTGCCGTCGGCGTAGGCCGCGGCGATGTCGGTCCCCGCGCTGGCGAGGGCGAGGTCGAGGGTCTCGGTCGCGGTGCACATCGCGAAGAGGAATCCTCCCCGCTCGACGAACCCGGCGATCCGCTGCGCCACCGCCCGCTTCAGCGCCGGGACATCGGCCAGGCCCACTTGTCGTGCCGTCGACTGGTTCAGCTCGATCATCTGCTGCAACCACGGCGCCCCGGCGTTGTTGACCACGAACTTGCTGAACTGCCCGGTGAAGTCCTCGTGGTGCAGGTGGAGCCAGTCCCAGTCATCGAGGCGGTCGGCCATCACCTCGAGGTCCCAGATCCGGTCGTAGCGGATCCCCGCGTACTCCAGCGCCATCGTGACGGCATCATCCCAGGGCGCCGCATTCGGGGGCGCATACACCGCGACCCGCGGCGCCTTCTCCAACGGCACCGCATCGGCGTTGCTCCGCTCGATCTCGGCATGCAGCGCCGCCACATCACCCGGCCCGATCGGCTCGAGGGTGATGCCCGCGAGGGCGGCATCCCGCCGGACCGCCTCGCTCGCCGGGAGGAGGAACGCGCCGCTGCGGTAGTTGAGCAGCCACTCCCCTTCCTCCCCGCGCTCGAGCGCCCGGAACGCGAGGCCGTAGGCCTTGAGGTGATCGGCCTGGCCCTCATCCATCGGGACGAGGAACGACGCGAGAGGCGGCCGCGGCGACCAGATGCGGCCGGGAAACGCCGCCGCCGCCGCGGCCGTGCCCGCCAGTCGCACGAACTCCCGTCGCGTGCTCATGATCCCGCACCTCCATTCGGCAGCCGACCCCGCAACACGTCACGCATCCGCCGGGCCTCGGGCACCACGGCACTCTCCGGGAAATCCAGGATCAGCGATTCCAGCAGCCCCGTCGCGGTCCCGGTGTCGCCCCTGGCCGCGAGCAGGCGGGCCCGCAGCAACCGGGCCGATGGCGCGGTGGCGGGCGCCGCGGCGGTGTCGGCCGAGGTCGCGAGCACCAGGGCCCGGGCCGTGTCCGATCGGGCGACGGCCAGGTCACCGGCGAACAGTCGCAGCGCCGCGGCACCCGGTGGCTCCAGCGTCTCTGCCAGCCCCACCAGCGCGGGCACCGCGGCGGCCGTGTCTCCCCGCTCGAGCGCGGTGAGCGCCGCACCGAAGGCGGGGAGGGTGTCGCGGCCGATCGCCTTGATCAGCGCCAGCAGGCGGACGCGTTCGACGGCCTGGAGCCGCTCGTCATCGTAGGGACCGGCGAGCCGCAGCCACTCACTCGCGGGGGCGAGCTCTCCCGCGAGTGCATGGATTCGGCCCCGCACGTCGAACGACGCGACCGAGGAATCGGTGCCCAGCATCTGCTCGCCGCGCGCGAAGCTGCCCTGCAGCGCCCACGCCAGCGCGAGGCGGCGACGGTCGCGATCCCGTTCGTCCAGCGTCAGCCCGGGCTCCAACCGGAGAAAGAGCGCCTCGGCTTCGGCGACATCGCCCTCGCTGAGGAGCACGCCGAGCAGCGTGTTCGCGGCGCTGGTGGCGACACCCTCGGGGGCAGCAGGGTCGGCTGCGATGAGGGCGAGCAGGCGGCGCGCGCTGGCCTCGTCGCCGGCATCGGCCCAGGCCCGGGCCGACTCCATCCACGAGCGCACCCGCGCCTCGCCCGCTTGCCGCGTCGCCAGCAGCTCGTGCATCCGGGCCTCGGCCCGGCGGGCATCGACGTCGCGCCGGCCCTTCACCTCGTCGAGCACCATGCGACCCATGACGACCGCCGCATTGGTGGCCTCGGGCATCACCCCCTCGAGTTCGACCACCCCCGCCTCGGCCTCGCCCCACTTCAGTCGGAGCAGCCCGCGCAACCGACGCGCCTCGTCGCTGCCCGCCTCGGCGAGCGCCGCGAGGATCGTCGGCCGGTCCGTGGGCGGAACGGCGCCGAGCAGGAGCACGGCGCTGGCACGGTAGGTCGGCGCGTTCTCGACCGCGCGCAGCCACTCGCCAACCGCCCCCGCGGGATCCCCCTCCGCCTGGCGCAGCTGCGCCAGTTCGGGCGCGAGGGCGGCGGGGTGCGCGATCCGCCGGCGCCCGGTCTCGAGCGCCCGGCGCGCCGCCGCCCGATCCCGAATCTCGAGGGCCGACAGCGCCCACTCGCGGAACGGCTCCTCCTCGCCCTCAACGAGTCGGGCCCAGCGATCGACATACACCGCCGCGGAATCCTGGTTCCCGAGCAGCGCCCAGTGGCGCACCGCGAGCGCGAGGAGGCCGATGTTGCCGCTGTCGCGGGCGATCGCCCGCCCCAGCACCGGCATGAGCTCCGCCCGGCGATCCATCGCCGGCAGCACCCGCGACAACCCCAGCACCGCCTGGCCGTCGGTCGGGCGCTCGTCCAGGACCTTGCGGAAGTTCTCGGCGGCCATCGCGAGGTCCCCCCGCCGCTCGGCAGAGAGCGCGATCGCCAGCGCACCCGTCACCGGGGTCCCCCGCTGCGCACGAAGCGGGAGCGGGGCGAACACGAGCGCGAGCAGGAGGAGGCGCCGGGTCACGGGGTCCCCACCTCCGTCAACCGGCGGAAGTAGTCGAGCACCCGGCGTCGGTCGTCGGGGTCGAGGCGCTGCAGCGCATCCCAGCTCGGCAGCTGGAATGCCGGTCCCTGGCGCCAGCGCGGATCGAGCGCGGCAGGTCGCGCCGTCGTCCCCTCGCGGGCCCCCTCGCTCTGGCGCTCGGTCGACTGTTCATCCTGCTCGCCCTCGAGCGAGCGGCCGGCATCGAGCATCCGCCGGAACAGCTTCTGCTGCCGTTCGACGGTCTCGGCCGAGAGGCGGCCGGCCTCGATCTGCCGGGCGAGGTCCTGGGCCTCGCGGGCGAGTTCGCCGGCACCCGGAATCTGTCCCTGCGCCCGCATCCGTTCGAGTTGCTGGGCCACGGCCCGCTGCTGCATCGCGAGCTGCATCAGCTCGCCCATCCCCGGTTCGGCGCCCTGCTGCTGCATCGACTGACCCTGGTCGGCGGCGGCGCTCTGCTGCCCCGCCATCTGCATCATCTGCTGCATCGCCTCCTCGAGCCCGCTGCCCGACTCGCTCCCCTCGACATTCCGGCGCGACTGCAGCAGCGCGTACGCCGCAACGGCGAGCAGGTCGACGGCATCACCGGCGCGATCGGCGGCGAGGCCCAGGCTCGGCGCGGCGGCGGAGCTCGCCTCGATCGCGGCACGCAGCCCGTCCCGCGCGCCCGCCAACGCGACACTGATGCGGGGCGAGATGAGCGCGTTCTTGCCGGCCACGGTGATCACCTGCTGGAGCAGCTTCGCGGTCGCCTCCTCGAGCATCGTCTCTTCCGCGCGGAGCGGCCCGACGAGGGCGCCGCGCCGGAACGCTTCCGCCACGGCGTACTGGCGGCTGAGCACCCGCGTCGTCTCGCCCAGCAGGCGATCGAGATCGGCGAGCACCTCCTCGCGCATCGCCTCCTGCATCTGCTCGCGTTGTTCCCCGATCTGCTCGCCAAGCGGCTCGAGCATCTCCCCGGCGGCGCGCGCCTGCTGCTGCGCCTGCTGCCGCTTCCCCTGGCGCGCCGACTGCGCCGCCGCCCGCATCTGGGCACCGGCCTCCCGCGCCTGCTCGGCGGCGTCGCGCAGCCCCTCGGCGGCGGCCTCCGCCGGGGAGCGCTCGGCCGCGGCGTCGAGGGCCCCGGCCAGGGAATCCGCCCGTGCCGCCAGGGACTCCTCGGCCCGCGCTCCCGCGGCGGAGTCGGCGGCGAGCTGTGCCGCGGCGGCCTCCTGCGCGGCCCGAAGCTCATCCGCCTCCTCCGCGAGGCCGGCCAGCTCGGTCTCGAGGGCGGCGCGGTCGAAGAGATCGCGCGCGCGTTCGAGCGCCTCGCGCATCCGCTGCTGCTGTTCGGCGACGTCACGCAGCGCATCGCGGGTCGCCTGCGGATCCAGTGACCGCAGCGATTCGCGCAGCCGATCCATTGCCTCGCGCAAGGCCGGGGACATCGCCTGGTCGAGGAGTTCCCGGATCTCCCGCAGGTCCTCCGCCAGCGACGGATCCTCCGCTCCGTTCCGCTCCGCGGCCGCCTCGAGCTCGGCCACCTGCTGGCGCATCGCCTCGAGCTGCCGCTCGACTTCGCCCTGCGCCTGCGCCGCCTGCTCGGCACGCCGTGCCGCCTCCGCGCTCATCGTCTCGCCCTGCCCCGCCTCCCCCGCGCCCGTCCCGGCACGCTGCCGTTCGCGGGCGAGGTCCTCCGCCGCCCGCTGCGCATCCCGTGCAGCGTCCACCAGCGCATCGAGGTCGGCGGCGGTCTCCGCCGTCGCGGCCGCACGCGCCGCGCGCTCGGCGGCGGCGGTCGGCACGACGATGCGGTACTCGCGCGACTGGCCGATGCGCGGCCGTGGTGCGTTGTCCGTGGCCACCGCCCGGTACAGCACCGTGTCACCCGGCGCTGCGCCGAGGGCGTTGAGGTCGACGGTGGCGGTCAGCAGCGCCCGATCGGTGGGTCCGTCGAGCGGGAGCGGCATGCGCACCGCGGGGAGCCCCCCGCGCCGCAGCTCGATCATCGCCGAGGCGAGGCCGTGGTCATCCTCGAGTCCCACGACGACCGGGATGAGTCGCGATGGTGGGGCGACGGTGTCTCCGCCCGGCACCGGGATGCTCACCGTCGGCGCGCTGTCGGCTATGACCCGCACCGGCAGCGGGGGCGGAATCCCCTCGAGCCGGCCACCCTGACTCGCCTCCAGTTCGAGCGTCCACGCTGCATCCCTTGTCGGGACGAAGGTGCTCCTGAACCGCCCGCCATCGAGGGTCAGGGGGACCGCCCCATCCTCCCCAAGTAGCCGCCCGACCGCGAGTGCCGTCGTCGCCTCCCCGGTGAGCGTCAGGGTGGTCCCTTCCGGCACCACCAGCGTGTCGCCATCGGTCGGCAGCGCCTCGTCCTCCAGCGCGAGGTAGCGCGGATAGGTCGCCCGCAAGACCACCGCACCAACGAACGCCGGGACCCGAACCACCACGCGGAGTTCGGGCGATCGTCGGCCGGCCGCCTCGACGCGCACCACCAGGTCGGCGTCGAGCGGATCGGTCGCAACCTGCGCGCGCCCCATCCCATCGAGCGGGACGATCCGTCGCTGCCACCCCTCTCCGGGGGCGCGGGTGAGCAGGATGGCTTCCTGCTGCCCGAGCGCTTCGAGGTCGAGGAGGGCGACCTCGCCGCGATCGACCACCGGCGTCGACGTCGTGAGCCGGACCGGTGCCACGATCGCCCGCCACGCCTGCCACGGCCGCAGCAGCATCCCGCGGGTCGCATCGGCGGGACGCGCAGCGATCAGGATCAACGCGAGGACCGCGACGACCCCGGCCCAGCGAGTGACCCGTCGGCGGGCCGCAGTCGTCGAGGGGGCCAGCGCCGCCGTCCCCTCGAGCTCCACGCGCCGGGTCTCGGCATCCACGGCGGCACGGTGCAGCGTGTCCGAGGTCCCCTCGGCCAGTGGGGCGAGCAGGGTGGCGAGCGCCCCGCGGCGCCAGGCCCCGGACGCCTCGAGCCGCGTCGCCACACCGCTCGCGCCGAGCCGACCCCGTGCCCTCAGACCCATCACGATCGCGGCCGCGAGCGCCAGTGCGAGCAGCATCCAGGCGATGAGGACGAGCAGCGCGGGACCACCGGCCCCAAGCCGCGCCAGCCACGCCGCCCCGGCGAGGGCGGCGACACCGGCGGCGACACCGGGGAGCAGCAACCCCACGGTGTGCGCCCGCCGGAGCGGCGCGGCCACGCGCAGCAGCGTGTCGGTCAGCGTCACGACACCCGTCCGACCGCGTAGGCGAACAGGTTCACCCCCATCCGGAGCGCCGCCTCACGATGCTCAGCGGAATCGTGGTGAACGGAGGCGTCCTCCCAGCCATCGCCGAGGTCGCTCTGGTAGCTGTAGAACACCGCCAGTCGCCCGTCGACGAACACGCCGAAGCCCTGCGCGGGCTTGCCATCGTGCTCGTGGATCTTCGGCAGGCCGTCGGGCATCGGGTAGATGAGTCGGTAGATCGGGTGATCGAGCGGCACCTCCACCAGCGGTCGATCGGGGAACACGCGCGCGATCTCGCGCCGGAACGATTCGTCGAGACCGTAGTTGTCGTCGACATGGAGGAAGCCGCCCCGGAGGATCCAGCGCCGCAGCGTCTCGAGCTCGGCGTCGCTGAAGCGGAGGTTGCCATGGCCGGTGACGTAGAGGTACGGCAGGTCCCACAGGTCGGGATCGGCGAGCGTGACGGTCCGTTCGCGCTCCGCGGCGGGGATCGACGTGCGCTCGCGGATCGCGGCGAGGAGGTTCGGGAGCGATGACGGATTCGCGTACCAATCCCCGCCACCGTCGTAGTGGAGCCGGCCGATCGTCGGCGCCTGCGCGACCGCCGGCGCCGCGCCGAGCCCGAGCAGCGGGACCATCATCAGGACGAGACGTCGGATGCGACCCATCACTCAGCGCTCCATCACCAGTCGATATGCGTCGTTGCGCGACATGCCGAATTCAGCGCTCACCCTACGCGCCACCTCGCGGCGGGATTCGCCGGCGTCGAGCCAGGCGGCGACGCAGCGCTCCACCTCGGCGGTGTCCGGGGCGGCGGCCCGGAGCGCCTCCTCGGCCGGTCGCCCTGCCACCACGAGGGTGATCTCGCCACGCGGGGCCGCGGCCTCATAGTGGCTGCGCAGCGCGGCCAGGTCGCCGCGGCGGATCTCCTCGTGCAGCTTGGTCAGCTCCCGCGCCACCACGGCGGTGCGACCCGGTCCGGCGGCGGCCTCGAGGTCGGTCAGGAGCGCCACGAGCCGGGGAGCTGCCTCATAGAGGACGACCGTCCAGGGCGATGTCGCCACCTCGGCGATGCGGGCGCGGCGCTCGGGCCCCTTCCGCGGCAGGAACCCCAGGAAGAGGTAGCGATCCGCAGGGAGGCCGGCAGCCTGCAGCGCCGTGGTCACGGCACTGGGCCCGGGGATGGGCACCACCGGCACCCCCGCCTCGTGGGCCGCCGCCACCAGCTCACCGCCCGGATCGCTCACCCCCGGTGCCCCGGCATCGGTGATCAGGACCAGATCCCGTCCGCCCTGCACGATGGCCAGCAGCTGGGCGATCCGTCCCGGCTCCGAGTGCGCATGGTACGACACCAGCTCGTCCGGGTGGGCATCGATCGCGCTGAGGAGCCGCCGTGAGTGCCGCGTGTCCTCGGCGGCCACCACGGGCGCACCGCGCAGCACCTCCAAGGCACGGGCCGAGAGGTCGCTGAGGTTCCCCAGCGGGGTCGCGAGGACGAAGAGGGTGCCCACGGGCATCACCAAAGAAAACCCCGGACAGCCATCCCCTGCGGAGGGGAGGGCTGTCCGGGGCCGTGGCCCCGCCGACGGATGCGGTTCAGGCGGCGAGGTGCTGCTGGATCTTCTGCTCGAACGCCGCCCGGGGCATCGCCCCGATCAGCGAATCGACATGCTTGCCGTCCTTGAAGAAGAGCACCGCCGGGATCGACCGGACGTTGAACTTCATCGCGCTCTGCTGGTTCGCATCGACATCCAGCTTGGCGATCTTCGCCCGCCCGGCGTAGTCCGACGCCAGGGCGTCGAGCGTCGGGGCGATCATCCGGCAGGGTCCGCACCAGGCGGCCCAGAAGTCCACCAGGACCAGGCCGGACGCATTCTCCACCTCGGCGCCGAACGTCGCGTCGGTCACCTCAACCGTCGATCCACTCATGGCACTGCACTCCTCTTCCCTGCGGTGTAAGATTTGACCCTCATGAAGCCCACCATTGCCCACCTCGGCGTGGCCGTCTCCAGCATCGACGAAGCCCTCGCCTTCTACCGCGATGTCCTCGGCCTCGAACCCCGGGACACCGAGGAGGTCGATGGGGCACGGATCGCCCACCTGACCTTCGGCGAGAGCGAGGTCGAACTCCTCGAGCCAGCCGAGGCCGACTCGCCGATCGGCCGGTTCCTGGCCCGCCGCGGGCCGGGCATCCACCACGTCTGCTACCGGGTCGGCGACCTCGACGCGGCCCTCGCCGCCTGTCGGGCCCAGGGCTACACCCTGATCGACGAGGTGCCGCGCACCGGCGCCGGCGGTCGGCGCATCGCCTTCATCCACCCGAAGGCCACCAACGGCATCCTCATCGAGCTGACCGAGTAGCCATCAGACCGGGAACGCCGCGCGCCCCGGGTCAGTTCCCGATGGGCGTTCCCTCGCAGGGGCGGTTGATCCCGTCCCAGATCGCCGGAAGGTCGAACGAGTGCACCAGCCAGCCGTCGCGCGCCTGGACCGTGGTGACCGGCACCACGACCTTGCAGTTGCCCTTGGCGACCTCGGTCGTCACCACGACCTCCCCGCGCTTGGCGGTGGCAACCTCGGTCAGGGCCCGGACCTCGGTCCGCCCCATCATGGCCTGCATGATCACCATCCGCTTCTCGTAATCCTCCGGCTTGCCGGTCCGGCGGGCCGAGCCCTTCTCGGTGCCGAAGAGTTCGGACATGCGGACGAGGTTGCTGTCGGCGGCCGCGCGGATAAACTCCTCCACAGCGGCCGAGGCGGTGGCAGGACGATCCTGCGCGACGAGCGGGGCGATCGGGAGTGCCGCGAGGGCACAGATCGAGAGGGTCAGCAGCTTCGGCACGGCAAGCCTCCGGAGTGGGTGCGGACGGAGCGAAACGTAACCACGGGAAACACGAAAGAGCGAGACGCGCGGTGCGCCTGTACGTCAACGTCGACCATGTCGCCACGGTGCGGCAGGCCCGCAGGACCGACGAACCCGATCCGCTGGAGGCGGCTCGGGAGGCCGAGGCACACGGCGCCGACGGCATCACGTTCCACCTGCGCGAGGACCGCCGCCACGTCCAGGACGACGATGCCCGGGCCCTCGTGGGCGGGGTCGGGACCGTGGCGAACTTCGAGCTCGCCGCGCGCGCCGAGATCGTGGCCCTCGCCTGCAGCCTCCGACCCCATCAGGCCACCCTCGTCCCCGAGAGCCGCGAAGAGGTGACCACCGAAGGCGGCCTCGACCTCTCCCGTCCCGACCCCGCACTGGAGGACGCGATCGCCCGCCTCCAGCAGGCCGGAATCCGGGTCGCGCTCTTCGTGGACCCCGACCGAGAGGCCCTCCGTCGGGCCGCCGACCTCGGCGTCCCTGCAGTCGAGCTCCACACCGGTCGATACGCCAACGAAGGCGGTGTCGACGGCCCGGCACTCGCCGCCCTCCAGCAGGCCGCCGCGCTGGCGGCGGGCCTCGGTCTTGCGGTGCATGCCGGGCACGGGCTGACCCGCCGCAACGTGGTCCCGGTCGCCAGGATCGCCGAGATCGAGGAGCTCAACATCGGACACAGCATCGTCGCCCGATCCATCACTATCGGCATCGGTCCCGCCACCCGCGAGATCCGCCGCCTGATCGACGGGGCCCGGACGTGAACGCCGGATCGCGCCGGGCCGAGTTCTTCGCCCTGGAGGCCGGGGAGTACCTGACCGAGCTCGAGCAGGTCGTCGCTCGCTCCGACACCCCCGACCTCGAGCGACTCGTGCGAGGCGCCCGGGCGTTGCGAGGCGCGGCGCTCATGGCCGGCCTCGGCACCTTCGCCCGCGCCGCCGCCGCCCTCGAGGGCCTCGCCCGCCAGGTGCGCGACCACGCCCTCGGCTGGGAGCCGAACGCCAGGGCCGGCTGGCGCGAGGGACTCCAGACCCTTCGCGGCCTCGTCGGCCGGGCCGCCGGCTGGGAAGCTGCCGACGACCGCCATGCCCTGCTCCTCGCCGACCGGATCGAGCGCATCGGCAAGGGGGAAGCCCCTGCGGCCGCCGAGCCGTCGACCCCGACCGGCACCGCGGCGCCGGGGCTGACGCCGGGCGTCCGCGCCTTCATCGCGAGGGAATCCGCCCTGATCGCGGGCTCGCTGCAGGAGGCCGCCCGGGCGCTCGCGCCGATGGACCCGCCGGTGGCGCTCGCCGGCGTCCTCGACCGCCTCCGTTCGCTGCGCGGCCTCGGCGAGGCGGCCGAGTTGTCCCCGCTCCCCGAACTGCTCGATGCCATGGAGGTCACCACCCGCTGCCTGCTGCGCAGCGATCCGGCCCCGCCGGATGTGGCGATCGTCTTCGCCGATGCCGCCGACGCCCTCGCGGCGATGGCCCAGGCCGTCGCCGACCAGGGTCGCATCGTGGTCCCGAACGGGCTCGATCGGATCGCGCGCCGACTCCTCGAGGGGTTCGCCGCCGAGGCCGACGTGCTCCCCATCGACGCGCTCGCGCCCGATGGCGAGGCGGCGATCGTGACGAAGGGCGCCCCGCCCGCAGCACCGGCACCGGCCGAGCCGGTCCCGGTCGAACTGGTGGGAGTCGGCGATCACCTGCTGATGCACGCCGAGGCGCTGCAGGGGCAGGGCTCACCCGCCGCGCGCGACCTGCGCCTCTTCGTCCTCCACCAGACGCTCACGTCGATGCCGGCACGGAGCCGAACCGGTCGCTTCCTCGCGCCGCTCGCCGGCGCGATCGCCCGGGCGATCGGCACCGGCGAGGCACACCGCGCCCCGGATCAGTTCGTGGCCATGCTGCGTGACTGCGGCCGCTTCCTGGTCGAGCACGGGGGCGACGGCACCGTCGCGACGCTCACCGCTCGACGCGATGCGATCGCACGGGCCCTCGGCGCCGACGACCTCATTCCGCGACCGGCGGCGGCCCTCGCCCCCGAGAGTGACCGTGTCGATGTCGCTCCAGAAGCGACCGCGCAGGACCTTGAGCCGGCCCCGACGGCGTCCGAACCGGTCGTCGAGATCGCCGACCTCGCGCCTGCGGATGAACCCGCCGTCATCGACATCGCGGAGCTGGCGCCGGCATCGCCCGAGGCGGACGATCCGGCGATCATCGACATCGCCGACCTCGCGCCCGAGGCCGAGTCACCGATCGTGGACATCGCCGCCCTCGCTCCGGACG
>ERZ795053.4762-NODE-4762-length-14475-cov-4.202843_pt1 | contig 14475 bp, 12 predicted proteins | sample MGYA00375137_ERZ795053 | MGnify/ENA primary metagenome ERZ795053 (study PRJEB30182, sample SAMN05720284) | activated sludge metagenome | isolation source: Anaerobic digester | place: Hong Kong | collected 2014-12-17 ... | reverse complement strand
CGATGACGGCCTGGCCACGGAAGCCGGCAAGCCCACCTTCTGGGACCGGGCGACCCTCTATGCGTTGCGTGGCGTATTGGCTGCTGGCGAGACGTTCCGGGCCATGCCCTTTCTGTCGCACTATGCCAACCGTCGTCTGCTCGGTGAACATGTTCCCTATCCAGTCGAAGCCTGGCCGGAGGGTAACCAGCGTCACCTCTCCGCAGAGAGTGCGCTCTTTTGCCGGGTGATCACCGAAGGTCTTTGGGGGATCCGGCCCGAAGGACTGCTCGCATTCTCCTGTACCCCCAGATTGCCGGAAGGGTGGGAGCGCATGTCCCTCCACAGGGTGCACCTCCAGGGACAGCTCCTGGACCTGAAGGTCGATCGAATGGGCGATCGGATCCGCCTGACCGTGACGCGTGACCAGCAGATCCTGGTGGATGAGGTCCTGCCTGCAGGATCGACCTTCCGGATCACCGACTGACCCCCGGGCAGGATCCGGATGCATCCATCGGCCGCCTGAACGATGATCCGATAGCCAGGGGACCTGAAGGGTACTTAAAGGGTACTTGAAGGGTACTTAAAGGGTACTTAAAGGGTATAAACACCGGTTGCCGATCACCCTTCCCCCGGCCTGGCCAGGGCGTAGATCGCTCCCGGCATGCCATGGAAATCCAGTTCGTCCACCTTGATCATGCCCACTTTTTCCAGGATGCGGATGGATGCGACATTGTCCAAAACGGCCCGGCCAATGATCCGGTCCAGGCCAAGTGACCACCCGTAGTCGATGCTGGCCAGGGCCGCTTCCGTGGCATATCCCTGCCCCCAGAATTGGCGAAACAACCGAAATCCCAGATCCACGTCGCCGGTTTCCTCATCCCGGCGCAGGCCACACCAGCCCAACCAGGCCTCATCCGCCTTTCGGATCATGGCCATCCTCCCCAGCCGGTAGCGGGCATACTGATCATAGTGCTCCAGGAAGTGGCGGGCGGCCTCCTCATCGGAAAAGGGTTCGTCGCCGGTATAGCGGATGACCAACGGATCGGTATTCAGCAGATAAAATGGCTCCGCATCCATCGGGGCCAGTGGCCGCAGGTGCATCCGTGGTGTCTCGAGCATCATCCTGCAAACATAAGGGAGGAGTCGGTTTCCACTGTCCGTCCTCCACCATGGTTTGCCGAGGGTGGAGAGGATTCCTTGGCAGAGGGTTACCGAAATCACAAAGGGACTCCACGAGAAATGATATTTTGCCCCCTGTCTTCGTTGTTCAACTATGCCGTCACTCACCCGAAAGATCGGAGCCCGCAGCGCCACCGCGTTGGTCATTGCCAATATGATCGGCACCGGGGTGTTCACCAGCCTGGGGTTTCAGCTGGCGGATACCACCAATACGGTGAGCATCCTGCTCCTCTGGTGTCTGGGGGGCGCGATCGCCCTGGCCGGGGCATTCAGTTATGCGGAGCTGGGTGCGGCCTTCCGGCGATCCGGAGGGGAGTACCACTATCTCTCCCAACTCTATCATCCCCTGGTGGGCTATCTGTCCGGATGGGTCTCCCTGACCGTCGGTTTTGCCGCCCCGGTCGCCCTGGCCGCAATGGCGATGGCCGCCTATCTCGCCAAGTCCGTTCCGGTGTCCACCACCGGCATGGCCACGGCAGTGATCGTCCTGGTTACGGTCATCCATTCGGTCAGCATTCGTCGCAGCAGTCGGTTTCAGCTGGCCACCACGGCGCTCAAGGTGCTGCTGATCCTGGGGTTCGTGGCCCTCGGACTGGTGCTGCCGCCCGCTGTTTCCAATGCCCTGGATTGGTCGGCCAGCTGGCAACAGGAGATCATGCTGCCGGCCTTTGCCGTGTCATTGGTGTATGTCACCTATGCCTATTCCGGGTGGAATGCGGCTGCCTACATCGTGGACGAGATCCGGCAGCCGGCCCGCAATCTGCCACGGGCCCTGATCCTCGGTACCCTGCTGGTCACTGTACTGTATGTCCTGTTGCAAGGGGTCTTCCTGCGGCAGGCCGGATTGGCCGAACTGACCGGGAAAGTGGAAGTGGGCCAGGTCGTGGCCACGCAGTTGTTTGGTCAGACCGGAGGGGATTGGGTCAGCCTGGCCATCGCCCTGTTCCTGGTGTCCAGCATCAGCGCGATGGTCTGGGTGGGGCCTCGGGTGAGTCTGGTGATGGCGGAAGACCACCGCTTCTGGCAATTCCTCCGGCAGCAGAACCGACATGGCATCCCGGTCCGTGCCCTGTGGTTTCAATCCGGACTGAGCATCCTCCTGGTATGGACCGGAACCTTCGAGGAGGTCCTGTTGTATTGCGGGTTCATCCTCCAGCTCTTTGCCATGCTGGCCGTCCTGGGCACCTTCCTCCTGCGACGAAAGCAGATCGCCATGCCCTATCAGAATCCCACCCATCCATGGTTGCCCGCCCTCTTCATCCTGGCCAGTCTCTGGATCCTCGGCTTCCTGCTCTGGGAGCAACCGGAGGAAAGTCTGTTTGGCCTGGCTAACTTAGCGGTCGGATGGATCACCTATCGCATCAGTTCTAAACAATGGTTATGAAATACCTCTTCTGGTTCACCTGTATGCTGGCCTGGTCATGTGGCGACGCCCAGCACGAGCATCACCACCATGGCCACGATGCCAACCACCACATGAACCAGCGTCCCTTCGGGGAGCTGGTCGCCCACTTCGAGGATCCGGCCCGGGATGAGTGGCAACAACCGGACGCGGTGATGGCCCGGTTGGGCGACCTGAACGGCAAGACCGTCATGGACATCGGCAGTGGTACGGGATATTTTTCCTTTCGCATGGCCCGTGCTGGCGCCAGGGTGATCTGTGCCGATGTTGACCAGCGATTCCTGGACTACATCATGCAGAAGCGAGACAGCATCGGTTCCTGGGCCGCCGATCGGATCTCCACCCGCCTCGTGCCGTTTGATTCGGCTGATCTTCAGCCAGGCGAAGCGGATCTCGTGCTGATCGTGGATACCTATCATCATATTGAGGACCGGGTGGCCTATTTCCGGCAGGTGCGGCAGGGCCTGACCTCCGGCGGAAAACTGGTAGTGATCGATTTCTTCAAGGAAGAAGCCCCGGTGGGGCCTCCGGTGGAGATGAAAATGGCCGAGGAGACGGTGATGGACGAATTGCACCAGGCGGGATTCGAACACGTCGCTGTTGACGTAGAGACCCTGCCGTATCAGTATATCATTACGGTCTGGTAAGGTCGTGGGGGAGGGAGGATCATTTGATCCGCACGCCCAGGAATTCTTCTGAGCGCCCCTCCGTCTTGTCGAGGAAGAAATAGAGGGTGTCATTGGCCAGCCGGACGGTCAGGGCCTCATACCCTTTTTCACCCACCTGTCCGTGGTCGACCACTTCCATGAAATCACCGGATTCATTCGGGGTATAGAAGAAAAAATCCGTGCGGAATCCCTCTCCGGCACGGGCCACCTCATAGGTCTTTGTCGTGGTCGAGTAGCTGCCGGTCGTAGTGCCGGGCAAAAAATCCACCTTGGTGCTTAGGCCGCTGTAAAAACCACATTCGACGCAGTCCTCATCCTTGTTGCAACTGATGATGGACAGGACAAGCAGGAGGAACACCATTCGGTAAGCCATTGTCGGGGACGTTTTGGATATCAATGATACGGAGAAGCGATGATATGAGGGATGAGGAATCAGGGATGAGGGATGAGGGATGAGGGATGAGGAATCAGGAATCAGGGATGAGGGATCAGGGATGAGGAATCAGGAATCAGGGATGAGGGATGAGGGATGAGGAATCAGGGATGAGGGATGAGGAATCAGGGATGAGGAATCAGGAATCAGGGATGAGGGATGAGGAATCAGGGATGAGGGATGAGGGATGAGGAATCAGGGATAGGAGCTGCTATCTGCCGCAGCGAGAGTTACTTCGATATATCGTGATGGGGTTATGTCGAATGGCCGGGCCCGACAGGGAAGACCGCATGCAGGTATGGCAGCATAGTGCCCTCGTTGCAGGCCCCTTGATTCTTCGCCATTGACCATTGACCTGCCCAACAGGCGTCAGCGGCCAACCCACCGAAGCGAATAGCGGGTGACGAATACCCGCCTGCATCAAGAGGGAAAGCGAAAGGCGAAAGGCGAACAGCGAAAGGCGAATAGCGAAGACCCCAGCCTGCCGACTGGCAGGGAGGACCGAAGACCGAAGACCGAAGACCGATGGATGCTTGTCCGTTAGCCATTCATCGTCGTTTATGGACAGCTGATCGGTATGCCTGCCTGTAAAGACCAATACCCTGGGCGGTTCTTCGTGTTCCAATACCACTTGCAATACCCTTGGTGTTCAGGAAGACCATATCCTGTCGGATTGCACGCAGCGCTGACGAAAATTTCTCCTCGACTCCTCCACACCTCGACTCCTCGTCACCAGGGAATGACGGCCTTGTCCCGCCAGAATTTCCCGGAGGGGATCTCCGGTTCGGTCGCCAGCCAGACGGCGGTCTCGGCTCCTTTCTTCACGGGGCGGGTGGCCCCGGGTCCGCCCATGTCGGTCTTGACCCAGCCCGGGCACATGGCGTTGACCCGGATATGCGGTGGGGCATCTCCGGCCAGGAGCATGGTCCATCCATTCAGGCTCCATTTGGACAGGCGGTAGGCGGCATAATCCCCTCGCGCTATGTCCTGCAGGCTTCCCATGCCACTGCTGATGTTGATCACCCGGGCGTCCTTCGACTTCAGCAACAGCGGCCACATGGCCCTGGTCATGTACAGGGCGCCGTTCAGGTTGGTCTCCATGACCTCCGCCATCTGGTCCAGATCGAATGCCGTGGCCGCCTGGTTACCGATGATCCCCGCATTGTTGACCAGGACATCCAGTCGGCCGAACCGCGATTCGACCAGCGCAGCGGCCAGAGCGCATTGATCCAGGCGTCGGATATCACACACGACGGGCATGACCCGTGGCCCCAGCTCCTCGGCTGCCATCTGAATGGCTGCCGGTTGCCTACCCGCCGCAATGACTTGCCAGCCCAGGTCGGCCAGTTGTCTGGCGATCTCCTTTCCGATGCCCCGGTTGGCTCCGGTGACCAGTGCGATCCGTTCCTGCATACTGCAATGTACAATGACAGCCGGGGTTAGACAAATACGCCAGGGATGCTCACATTTTTCCAAAGAACATCGTTCTTTAACCTGAAAAACCTGTTACCGACATGCATTACCTGTCAGCCCTGGTCCTGCTCCTGGGCTTTCTTTCCCCCCTCCAGGGTCAATCCCCTGCCCGGGTCACCATATCCGGTACCATCGAAGATGCGGATTCCCGCGAGTTGTTACTGGGTGCGACGATCTACGATCAGGCCACCGGTTCCGGTACCGTGACCAACACGTACGGCTTTTTCAGCCTGACCCTTCCATCCGGACCAGCAGAGCTGACGGTGTCCTACATTGGATATACATCAACTGTGCTTCGACTGGACCTGCTCCGGGACACCTCCATGGTCATCCGGTTGCTGCCGGGTACTCAGCTGGAGGAGGTAGAGGTCACCGCCGACAAGGTCGAGCGCATCTCCACCAAGACCCAGATGAGTGTGGTGGATGTGCCGGTGGAGTTCATCAAAAAAGTGCCCGCCCTGCTGGGTGAGGTGGATGTGCTCAAGGTGATCCAGCTCCTGCCGGGAGTCCAGTCGGGTGGGGAAGGCCAGAGTGGCTTCTATGTGCGGGGTGGCGGTCCCGACCAGAACCTGATCCTCCTGGACGGGGTGCCGGTGTACAATGCCAGCCATCTCTTCGGGTTCTTTTCCGTGTTCAATGCCGACGCGGTCAAGGATGTGACCCTCTACAAGGGCGGTTTCCCGGCCCGCTATGGCGGCCGGTTGTCCTCCGTTCTGGATATCACCCTGAAGGAGGGGAACATGCAGGAATACCACAGTTCCCTTTCCCTTGGCCTGGTGGCCTCCAGCGCCATGGTCGAAGGGCCGATCATCAAGGACAAGGTGTCGTTCATCGTTACCGGACGGCGGACGTACATCGACCTGTTGATCCGACCATTCCTGTCCTCCGAGGATGGGATTGGCGGGTACTACTTTCATGATGTCAACGCCAAGATCAACTGGCGCATCAGCGATCGCGACCGCGTCTACCTGTCGACCTATACCGGTCGGGACAAGTTCTACTACCGCTATGAGGATCGTGACGGTGGGTCCAATTATGAGGAGAATGCCGATATCGGTTGGGGAAACCTGACCACCGCGCTGCGCTGGAATCATGTCTGGTCGCCCAATCTGTTCAGCAACACTACCCTCACCCTGTCGGACTACACCTTTGATACCGACAATCGGTTCAAGGAAACAGAAGGCTCTTCCCTCGTCTCCGAATTGAAGCTGGCCTATACCTCCGGTATTCGCGACTGGGCCGGTCGGATCGACTTTGATTATCTCCCGGTGCCCAAACACTACATCCGCTACGGCGCAGGGGTGATCGCCCATACCTTCAAGCCGGGGGTGTTCGACCTGTTGAACGCCGACGAGGAGGATCGGATCAGCACCTCCATCGGACAACCGAATATCACGGCGACGGAATGGTTTGCCTATGTCGAGGATGATGCCGAGATCCTGCCCGCCCTCAAGGTGAATTACGGGGTGCACACCAGTGGCTTCCAGGTCGAGGATCAGCATTATGTCAGCGTCCAACCGCGGATTTCATTACGCTATCTCCTTCGGGAGGATCTCTCCCTGAAGGCCTCCTTCAGCACCATGCGCCAGTACATCAACCTGTTGTCCAACGAGAGCATCGGCCTGCCCACGGATCTCTGGCTTCCCGCCACCAAGCGGGTGAAGCCCCAGGATGCCTGGCAGGCGGCCCTGGGTGCGGCGTACGACTGGAAGGAGTATGAGGTTAGCGTGGAGGGATATTACAAGGACATGCAGAACCTGTTGTCGTACACCGAAGGATCCAGCTTCTTCTCCTTCAGCAACTGGCAGAACCGGGTGACCCAGGGAATGGGCGACAGCTACGGTGTCGAGCTCTTCCTGCAAAAGAAACGGGGGGCCTGGACCGGCTGGATCGGCTATACCCTGTCGCGGACCAACCGTCAGTTCGATGAATTGAATTTTGGCAGGAAATTCCCCTACAAATACGATCGTCGCCACGATTTTGAGATCGTGGTCAACTACAAGAAAAGTGAGAAGTTCGATATCGGGATGACCTGGGTCTTCGGGACAGGGAATGCCATTTCCCTGGCCGCCGAGTCCTATTACTACTACTCGCCCGGGATCAATCCGAACTCCTTTTACCAGTATTATGTCGAGCACTTTGAAGAACGGAACAACTTCCGGATGCCCTCCTATCATCGCGGGGATATCGGATTCAATTTTCACAAGATCCGGACCGGCTACCAGCGCACCATTTCATTCGGTGCGTACAACGTGTACAACCGGAAGAATCCATTCTTCGTCTTTACCGAGGAAACCAGCAACCAGGTCCAGTTGAAGCAGGCCAGCCTGTTCCCGATCATCCCCTTTATTTCCTACAACATCAAATTCTAGATCATGACTCGTACACTCCTGCTCCTCGGATTGCTGCTGCTGGGAATGACCGGTTGTGAAGATGCGTTTACCACGGTCATCGATGCCGATCCACCCCCGTTCACCCGCAAGATGGTGGTTCATGCCTGGTGCGACGATACGCCGGATGCGGCGCAAAGCCTCATCCTGGAAACCAACCGGAACATCTTTGATGCCTTCGACCAGAATCGCCCGATCACGGATGCCACCATCGAGATCCTGGAGGATGGTGTTGTGGTGGGCAGTTTCCAGCACGATCTTGCCCCGCCAGATAACGAATATGCCACAGGGACAGCGAATGTCTTCAACAAGGTGGGGGCAGAATATACCCTTCGCATCCAGGCGCCGGGGATGCCCGACGCCGAGGCCCGGCAATACCTGCCGGCACCGGTGGAGATCAGTGATGCCCTGTTTGTGCCCGAGTTGACCGTGGACGAGGATGGATACCGGGTCAACGGGTTCAAGGTGACCTTTGCTGATTCGCCCAAGACGAACGATTACTATCTGCTCGAATGCTTTGAAAAGGGCCAGGGGCAATATCGGGTCTACCTGGACAGCAATGATCCCTATGTGCAGACGGTGAATGACGGATTTGTGCTGATCCAGGATGAAGGCAATGACGGGTTTGACCAGACCTTCGAGGTCTATGCCTACAGTGCAAATGAGTTCACGGATTACGAGTTCATCCTGCGTCATATCAGCAAGGATGTCTTCCAGTACCTGCTGAGCATCGATCGCTATGTCAACAATGACATCGATTTCTTCAGTGAACCATCCTTCGTCAACTCGAATATCCAGAACGGATTGGGAATTTTTTCCCTCTCCAGCAAGACAGTAAAGGACGTGCGGAAGTAGGAAAATGACCGGATGGCAGGTCAGGGTATCTTCCAATGATCCCTTTGGGATGCCTGCCCATTTGCACGGTCACCGTTATAAAATGAGTCCATGCCGGGTACCTGGCCACCCTCTTTCCCGGGTCCACTCTCGGGGACCCTTCCTATCTTTCGGACTTTGTCCTGACCCAGACTTAGCCTCATGATGCCAGAGATCCATACCAAACTTCCCGAAGCCGGCACGTCCATCTTTGCCGTGATGAGTGCCCTGGCCCAGCAGCACGGTGCCATCAATCTGGCCCAGGGATTCCCCAATTTTGCGCCCCCCCAACGGTTGCTGGACCTGGTCGGCGAGGCGATCCAGGCCGGACACAACCAGTATGCGCCGATGCCAGGCCTGCTGGTACTGCGAGAGGCCATTGCCCGAAAGATCCAGATGAGCTATGGCGTTCGTCCGGATCCGGCCACGGAGATCACGGTGACCGCCGGAGCGACGCAGGGCTTGTTCTGTGCGATACAGGCGGTGGTGCATCGGGGAGACGAGGTGATCCTGCTGGAGCCGGCGTATGATTCCTACCTGCCATCGGTCCTGCTTGCGGGAGGCGTGCCGGTGTCCATCCCGTTAAGGAGTCCGGAATTCCGGGTCGACTGGGACGAGGTGCGCGCCCGCATCACCCCCCGGACCCGGCTGATCATCACCAACAATCCGCACAATCCGGTGGGCAAGATATTTCGGCCGGAGGATATGGCGGCATTGAAGGATATTGTGCTGGGACATGACCTGCTCCTCCTGTCGGATGAGGTATATGAGCACCTGGTCTTTGACGGGTTGCCCCATCTCAGTGTGCTGGCAGACGAAGAGTTGTACCAGCGAAGCCTGGTCACCTTTTCCTTCGGGAAGACCTTCCACGCCACAGGTTGGAAGACAGGGTATATCGTTGCTCCGCCCTCGTTGACCGCGGAGTACCGGAAGGTGCACCAGTTCAATATGTTCAGTGTGCATACCCCCAGTCAGGTTGCCCTGGCCAACTTCATGGAAGACCCCTCCAGCTGGGGTGGGCTTCCCGCCTTCTACCAGGCCAAGCGGGATCATTTCGCATCCGAGCTGGCCGGATCTCCGTTCCGGGTCTTACCTTGTGAGGGCACCTATTTCGGGTTGCTGGACTACAGCGGGATCAGCGATGAGGATGACCTCACCTTTGCGCGCAACTATACCGAGCGGTGCGGGGTGGCCCTGATCCCGATCAGCCCGTTCTACCGCCATCCACCAGCGGACAACCGGACCGTAAGGGTCTGTTTTGCCAAAACGGAAGATGTGCTGAGCGATGCTGCCCGCCTGATGCGGACTGCAGTCTATTGATCGATGCGGAGTTCCTGCAGGGTGTACTTTCCTCCACTCGTCTTGAAATAGAGGTACACGCGATACGAACCTTTGCCATCGTTGAGTTCGCCGATCATGTAATGGGAATCCTTCCCCTGGCTGCTTCCGCTGTGCGACTGCTTGAAGCCGGCCGGTTTGTGGCTGGTGAAGAACTTCTCCAGGCGATTGCGGGCCTCTGCCGGTGTAGCGATGGCCTCATCTCCGAGAATATCCAACACCACACTCTGGTCAAAATAGGAGGCTACCGTCGCCGCGTCTCCGCGTTGCAAGGCCGAATTGATGGCCTGCAGGGCATTGGTCTGGGCGATGGCCATGGTGGACATAGACAGAAAGAACAGGGCAAGAAGGGATTTCATGTTCGGGGTGTTGGTGGTCTAAAGCTACTAGTTAACGCAAGCAAAGACAAGGACTATTGCCTGATTGTCTCTATTTAATGACCATTCAACTGTGGGAAAGTTCTTTTCGTTCCACTGATATGGACTGAATCGCCCATTTCCAGCTTTACAATGAACCTTTGTTGCCGGGCAACTGTACTTTTGTCGCATGAAACCTGCTCAACGTGTAGCCCTCATCATCCTCGACGGTTGGGGACTTGGTCCCGATCCATCCGTGGATGCCATCGCCCAGGCCGATACCCCCGTATTCGACGAACTGATGCGGACCCGGCCCCATGCCACCCTGACCACCTTCGGTCCCGCGGTCGGGCTGCCGGAAGGCCAGATGGGCAACTCGGAGGTCGGTCACCTGAACATCGGGGCAGGTCGCATCGTCTACCAGGAATTGGCCCGGATCAATCTGGCCATCGAGGATGGGTCGCTGGCCCGCAATGCTACCTTGGTCGAGGCAATGGAGGTTGCCCGGCAACCTGGTCGAAGACTCCATTTGCTGGCATTGGCCTCTGACGGAGGCGTGCACAGTCACCTGGACCACCTTTTGGCCATGATCGACATCGTCGAGGCGGCCCAGGTTCCGGACATCTGTGTCCATGCCTTCACGGATGGGCGAGATACCGGCCCGGAATCCGGAGTCGGATTCATCGGGCGCCTGGAGTCCCATATCGCTGGTTCGCCGCATACCCGTCTGGCCTCCCTGATCGGACGCTATTACGCCATGGATCGCGACAAGCGGTGGGAGCGGATCAAAAAGGCCTATGACCTGCTCGTACACGGATCAGGCGCCCGGTTCAGCAGCGGGGTGGAAGCCCTGCAGGCCAGTTACGCCGCCGGGGTCACGGACGAGTTCCTGGAACCGGTCACCCTGCATCCTGCCGGAGCTGAGCCGGTCGTGATCCGGGAAGATGATGTGGTCATCTTTGTCAACTTTCGCACCGACCGTCCCCGTCAGCTGACCACGGTGCTCACCCAACAGGCCTTTCCCGAGCAGCAGATGAAGCCCCTGCATCTCCATTACGTGACCATGACCCGCTATGACGAGTCATTTCAGGGGATCCGGGTGATCCTGGAGAAGGACAATCTGGATGAAACCCTCGGTGAAGTGCTGTCCAGGGCCGGGAAGACCCAGTTGCGCATGGCCGAGACAGAGAAATATCCCCATGTGACCTATTTTTTCTCCGGTGGACGGGAGGCCGCCTTCCCTGGCGAGGAGCGTCTGGTGATCCCCTCACCCAAGGTGGCCACCTATGACCTGCAGCCGGAGATGAGCGCTGGTGAAGTGACCGATGCCGTCCTGGAAAAGATCCGGACGACCTGTCCGGATTTCATCTGTCTCAATTTTGCCAATACGGACATGGTCGGTCACACGGGTGTCTTTGCGGCGGCGATGAAGGCTGCCGAGACCGTCGACCGCTGTCTCGGACGCATCCTGTCCGCCGGACAACAGGCGGGATATCATTTCCTCATCATTGCCGACCATGGCAACTCCGACACCATGCGGAACCCGGATGGAACACCGCATACAGCACACACCATGAACCCGGTGCCGGTGATCTATGTATCGCCCGAACCGGAACCGGTTGCGTTGCATAGTGGTAAACTCGCGGATATTGCCCCGACGATCCTTCACCTCCTTGGCCTGCCTGTCCCAGCCCGGATGAATGGCGAGAACCTCCTGATTCCCCGTTCATGAAGCATCCAATCCTGCTGACCGTTGCCCTCCTGTTGGTCCTGTCTGCCTGCCAGCAGAAGGACGAGAAGAAGGGGCCACTCATTTTCTTCGATCTGGCAGGATATCTGGATCGGGAAGCAGCCCGGATCGGTGAGCAGTCGGATGTGATCAAGACCATCACCATGAACGGGGTGACCGAGACCAAACGAATGGAGCAGTATGCCTGGACGTCGGAATTCAGCCTGCTCAGGCAATGGGATATCAACCGGCCGGCATGGCGTGACCAGTATCAACGCGATACCCTGCTGACCGGGGATCAGGTGCTGTATCGCTATCAGTGCCTGGATGACGACCTGCAGGTTCGCCTGATGGAGATCTGGACCCGGGCAGGCCAGACGGACAGCCTGCGGCTGACCACGCGGGTGGACAACCCCCTGCGAACCACAGAGGGGGTCTATCGGTATTCACCGACCACAGGGCTGCATATGGCCCAGGTCAGCTCGAAGCGATTCGGCTCGGATCAGGACCTGGAAGTGACGGTTCGTCCGGTGGGCTCTGGCGATTGAGCCGGTCAATATTGGCGAGCAGGGCGATCGAGATAAAAAAGAAGGACCCGACCTTGTCGGTTTCCAGCAAGTCGTTCATGGTCTGCATGACATGGATGACGACCAGGCTGGACAAGGCGGTCAACACCATCCGTTTGCGCTTGTCATCAGTGGTCTGGTGGTAGATCCGCTCCCCGATGATCAGGACCGAAAAGATCAGCAGGAGATAGATGAGCAACCCGGGAACACCCTGTTCCACCGCTGTCATCAGGTAGTAATTGTGGATACCGGATCGCTCGGGGTTGTCACTGACATAAGTGCGAAAACTGCGGACGGTGCGAACCTGGTAATTCGGATAGAAGTTGTTGGGCCCGAAACCGGTCCAGGGTCGCTCACCGATCATATAGGAACCGGCTACCCAGCGATACACCCGTTCCATGGTGGAGATGTCCTGCAATTTGACCGTAGCTGTCAGCAGGTCCTCGAATTCGAAGTGGGAAATGGTCTTGTTGTAGTCCGGCGCGAACTCCAGGAATCGGTTGTTCTGTACCAGGCTGATCGCAAAGGCAATGACCGCAACGGAAGCGATCACCAGGGTGGGGACCATCCACTTCCGACGGATCAGGAACACCGCGCCGATCCCCCCGAGGAGGGCGATGTATGCGGCTCGCGTATAGGATACCTGGACGCCGACCAGGATGATGGCCAGGAGGGCAAGGATCAGGCTGCTGAGGAACCGATTGTCCCGATAGCTCCGGAAGAGATGCCAGCCAAAGGGGAGAAAGACCACGGCCAGGGCTGCAAAGGTCACGTGATTTCGATTGAACGGACCCACCACGGCGTTGACATCCTTGAAGGAAAACCCATAGGCACTGAAGCGAACGAGGATGATGATATGGGTGATGGCCAGGGGAATGAGCAGGCACCAGATGGCGATGCGCCAGGCCTTCGGTCCGGTCAGGAACAATCGGCTCATCCCGTAGAAGGTAAGCATGTACCAGGTCTTGGCCAGCAGGAATTTGACGGCGACTAAGGGGATCTCTGCAAACATGGCGGAACAGGCGATCCAGGCCAGGTGGATGACCAGGAGCAGATCAAACAGGTGGGTGAGACCGATGCGACGGGGTTGGTGCAGGGCCATCAGCACCAGGGCGCCGGTCAGCAGGATGATCAGGGGTTCGGTGGGAAAATCTGTGCCGAGGCTGTCGGAGAAGTTCATCTCGATGGACAGCGGAATACACAGCAGCAGCAGGTAGTACACCTGTCGGAGGTCGACCAGCATCCAGGCGGCCCCCAGGACAATTCCCGGCAGGATCATCAGGAAGGGGACCTCCCACCAGGTCCCTGCCAGGATACACAGGGTGGTGAATATCATGAAAACGGTCCATTGACGGTTGTCGGACCGGAAAAGGTCGAATCGACTGACGGAATTACCGTCCATCGGGGTTCAGTTGGGTCCAGTCGATCTGCTGGTATTGCCGGCGAACCAACAGAAAGAGAATACCGAAGACCAGGGTCAGGGCCATGGCGGTCAGGACCATGAAGGCGCGTTTTGGACGGGCTTTCATTTCCGGGGCCAGGGCATGTTCGAATGGAATGATCGCCGGAGCATCTCCCTCCAGGGTCGCCTTGAGGTGATTGGCTTTCTCCATGTCGTAGCTCAACTGGTTCTTGGTGTTCTCGAATTGCTGTTGCAGTTTGCTGTACAGGGTGGCGCCATGAGCGAAGCCCCGCACATCGAACCGTTTGCCATCGGATGTGCCATTGAGATCGGCCAGCTGGGTCTGCAGGGCAGCAACTCGGGCTGTGAGGTTGGCGATGGTATCCCGATTGGCATACCCGATCCGCTTGTAGGTCTCGAGCCGGGCCTGGTCGCCGACCAGTTGTATGGTCTTTCGGGAGATCTGGTCGCCCATGACCTGGTACTGCAGTCGGTAATCATAAACACCGAATTCCCGTTGCACCTGCTCGAGTGAGTCGGCCAGGTCGCTGAGATAGATCTGCTTGGTGTTGATACTGACCTCATAGGTTTCCAGGAGGCGAAGCTGGCTGTCGCGCACGTAATCGCGGGCGATCTGATCGACGATATCGCGGGCGGTGTTGGCCATGAGAGCAGCCTGCTCCG
>ERZ795053.4761-NODE-4761-length-14479-cov-8.477953_pt1 | contig 14479 bp, 10 predicted proteins | sample MGYA00375137_ERZ795053 | MGnify/ENA primary metagenome ERZ795053 (study PRJEB30182, sample SAMN05720284) | activated sludge metagenome | isolation source: Anaerobic digester | place: Hong Kong | collected 2014-12-17 ... | reverse complement strand
CCCGCGTCGTAGCCGTCGGCCGCGGCGAAGACCGTAGCGCCCCGCGAAGCGCCGCCCGGCGGGTCGAGCGCCTCCGCCCTGGCCGCCGCGACCTCGTCGAGCGCCGCGGCCAGCGATCGCTCGAGCTCCTTCTGCCGCTCCCTGCATGACCGGACCGCCGCCTCGAGCTCGTCGTCGGCGCAGCCGGCGGCCGCGGCCGCCCGGGCCGCTATGCCTGCGACGCGCCTATAGTCGGCCCTGGCCCTGCCGCCCGCGACGAAGTAGACGCGGCAGCCGCCCTTGTACTTCTCGACCTTGAGTATCCTGAACGGCTCGAGCGCCCTCGTCGACGCGACGTGGGTGCCGCAGCAGGCCGAGTACTCGATGCCGTCTATCTCGATCACGCGCAGCACCTCGGCCTCGACCGACGGCTCCTTCCTGAGCGGGAAGGACGCCGGATCCTCGGGCGGGCACAGGTGCGTCGTCACCCTATAGTCGTCCAAGGCTATACGCGTCACCTCGTCCTCGATCGCGTCGGCGTCGTCCCGCCCGAACGGCGCTATATCGAGGTCTATGAACGAGTGGCGCTCGCCCAGGTGGAACGACAGGGTCCGCGCGCCCATCGCGCGCAGCAGCACCGACGACAGGAGGTGCTGGGCCGAGTGCTGTTCGCTATGGTCTATCCTTCGCCCCAGGTCGACGATAGACCGGACCGCAGCGGCGGGACTGACGCCCGCCGCGGCTAGCGCCGCCGGTCCGACCGATAGGATATGCGCGACCTCGTCGCCTTCCTCGAGCACGGCCTCGAGCGGGAGCCCGGCCAGGGTGCCGAGGTCGCAGGGCTGGCCCCCGCCTTCGGGGTAGAAGATCGTCTCGGACAGCGTCACGGCGCAGCTGCCGTCGGCGCGTTCCCTAATCCCGGTCACGACCGAGTCGAGCTCGGACAGCGTCGGATGTTCGTAGTATCGCCTGATGGTTGCCATGGGCCGAGGATAACCTAGTTCCTCGAAGCTTGTGAAGCTTTCGCGGCTAGCGCAGTCCGAAGTAGTGGCGCTCGAGGTAGGCGACGCGCTCGGCGGCCGCCTTCCAGCGCGGGCTCCTCGGGTACTGGTCGCGCACGCGCTTGTAGTACTCGTACGAGCGCTTGATGTCCCTGAACGGCGTGTCCTGCTCGCAGGCGAGCGCGTACAGGTAATAAGCCTCGTCGCCGCCGTACGGGTACAGCGACAGATAGCGGTCGAGCGCCTCGATAGCCGACTGCACCCGTTTCGCGTCCAGCTCGTCGCGGGCCAGCCGGAGCAGGGCCTCCGGGTCGGTCAGCGCCGCCGATGCGGGAGCCGTCGGAGCGGGAGCCGCGGGAGCGGGAGCCGCCGCCGGAGCGGGCGTCACGGGAGCGGGAGCCGCCGCCGGAGCGGGCGTCGCGGGAGCGGCCGCCGCCGGAGCGGGAGTCGCCTTCGCGGCCGAGCCGGCCGTTGGAGCGGCGGCAGAACCAGGAGTCGCCTTGTCAGTCACGACGACGCGCACCAGGCTGACCTCGGTCGAGCCGTCGATCGGATTCTGCCTATGGAAGCGCAGGAGGTATTCTCCGGACCGCTCGGGGTTCAGCGAGAACACCGCCTGCGAGTCCTCGAACCGCCTAGCCTTATATTCGAGGCCGTCCTTGCCGTCCTCGTCGCCGAGATAGACCCAGCCCGAGCCGGGGAAGCGCAGCTCGAAGGGCTGGCCGCTGACCGTCTCGAGCCTGGTCTCCGCGACCGGTTCGGCGGCGGCCGCTACGGACCTGGCGGATGACGCCGGCGTCGCCGGCAGGACGTAGGCCGGCTCGGTCACGGGTTCGGCAGGCTTCTCCGCCTCGGTCGCCTTCGCCGGCTCGGCCGCCGGTTTCGCGGCGGCGCTTGGCGATGCGGGCTTCGCGGCCGGAGCGGGCGCGGCCGGCTTCGCCGCCGCGGTAGCCGCTGGCTTCGCGGCGGCTGCCGGGGCCGGAGCCGTCGGAGCGGGAGGTTTCGCTGCCGACGGCGCCGCGGGAGCCGCCGGCTTCGCGGCGGCCGGAGCGGGAGCCGTCGGAGCGGGAGCCGTCGGAGCGGGAGCCGTCGGAGCGGGAGCCTTCACCGGCGGCGGCGCTTCCGGCTCGGCTAGGCTGATGGTCCCGTACGACGGCGCCGTCGACAGCACCGTGACTCCGGTCGGGATACTAGGCTCGACGGACGGCGACGGGGCGGCGACGGGAGCGATCGGTTCCGGCGCGGCAGGTTCGGGCAGGTTCGGCAGGACTACGGCGCCCGGATAGGCGACAGGCCGCCTCGCGGCCACGGCCTCTGGATGAGAACTATCGGGAGCCGGGGTCGGAGCGTCCGCCGCGGGACTCGGCGCCGGTTCGGCGGCGACGTCGGTACCGTCCGCCGGTAGCGGTTCAGGTCCGCCGACGCACGAGAAGGCGCCCAAGGCGGCGAAGGCCGCCGCTATCATGAAGCCGCTAGTGGACCGCGCCGTAGATCGTTTCAAGTGCTGCCTTCCTGCGACGGGACAGGTCGCCGATATCGACGGCTCCCAGGTCCGGGCTCAGTTCCGCCGCGTCGGCGTCAGTATACCGCGCCTTCGGCTCGAGCGCCAGCGGCCAGGATAGCTCGCCGTCGCCGGGGATCAGGAGCATCGACGCGAGACCCGGGCCCGAGCCGGGTATCGCCGGCGAGGAAGGCGCCGGGCGTACCGGCGCCTCGGCCGGCTTCTCGGCGGCCGTTGGCGGCGCGTCGTCTCGGCGGGCTCGCGCTCCCGCGGCCAGCCCGATCAGGGCGATAGCCGCTGCGAGCGCCAGGCAGCCGACGGCGGCCAGGCGCGCTATGGCCTTGACGCGCGGCGGCAGGCCGCGAAGCCTCCCGGCCAGGGCCGACAGCGCCTTGACGAGCGACGCGCGCGCCGCCCTCGCGACGCCGAGCGAAGACTCGGCTATCGCGCCGAGCCTGGTCGCCAGGGCCGGCGGGAGCTTCATGCCTCGGTCGTCTCCGCGTCGCCCGAGCCGGTGCCGGCGTCAGGAAGGTCGGCTTCGGCTATCGCCTCGCCGTCTGCTTCGGCTATCGCCTCGCCGTCTGCTTCGGCTATCGCTCCGTCGTCGGGCTCGCCGTCGGCTCCGTTCGACGCGGCGACCTCGCCGGGTTCGGCGGCCGGCTCGGGCGCGTCGCCGGCCGTTTCGTCGGTCACCGCCGCGGGCTCGGCAACGTCGGCCTTCTTGGCTTTCTTGGCCTCCGGCTCCTCGACCAGCTCGCGGCCCTCCTCGTACTCGACGTCCTCGTCGATGAACGGCTCGGACGGAGCGGGCATCGTGATAGGCTGGCCGTCAGACCGCTCCAGCCTGACGGCTATCACCTTGGTGACGCCGGATTCCTCCATCGTCACGCCGAGCAGGGCGTCGGCGCAGGTGACCGTCTTCTTATTGTGCGTGATGACGATGAACTGGCTCGTGCGGCCGAATTCGCGCAGCAGGTTGACGAAGCGGATGACGTTCTGCTCGTCGAGCGCCGCGTCGATCTCGTCGAGGAAGCAGAACGGCGACGGCCTGACCATATAGGTGGCGAACAGCAGGGCGATCGCCGTCAGGCTCTTCTCGCCGCCCGACAGCAGCGTGATGTTCTCGAGCTTCTTCCCCGGCGGCTGCGCGAAGATCTCGATACCCGACTCGAGCACGTGGTCGGGGTCGCTCAGCCGCAGCTCGCCGCGTCCGCCGCCGAAGAGCCGCCTGAACATGTTATGGAAATTCTTCTTGACGCGGTTGTAGGTGTTCAGGAACATCTCCGCGCTCTCGTCGCGGATCTCCTGGGTGATGCGCCTGAGGTCGTCCCTGGCCTTCTGGAGGTCGGCGAGCTGGGTCGACAGGAATTCGTAGCGCTCCTTGACCTCGGTGAATTCCTCGGGGGCCATCAGGTTGACCGAGCCTAGGTCCTTGAGCCTCTGCTTGCGGTCGGACAGCCTGTCGCGGAGCTCGGAGGCCTGGGATCGCAGCTCGTACATCCGCTCCTCGAACTCGACCAGCTCGCGGCCGTACTGCTCGCGGAAGTTGTCCTGGACGTTGCGTATCTCGGTCTCGGTCTGGGCCAGCCCGAGGTGCAGTCGCTCGAGCTCGGTCTGTAGCGAGCCGAGCTTGTCTATCTTCTTCTTCAGCTCCTCCTGGCGCTTGCCGAGGTCGCTGTTCTTGATCGCTATGTCCTTCTCGAGGCGCTCGAGCTCGGCGGTCAGCTCGCGCCCGCGCTTCTCGATGTCGGCTATCTCTTCGTCGATCGACGAGAGGTCCTCCTCGGCCTCGGACAGCCGGCGGGCCTCCATCGCGGCCTCGGCGTCGAGCTCGCGGTAGTAGCCCTCCTGGCTGGCTATCTCCCGCCTGAGCATCGCGAGCTGCTCCTCGGCCGACTGGGCCTGGGTCTGCATCCTGATGCGGTTGCCGCGCAGCTCCTCGAGGGTCTTGCGGTACTCGTCGATCCGGGCGGCCAGCTCGCGGTTCTCCTCTCGGGCGGCGGCGATGCGCTCGCGCCGCTGCGTCACGCCGTCCTTGATCGCCGCCATGCGCTCGTCGACGGCGCGCTTCTTCGTGATGATGCCCTCGGGGGACAGGAACTCGTCGATGAACGACGGCGTCGTCAGGCGGTACGCCTCGTAGCGGTCCTTGAGCTCGCGCGCCCGCTCCGCCGACTCGGCCATAGCGGTCCTCGCGCTCTCGATCAGCGCGCGGGCCTCGGCGGCGCCGTAGTCCTTGAGCCTGGACAGGTCGTCGAGTATGGCCGCCTTGCCGGAAAGGCGCGCGATGATGCCGGCTATCAGGGCGTCGATGGCCTCCTCGGCCGCCTTGCGCTCGGCCGCCGAGTAGCCTATGTCCTTGAGCCTGGCGTCCAGCTCGGAGACGATGTCCTCGGTGATCGCGTCGAGCTCGGCCTGCGCGCCGACCAGCTCGGCGTCGAACGCGACGATGTCGGCCTCGGCGCGGGCTATCGCCTGGTCGTTCGCCTTGATCCGCTCCTCGGCGTTCCGTATCGAGCCCTCGAAGCCCAGGATGTTCTTCTCGATCTCGGCTATGCGGCCCTTGTGGCCGCGCAGGATGTCGTTCTTCTCGTCCTCGTCCTCGCGCAGCGCCTCGAGCTTCTCCTCGAGCGCCTTGAGCTTCAGCCTGGCCTGGTCGATCTTGGCCTTGGCCTCGGCGACGCGCTCGGACAGGAGCTTGCGCTCCTTCTCCTTGCCTACCCGCTCGACGGCCAGGCCGTAGACGGTCTTCTGAACGTCGACGAGCTTGGCCTCCATCGAGTTGACGATGTCGAGGTTCTCCTCGAGCGACAGGTTGATGCCGTCGATCTGGGCCTTGAGCGCGTCCCGCTCGGCGGTGCGCTGGGCTATATCGCCGTCGCGCCGCTCCTTCTCGTTGACGAAGCCGCGGAGCCTGAGCAGGTGCAGGTCGAGCTCGGCGTTGAACACTTCCTCGCGCAGCGAGCGGTACGACAGCGTCTTCTCCGCCTGTACCTTCAGGGTGTCGTGGCTGCGCTTGACCTCGCCGAGGATGCCCTCGACCTGGCGCATGTTCTCCTCGGTGCGCTCGAGCTTCAGCTCGGCCTCGCGGGAGCGGGCCTTGTGCTTGGTGATGCCGGCCGCCTCCTCGAACAGGTAGCGGCGCTCCTCGGGCTTGGACGAGAGGATCTGGTCGATGCGGCCCTGCTCCATCACCGAGTAGGCGCTCTTGCCAATGCCGGTGTCCCAGAACAGCTCCTTGAGCTCCTTGAGCTTGGCCGGCTGGTTGTTGATGAAGTACTCGCTCTCGCCGGAGCGGTAGAGCCGGCGCTTGATGGCGACCTCGGGCACGTCGAGGTCGAGGACGCCCTTCTCGTTGGATATGGTCAGGGTGACCTCGGCCACGTTGAGCGCCTTGCGCGACTCGGTGCCGTTGAAGATGATGTTCTCCATCGTGTCGGCGCGCAGCGAGCGAGCCGACTGCTCGCCGACGACCCACTTGATCGCGTCGACGACGTTCGACTTGCCGCAGCCGTTGGGGCCGAGCAGGGCGGAGATGCCCTCGGAGAAGTCTACGCGCGATCGGTCGGCGAAGCTCTTGAAACCGAATATCTCGAGGCTTTTCAGGAACACGTGACGGCACCTCGTTCTAGCATGGATTTCTATGAGTGAAAGCGACGAATAGTAGCACGGATAGCTCCCCCGGCGCAACGGAAGCGGCGCCACGGGCCCCGAGACGAAGAAGGCGCCCCGAACGGGGCGCCTCCGTGCCTAGGCCCTGGGGCCGGCGGTATCAGTCCTCGTCCTGGGCTATCAGGAGTTCGTAGACGGCGGCCGGGTCGGCGGCCGACAGGATGCCCTCGCGCAGCTCGTTCGACTTGAGCTTGGCGCTGAAGTACGACAGGGTCTGCAGGTAGTAGGCGTGCTGGTTATAGGCGGCGGCGATCATGAAAAGCAGCCTGACCGGCGCGTCGTCGAAGGCGTTGAAGTCCTGGATGTCGCACTTGCTGACGCCGACGGCGACGACGAGGTCGGTGACGCTCGACAGCCGCACGTGGGGGATGGCGATATTGCGCCCGATGGCGGTGCTCATGAGGTCCTCGCGCCGGAGCAGCTCGGAGACCAGCTCCTGCTTGCTCTTGATCTGCGGAGCGGCCGAAAGGCGCTCGGCGAGGGCCACCAGGGCGTCGCGCTTGCGCGGATAATCGAGGAACACGACCCTGTCGGGCGACAGGACGTTGCGCATGCGCACCGGATGCAGGTTCGATACCGGCTTATTCGACGAAAGCCGCTCGTTTACCCAGCGCTCGATCTCGCTTTTCTTGAAGCGCCATACGGTGCCGATCTTGCCTGCGGGGATCTCTCCCTTTTGCGCCCAGTCGTAGACGGTACGCTCGGAAACGCGTAGGTACTTGGCCACTTCTTCTATAGTTAGGATGTCGTCATCCATTGCGGCTCTCCCCATACGGTATGATTTGCAATCATTCTGTAAGAAAGGTGACGAAATGTCAAGGTATTTCTAGGACTCGAGCGACTCGATGGCCTCGTCGACGTCGCCGGATCGCCAGCCCAGCGCTATCAGCCGAGAGCGGAGGCCGTCATGCTCGCCGCCCGCGGACAGCCTCGCCGCGCACTGCGCGATGATCCGCAGCCTATCGTCTCGCCTATCGTCGCCCTCGAAGGCCTCGTCCATCGCCTTCTTGACGGCTCGCCGTTCGACGCCCTTGGCCGATAGGGCCGCCGCCAGGGTCCTCGGCCCCTCGGCCTTGTGCCGTACCCTCTGCCGTATCCATGACGACGCGTAGCGCTCGTCGGAAAGCAGGCCGCCGGACTCGAGGCCGTCGAGCGCGGCCAGTATAGCCGGGCGCCCGAAGCCGCGGGCGGTCAGCTTGCGCTCCAGCCCGAAGCGGTACTGCTCGGCCCTCGCCAGCAGGGCCAGGGCCCTGGACTCGGCATCCGTGGCCTCGACCGCGTCGTCGAGCGCGTCGTCGGGCAGCTCGACGAAGACGTCGCCGCGGCCCTCGATGACGGGCGACGGAAGGCCGCGCTCCGCCAGCGCCGCGGCCAGGAAAGCGCCCTTGAAAATAAAAAGGGAGCCGTCGTCGGCGACCGCCTTGACGGCGCCGGAGGCTCCCTTCTCGATTCCGACGATCCTGGCCATCAGGCCGTCTCGTCCGCGATCGCTTAGCGCTTGGAGAACTGGAAGCGCCTGCGCGCTCCGCGCTGTCCGTACTTCTTGCGCTCGACCATACGCGGGTCGCGAGTCAGGAAGCCGTTGTTCCTGAGCGCGAGGCTCGACGCGGGGTCGACCTGGCTGAGGGCGCGGGCGATGCCGTGCCTGCAGGCGCCGGCCTGGCCGTTGGGGCCGCCGCCGACTACGTTGATCACGATATCGAACTTGTTGTCGCTGGCGGTCACGACGAGAGGCTGGCGAACGGAACCGGCGATCTCGGCGATCGGGAAATACTTCTCGAGCTCGAGGTTGTTGACGGTGATCTTGCCCGTGCCCTCGCGCAGATAGACGCGGGCCACGGCCGTCTTGCGCCTGCCGGTACCTATTCCAAGATTCCTAACCATCGTTTACCTCTCCTAGACTTCGATAGCGACGGGCGACTGCGCCGCGTGCGGGTGGTTCGGCCCGGCGTAGACTTTCACGTTCAGCGCGAGCTTGCGGCCGAGCGGCCCCTTGGGGAGCATGCCGCGGATCGCGATCTCGAGGGGATCGGTGGGATGCCGCTCGATCAGGGACGCGAAGGTATTCTTCTTGAGCCCGCCGGCGTAGCCGGTATGGCGGTAGTACACCTTGTCGTTGAACTTGTTGCCGGTAACCTCGATCTTATCGGCGTTGACGATCACGACGTAGTCGCCGACTTCCTGATGCGGGGTGTAACAGGCCTTGTGCTTACCGCGCACGAGGCTGGCCGCCTTGGCGGCTACGCGACCGAGGCGCTGGCCCTGGGCGTCGATGACGAACCAGGAACGGGCGACTTCCGCGGGCTTTACGAATACGGTCTTCATCAATCTATACCTTCACCTTCGTGGAGTTCGTTAGCGTATAAAACGGCGAGCGGTATAATCCCATACATCGCATATCGTGTCAAGCGGACGAGAGGGCTACTCTTTCTTCTCGGCGGCGGCTTCCTCGGCCTCTTCCTTCTTGGCCTCTATCCTGTCCTTTATGTCGGCGATGCCGATGAACACGGCTATCAGGCCGATGAACGCGGCGAGCACCGGCACGGAGCCCCGCAGGAACGCGAGCACGTCCTGCCACCAGCCCAGGGTGCCCGGGAGACAGGCGAACACGGCGAACGCGATACAGACGATGCCTACTATCAAAGCTACCATTATGATCCTCCATGGGTAAGGACGAAGCGGATATAAGCATACCCGAAACTCGATTTTCGTCAATAAGGCCGCCGGTTGCCTCGATGATCCGATCGCCCGTATACTGTCGGCCTGTCTCGGACCCTCGAAAGGACTGCCATGATACCCGACGGAGCCCTCGTATTCTATAAGAATAAAGCCGCCGTAGCCCGCCGCGACGGGGACCGCATCGAGCTGTCCTTCAAGGAAGGCTCTCCGGTACGGGTACGCGATAAGGACGTCGAGCTCGTCCACCGGGGGCCGGTCAAGACGGTGCCGGCGCCGGCGGCCGGGGGAGAATTCGAGCCTGCCTGGGAGATGACCGCCGGTACGAGCCTGGGCCTGGCCGAGCTGGCCGAGCTGGCCTTCGGTACGGCCGGCCCGGCCGAGGCCCTCGCCTGCCGCCTCGCCGCGGCCGAGGGCTCGCCGTTCAGGATGGACGGCGAGATGGTCGCGTCGATGTCCGCCGAGGAGCGATCCGCCGAGGATAGCCGCCGCCGGCGCAAGGAATCCGAGGCGTCGGAGCGCGCCGCGTTCGTCGAGCGGGCCAAGCGCCACGCCGTGGAGCGCGGCGACGAGCGCTTCTGGGGCGAGATCGAGGCGCTCGCGCTAGGCCGGACGCAGAAATCGAGGGCGGCCGGGGATATAGGCGTCGGCGAGAATCCGGAATCGGCCCAGGCCTGGCTTATCAAGGCCGGCATCTGGACCGCCCGCGTGAACCCCCACCCGTCGCGCTCGGGACACCCGTCCAAGGCGCCCGAGCTTGAGCTCGGCCCCGACGACGACGAGGGCCGCGTCGACCTGCGCTCGATGGAAGCCTGGGCCATCGACAACGCCTGGAGCCACGACCCCGACGACGCCATCTCGTGGGACGGCGAGGCCGTCTGGGTGCACGTGGCCGACCCGGCGAGCGCGATCGTACCCGGAAGCGCCGCCGACGTCGAGGCGTCCAACCGCTCCGGCACCCTGTACCTGCCGGAAGGCGCTATCCCCATGCTGCCCGACGCGGCGCTCGACCGCTTCGGCCTCGGCCTAGCCGATACGTCGCGGGCCCTGTCGTTCAGGATAGCGATGGACGGCGACGGCCTCGCGCGCGAGGTGACGGTGACCCCTAGCCTCGTCCGCGTCAAGCGGGCGTCGTACGCCGAGGCCGACCCCCTGCTCGCCTGCGGCGCGCTCGCGAGCCTCGCGAAGGCGGCCGAGCTGCGCAAGGCCTATAGGCTCCGTAACGGCGCGGTGGACATAGCCATCCCGGAGGTCCGCGTCTGGGTCGAGGACGGCGAGCCGCGCATATCGCCGGTAGGCCAGTACGCCTCGTCCGCCGTCGTGCGCGAGATGATGGTGCTCGCAGGCGAGGGCCTGGCCCGCTGGGCCTTCGACCGCGGGCTGCCGTTCCCCTACTACAGCCAGGAGGCGCCCGGATCGCGCGACGACCTGCCGGGCGGCCTCGCCGGGGAATTCGCCAAGCGCCGCCTGATGAAGGCCGGCATGGCCGGAGTCCAGCCGCGCGCCCACCAGGGCCTCGGCGTGACGATGTACGCGCAGGCCACGAGCCCGCTGCGCCGCTACGGCGACCTGCTCGGCCACCAGCAGGCCAGGGCCGCCCTGGCCGCCGAGGCCGGCAGGGCCTATTATCCCGTGCTGCCCGCCGACGAGCTGTCGATGCGGATGGCGAGGGCGGCCGCGGGCGCCCAGGCGGTGCGCAAGGCGGAGCGGCAGAGCGAGCTGCACTGGACGCTGGCCTGGCTGCTCGACCGGCCCGGCTGGGAGGGCGACGCGGTCGTCGTCCAGGCCGGGAACGGCGACGCGCTCCTGTACCTGCCGGAGATAGGCCTCGAGACCAGGGTGCGGGCCGCCGCGCCAGGGCTCAACGAGACCCTGCGAGTACGCTTCCAGCAGGCGGATATATCGAGGCTCGAGGCCCGATTCAGCGTCATATAACGCAGTTGACCCGCGGCTCGGGCTATTCTATGCTAGCGCGGTGAGCATGGAACAAAAAGACTATCGCCTCGCGGCGATCATGTACACCGACATCGTCGGCTACTCGAGGATGATGGAGCGCGACGAGGCCGGCACGCTATCGCTGCTCCACTACCATAACGCCCTCGTGTCGGACATAGCCGCCAAGCGCCACGGCACCGTCATCAAGACCATAGGCGACGCCTTCCTGATCGACTTCCGCAACACGGTCGAGGCGCTGCAATGCGCGATGGAGGTGCAGTCGGCCATCTACGAGCGCAACAAGCGCTCCGATTCCCAGCCGCTGCTGCTCCGCATAGGCCTGCACCTCGGCGATATCTACTTCTTCGAGAACGACGCCCTCGGCGAGGGCATCAACATAGCCAGCCGCCTGCAGTCGCTCGCCCGCCCGGGCTGCGTGTGCTTCTCGCAGGACGTCTATAACCAGGTGCTCAATAAGATAGACTTCCAGGCGGAGAAGCTCGGCAAGGTATCGCTCAAGAACATCACCAAGGAGATCCACGCCTACGAGATAGCCAGCCCGAACGTCGAATTCGACCCGGACCGGGACAAGCCGCGCGCGGGCTTCAAGCCGGCCGCAGACGAGGCCCCGGCCGCGACGAAGCCGCTACCCGGAGCGTCCAGCCCGTCGGACCGCGGCTACGGCCCCGACGCGGCGCGCGGCGTGCTCGACGACATACGCAAGGCCATCCTCGCCGATACCAAGGCTATGGGCCGCAGGCTGACCGTCGCCGAGGCGCTCGAGCGCTACGGCGAGTACGGCGTCGAGGCCAAGGAAGTGATAGCGTCGATGGCCGAGAAGGGGCTGATACAGAAGGCCCCGGCCGCGGGCGGCTCGGCCGGCGGAGCCTCGGGCGCCCCGGGAAGCTCGGACCTCGCCGCCGACATCGGCAAGGCGGTCGAGGGCATTGCCCGGGCCATAGAGCAGAGCGTCGGCGACTGGCAGAAAGCCGGCCGGAGCGGACGCGGCAGGCGCTCGGGCCGAGGCGACTGGTCGGACGAGGGCGTTCGGTCCCGAGGGAACGGACGGGACCGCGAGTCCAGGTACGCGGACATAGGCCGCCGGGTCGAGCGCGGCGCCGAGCGCGTGGTCGACAAGATCGAGCGCGAGATAGGCCGGTCGTCGGTCCTCGACGAGAAGAGCGCGATCAAGGCCGAGTTCAAGCGCCACGCGGCCGAGGTCGGCACCGGGAAGTGGGACGCCGAGCTCCGCGACTCTGAGCACTTCAAGCCGAGCTCCGAGGAGATCGAGACCGATTTCGCGCGCTATCGCGACAAGATCGAGGCGAAGGCCCATAAGTCGTCGAGCGGTTTCGTAGGCAACCTGCTGTCCTTCGTCGGCGTCAACGCGCTGCTCTGGTACATCAACCTGAAGGTAGCGCCCGGCTTCATGTGGGCGGCCATCGTCAGCGCCGGATGGGGCACCGGCATCGTCTCGGGATTCTTCGCGATGCTCCGCGGCAAGGCCAAGGCCTCCGAGGTCGACAGGATGCCGGAGCTCGAACCGGCCGCGCTCGACCTGTACAAGAAGGTGAACCGCGTCAAGGACAGCATGGCGATGCACTTCGCGAGCATCCTCTCGGTACCGCCGCTGCTGTTCACGATCAACCTACTGACCTCGCCCGGCTTCCTCTGGGCGGCCATACCGTCGGGCATCATGGCGCTCAGCTTCATAGGCCACCTCGTCGCCTACCCCGGCACCCTGCGCGGCCTCGAGAAGCGGCTCTTCCGCACGCTCGGCGTCGACTCGTGGCGGGAGCTGTTCAGGCTCGGCAAGGGTCGCCGGGCGGGAGCGGCCGCCGGCCCCTACGCGTCGGTCTACGCCGAGGCCGCCGCGATCCGCGACGAGATCGTCAAGGACCTCAAGGCCGGCAAGGGCTCGGACGAATTCGGCAAGGACATGATCCCGACCCTGGACCGCTTCGTCGAGCAGGTCAAGCTGCTGTCCCACTCGGTCAACGAGATCGACGGCATCGTGTCGACGATCCCGACCGAGGCGCTCCGCCGCGACAGGGAGGCGCTCGAGGCCAAGCGCGTATCGGCGGCCAGCCAGGCGCTCCAGGAAGAGTACGGTCGCTCGATAGACGAGATAGCCAGGCAGGAGAAGGCCTGCCGCGACCTGGAGGACCAGCGGGAGCTCCTGCGCCTCCGGCTCGGCTCGTCGGTCAACGCGCTCAAGCAGCTCAAGCTGGACATGGCCAGGATGAAGGCCCTGCCCGAGGCGGGCGAGCGCCAGGCGATGGAGGAGCTCAGGCGCAAGGCCGGCGAGCTGTCCGGCTACCTCGACGACCTCAAGAAGGGCTACGACGAGAGCTCGGGCGACCCCTACGCCGAGCTGGAGCGGCTGGTGGCGGAATCCGAGGCCAAGGCGCGCGCCGATGGCGACGATACCCCGGTCGGACCGGGTCGTTGACAGGCACCCGCTATTCTTTATAGTATTGCCCCGCGGTCCGGTAGCTCACTTGGATAGAGCGATTGCCTCCTAAGCAATAGGTAGTGGGTTCGATTCCCGCCCGGATCACGATTCGACGAGGCCGCCCGACGGGCGGCCTTTTTTATCCCGGCTAGATAGCGTCGGGATCGAGCGCGCGCTTCCATTTCCCGGACAGGAAGTAGGCGAAGCCTATGCCGGCCGTCAGGAAGTTCGACGCGAACATGGCCACCCAGATCGACAGGGGGCCGAGCGCCGTCCTATAGGCCAGGAAATACGCCAGCGGCACGCGGACGGCCCAGAGCCTGAACACCGACAGGAACATGATGATCTTCGTGTCGCCGGCCCCCTGGAAGGCCCCGCTCATCGCGAAGAACAGGCCGAAGGTCAGGAGCGACGGGGTCACCACCTTGAACATGATGTCGCCGAGCCTGATGGCCTCGGGGTCGGCGACGAACAGCCTGACCAAGCCGCCTCCGTAGGCGAACGCCATCGATAGGAGCGGGATCTCGAACAGCAGCACCATCCACAGCGAGTTCTTGACGACGCGCATCGCCAGGCGCTCGTCCTTGGCGCCCATCGCCCGCCCGACCAGGCTCGTCGTGCCGTTGGCGATGCCGTGCACCGGGATATCGAAGAGGTTCATCAGCCGGTTGCCGACGCCGAAGGCGGCGATCGCCGCGGTGCCGAACATGTTGACCACGCCCTGGAGCACGGTGAAGCCGAAGGCCGACAGGCCCTGGCCGACGCTGGCCGGCAGGCCTATCCTGAGCAGCAGGCCCCAGGACCTGGCCGACGGCCTGAGCTCGGCCGCCTTCAGGCGAAGGCCGGCGCGGCCCTTGCCCAGCACCAGCAGCGACAGCGCGGCTCCGACTGCCTGGGACAGGATCGTCGCCAGGGCGGCCCCGGCGACGCCCAGGGCCGGGAAGGGCCCGAGGCCGAAGATCAGCAGCGGGTCCATGACGACGTTCAGCGCGACGGCGAGCAGGTGGACCTTGATCGGGGTCACCGTGTCCCCTATCGCCACGAACGACGCCTGGAGCGCGAAGTACATGAACACGAACGGGATGCCGAGGAAGACGATGCGCATGTACGTGAGGGCGTAGCCGAATACGTCGGCCGGCGTATTGAGCAGGCGTAGCAGGGGCGCCGCGACGACCGAGCCTACGGCCGCGAGCGTCACCGACGCTACGATCAGCAGGGACGTCGTCTGGTTCATGTAGTGGTTCATCTTGGCCTCGTCGC
>ERZ795053.4756-NODE-4756-length-14484-cov-24.510638_pt1 | contig 14484 bp, 13 predicted proteins | sample MGYA00375137_ERZ795053 | MGnify/ENA primary metagenome ERZ795053 (study PRJEB30182, sample SAMN05720284) | activated sludge metagenome | isolation source: Anaerobic digester | place: Hong Kong | collected 2014-12-17 ... | reverse complement strand
TGGTTCGCCGCGCATTGGGCGATAATTGAATCAAGATTGAAGTTCATTTGGAGGATAGCACAATGAGCAAGAAGCGTGGATTTGGTGGCGGCAAGAGCTTTGGCGGCGGCATGCCCAACATGGGCAGCCTGATGTCGCAGGTGCAGAAGTTGCAGGAAGAGATGGAGAAGACGCAGGCGGCGCTGGCCGACGAGGAGATCACGGTGAGCGCCGGCGGCGGCGCGGTATCGGTCGTCGTTACCGGCGCCCGCGAATTCCGCAGCGTGACGATTAAGCCCGAGGTCGTCGATCCCGACGATGTGGAGATGCTCCAGGACCTGCTGCTGGCGGTCTTCAACGATGCCATCGCGCAGGCGAAGGCGTTGGAGGATGAGCGCATGGGCGGCCTTACCGGCGGGATGGGCCTGCCGCCCGGCCTCTTCTAGCCTATGCAGCCCCTCGCCGAACCGGTTTCCAACCTTATCGACGCGTTCAGCCAGTTGCCAGGCATCGGCCCGAAGACGGCGACGCGGCTGGCCTACTACCTGCTGCGCAGCGATGAGGCCGTTGCCATCAAGCTGGCGCGTGCCCTGGAAGAGTTGAAGCAACGCACAGTCTTCTGTAGCGTCTGCTTCAACATCGCCGACCAGGACCCGTGTGCGATCTGCGACAACCAGCAGCGCGACCACGGCCTGATCTGCGTGGTCGAAGAGCCGCTGGACGTACAGGCCATCGAGCGCACGCGCGAGTTCACCGGCGTCTACCACGTGCTGCACGGCGCGATCTCGCCCGTCGAAGGGGTCGGGCCGGAAGATCTGAAGGTCGGCGAACTGTTGCAGCGCATCCAGCAGAGCGAGACGCCCGTGCGCGAGCTGCTGCTGGCCACCAATCCAAATCTCGAAGGCGAAGCCACGGCCATGTACATCGCACGGCTGACGAAGCCGCTCGGCCTACGCGTGACGCGCCTGGCGCGCGGGTTGCCCATGGGCGGCGACCTGGAATACGCCGATGAAATGACGCTCGGCCGCGCCTTGACTGGACGTAGCGAGATGTAAATGCATCTCTCAATATATTGTTTTGCGTTCGGAGACACACATGATTGACACAGCACCAGACAAAATTGCAGCACTGAAAAAGAGTTGGCAGGAAAGCACACTCGCTCCCCTGGTCAAGCGCTTTGGCGAGCGCAAGACCCAGTTCACCACGAGCGACGAGCACATGGTCGTCGACACGGTTTACACCCCGGACGGCGACGCCGGCGCGTACCTGGAGACGCTCGGTTTTCCGGGCGAATACCCCTTCACGCGCGGCGTGCAGCCGAACATGTACCGCGGTCGCTTCTGGACCATGCGCCAGTATGCCGGCTTTGGCAACGCCCGGGAGAGCAACGAGCGCTACAAGTTCCTCATCGCCCAGGGCCAGACGGGATTGTCGGTCGCTTTTGACCTGCCCACGCAGATCGGCTATGACGCCGACCACGAATTCGCCGAGGGCGAAGTGGGCAAGGTCGGCGTGTCGATATCGAGCCTGCGCGACATGGAGACGCTGCTGGACGGCATCCCGCTGGACAAGGTCAGCATCAGCATGACCATCAACGCGCCGGCGGCCGTGCTGCTGGCCATGGTCATTGCCGTGGGCAAGCAGCAGGGTGTTGCGGCGAAGCAACTGCGCGGCACCATCCAGAACGACATCCTGAAAGAGTACATCGCACGCGGCACCTATATCTTCCCGCCCGCACCCTCCATGCGCCTGATTACCGACATCTTCCGCTATTGCGCCACCGATGTGCCCAAGTGGAACACCATCTCCATCAGCGGCTACCACATCCGCGAGGCGGGCAGCACCGCCGTGCAGGAAGTGGCCTTCACCCTGGCCAACGGCATGGAATATGTGAAGCAGGCGGTCGCCGCGGGGCTCGACGTCGACAACTTTGCGCCGCAGCTCAGCTTCTTCTTCAACGCCCACAACAACATCCTGGAAGAGGTCGCCAAGTTCCGCGCCGCGCGGCGGCTGTGGGCGCGCATCATGCGCGAACGCTTTGGCGCGCAGAATCCCGACTCGTGGAAGCTGCGCTTTCACACGCAGACGGGCGGCAGCACGCTCACGGCACAGCAGCCGGACAACAACATCGTGCGTGTGACGATCCAGGCCCTCTCCGCCGTGCTGGGCGGGACGCAGAGCCTGCACACCAACAGCAAGGACGAGGCGCTGGCCCTGCCCACGCAGAAGTCCGTGGAGATCGCCCTGCGCACGCAGCAGATCATCGCCTACGAAAGCGGCGCCGCCGACACCGTCGACCCGCTGGCCGGCTCCTACTACGTGGAGTGGCTGACCGACGAAATCGAGCGCCGCGCCGACGAATACATCGCCAAGATCGACGAACTGGGCGGTGCATTGCGTGCCGTGGAAGAAGGCTTCGTCCAGCGCGAGATTCAGGATGCCGCCTATCGGGCGCAGCGCGCGGTGGAGAAGGGCGATGATGTCGTCGTCGGCGTCAACCGCTTCCAGACGGACGAGCACAACGAAGGCGAATTGCTGCGCGTGGACGAGAGCGTGCGCATCAACCAGGTGGCCGCGCTGGCAAAGCTGCGTGCCGAGCGCGACAACGACGCCGTGCAGGAGATCCTCGGCCGCATCGGTCAGGCGGCGAGTGAACCGCAGGCGCCGATCATGCCGTTGATCGTCGAGGCGGTCGAAGCCTACGCCACCCTCGGCGAGATCTGCGACACGCTGCGTGGTGTCTTTGGCGAGTACACGCCGGAGAATTGGGTGTAGCCGGCGGAGATAGAAAGGCTTGGATAGACCACGGATGTGACGGATTGGACGGATTCGCGCGGATGAGAGTATCCGTTGAAATCCGTCTAGTCCGTCACATCCGTGGTCTGTTTTCCTGCACCACGTCGAGTGCATGGTATGGTGGACACGTGATCAAACGCATGCGGCGGCGGCTCTTGCGCACGCCGCTCTTCTATAAAATCCTCTGGGCCAACATTGCCATTGTGGCGCTTGGTGCAGTCGGCGGCACGATGGTCACGGTCTGGCATGTGACCAGCTATCCCGACGACATTCACTATGAACTGATCGCGGTCTTTGCCGGCATCGGCGTGGCGATCAGCTTCTTTGTCAACCAGTGGGTGCTGCGCAAGGCGCTCGATCCGCTCGACCGGCTCCAGGAGGCGGTCGACGAGACGCGCAGCGGCCGTGCCGATATGCGCGTGGTGCTGGGCGACAACAGCGATGAGCGCTTCGACCGGCTGGCCGGCACCTTCAACCAGATGCTCGCACAGCTCGAACACGACGCGCGCGCGATGCAGCAACTCTCGCGCCTGATCTTGCAGGCGCAGGAGGAGGAGCGCTATAGGCTCGCCCGCGAACTCCATGACGAAGCGGCTCAGTCATTGACCTCGCTGCTCGTGCACATCCGCCTGTTGGAGCGGGCCAACAACCCGGCCGAGGCGCAACATCACGTGCAGGAACTGCGCGAGCTGACCGCTCGGGCGCTCGAAGACGTTCGCCGCGTGGCGCTGGATCTGCGCCCCACCATCCTCGACGACCTGGGCCTGGCCGCAGCGCTGGAGTGGCGCGTCGACGAGTTCAACAAGGGCGACGGCGTACGCGCGTCGGTGGTCGTCGACGGGATGGATCGGCGCATGCCGCGCGAAGCAGAGCTCGTCCTCTACCGCGTGGGGCAGGAGGCGCTCTCCAATGTCAGCCGCCACGCCGGCGCCAGCGAAGTCATCGTGACGCTGCGCCGCGACGCGGATCTGTGCGTCCTGCAGGTGTCCGATAACGGCGTCGGCTTCGACCCGGCGCGTACGCAGCCCGACACCGACCACGGCCTGGGGCTGGTCGGCATGCGCGAACGTGTTGCCATGATCGGTGGCGACCTGGAAGTCACGTCGCAGCCGGGCGCCGGCACCCGGATCACGGCGCGCATCCCGTGGCAAAACGGTAAAGGAACGAACCGATGAACAAGATCCGCGTATTGCTCGTAGACGATCACATGGTGGTGCGCGTCGGCCTCACGGCGTTGATTAACGCGGAGCCGGACATGGAGGTCGTCGGCGAGGCGAGCAATGGCGCCGAAGGCGTGGATGCCACCGTGGCGCAGCGCCCCGACGTGGTGGTCATGGATATCTCCATGCCGGTGATGGATGGCCTGGAGGCGACACGGCGCATCCGGCAGGAATGTACGGCCGTGCAGGTGTTGATCCTGACGGTGCACGCCCAGGAAAAATATCTCTTTCCCGTGCTCAAGGCGGGCGCAGCCGGCTATGTTCTGAAATCGACGGTGGACACGGAACTGCTCGACGCAATCCGCACCGTGGCGCGCGGCGAGGCCTTTCTCTACCCGTCGGCCACGCGCCTGCTGCTGGAGGATTACATCTCGCAGATCAATAGCGGATCGAGCCCGGACGAATATGAAGGGCTGAGCGAGCGCGAGCGCGAGGTGCTCAAACTGATCGCACTCGGCTACACGGCGGCGCAGGTGGGCGAGAAACTATCCATCAGCCCCAAGACCGTGGAGACGTACCGCGCACGCATCATGGAGAAGCTGAACCTCAGCAGCCGCCCTGATCTGGTGCAGTATGCGCTCTCGCGCGGCCTGCTCTCGGAGTACACGTAGACCACGCCAATCTTCCACTCGGCCGAGCAACACGCCCTCCTGTCGCCGATTTCCCCAAATAGCGTTTTCACACAGCTTGATCAACAATAGCAGATTCTTGTCGCCGGCGTCGTCCGGGGGCCGTTTGCAGTACCCGAAAGGATTTGCATGATTGACACACAGCCGCTGACCGGGCGCCGCATCCTGCTTGGCACGCTGGTCGTGCTCGGCGTCGTTGCCGCCTTTGCGCTGCTCTACCGCTTCTACATGGTTGTCTTCCTCTTCTTCATCGCCTTTGCGCTGGCGGTGATCTTCGAACCGGTGGCCGCCTGGCTGCAACGGCGCGGAATTCGCCGCGAGATCGGGCTCCTGCTGATCTACACTTTGTTGGCTGTCGGCCTGGCCGTGCTGCTGGCGAGCGTCATTCCCGTCCTGGTCGAGCAGGCGCGCAGCCTGTTGGAGCAATTCCCGGCACTCTATGCCACCCTGCTCGAAAACCTGCGCACGCAGCCGGTCGGTCTGCTACGCGGCGTTGCGCGGGTCATGCCGGCCGAAATCAGCCTGCCGGACCTTGCCCTGCTGCTGCAACCGGGCGAGGGCGAGCCGGACGCATCGCCGCTGCTGTCGCTGGGCGCCGCGCTGCGCATCCTGTTCGCCGTGATCGCCGTCTTTCTCCTGGCCTACTTCTGGACGCTGGAGGGTGACCGGGTTGTGCGCCATGCCGTGCTGCGCGTGCCGCCGGAGCGGCGCAGCGCCGTGCGCGCCACGATCGCCGAAATCCAAGGCAAGATCAACGGGTACTTCCGCGGCCAGTTGATTCTATGCGGCACGATCGGGCTGCTTTCGGGAGTGGCATACTTCGCGATCGGCGTCCCGAATGCGCTGCTATTGGGCGCGCTCATGGCGATCTTCGAGGCGGTGCCCGTCGTCGGCCCGATCCTTGGTGCCATCCCGGCCGTGCTGATGGCGGCATCGGTCGCACCCGACAAGGTGCTGTGGGTCGTGGGCGCCATCGTCGTCATCCAGGTGGCCGAGAGCAACCTCCTTGTGCCACGGATCATGGACAGGGCGGTCGGCGTCAACGCCGTCGTGTCCTTGCTGGCGATTACCGCCTTCGGCGCGCTCTTCGGCTTTGCCGGCGCCCTGCTGGCCGTGCCGCTGGCCGCAGTCTTGCAGATATTGACGACGCGGCTCCTCTTTGAGCCGACGATCGAGGCAAAACCGCCGGCGCCCGAGGCGGCAACCGGCCAGCGCGATCGGTGGGCAGTCTGGCAGCGCCAGGCGCAGGAGCTGGCCATCGACGCGCGCAAGCTTGCCCGCACCGACAGCGCGCCGCTCGACTCCGGCGATGAGATGGCGCTGGATCTGGTGGAGACGCTTGCGCACCAGCTCGACCTCTATATCGCCCACCAGGAGCGCCGGCCGTGAAGCGAGTCGCCCTTGTCACAACCATCGTCCTGCTTGTCCTGACGCTGCTGCTCATCGCCTGGCGGCTGCAAAGCGTCGTCGGCATCTTTCTGCTCGCGCTCGTCATTGCGCTGGTAGTCGAGGAACCGATCGGCTGGTTGACCCGGCGCAATACGCCGCGCTGGCTTGCCGTGCTGGCCGTCTATGCCGGCTCTGTCATCATCATCCTGGTAATTGGCGTGATAGTCTTCCGTTCCTTCGCCGCCGAACTCGACCCGCTCATCCAGGACGGATTGACCCGCTATGGCATCCTCCAGGCGCGCATCGAGCAAATCGCCACGGATCGCAGCGTGCTCCTGGTCGGCCGCCTGCCTACGACGGACGAAGTGGCGACGATGATCGTCAAGAACCCCGAGACCGGCGTGGCGGAAGGGCTGATGGCCATGGCGCAGCGTCTGCTCGGCATGGCCGGCGAGGTCGCCCTGGCAATGGTGTTGGCCATCTACTGGAGCATGGACAGCAGCCGCTTTGGCCGGCTCTGGCTCTCCTTGCTGCCATCCGATCGACGTGTTCAATTGCGCGCGTTCCTGACCAGCCTTGGCCGGCGCGTCGGCGCCTACGTGCGCAGCGAAGTCGTGCAGACCCTGCTGACCGGCGCCGCACTGACGGCGCTCTACGCGCTCGCAGGCGTGCCCTATCCCTTTGCGCTTGCCCTCTTCGTTTCGCTGGCGTGGCTGATTCCCATCATCGGCGGCGTGATTGCCCTGCTCCTGGCGGCGCTGATCGGCTGGTTTGCCGGATGGCAGGTGGCGATCTTCGCCACCGCAGCGACGATCCTGGTGCTGGCCATCTCGGAATACGTGGTGCAGCCGCGGCTGGACAAGTCCGGCGCCCAGCTTTCGGGCACGCTGACGGTCCTCCTCATGCTGATGCTCGGCGATCTGCTTGGCATCGTCGGGCTGATCATCGCACCGCCGGTGGCGCTGACGATTCAACTGCTTCTCGGCGCGTTCTTTGATCGAACACCGGCCTCCGGAGAGCAGGAGTCGATGAGTGCGCCGGCTTTGACCGCACAACTCCAGTCGCTCAAGGCGCGCACGTTGGAGAGCGGCGCGCCGCTGCCCAAGGCCGTCATGGATCTGGTGGCGCGGCTGGAGAACCTGGTGAACGCAGTAACGGACGCACCGAGGTAGCAAAGACTGTACCTGCGGGCGGCAGGGTCACCAGTCGCCCGCGTACTGCACGGTGCGCGGGGCCAGTTGCGCCGTCGTCCACGCCCAGTGCAGTTCGACCAACTGGCGCATGTGCAGCAGATCGTGCGCCACCCACGCCGCCAGCAGATTGCCCGCCGGGAACGGGTCGCCCCACGGCGCGAGCTCGGCCGCGTCCCAGTCGGGCGCCTCCAGCCCGGTCAGCCACGCCGTTGAGCGATCGCGCTCGGCCAGCCACGCGGCCAGCGACTCGCTCAGATCGCGCTCGTTGTAGCGCCGCTGCGTGACCCAGCCGCCCGGGTCGATGGGTGGCCACTTCTCGCCGGGCCGGTGCAGCGTGTAGTCGATGCGGACGCGGAAATCCTCGCGCTCCTCGTCCAGCAGGTGATTGACCACTTCCAGAATCGACCAGCTCTCCGCGTCGGGTTTCCACCGCGCCTGCTCGTCCGACACGCCGGCGACCAGCGCCGCGATCCGCTGCGCATTGCGCTGCATCGTTGCCACACATTGTTCGAGTTCCACGCTTCTCTCTCCCCTCATTCGGCCAACATTCAGGTTGCGCCTGAAGTCTATCACCCGGAGAAATCCCCACACAAACTGTCCAAGAGTTCCCGACAGACAGCAGGCGCGGTCCCTGATAAGATGCTTGTGAAGAAATTCACGCATTGGACAGATGGGGCAACCTCGACCTGGGAGGAAAGCATGGAGATACGACTGTTGTTCGCTACACCAGACCCGGCGTCTCATATGCTATTGGATTCTCTGCTGGCCTCGGCACTGGAACTGACACCGCTGACCGTCACCGCAGAACACGTCCTGAGTCAGGATGAGTTGCTGCAGCGCGTTGATGCAGGTGCGGACGATGTCGTCGTATTGGACTGGCTCATGGCGCAATCCGGCACGCCGGCGTTGGTCACGGCCATGCTCGAGCATAACCCGCGGCTGCGTGTGGTGGCGGTTCTCCCGCAGAGCTACCGGCAATATCGCAAGCAGGTCTGGCAGGCCGGCGCGTGCAGCAGCATTGCCAAGGAGAACATGGAGCAGGAATGGTTCTCCAGCGTTCTCTGCATCATGCACCGGGCGATGCAACGCGAAGCAAAACTACACGACTACTATGCCGGTCTCTTGCCGGCAGCAGTGTTGGAAGAGCCGGAATTGTGTTGCACCCGGTCAATCGACGTGGATGTGGCGGTGACGGCAGGCTGATACTTCTCACCCGGCTTTTGGCCGGATCGCAAAGGGGAAGAATAGATAATGGGCAAAGTACAGTTACAAATCTCACGCCGCACTTTCTTGAAGAGTGCACTGGCGGGAAGCGCCGGGCTGGCGGTAGCGGGTGGCCATGCGATTCCCGCAGTCGCCGCGCCGGAGGGCAGCGCCGAGCCGCCCTGGTTCTACCGCGGCCAGATCAAGACCACCTACAGTGTCTGCGACATGTGTCCGTGGCGCTGTGGCATCACGGTCCAGAGTGTCGGCGACCGCGTCTACAAGATCGACGGCAACCCGGCCGACCCGAAGAGTCGCGGCATGCTCTGCGCGCGCGGCCAGGGTGGCGTCTCGTTCATGTATGACCCGGACCGGCTGCGCTCGCCCATGTTACGCACCGGCGAACGGGGCGAAGGCAAGTTCCAGGAGGTCACCTGGCCGGAGGCGCTCGACGCCATGGCCGAGAAACTCCTGGCCATCAAGGAGCAATACGGACCCGAGTCGGTAGCGGTCTTCGGCCACACCTCCGGCGAGTTCTGGTTTGCCGATTATTTTGCCCAGGCGTGGGGAACGCCCAATGCGGCCAAGCCATCCTCGTCGCTCTGCACCAGCCCGCGCGAGGAAGCCTCCAACCTGACGTTGGGCTTCCCTGTCGGCGGCCACGAGCCGGTGGACTGGGAAGGATTGCGCTGCCTGACGCTCATCGGCAGCCATATCGGGGAAGACTCACGCAACACAGTGATGCAGGACTTTGCCAAGGCCTGGGGCCGCGGCGCAAAGGTCATCGTGGTCGACCCACGCTTCTCCAGCGTGGCCGCCAAGGCCGACTACTGGCTGCCCATCAAACCGGGCACCGACACGGCGCTGCTGCTGGCGTGGATCAACGTGCTGATCGCCGAGAAGCGCTATGACGCCGACTATATTGCGGAGTGGGCCGACGGCTTCGACAAGCTGGCCGCCCATGTCGCCGACCTGACGCCCGAGTGGGCGGCCGCCATCACGGAACTCGACCCGGAACTGATTCGCACCACCGCACGCGTCATGGCCGACAGCCTGCCGCAGTCGCTGATCATGCCGGGGCGCCATGTGACGTGGTACGGCAACGACACGCAGCGCATGCGTGCGGCCTACACGGTCAACGCGTTGCTCGGTGCGTACGGGCGCGAGGGTGGTTTCTACTTCAACAAGTCGCCCTATATCGAGGCGTATCCCCATCCGCCCTTTGCCGTCGCCGGCAGCGCCGGTGGCTGTTCGGCCGAGCCGGGCGCCGAAAGCGCGGAACTGCCCGTCGGTCCGTCCGGCAAAGCGCGCGCCGATGGCGCCCGCACCAAATTCCTGCGCGGTGCGACCGCCATGCAGGAATTGATCGAGCCGATGATTACGGGCGAACCGTACCCGATCAAGGCGCTCATCGTCTATGGCACGAACCTGCTGAACACGGTGCCCGACGTCCCGCGCACGATTGAGGCGCTCAAGAATCTCGACCTGGTCGTTGCGATTGACGTACTGCCGATGGAGCATGTGGCGTGGGCGGACATCGTGCTGCCCGAGGCGACTGTCCTCGAACGCTACGACGAGTTGTGGACTGTTGCGCACAAGACGCCCTACATCGCCCTGCGCGAGCCGGCGGTGGAACCCTACGCCGACACGAAGCCGGCCTGGTGGATGGCGCGTGAATTGGGCATGCGCGTCGGCCTCGAAAACTACTTCAAGTGGGAAACCGCCGAGGAGTACATCAACACTCGCTTGCAGACCATCGGCTCGAGCATCGAGAAGATGCGCGAGGAAAAGGGCATCATCGTCCAGAAGGGCAAGCCGTACTTCGCCGATTTCAAGGGTTCATCGCCTTTCCTGACGAAGACCGGCAAGATCGAACTCTATTCGGATGAGTTGGCGCTCGCCGGCCAGGATCCCATCCCGGTCTACACGCCGACCGAGGATCCGCCGGACGGCTTTTTCCGCCTGCTCTACGGGCGCCATCCGGTCCACACCTTTGCCAAGACGCAGAACACGCCGCTGCTCCACGAACTCTATCCCGAAAACGAGCTCTGGATCAATGCCGGCATCGTCGCTGCCCAGGGGATGAAGGACGGCGATCGGGTGTGGCTGGAGAACCAGGACGGCGCCCGCAGCGGCCCGGTGAAACTCAAAGCAACCGAACGCATCCGGCCCGACGCCGTCTTCATGGCGCACGGTTTTGGCCGCAACGAGCCGGCATTGACGCTCGCCAATGGCAAGGGCGCCAACGACGCACAGTTGCAGACGCGCTACATTCTCGACCCAATCAGCGGCGGCGCCGGCATGCGTGTCAACTTCGTCCGCATTGTGAAGGAGGCATAACGTGGCTACCAATGCCTTTCTGCTTGATATCTCGCGCTGTATCGGCTGCCAGGCATGCACTGCCGCCTGCAAGACCGGCAATGAATTGCCGGCGGGCACGCAGTTCATCCAACTAATCGAGCAGACGCGCGGCACCTTCCCGAATCTCGAGGGCGGTTTCCAGAACCATCGCTGCTATCACTGCACCGACGCTGCCTGTGTGTCCGTCTGCCCGACCGGGGCGCTCTTCAAAGAAGACGGCATGACGCGCCTGAATCGCGATGTCTGTAGCGGCTGCCAGTATTGCACCGATGCCTGCCCCTTCGACGTGCCGCAGATGGTCGACGGCCGCTGCAGCAAGTGCGACGCCTGCGCCGATGTGGTTGCAGCGGGCGGCACGCCCTGGTGCGTGCGCACCTGCCCCAGCGATGCACTGCGCTTTGGCGACCGGCAGGAAATCCTGGCCGAAGCCCAGAGCCGGGTTGCTGCCATCAAGGAGCGCTACCCCAAGGCACGCGTGTACGGAGAGACCGAAGCCGGCGGCCTGGGCGTGATCATGGTGCTGCCGGACGACCCGGAAGTGCTCGATCTGCCGGCCAACCCGCAGGTGCCGCTGCTGGTCAACACGTGGCAGAAGGTCGTCCAACCGGCGACCATGGGGCTGACCGGCCTGAGCATTCTCGTGACCGGGGTGGCGGCTGTGATCGCTCGCCGCAACCACATGCAGGAACTGAAACTCCTGCACAAAGAGGAAGCCAAGGCCGACGAATCGAAGTGACATTCATCCACACGAGGCCGGCTGATCGTGGCCCCGTGTGGCGGCAATACGAACGAGGTGTTTCATGACAACTGCAAGCGACCGTGAAGAAAAGGTATTGCGCTATCGTGTCGGCCAGCGGGTCGTGCACGCAACACTGGCAATCTCGTTTCTCATGCTCCTGTTCACCGGGCTCATGATTTTGTGGCCGCCGATGGCCGGGCTGGCAGCGGGCGGCACGTCCGGCATCATCCACCGGGTTGGTGCAATTCTCTTCATGGCCGTGCCGATCCTGTACTTGATCGTCGATCGGCGCGGCGCCAAGGAGTTGCTCGTCGAGTCGTTCACCTACGACAAGGATGACCTGGCCTGGTTCAAACACATGGGCCAGTACTTCCTGGGGCACGCCGTGGGCATGCCGCCGCAGGGCCGGTTGAACGCCGGGCAGAAGCTGCATCACGCCGGCGTCGTGATTACGTCGGCCACGGTGGTGATTTCCGGCATCTTCATGTGGTATGCCAAGGGCAGCCTCGGCGCCACCGGGCTGGCGATGGCGGCAACGATCCATGACCTGTCCATGCTGGCGCTCACTGTGTTGCTGGTCGGCCATCTCTACTTCACCTTTGTCTACAAAGCGCTCTCTTCCATGACGACCGGCTACGTTTCCAAGGAAGATGCCGAGATCGAACATCCCAAGTGGATCGAAGAGATGGGACAGCCACAGGTCACAGGCGACTGATCTTCCAAGCAAGGCAATTCCCGCGCGAGCGGTTCTCATATTCGATGTTCTAAACTACAGGAGTGACAGATATGTCCAAACGTTTAGTACCCGTTATCAGTCTATTCGTCGTCCTGGCGCTCGTTCTGGGCGCATGTGGCGGCGGAAGCGCAGCGCCGACGGCTGCCCCGGCAGCAGTGCTGGCGGCCGACACGCCGACCCCCGTACCGCCGACTGAGGCGCCTGCCGCAACCGAGGCGCCCGTCGCCGAGGCACCGGCCACCGAAGCACCCGCAGAGGAAGCACCGGCCGCCGAAGGTGCAGACCTGACCGCCGTCGTCGGCGACTTTGCCGCCGGCATTCCCGAAGGCTGGATGAACACCGGCAAGATCGACGATGTCAAGGCTGCGATTGACGCCGGCGCCTATGTCATCGACGTGCGCGAGACCAGCGAATACGAAGCCGGCCACATCCCCGGCGCGGTCAACATTCCCGTCCGCACACTGGCCCAGAACCTGGACAAGGTACCGGCCGACCAGCCCGTGCTCATCTACTGTGCCTCCGGCCACCGCGCCGGCATGGCGACCGCTGCACTGCGCGAACTCGGCTACGACAACGTCAAGGCGTTCTCCGGCGGCTGGAAGGCCTGGAGCGGCGCGAACGAGGAAGCCTCCACCGACGCGGTCGAGCCGGGCAGCTTCACTGCCAAGGAAGTCGACCCCGCGCTGCTGGCCGCGGTCGATGGCTTCCTGGCCAACATTCCCGAGGGCTACTACAGTCTGGGCACTGTCGAAAAACTGCAAGAGGCAGTGGATGCAGGCGCCGTGCTGATCGACGTCCGCGAAGAGGGTGAGTTTGCCGAAGGCGCCATCGCCGGTGCGGTCAACATCCCGCTGCGCACGCTCATCGCCAACCTCGACCAGATCCCGACCGACAAGCCGGTCGTCACCTACTGCGCCTCCGGCTATCGCTCGGCGCTGGCCAACGGCATGCTGCACACGCTGGGCTACGACAACGTGCGCTCCTTCCCGCCCGGTTACGGCGCATGGGAAGCTGCCCAGGGCGAATCCGGTGAGGTGCCCGCCGAGGTGGCAGCCGCCGTCGCCTCCGACTTCGATATCGTCACTGCGGTCGATGAATGGCTCAGCGCCATTCCCGAAGGCTACCTGGCCGTAGGCAAAATCGACGCCTTCAAGGATGCCATCGAGAACACGCAGCCGTTGCTCATCGACGTGCGCGAGGAGAGCGAATACGCCGAGGGGCACATCCCTGGTGCGATCAACATCCCGCTGCGCACGCTGACCGCCAACCTGGACAAGATCCCTGCCGACAAGCCGGTCTTCGTCTACTGCGCCTCTGGCCTGCGCGCCGGCACGGCACTTGCGTCGCTTGGCGTGCTGGGCTACGACAACGTCAAGTCTTTCCCGCCTGGCTGGAAGGGCTGGAGCGGCGCCAACGAGCCGGCCGAGACCGAGCCCGTGACAGCCGAAACCGTGACGTCCAAGGAAGTCGATCCCGAAATGCTGGCCGCTGTCGATGAGTTCCTGGTCAACATTCCCGAAGGTTACTACTCCCTGGGCACCGTCGAGAAGATGCAGGAAGCGCTGGACGCCGGCGCGCAGCCGCTGGACGTGCGTGAAGCCAGCGAGTTTGACCAGGGTCACATCGCCGGTGCGCCGAACATCCCGATTCGCACGCTGGCGCAGAACCTGGACAGCATTCCGACTGACAAGCCGGTCGTCGTCTACTGTGCGTCGGGCCATCGTGCGGCCATCAGCAACGCAGCGCTGCACATTATGGGGTTGGACAATGTGCGCGCCTTCCCGCCCGGCTACGGCGCGTGGGAGTCGGCCGGCGGAGCCACCGAGTAGGAATCTCCAGTCTCCAATCTCTAGTTCATACTCGAGTGAGAGATTAGAGATTGGAGGTTGTCCCCCCCTCTCTACCAGACAACACCTCATTGTCGCTCTTCGCCACCCTGCCGTTACGCCAAACGGCAGGGTGGCACTTTATTCTGGATGCCTACGGCATCATTCTAAATGTGAATCTTTTCACAAACTAGCCACTTGACCAGTCAACCCCTCTTCAGAGTCTGCTAAACTGAAAACACAGCCCTCTCTTTCAAAGCAAGAACGAGGGGCGTGCACACCTCGATGGTCCTGCCCGATTTATGGCTGACCGGCGAGGGCCCGGCGATGACGCTGGCCGTGCTCTGCCAGACCTGTAAATAGCTCCGTGCATCACGGCGTCCAAGGTTGTTCAGCCAATCTAGGGACGCCGT
>ERZ795053.4754-NODE-4754-length-14485-cov-6.916147_pt1 | contig 14485 bp, 14 predicted proteins | sample MGYA00375137_ERZ795053 | MGnify/ENA primary metagenome ERZ795053 (study PRJEB30182, sample SAMN05720284) | activated sludge metagenome | isolation source: Anaerobic digester | place: Hong Kong | collected 2014-12-17 ... | reverse complement strand
CCCATTTTCAGGAATCCGTTATGGACCCAGAAACGCGCAAGCGGCGCGCCATGATGGGCGCATGCGCTCTGCGCGATTTCGTTTTCATGGTGCGGAAAACGCAGATCCTGCCCGCCGCCGTGAATGTCTATCGTCTCGCCCAGCGTCTTTTCGATCATCGCCGAGCATTCAAGATGCCAGCCGGGCCGCCCGCGGCCCCACGGGCTTTCCCAGCCGGGCTCTTCCGCCTTTGACGGTTTCCACAAAACGAAATCCGCCGGGCTTTCCTTGTAAGGCGCGACTTCGACGCGCGCGCCCGCGAGCATTTCGTCGCGGTTCACATTGGAAAGTTTGCCATAATCCTTGTACCGATCAACAGCGAAGAGAACATGCCCCTCCGCTTCATAGGCGAAGCCATCCGCGACGAGGCGCTCGACGAGCGAGATCATCTCGCCGATATGGCCGGTCGCGCGCGGCTCCAGCGTCGGCGCGAGCACGCCGAAGGCCGCCGTCTCCTGCTTGTAGATATCAGCGTATTTCTTCGTGATCTCGGAGATCGCTTGGCCCGTCTCGTTCGAGGCCTTGATAATCTTGTCGTCGATATCGGTGAAATTGCGAGCATAGACGACATGGTCCGCGCCGAACTGGTGGCGCAGCACGCGGTACAGCAGATCGAACACCACCGCCGCGCGGAAATTGCCGATATGGGCGTGATTGTAGACCGTCGGCCCGCACACATACATCGTCACCCGCTTCGGATCGGCGGGCTCGAAGACGCGCTTTTCGCGGCTCATCGTATCGTAAAGGGAAAGGCCCATTGGCGGTCTTGGCTTGTCGATTGTAGAGTCTTGGGGCTACAGCAGGCGGCCTTCCCTTTTCCTACAACCGACAACCTGTCAGCCACAACCTCCCATGACCGACACAATCGAGGAAACCGCGCGCTTCAGCCCCAAATTCAACGCCGACGGCCTCGTCGTCGCGGCGGCGGTAGAGCATGGGACGGGCCGGCTCCTGATGATCGCCTATATGAACGCCGAAGCGCTTCAGAAAACGATCGATACGGGCGAGGCGTGGTACTGGTCGCGCTCACGCGGCGAGCTCTGGCGCAAGGGCGCAACATCGGGCCACACGCAGAAGGTCGTTGAGATGCGCGTTGACTGCGATCAGGACGCAATCGAACTCATTGTCGACCAGACGGGCCCTGCCTGCCACACGCAGCGGCGCTCCTGCTTCTATCGCCGCATTGAGAACGGGCCGGATGGCGCAAAGCTCGTCTTTGTCGAATAGCGTTCTCATGGCCTCGCGCAATCCGAACCTTCTTTTACGTCTCAGCTCTTCGCCGTCATGCCCGGGCTTGTCCCGGGCATCCACGAGCTTCTCAGCGGAATTGAAGCGTCCATGGATCACCGGGACAAGCCCGGCGATGACAAGCGGGGGTATTGTTCCGTGAACCTGACTTCTTCCGCCTCCCAAAGCGTCATTCTCTACAAGGACGTGTTGCGGCTCGCCTGGCCGGCTTCCATCGCCGCGTCGGTGACGCCGCTTCTCGGCGCGATTGACGTATGGGCGCTCGGCCAGTCGACGCGTCCGCTCGACATCGCCGCGATCGGCCTTGGCTCGGTCATCTTCTCGCTCGCCTACTGGACGTTCGGCTTCATCCGCATGAGCGTCGCCGGATTGACGGCGCAGGCGGCCGGCGCGGGCGATGAACGCGAAGCGCGCGCAGCGCTGATGCGCGGTGCGCTCCTTGGCGGCGCCATCGGGCTCGTCCTCGTCGTCTTTCAAACGGCGCTCGGCGCACTCTCCTTCAAGGCGCTCGCCATCGGCTCCGATGCGACGCCCGAAACCTTCGCCGCCGCACGCCTCTACTATGACATCCGCATCTGGGGCGCGCCCTTCGCGCTGGCGAGTTACGCCGCATTCGGCTGGCTCACGGCGCGCGGGCGCACCGACTATCTGATGATCGCGAGCGTTTTCATGACGGCGCTTAACGCCGTGCTCGATTACTGGTTCGTCGTGCACATGAACTGGGGCGCGGGCGGCGTCGCGGCGGGAACGCTGATCGCAGAGATTGCAGGCTTCATCGCCTGCGCGGTTTTTGTCGCGCTCATCCTGAGATCGAATGGCGGTCTCGACACGCACTGGTCGTTCGCGGCGCTCTTAGACCGCGCGAAACTTGCGCGCACGATTTCGGTCAATCGCGACATTTTCATCCGCACCGTGCTGCTCGCCTTCTCCTTCGCGTGGTTCGTGCAGCGCGGCGGCGCGTTCGGCGACGTCACGCTCACCGCGAACCAGACGCTCCTGCAGCTTTTTCTTTTTACGGGTCTTGCGCTCGACGGTACGGCGATTGCTGCCGAAACGCTCGTCGGCGGCGCAATCGGCGATCCGGATGCGGTGCGCGGGCGCGCGCGCTACAACGACGCCGTCAAGAAAACCTTCGTCATCGCCATGCTCGCCGCGCTCTTCTTCGCCGCGCTTTACGGCATGTTCGGAGAAGGCCTCATCGCTTTCCTTGCGAAAGATGAAGCGATCCGTGAGGCGAGCGCGCGTTACCTGCCCTGGGTCATTGCGAGCCCGCTCATCGTCGTCATCGGGTTTCAGCTCGACGGGATTTTTATCGGCGCGACACGCGCGCAGGAGATGCGCGACAGCATGATTCTGAGCGCGCCGGTTTTCCTCATCGCAACTTTGATGCTGCAGCCGCAATTCGGCAATCACGGGCTCTGGGCGGCGTTCTCGCTCTATTTCCTGTTGCGCGCCGTGACGCTCGGCTTCTACACGCCGCGCATTGCGCGCAGTTTTGCGGCGACGTCCTAGCGGGCGCCCGCACCGACTGCGTCAGAGATCGAGGGAAAGCCGTCTGCATCGAGAAAAGTCGGCAGCTCTTGCACGATGCGCGCGACGAGCCCCGGCCCCTGATAGACGAGCGCTGTGTAAAGCTGGACGAGGCTCGCGCCAGCGAGGATCTTTTTGTAGGCGTCACGCGCGGAGAAAACGCCGCCAACGCCGATGAGAGGCACGGCGCCGTGAAGCGCTCCATAGAACTCGCGCAGGAGAGCCGTCGACGGCGCGAAGAGCGGCGCGCCCGATAGCCCCCCCTTTTCGTTTGCGTGCTTGCTGCGCAGCTCGTTCGAGCGCGTAATCGTCGTATTCGATACGACGAGCGCATCGAGCTTCACGACGCGCGCGCAGTCTGCGATGTCGGCCTTGTCGGCATCGGTCAGGTCAGGCGCAATCTTGAGAAAGAGCGGCGCTTTTTTCTGAAGCCCGTCGCGCGCGGCGAGAACGCGCGTCAGCAAATCCATCAGCGCGGCGCGATCCTGCAACGCGCGAAGGCCCGGCGTGTTCGGCGAGGAGATATTCACCGTGTAGAAATCGACGAGCCCTTCGAGGCGTTTGACCCCCGCCACATAGTCTTCAACCCTGTCGGCGCTGTCCTTGTTGGCGCCGAGATTGACGCCGACGATACCGCGCCGAGGTCGCGCAGCGAGCCGCGCCGCAATCGCCTCAAGGCCTTCATTGTTGAAGCCGTAGCGATTGATGACCGCGCAATCCTCGCGCAGCCGAAAGACGCGCGGACGATCATTGCCGGGCTGCGGACGCGGCGTCACCGCGCCGACTTCGACAAACCCGAAACCGACATCGAGCATCGCATTCGGCGCTTCGGCGTTCTTGTCGAAGCCGGCGGCGAGGCCGATAGGGTTCGGAAAAGAAAGACCGGCAAGGCTCGTTGAAAGACGCGGCGTGTCACCGAGATGCGCCTTCGGCCCAAGGCCTTTCGCGAGCATGCGCACGGTCGTCGCATGCGCCTTTTCCGCATCGAGAAGGCTCATCGCGCGCGCGGAAATATCGGCGAGAAACATTGGCGGCTTGATCATGCGCGCGTCTCATCCGCGAAAGAAAATTCGCCGTTCGATTCGATCAGCGACCGCGCGCGCAAGACGGCACCGATTGAAAGCGTGCCATAAAGATGCGGAAAAAGCGCCCCGCCCCGGCTCGGCTCAAGGCGCACATCGCCGTCAATGAGCGCGGGATCGATTTCGAGCGCCACCAAATCCGTCTGCCCCTTGAAGTGAAGCCGCGCCGTCTCGAGCACCTGTTCGCCGGTCGACATATGCATATAGCCGTCGCGCTCGTCGACCGCCGCGTATGGAACGACGCCCGAGCTTTCGGCGGCGCGCCAGTCGCGCGCAGGCAGTATCTTGTAGAAATATCCGCCGCGCCCCATGCGCTCCGCCTGCTGATCTATTCTTTTTTGTCGCGGCCGAAGTTCGGCGCCGCCGTTTCCTGCCCCGCCGCAACGATCGCCCTGCGAAGCGAACGCCCGCGCGTGAAGGCTTTGGCGAGCGCGTCGCCATCGCCCCAGCGGATCGCACGCTGAAGCAGCGCAAGCTCCTCCGTGAAGCGGCCAAGCACTTCCAGCACCGCCTCGCGATTGGTGAGGAAAACGTCGCGCCACATCACGGGATCCGACGCGGCGATACGCGTGAAGTCCCGAAAACCGCCCGCCGAATATTTCACGACTTCGGCTTCGGCGACGGTCTGCACATCGTCGGCGGCGCCGACGAGCGTGAACGCGATCAGGTGCGGCAGATGGCTCGTCACGGCGAGCGCGAGGTCGTGATGGGTCGCATCCATGAACTCGACACGCGAGCCGACAGCCGTCCAGAGCGCGGCGGCTTTTTCGACGGCGGCTTTGTATTCCGGCGTATCGCGGTCGAGCGGGGTGAGAATGCACCAGCGATCGCGGAAGAGCGTCGCAAAGCCCGCTTCCGGACCCGATTGCTCCGTCCCCGAGACAGGATGGCAGGGAACGATATGCACACGCGGCGACACCGCGGCGGCGGCTTTCGCCACCGCGCCCTTCACCGACCCGACGTCGATAATAAGCGCGCCGCCATCGGCCTTTTCGGCGACTTCCGGAAGGAGCGCCGCCGTTGCGACGACGGGCGTTGAGAGAACGACGAGATCGGCGCCCTTGATCGCCTCGGCGAGCGAGCCCGCGCCGCCGTCGACAACGCCGATGGCCTTCGCGCGCGCCAGAACGTCCGTATCCGCATCATAGCCGATGATGGTTTTCGCAAGCCCCTCTTCACGCATCGCGCGCGCAAGCGAGGAGCCGATGAGACCGACGCCGACAAAGGCGGCGCGCTCGAACATGAATTTCTTCTCAGCGGCCATGACCGAACTTCTCCGCGAGCAATTCGACAAGGCGACGGTTCGCTTCCGTCGCTCCGATGGATATGCGCAGGAACTCCGGAAGGCCATAGGCCTCCATCTCGCGCACGATGACGCCGCCGGCGCGCAAGTGAGCGAGGACGGCTTTTGAGTTGAGCCCTTCTTCCGCCGGGAACTTCACGAGCAGGAAGTTACCGACGCTCGGCAGGAAGGAAAGCCCCAGGCCGCCGAGCTGCTGAACGAGATAATCGCGCTCGGCGCGATTGTGCGCGCGGTTGCGCTCGACGAACGCCTCGTCATCAAGCGCGGCGACGCCCGCCGCAATCGCGCCCGACGTCACGTTGAAGGGCCCGCGAATGCGGTTCAGAATATCCGCGACTGACGCCGAACAATAGGCCCAGCCGAGGCGTAGCGCGGCGAGCCCGTAAATCTTCGAGAAGGTGCGCGTCATCACGACATTGTCGAACTCGTCGACAAGCGCGCCGCCCGCGTCATAGTCCGGCGCGTCCATATATTCCGCGTAAGCCGAATCGAGCACGAGAAGAACGTCGTCCCGAAGTCCCGCGCGCAGGCGGCGAACCTCCGTATCCGGAATATAGGTTCCGGTCGGGTTGTTCGGATTGGCGATGAAGACAATGCGCGTCTTGTCGTCGACAAGCTTCAGGATCGCGTCGACATCGGTGACATATTTCTCTTCCGGCGCGAAACGGATTTCGCCGCCGCAGGATTTCGTCGCGATCGCGTAGACGAGGAAGCCATATTGCGACTGGATGACGTTATCGCCCTCGCCGACATAGGCCCGGCAGAGAAGCTGCAACAGTTCGTCAGAGCCCGTGCCGCAGACGACGCGCGCCGGATCGAGACCGAAAACATCGCCGATCTTCTCGCGCAGCGCCGTCGCTCCGCCATCCGGATAGTGGTGAAGCGAGGTCGCGCAGTTGCGATAGGCCTCCACCGCCTTGTCGCTCGCGCCGAGCGCGGATTCATTCGATGAAAGCTTATAGACCTTCGCCGCGCCCGCCGCTTTGGAAGCGCCGGGAACGTAGGGCGCAATGTCGAGAATGCCGGGTCTGGGCGTCGGGGCGGTCATTATTGGTCGCTTTCAACTGCTACTGAGCGCGAGGTCTCTCGCGCCTCCGCGCGGGGTATAACCTCGCCTGAGCTGGTGCAGCAAGGCGGGGCTAGCTCTCGCAGCGCTTGCGATAGGCTGCCGAGCGCGCCGTCACGGGCCGAAGCGCGCCGCTTCGCGCGCGCTGGACGAGACCGATCGGCGCCATCAGCGATTTCGTCGCCTCGACCATGATGACGCCGCCGAGCCCCGGCGAGAGCTTTGCGCCTGCACGCTCCCACGCCCGCGCGGCGCGCAGGAGAAAGCGCGCGCCGAAGGGCGGAAAATAGAGAGCGCCGCTCCACGCCTCGTCGCTGTAGAGCGTATCAGCGAGAAGCGCGCGAAGCTGGCGTTTGAGGTAAGGGCGCCCCGCTGCGAACGGCGTCGTCTCGATGATCGACCAGAGCCCGCGCCGGTGCGGTGCGACGATGATGACGCGGCCTTCGTCCGTCAGTACGCGCCAGGCCTCGCGCATCAACCGGCGCGGATCGCCCGTCTCCTCCAGCCCATGCACGATGAGCAGCCGGTCGATCGAAGCATCCGGCAGCGGCCAGTGATATTCCTCGACGAGCCCCGCCTTGTTCTTCTCGCCCGGCGGCCAGCCCATGACGCCTTGTGCGGCAGGCGCGAGCGCAAGAACGCGTTCAGCCGCCGGAAAATCGCCGAGATAGGGGCTCGCATAACCGAAACCCGCAATGCGCGCGCCCGCGCCGTCGCCCCAGCGGTCCGCGATCCAGCCGGCGATGAAATCGCTCGCCGCCGCGCCGAGCGCGGAGTCGTAGAAGCCGTAGAGGTCGAGAACGTCGGTGCGCATCACCACTTACCGGGGTTTGTCTCGCTGCCCCTGCCCCTTATGATCCGAGGCGGGCCGGCATATCTTACACAGCGCCGCGCCTTAACGCGCCCTTAAGGATGCCGCCATGCCCATCGAGATTCGCCAGTTTCCCTGCCTTTCAGATAATTACGGCTATCTCATCCGCGATGTGTCGACGGGAGCGGTCGCAGCCATCGACACGCCGGACGCGGAGCGGATCAATCAGGAGCTCGCCGCCGCGGGCTGGCGCCTCACCCACATCCTCAATACGCACTGGCACCCTGACCATGCTGGCGGGAACCTCGCCCTCAAGGAGAAGTGGGGCTGCAGGATTTTCGGCCCCGAAGGGGAAGCGGCGAAAATCCCGGGGCTCGACACGCCGGTCGGCGACGGCGACGTCGTGATGCTCGGCAAGTCGCGCGGACAAGTCATCGAGACGCCGGGACACACGCTCGGCCACATCATCTATCACTTCGCGGACGATAAGGCGGCCTTCGTTGGCGATACGATTTTCGCGCTCGGCTGCGGGCGCCTCTTTGAAGGAACGCCGACGCAAATGTGGTCGTCGCTCTCGCGCATCGCGGCGATGGCGCCCGACACGAAGCTCTATTGCGCGCATGAATATACGCAGGCGAATGCGCGTTTCGCCGTCACCGCCGACCCGCACAATGAAGCGCTGTTAAAGCGCGCGAAAGAGATCGATGCGGCCCGCGCGCGCGGCGAGGCGACCGTGCCGACAAACGTCGCGCTGGAGCTCGCCACAAATCCGTTCCTGCGCGCGAAAGATGCGGGCGTGCAGGCCGCGATGGGCCTTGTCGGCGCGGACCCGGTCGCGGTCTTCGCGGAAGTCCGTAAGCGGAAGGATAACTTCTAGGCGGTCCTTACGCGCCGGCCCATACGCGGGGTTTGCGCGAAGTCCACGGCATCGCTTTTTCGAGTTGCCCTGCAAGACGGAAGAGCACGTCTTCACGGCCGAAGCCGGCGGCGAAGTGAACGCCGATGGGAAGATTGCTCGCCGCATCATGAGCGAGCGGAACCGAGACGGCGGGAAGCCCCGCCACGTTGAACACCGGCGTGAAGGGCGTCACGGCGAAGGTGAGCGCCGTCCATCCGAGCCCGTCGAGCCCCTTTGAGTTCGCCGCGAACCATCCGAGCTCGACCGGCAACGTCGGTATCGTCGGCGACATCAAAATGTCGTTGCGCGCGAACCACGGCCCGAGGCTGCGGCAGACGGCGTTGCGCACGCCGAGCGCAGCGGCGAATTCAACGCCGCTCGTCGCCGAACCGTAGCGGTAACAGGCGAGGATATGTTCTTCGAGCGTCGTCTCGTCGATCGGCCGCCCGGTCGCGCCGGCGAGCGCATTGATCCAGCCGGTGAGATTGACTGTCCAGATGCGCGCATTGGCGAGGATGAATTCCTCCCAGTCGACGCCGAGTTTCGCGTCGGAGATCTCGACCTTGTGGCCGAGGCTTTCCATCTCGCGCGCGACCTTGTTGATCGCATCGGCGACAACGGGCGCCGTCTTGCCGCCGCCGAACGGATCGACCATCAGGCCGACGCGCAAGGAACCGGGATCGGCCGTCACTTCCTCGATATAGGGTCTTCTCGGGTGTTCGATGATGAACGGATCGCCCGGAACGGCGCCCTCGACGCAATCGAGCAACGCCGCGCTGTCGCGCACGGTGCGGCTCACCGCGAGCTCGATGCCAAGGCCGTTGAGACCTTCATCCGCATCCGGACCAATCGGCACGCGCCCGCGCGAAGGCCGCATGCCGAACAGGCCGCAACATGCAGCGGGAATGCGCGTCGAGCCGCCGCCGTCATTCGCATGCGCCATCGGCACGACGCCGGCGGCGACTGCCGCCGCCGAACCGCCGCTCGAGCCGCCCGCCGTATGGCCGGTGTTCCACGGATTGCGCGTCGCGCCGCGGAAAATTGATTCCGTCGAGCAGCTATAGGCCATCTCCGGCGAGGTCGTGCGCCCGAAGGTGAGAAGCCCCGCTTTGCGGAAGCGCGCCATCAGATCCGTATCTTCCGGCGCGACGAGCCCCGCGGCGAGGCGGCTTCCCATTTCACTCGCGCGTCCCGCCATGTGCAGGACCGCATCCTTGATGAGGAATGGAACGCCGCTGAACGGCGCCGAGGCGGGCGCGTTTTTCAGCTGGTCCGCCATCTCGCCTTCCCATGTCTCGATGATGGCGTTGATCTCGGGGTTCACTGCATTGGCCGCCTCCATCGCGACGGAGAGCAGTTCTTCCGGCTTCACGGCGCCTTTGCGAACGAGGCCGGCGAGCCCGAGAGCGTCATGGGAAACGTATTCGTCGAGTTTCAAGGCGGCCTCCTCCGACAAGGTCGGGGAAGTCTCGCCGAAAAGGTCGTGATTGCAAGCGCGAGAAATCCCTATGCGACTATTGCGCAGAGGCGTTCGCGTTCAGCCACTCAACATCCTGCCCGTAGAGCGCGATCGATGAGATCGACATCTTCGCCGAGCCTTCGACAGGCTTGCGGCTGTAAGCGACGTAAATGAGCGTATTGTTGGCGCGGTCGTAAATGCGGCGCACGGCGAGCTGCTTGAAGATGAGGCTCTGCTGCTGCGAGAAGACTTCCTCGCCATTCTTGTCGAAGTCGATGTTTCCGATCTTGATCGGACCGGTCTGGCGGCAGGCGATCGACGAGTTCGACGGGTTCTCGAACCAGTTGCCTTTCGCCACGCGGTCCCAGAAGGCGCGGTCGAAATAACTCAGATGGCAGGTGACGCCTTCGACCTTCGCGTCCTTCAGCGCTTCGAGTTTGACCTCGTTGCCGAGAAGGTCGTTCTTGATTTCACCGACTTCCTCGTGCTCGCCGCGCCCGCAGGCGGCGAGGAAGAGAAGGCTTGCGAGGATGAGTGCTTTGCGCATGCACGATGACATGGCGCCGGGCGCTGGAGATTTCAATCAGCATGAAGAAGGCGCGCGCGACGAAGCGCGGGAGATCCGTGCTCAGTTGAGCCCTTCGAGATAGCTCGCCGTGTCGGAAAAACCGTTGTCGCCCGGCGAAGCGCCATAGCGGAAGGTCGAGCCCCTGAGATAGGGCCCGGAGCCGTCGCCGGCGCAAACGAAACTCGAAATCGACTGGGCGCGCGCTTTGCCGGCGCCGGAACGGCACCAGGCCTCGATCGCCCCGAGGGCCCCGTCGCAGGCCGAGGCGAGGCTCTCGCCCTCCGGCCAGCCGGAAGTCGAGCGCCAGTCGATCGACGCGTCGATCGACGTCCCGCAGACGGAGCTCGTATAGCCGACTTCCCGGGAAAGGGCCGCTTCCTCAGCCTCCTGCGCGCGCAGGGCCTTCAGCGACTGGGCGCGCGCGATCGGCGCGGCGGCGGCGAGCATGGCCGCCAGTGCAGCAAAAAGGGATACGGAACGGGACGCGCGAAATCGCATGCTCATACTCTGGAACGCCAATGCGGCTGATTTTTGGCCGATGGCCGGGAGCATCGCGCAATTGTCTGTCTAAAGCGTTTCCTCAAGGAAATGAGAGACATCGCTCGACGCCGGGCGCCCGCGAACGCCCGTCAGCGGGTTGTAAACGACCCGTAAAACGGTCTCTTCGAGGGACAGCCCTGGCGCATCGCCCACCTCGAACCGCACCGACTTCACCCGCGCGGCGAGGATGCGCGCGCCGGTCGGGTCATTCGCGACAAGGCGCATTCCGGCGGCGACCCGCGCCACCGCATCAGCGAGAACATCGGCCCGCGGCGCCTCCGGCGCAGGCTGCGCTTCGGCGGCGGGCGCAACGTCAACGAGGCGCGCGGCGACCGGCGCCGCCAGCGGCGCGCTGATCGGCGCGGGGCCGATGTCGAAGACGATGGGCTCGCCCGTCACGGCGCTCAAAGCGGCGGTTGCAAACTGGGCGCGGCGCTGGGCGGCGTGGAAATCGGCCTCGGGCAGCGCAAGCTTTCCGTCGTCCCCAAAGGACCGCGACGCCGCCTGGCCCTGACGCTCGCCCGGCCAGAACACTGTCGCGCCGCCATACGAGGTGATGCGCAGCATGACCTCGCCCTGCGCGTCTTTGTAGATGACGTCGCCGCGCGGGCCGCGCTCGCCCGTTACAAGGAAAATTTCTTCCGCAGGCGCTTCCGGATCGATGCGGCAGTCGAGCCGCGGATCGCCGTCCGCGCAGAGAAACTTGATGCGCGCTTCGCCGACGCCGCCTTCAACGACAAAAATGCGCCCGTCGGCGGCGACCGAAAAGCGCTCGACATCCGGCGTGCGGTGTTGGTGTTCCTTCTTTTCGCGCTTGTCGCCGACAAGGCTCGAAAAGGGGTCGGCGGCGGCGATCTGGAAACGGGGAGAGATCGGCAGGGGCTGAGCATAAGCGGCGCCGGCCGCCAGAAGCGCCGCCGCACCCGCCAGAAACATGCCTTTCAGCCCAGTCGTCATTCTTGAGAGCCGCCTTCGCCCATCCCGTTTGATCGCGCTGATTGAACCTTGCGCGCAATCATAAATAGCCGGTCAATTTGGCGAAAAACGGGCCTCCTCGCGGTTTTGCGGCGCCGCAAGGAAGCCCGAAAGCCTTAGGCGGCGATATATTGGCCGCCATTCGCGGTCAGGACCGAGCCTGTAATGAAGCCCGCATTGTCGTCCGCGAGGAAGGCGACGCAGCGCGCAATATCCTCAGGCTCGCCGAGACGGCCGACGGGGATCTGCGCGACGATTTTCTTCAGCACGTCTTCCGGCACCGCGGCGACCATGTCAGTGCCGATATAGCCCGGCGCGATGGCGTTGACCGTGACGCCTTTGAAGGCGCCTTCCTGCGCAAGCGCGCGCGTGAAACCGATCATGCCCGCCTTGGCGGCGGAATAGTTGGTCTGGCCCATCTGGCCCTTCTGGCCGTTGATGGAAGAGATGTTGACGATGCGTCCGAAGCCGCGCTCGCGCATGCCGGGGAAGACCTGGTGCGACATGTTAAAAACGCTGTCGAGATCTGAGCGAATGACCTGCTGCCACTGCTCGGGCGTCAGCTTGTGGAACATCGCGTCGCGCGTGATGCCAGCGTTGTTGACGAGAATATCTGTCGTGCCGTGTTCTTTCTCGACTTCTGCGACGCCCGCCTTGCAGGCGGCGTAGTCAGCGACATCCCATTTATAGACGTGGATGCCCGTTTCTTCCTTGAACGCTTTCGCCGCTTCGTCATTGCCGTGATAGGTGGCCGCGACCGTGCACCCTGCATTCTTGAGCGCGATCGAAATCGCGTGGCCAATGCCGCGCGTGCCGCCGGTTACGATTGCCGTCCTTTTCGCCATTGATCTCTCTCCCAAATGAAATCGCGTTTCCTGAACACCGGAAGCGCCGCCGCAAAAGCGGCGCTTCCAACCCTTTTTTAGTCTCGCGTCTTAGCGCTCAACACACATGGCGATGCCCATGCCGCCGCCGATACAAAGCGTGGCGAGACCTTTTTTTGCACCCGACCGGTTCATTTCATAGAGCAGCGTCGTCAGGATGCGCGCGCCCGAAGCGCCGATAGGGTGGCCGATCGCAATCGCGCCGCCATTGACGTTGACCTTAGAGGGATCCCAGCCGAGTTCTTTGCCCACCGCGAGCGACTGCGCGGCGAAGGCTTCATTCGCCTCGATAAGATCGAGGTCGGCGAGCTTCCAGCCGGCTTTCTCAAGCGCGAGGCGCGAAGCCGGCGCCGGGCCGATGCCCATGATCGACGGATCGACGCCGCAATGAGCGGCGGACGCGATGCGCGCAAGCGGCGTGAGGCCGCGGCGGTCAGCTTCCTTCGCTGACATGATGACGAGCGCGGCGCCGCCGTCATTGATGCCCGACGCATTCGCAGCCGTGACCGTGCCGCCGTCGCGCATGAAAGCGGGCTTGAGGCCCGAGATCGAGTCCATCGTCACGCCGTCGCGGATATATTCGTCCTGATCGAAAACGACATCGCCCTTGCGGCCCTTGATGACGACCGGCGTAATTTCATCCTTGAACTTGCCGGCTTTTTTCGCGGCCTCCGCCTTGTTCTGGCTGGCGACGGCGAAGGCGTCCTGCTCTTCGCGGGTGACCTGGTATTTCGCCGCGAGATTCTCCGCCGTCTGGCCCATGTGGTAATTGTTGAAGACGTCCCACAGGCCGTCCTTGATCATGGTATCGACATTCGACACGTCGCCCATCTTCACGCCATTACGCAGGAAAGAAGCGTGTACGGACAATGACATGCTCTCATGGCCGCCGGCGATGACGACCGAGGCATCGCCTCCGCGCACGGCCTGCGCGGCGAGCGCGACAGCGCGAAGCCCGGAGCCGCAAACCTGATTGATGGTCATCGCAGGCGTCTCTTTCGCAATGCCGGCGCCCATGCTCGCCTGGCGGGCCGTGTTCTGGCCCTGAGCCGCCTGCAGCACATGGCCCATGATCGTTTCGGAGACCTCCTCCGGGTTGACCCCAGCGCGCTCAAGCGCCGCCTTGATCACGATCTCGCCCAGCTTGGCGGCCGGAACGCTCGCGAGCGAACCGCCGAAAGAGCCGACGCCCGTGCGGGCGGCTGATGCGATGACGACTTCGGTCATAAATCCTCCTGGTTTGAAAATAACCGCGCGCGATGCGCACGTCCTGTCTGAATTCTGTTTTTGCGGCGGCGCAGCCGGCGTGGCGGGCCCCGATGGCGGCCTCCCGCCGGGCGTAGAGCGCCCCGGAATCGTCTCCGGCGGCTATTTTCCTCACTCCCGGGAACACAGCGGCGCGTAGGCAACGCCCAATTTCATGCTATAGCAAGATTAGCAAGCGCAAAAAATCGCTGCAATGCAGCATCAATTCTATGTTGCGCAACAACTATACGGGAGGAGCGGATCCGTGTCCGAACCGCAAAGCGAAAGAGAACCGGGGCAGAAGGCTGGGAAGTCAGTCGAGGGCCCGATCGTCATCAAAAAATACGCCAACCGCCGTCTCTACAATACGGCGACGAGCTCCTATGTGACGCTCGATTACCTGTCGGAGATGGTCAAAAGCGGCGACGACTTCGTCGTCTATGACGCGAAGTCGGGGGAAGACATCACGCGTTCGGTGCTGACGCAGATCATCTTCGAAGAAGAGAACAAGGGGCAGAATCTCCTGCCGATCCAGTTCCTTCGCCAGCTGATCCAGTTTTACGGCGACAGCCTGCAAAGCTTCGTGCCGTCCTATCTCGAGATGAGCATGAACGCCTTTTCGCGCAATCAGGAAAAGCTTCGCGACCAGATGCGCGACGCTTTCGGCGGCGCGCCGGGCTATAAAATGTTCGAAGACACCGCCCGCCAGAACATGGCGCTTTTCGAGCAGGCGATGAAAATGTTCTCGCCGATGGGCGGCGTCTTCCAGCCGCAGGCGCCGAAAGCGCAGAATGAGAGCGAAGAAATTCGCGATCTCAAGGCGCAGCTCGCCGCGCT
>ERZ795053.4753-NODE-4753-length-14485-cov-13.207762_pt1 | contig 14485 bp, 17 predicted proteins | sample MGYA00375137_ERZ795053 | MGnify/ENA primary metagenome ERZ795053 (study PRJEB30182, sample SAMN05720284) | activated sludge metagenome | isolation source: Anaerobic digester | place: Hong Kong | collected 2014-12-17 ... | reverse complement strand
ACAAAAATTTAAATTATGCCAAACAGAACATTACTATACCCGCGTAAAGACGATAAAACTATTGTTTATCTGAAAAGTTGCGTAAAAAGTCCATTTATAGAAGTTGGTGACTACTCCTTTTATCACGACTTTGAAAACCCAATGGATTTTGAAAAAAAATGCGTGCTTTACCATTACCCGTATGTAAACAACGACAAGTTGATTATTGGAAAGTTCTGCTCCATTGCTTACGGGGCAAAATTTCTATTTAACGGAGCCAACCACACGCTTGGCTCGTTGTCAACTTATCCTTTTCCGGTATTAGCCTGCGAATGGAATTTAGATGTTCCTATAACAGACGCATGGGACAATAAAGGCGACATTGTAATCGGCAACGACGTGTGGATTGGTTTCGAAGCCGTAATTATGGCAGGCGTTACCATTGGTGACGGAGCCATTATTGGCTCACGAGCAGTGGTAACCAAAGATGTGGAACCGTACTCTATTGTAGGTGGCGTACCTGCTAAGTTGATACGGAAACGCTTTCCCGAAGAACAGATACAAAAACTTCTGGAAATGAAATGGTGGAACTGGGACGAAGAAAAAATCAAACGGCATTTGCCTGAAATAATGCACACAGAACTACCAGACAAGTTGAAATAGACACAAAATGCGCTATTTATATTTCAATATTAAATAGTGCTTTCAACATCATCTAAACTTTAAGGTTAAAACAAAAATCAACTTATAAATTCGTCTGACATAAAGTGCTATTTTTGATTACCGTATCTAAACATTCTAAAAACGTTTTACCTTTGTTAACAAAGAAATTATAAAACTTATTTGTCAAATTCTTGTTCCACTCTATTACAACAATCCTAAGAATATGCACAACATTACCATAAAAAACCTCGAAGAAATCGACAATGCCGCATTACAACTACTCAACCTAATTAAAAACGAACGAATTGTTTGCTTTTACGGCACAATGGGTGCAGGCAAAACAACCCTAATAAAAGCCTTATGCAAAGCGATGGGCGTTACCGATGTGGTAGCAAGTCCTACCTTTGCGCTAATAAACGAGTATAGCGATGCCAATCACAAGCCTGTTTACCATTTCGATTTTTACCGAATAAATAAAATCGATGAGGTTTACGACTTTGGTTACGAAGAATATTTTTATGGCGACGAGGGAATTTGTCTTATTGAATGGCCCGAATTAATAGAGGATATTCTTCCCGAAACAGGAGTTGTTAAATGCACAATTACAGTTAAGCCCGATTTATCGAGAAATGTAGAAGTTGAAAAAAGTTGAACCGCTGTAAAAATTCAACTTTTCGGTTAAAATATCGTATAACCTTTTTAAATTTACTAATCTAAATAAAACTTCTGTCTGTATGGTACGAAAACCCGTTCCTTTTCCCGAATTTCCTCACACTCCAGGATACTTGTTGCAGGAAGAAAGACTAGAATATAAAACTCGAAATCGCAAATTAACCATTGGCATTCCTTGCGAAACCGATTCTACCGAAAGCAGGATACCGCTTACTCCCGAAGCCGTTGAAATGCTTGTTAATAGTGGAAACGAAATTATCATTGAAAAGAATGCGGGAAAACGGGCGCATTATACCGACACCGAGTACAGCGAAAAAGGCGCACAAATAGTAGAAACACCTCAGGAAGTTTTTCAGTGCGACATTATACTAAAGGTTGCACCGCTAAGTCCGACAGAATTCAAATACTTGCGCGAAAACCAAACACTTCTATCTTCGCTTCATCTAAACAAATCCACCCCTGAATACCTCCGAATGCTTATACAAAAAAAGATTACTGCAATAGCATTCGAGAGCATCAGCGACAACGACGGAGCTTTTCCTTATGTAAGAGCAATGAGTTCGATTGCCGGAAGTACCTCCGTTTTAGTTGCTGCCGAATACTTAAGCAACGTAAACCAAGGGAAAGGCGTAATGCTCGGCGGAATTACCGGAATTACACCTACGGAAGTGGTAATTCTGGGAGCCGAAACAGCCGCAGAGTTTGCTGCCCGTGCAGCATTAGGGTTAGGTGCATTGGTAAAAGTTTTCGACAACTCCATTAAGCGATTAATGGAACTACAAAATCTTTTAGGTCAACGGCTTTACACATCCATATTCCACCCTCAGGTTTTGGAGCGTGTTTTAAAAACCGCCGATGTGGTTATTGGCACCATTACCCCCGAAGAAACCGACATGCGCTACCTTGTATCCGAAGACCTTGTTATGAAAATGAAGCAAGGATCGGTTATAATCGACTTGGGAATTGATAAGGGTGGATGTTTTGAAACTTCCGAAATTCGCGACCATACAAATCCTTCGTTTGTTAAGCACGGGGTAATACACTACTGCGTTCCAAACATTACATCACGTGTGGCTCGAACCGCATCCATTGCCATGAGTAACGTTTTCGCGCCCATGATACTAACCATGTCGGGCTTTAACGATTTAAAGCACCAACTCCGTGAAGATTCGGGTTTGCGACAAGGCGTTTACATGCTCAATGGAATTTTAACAAACGAAAATCTGGGACGACTTTATAACCTTCCCTCACGCGACATTAACCTGTTAATGGCAGCATTTTAACTATTGGGGAACAAACAGGTAAGTTATACTACCACGCTGCTTGGATAAACTGTTACTAATTGAAGTAAAGCGGCTTCGCATGGCTGCATTTATAGCAGCGTCGGTTATGCACTCGTCGTTTACAGAATTTGCCCTGTCGATACTGGCATTTCCAACCCTACCGTCGGGTAGCACCTCGATATTCACAACAACTTGCCCACCCAACTCGCACATATACGATGGAACCGGAAGAGACATGGCCTTTCTGCCCTCTAAAAAGTAGGAAACCACGGTAGGTCCTTTAAACTGAGCCTTCTTTTCCTCGGGAATAGTCTTTTGCGGAGTATTCGGAATAAGTCCCTCTTCATTTTGTGCTTCCTCGAAAAGTTCCTTATTATCCTGCATATCCTGCTTTAACCTATCGGCTTCGCTGTATAGCTCTTCGGCATTTATGTTTTTCTCGTCGGATAAATCGGAGTTTAAGTCCTTTTCCGAAGCATCAACGGCAAAATTTCTAATTGCCTCGGTCTCGTACTTCTCGTTTATTGCATCAGCAGGAAGCAAAACTTCCTTTGGCTGTTCAATTGCAATTTCCTCCTTGGGTTCCTCAAACTCCATTTCAATTACCGATCCGTAATACTCCTTTCGGGTGTGAATTTTCATAAACATAAACGCCACAAGCAAGGAAAGGTGAATTACAACGGTAATCAGTATTCCTATTTTGTGCTTACTTAAGCCAAAACTTAACGAATTCAGCATTTTATCGATGAACGATTCTATTTTCTGATCTAGGCTCATTCACTCAAATTTTAGCAAATATAGCACTTTGAATCGATGTTTATTGTAATACTTGCCACACGTAAATTGCAATTTATCGAATAAATCTTTCTCCCAATTGCAGATTCATTTCATACTCAACGTTAATTTTTCTACTATATCTAAAATTTCTACTTCAAAACATAAAACTTTTCAAATGATATTAACATTGGGCAACTGCTGCGTTAGTTTTTTATACCTTTAAAAAGTGAAGAAAAAACGCAATAAACTATGGATCAGTATTTAAAATTGCTTGACCACATACTTACCGATGGAGTAAAAAAGGACGATCGTACGGGAACGGGAACAATTAGCGTTTTCGGTTACCAAATGCGCTTCGATTTGCAAAAGGGATTTCCGCTACTAACCACAAAAAAGCTACACTTGAAATCGATTATTTACGAGTTGCTTTGGTTTTTGAATGGCGATACTAACGTTAAATACCTCAACGATAACAAGGTTTCCATTTGGAACGAATGGTCCGACGACAATGGAGACCTCGGTCCCATATATGGTTACCAATGGCGCTCGTGGCCTACAGCCAGCGGAAAGCACATCGACCAAATTTCACAGGTTGTTGAATCGCTAAAGAACAACCCCAACTCACGAAGGCATATTGTTTCGGCATGGAATGTCGGTGAAATTCCCAACATGGCATTACCCCCATGCCACGTTCTTTTCCAATTTTACGTTGCCGATGGAAAACTATCGTGTCAACTTTACCAGCGTAGCGCCGATGTTTTTTTAGGAGTTCCATTTAACATCGCATCGTATGCCCTACTAACCATGATGATGGCTCAAGTTTGCGGGTACAAACCCGGCGAGTTTATTCACACCTTTGGCGATACGCACATCTACCTCAACCATATAGAGCAAGCGAAACTACAACTTACCCGAGAGCCACGACCTCTACCTAAAATGATTATAAACCCTAACGTAAAATCGATTTTCGATTTTAAATTTGAAGATTTCACACTCGAAGGATATAACCCGCATCCTCACATAAAAGGAGCAATTGCAGTTTAATCAAGTTGAAATAAAAAAGAACCTCATGACACTTTCGATAATTGTGGCAATTGCCGAAAACGGTGTAATTGGAAAAGGGAATAACTTGCTATGGCATATCTCCGAAGATTTGAAACGATTTAAAAAGTTAACAAGCGGCCATAGCATTATAATGGGACGAAAAACCTTTGAAAGCATTGGGAAACCATTACCCAACCGTCGAAATATAGTTATAAGCCGAAACACCTCCATTCATGCTGAAGGTTGCGAAATAGCCAATTCTATTGAAAATGCCCTTAAACTAACCCAAAACGAAGATGAGGTATTTGTAATTGGTGGAGGCCAAATTTACAAGCAAGCGCTTCCATTAGCCAACAAACTTTACTTAACCAGAGTACACGCAGATTACGACGGCGACACTTTTTTCCCTTCCGTTGACACGGCAACATGGAAATTGGTAAGCGAAGAAAAAGGAAACCCGACCACAGGGCCGGGCTATACTTTTCAGAACTTTGTACGAAAAAAGAGTTAAGCAGCCTTTAACCTTTTAAGATTCGCCTTTTCCAACTTTTGCTTTGCATAATCCAAGGTGACAACTATTTCCTTTTCGTCCTCGGTAGGAAGTTCGAACATGGCATCAATCATAATTACCTCACAAATTGAACGGAGCCCACGGGCACCCAACCGAAATTCCACTGCTTTATCCACAATATATTCGAGAACATCGTCGGTAAATTGGAGCTTTATCCCATCGTAGTCGAATAGTTTTATATACTGCTTAATTATTGCATTTTTAGGCTCCGTAAGAATATCACGCAAAGCGGTACGGTCGAGCGGATTTAGGTAAGTTATAACCGGCATTCGACCTATTATTTCGGGGATTAATCCAAAGGCTCTCAAATCCTGAGGCGCAATATACTGTAATAAATTATTCTTATCGATAACCTCGCGGGTTTTGCTGGCGCCGTAACCAACAACCGTTGTATTTAAGCGTTGTGCTATTTTCTTTTGTATCCCCTCAAAAGCACCGCCACATATAAACAAAATGTTTTTTGTATCAACGGCTATCATTTTTTGCTCCGGATGCTTACGTCCGCCCTGAGGGGGAACATTCACAATTGCACCTTCCAGCAATTTTAGCATTGCCTGCTGAACACCTTCGCCCGACACATCGCGGGTTATTGAAGGATTATCACCTTTTCTGGCAATTTTATCGATTTCGTCAACAAAGACAATTCCCTTTTCGGCCGCTTCCACGTTATAATCGGCAGCCTGTAACAATCGGGTTAAAATGCTCTCCACATCTTCGCCAACGTAACCAGCCTCGGTTAACACCGTTGCATCAACAATTGTAAAAGGAACGTGCAACATTCGGGCAATGGTTCGGGCAAGCAATGTTTTTCCGGTTCCCGTTTCGCCAACCAACAAAATATTCGACTTTTCAATTTCTACATCATCGCCTTTATCATCCTGCATAAGCCTTTTATAGTGATTGTAAACCGCAACGGATAGAAACTTTTTTGCCTCGTCTTGTCCAATTACATATTGATCTAAGAAACTTTTTATTTCCTTAGGCTTAATCAACTTGCTCTTAGACAACTTAAATTCATTCTTCTTTTTAAGTTCTTCCTTTACAATAAGGTTAGCCTGCTCGGCACAAATATCGCATATAAACCCATCTAAACCTGCAATAAGTAGGTTTACTTCATTCCTTTTTCTTCCGCAAAACGAGCAAGTATCGGTATTTTTCATCTATGTAAATATTTATCCTCTGCAAAGTTAAGCAAATGTAGCGTAACTACCTTTACATTAATTTGGTTTTATTCCAAAACTCTTTTCCCCTGATTTTTGTTCACAAAAGTTACAAATATTCGCAAACTATTGGGATACAGTTTTTAAGTACTGCTTCCAATCCAACACAGAACCTCGAAATACGTTAAAATCAACCTTTCCCTCAACGCCATGCAATTTACCTTCGTGCGTAAACTGCCAAAAAAGCCATTTTTTAGTTACCTTAGGACTATACTTAAAAGAGCTAATCCAAAGCGGGTTATTCGGAAAACATCCATCCAAATACAACTTATAGCAATCCTCGTTGGTATAAATTAGAACCTGACTTCCTGTTGATTTTTCCACATACGCTATAAATGCCTTTAACTCCGACACAATTACCCTTTTAGGATTTCGCACATTATTTCCAAACTCTTCAAAATCGACAACTGGAGGAAGTTGTAACTTTGCACCTCTTGTAACCGCTAAAAAGTTTTTTGCCTGCAAAATTCCATCGCGATTAAAATTAAAAAAGTGATATGCCCCTACCGGAATATTTGCCCGGTTAGCGCCATCAACATTACGCTTAAAATTTCTATCGTGAAGTGAAACACCTTCGGACGCCTTTACATACGCAAAATAGACACGCTGATTAGGAAGATTTTCCCAATCGATTTTACCCGTATGAGCCGACACATCTATGCCTCGAATTCTGTACCTTTTATCGGGTGCTGCAATAAAACGGATTATAAAAAACACAAGAGCCGCAGAAATAAACAGCAACAACGGGGTGTTCCAACTATTACTATTCTTTTTCTTTTTCATTTGTTCCGCAAAGGTAAGTAATGGTTGCAAATCCAGTTTAACCTTAACTTTAGTTTTTCGAAGAAAAATAATTTTCTACATTTATAGTAAAATTGGTAAATGCTTACGTTTTTACATTGATTTGTTAAAAAAAAGCATTAGGTTTGTAATGCACGGTTACTAAAGAAACTTACTTGTATAATGGGGAAAGTAAAACTTTCTGTTTTAGGAATTTCTTACAGTCAAACACAATCGGGTGCTTATGCGCTGGTTTTAAGCGAGGAAAACGGTAGCCGTCGTATTCCTATAATTATTGGAGGTTACGAAGCACAAGCCATTGCCATTCAACTGGAACGATTAACCCCACCCCGTCCATTAACACACGATTTATTCCTCAACTTTGCCACCGCTTACAGTATCCGACTTGTAGATGTTCAAATCTACAAACTCGAAGAAGGCATTTTTTTCGCTAAGTTGCATTGCGATAATGGCGAAAAGGAGATGTTTATCGACTCGCGAACATCCGATGCCGTAGCATTGGCCCTAAGGTTTAACTGTCCAATTTACACTACCGACGAAATTGTTGAAAAGGCCGGAATTACCCTTGACATTGAAGAGGTTGACGAATCGGGAAAAGCATCGGAAAATACCCCGGTCAAAGAAGTTAAGGAAGATAACTTTATTGCTCAACTGCGGCACTTATCGGTATCCGAATTAAAAACCATGCTTAACGAAGCAATACAAAACGAAGATTACGAAAAAGCTTCAAAAATTAGAGACGAAATTAACCGAAGAGCATAACTTCAACCTATATAACCAAATCTAACTAAACTAAAAAGGCCCCATTTTCAAGGGACCTTTTTGTTTTACTACTATATTTAGTCTAGTGATTTACTTTTGACACGGCATTCGGGTCGTGCTTATGTTTGAAAACTATTGCAAATACAATGGCTATTACAAACGAGTATGCCGAAAATACATACCATGCGTGTGGCCAACCTGTTGCATCGACAACCAAACCTGCAATGTAAGAGCCTATAAAAGCTCCAAAACCATTGGTCATAATCATAAAAACGCCCTGTGCGCTGGAACGAATTTTTGCATCCGTTTCGTTCTCGACAAACAACGATCCTGATATATTAAAAAAGTCGAATGCAACACCATACACAATCATGGATAGAATTAGCATCCAAACGCCAGGACCGGGATTTCCTAATCCAAGTAAACCAAAACGTAATACCCACGCAAACATCGATATCAACATCACCTTTTTAATACCAAACTTGCGCAAGAAAAACGGAATTAAAAGAATACACAACGTTTCGGAAACCTGAGATAAAGATATAAGAATGTTGGCATGTCTAACACCAAACGTTCCCTGATATGCGCTAATGCTTCCATAGTAGTTTGTAAGGTAATCGTTGGCATACGCGTTGGTAATTTGAAGCGACATACCTAACAGCATGGAAAAAATAAAGAATATTGCCATTTTACGATCCTTAAATAACGTAAAAGCACGTAATCCCAAAGTATCGACCAACGATTTTTTCTCTACAGTCCTATTTACCTCACAATTAGGAAGCGTAAACGAATAAACGCCCAATGCCAAACCTAACCCTGCTGAAAGGTAAAACTGATAAGAAGTTGTTGCAAACCCTAAAAGGTCCACAGCAATCATCGCACAGATAAAACCAACCGTACCCCAAACTCGAATGGGAGGAAATGTTTTAACCGTGTCATAACCTTCGAGGGTTAAAGCATTATAAGCAACCGAATTCGATAGCGCAATTGTCGGCATGTAAAACATAACGCTCAACAACACTAACGGATAAAGAGTTCCGTAACCTGTTTGCGGAGCAGCAACAACAAGAAAAGCGGCTGCCAAAATATGGCAAATGCCAAGTACCTTCTGTGCCGGAATCCAACGGTCGGCAATAATCCCCATTATAGCAGGCATAAAAAGAGAGGCAATCCCCATTGTGGCAAAAAAACTTCCTATTTGGAAACCGGAAAAATGTAAACCTCCGCCAAGGTATGCACCTAAGGAAATTAACCAAGCTCCCCAGATTGCATACTGCAGAAAGTTCATCGCTATAAGACGAAGTTTAAGATTCATGATATTTAATTTTTAATGTCTTGATTTCTGCTGGTAAAAATAGCAGCTATTTTTAAGTTACATAACATTTTACCTTGATATTTTATATGCAAAACATACAATTTATCAAATATCTAACATTTTTATCTATATTATTAAAATCAAAGTATAATTATTTTCTATATTTATGACGTTCATTAGAATATTATTTTCTATTGAAATTATAAGGCTATCGATTTTTAAATGAAGAAGTTTACGATACTAGAAATTAAAAAAGCATACGCTTTAACTTGATATATAAAAACAAGTTGAAGTATAATGCATCTCTTTTTTTACAGTAAATTTCAAAACAAAGAGTAAATAAATTTAAGGTGTAACTAAGTATAAAAATCGTTTTTGTATTGTTGTTCAACCACTTTTAGCATATTTTTACCAAGAAACATGAAATTTTGTTATATGAATAATTCGAGATTACTGCTTCTTCCTCTTTCATGGATTTTTTGGTTAATTGTTAAAATTCGCCATTTCCTTTTCAATATAAAACTTCTTAAGGAATTTAGTTTCGACATCCCCACCATTTGCGTGGGAAATATTACGGTTGGAGGAACCGGAAAAACACCCCATGCCGATTATATTATAGACCTTTTATCGAAACGATTCAACATTGGGTTCCTAAGCAGAGGTTATGGTCGGAAAAGCAAGGGGTTTAAAATGGTACTACCAGAATCAACATCAACGCAGGTTGGCGACGAGCCCCTTCAGCTAAAACTAAAACACCCAAACGTTGACTTTGCCGTTGATGAGAATCGTGTTAACGGGATAATTGCCTTACTTTATCAGAACTCAAATATCGATGCAATTGTCTTGGATGATGCCTTTCAGCACCGATGGATAAAAGCCGGAGTTAACATTGTACTAACAGATTATGGCAGACTTGCCACCCGCGATTACTTTTTACCGGCTGGAAACCTTAGGGATAGCGTATCGGAGCTAAAACGAGCACAGATAATCATTGTAACTAAATGTCCAAATCCGCTTAACATAGAAATTCAAGCACAAATAGCAAGAGAGTTAAGGGCTAACCCTAACCAATCCATTTATTTTACCACATTCGAGTACGGAAACCTGATACCTGTATTTGGAGATAGAGCCAACGAAATTCCAATTAGTAAAACGCAAAACATTTTCGGGCTTGCCGGCATTGCTCAACCAAAACCTTTCTTTAAGCACATTGCCGAAAATGCCTTACTCGTAGGAAACAAGACGTACCCCGACCATCACGATTTTTCGGTTAAGGAAATTCTCTCTATCTTTGAAATCATTTCGAAAAGGGTTGCCAATGACGGTTTGTTAGTAGTTACCGAAAAAGATGCCGCTCGCATTCGGAACCTAAAACTCTCAGCCGAAATAAAAGAAAAAATTTACTACCTCCCCATTACGGTGAGGTTTATTAATAATGATGCAGATAGTTTTAACAGTCAATTAATTAATTATGTTGGAGAAAATAAAACAAACAGTAGCCTACATCAAGACTAAGGTAACTATTGAGCCCGAATTTGGAATTATTCTGGGTACAGGATTAGGTGGGCTGGTAAAGGAAATTAAAAACCAGCAATGCTTAGAATATAAGAACATTCCTAACTTCCCCATTTCCACAGTAGAAGGACATTCAGGCCGACTAATTTTTGGTGAATTGGGCGGAAAACCAGTGGTTGCCATGCAGGGTCGTTTTCACTTTTACGAAGGCTACGACATGAAACAGGTAACTTTTCCTGTTAGAGTTATGAAATTTCTTGGCATCAAGCATTTATTCGTTTCCAATGCCAGCGGTGGTGTTAATCCCGATTTCGAAATTGGCGATTTAATGATTATTAATGACCACATTAACCTTCTTCCAAATCCGCTTCTTGGTCCAAACAACAACGAACTAGGCCCCCGTTTTCCCGATATGCACAAAGCATACGATAAGGAACTTATTGCTTTGGCTAAAAAAGTAGCATCGGACAATAGCATTAGCGTTAAGGAAGGTTGCTATGTTGGAACAACAGGACCAACTTTCGAAACACCGAAGGAATACCAATACTTCAGAATTATTGGAGGAGATGCCGTTGGTATGTCAACTGTTCCGGAAGTTATTGTAGCCCGCCATATGAACTTGCCTGTTTTTGCAATCTCCATAATCACCGATCTTGGTGTTCCTGGGAAAATAGTAGAGGTTTCGCACGAAGAGGTTCAAAAAGTTGGAAACATGGCCGAGCAAAAAATGACTTTAATAATGAAACACATGCTGGAACAACTATAATCAAAAATGCACTAAGTAAACAAAGGGTACTAAAAAGTACCCTTTTCTATTTTATGCTAGAAAAAATCAACTTTGTTAAGTCATCGGCATTTAACCTATCGGCATCTATAATTATTTGTGCTTTTTCGTAAAACTTCTTACGCTCGTCCAATGCTTGAATAATAAAATCGGTAAGTTCCTTTTTGCTTTTACCCAAAAGCAACGGACGTTCCTTCGACCCAACCAACCGCGAAACCAACGTGGCCACTTCCATTCTTAAATAAACGGTAATACCATTATTATTCATAAAATCGATATTGCAATAAAAGCAGGAAGTTCCACCCCCCGAAGAAATAACAAAATCGCCATTTAACGAGGTTACCTCCTTTAACGCTTCCGATTCCAAGAACCGGAAATACTCCTCACCTGCTTCGTCGAATATTTGCTTAATGGTTTTCTTACCCTTTGTTTCGATATAATCGTCCAAGTCTATAAACCTATAGCCCAAGTTAGTTGCCAGTGCTCTGCCAAGCGTTGTTTTCCCACTTGCCATGTATCCAACCAAAAAAATTCTCATTTTCTTCTTTTTTCATTTTTTCGAACCGTATTACAAATTTAAATAAAAATAAACGTATCATAATCAAACAGAAAGAGTTTCCCATATTAAATTCGACAAGGCAGAAACAGATTGTTTGGTATTTCAAAGGAATTGCAAACTTTATCGAACACGAATCTTTTACTTAAAAAATCAGATTATTTATAACGGATAACCTCAATTGCCTGTTGCTTGCAACTGCTCATACAACGCAGGCAACCAATACAATTTGTAGGGTTTTCGACAAAAACTTCTTTTAAATCTCCCGTTGACAACTTTTTTACCGACAATACATTCCGCGTACAAACTTCGGCACACCTTCCACAATTAGAACATTTTAAAGAATCTATGGAAATAGAAACTACGCGTTCTTTCGGAAACTTCATATTTAACGAATGTATATGATATTTGAAGGTAAACAACGAATGGATATTGTTATCGATTACTTTAGCACACCGCACAATGTTATCTACAAACAGGTTCTTTACCTTCAAAATATCCTGAGATATAAATCTAAACCAACTATCGTACAAACTAAATTCATTCATTACTTAAGAACTTAAAAGTTCATAGTATAGCAACCGTAATTTATCCCTTAAATAAAGAACAGCGTACCGTTTCCGCGAAATCAGCGTATTTTCAGGAATGCCCGTTTGCTTTGCAATATCGCGAAACGAGACTCCTTCCAACTCGTTCATTCTAAACACATCACTCTGCTCCTTTGGTAACTCCGAAAGCGCTTTTTCCAACTCCTGCCAAAACAACGATTGAAGGTACTCTTCTTCCGGATTAGAGGCTTCCTCGAACAAAATTGAACTTACCTCATCGGAAACATCGTCGTCGTCCGTTAAAAGTTCCGATAGCGATAGATTCTTTTTCTTTCGGCTCCAATCAATAATTTTGCTACGAGCCACGGAATACAACCATGCTTCTATCTGTACAATTGGCTGCATTACAGAATCGGCCTTTACCAACTGAAACATCACCTCCTGCAAGATATCCTCGACATCGTCGGAGGAGCGTACTCGCTTGCGAATAAAATTCCGTAATCGGCCTTCGTAGGTTTCAACTTTTGCTGAGATATCCGTTTTACTGTTCGGTGGACGGTTCATCGTGTTGCTTCTCTTCGGAATTATTCCATTCGCTATGCGCAGAATGAAAATTATGCATTTTATGCGAAAATTTCTTACGTTCTTCCGGCGTCATCTTACTCCAGCGTTCCTTCATAAGATGTGAATGAGAAGAATAATGAGAGTGACTTTTCCAGCCAAACAGCAAACGACACAAAAGCAACAACCCCAATGCTTGCCAAAAAGTAATTGAACGAAGTCCAAACAAATCGGGAACTATCCAGTTCCATAAAAACATTGTGGCAAAACTAAACAACGCAGTGGCTCCAATTATTGCTCCAGCAACAAGAACAGCCTTTTTAAAATTCCATTTAGAGTGAATCATCGTATTTTTTTAAATTGGTTTCTACTCTAGGAGACGATTCTACTCCAAAAATATTTTAAAAATTTACAGAGAAAAAGAATTTCAACATTGAAAAGTAACAAAAACAAACACGACGAAGTCAGGCTCTTCGTCGTGTTTTTGCATTATTCCAATCCTTAAAGCCTGATTTTTAACTCCAAATCTACGATATGACGGTTTTTGTTTTTTGTTTTATAGTAATCGAAACGATAGTCAACGCCAACGGAAATCTTCTTTTTCAATTTATAATCAAACCCAACGGACGAACGGTACTTGTAAATTATATTTTTATCTAACTGATGAAAGACCTCGAAACTCGCCTGAGGTGTTATTTTACTTTTTCGAATATTGTAGGATGTAAAAACTTTATAGCGGAAAAACATATCGCTACCTTCGTCGTCGGTATAGTTTGTACAATTTAGCCGAGCGCCCGTTTCCCAACGGTTTATTTTATCGCTTAACTCCGAACCCAATTGAAACCGATGAAAATATTCCGTTTTTCCATCACTTTTTTTATCTCCTACAAAACGGTAGTTTCCATACAACTTCAAAAATTTATACGGTTTATATTCCAGACCTCCGGTAAGTAAATACCTATCGAAACTCATAGCATCGTTCCATCGTAATTCAGGAGTAAAACTAACATATACTTTTTTAACAACTTTTTTTGAGAACTCCGTGGCAGCTCGTAATTGAAATTGATTTTCGATACTCTGCCCCTTTACACCCTGCGATAACAAAAAGAATACAGGAAGCAACATTATATAAACTTCTCTCTGCTTTTTCTCTCCAAAACAATAACGAATATTATTCAAAAATTTGAGCGAATGAGTGCTAGTTGAAGTTGTTTTGCCTTTTCGATATGAAATGAAAAACCTACTCATTAATTCTCTAATAGTAAACACAAGTAATAATAATATTTAAATACAGAAGCCGTTAACACGCCGTCGGCGAAACGGAATAAATTAGACCTGAAGTGGGAAAACTTTATTGCAGTTTAGTGGTCGTTCTTTATAATCCACCTTTTGAACATGGAAACACGAGCTTTACTAATAACAATTCGCTCCTGA